>Ga0207753_1000583_pt1 | contig 13890 bp, 12 predicted proteins | sample PonA233FremontCA_2_FD_187273 | JGI IMG/M metagenome (GOLD analysis project Ga0207753, IMG submission 187273) | Salt pond sediment microbial community from Fremont, CA, USA - Pond A23 Sediment 3 (SPAdes) | ecosystem: Environmental > Aquatic > Non-marine Saline and Alkaline > Saline | place: USA...
CCGAGCAGCGCCAGGACGGCGAGCAACACCGCCCGCCTCGCCAGGTATAGCACAGCGCGCCCGCTCTCCATCGCGTGTTCGGTTCGTTATGCCGCTTGAAGCCGTCCGTCTCGGTGCCCTGTTGGTCGCGGCCTTCGTCCTGCTCGCCGCCGGGCCTGCGTTCGTGTCCGTCGAACCTGTCACCGCGCCACGGGTTGCAGCGCCCGTCGTCCCGGCATCCGACACGCTGCACGCGTCGGTGGCGGCCGGCAGCCCACTCATCCGGTCGCTGCCCGCCGAGGTGGGCGGCACATCCGTCACCGGCTACGCCGTGCTCCGGGGCCCGGCCCTCTGCGGGGTCGCCGGCCGGTCGTTCACGTGGATCACGCGCGGGACGGCCCCCGGCACCTACGACGTGCGGCTCCGGGCCGCCCATCCCGACGCCGCCCCGGACACCCTCGTGCTCCGGATCGACGTCCAGTCGTAGCCGCGTCGCGGAGAATGTTGACTTCGTAACGCGCCGGGCTGTCGTTCGCGCCCCGTCCTCGCTACTCTGGTGGCCTTCGCTCCGTCGCCACGCTCACAACCCCTGCCCCCACCGTGTCTCTGGAAGACGTGTCCCCCACCGATCACCAGCGCCGCGCCTTCCGCCGGGACCTGCTCGACTGGTACGACGACAGCAAGCGGTCGATGCCCTGGCGGGCCACCGACGACCCGTACCGGATCTGGGTGTCAGAGATTATGCTCCAGCAGACGCGCGTCGATACGGTGCGCGACTACTACCCCCACTTCCTGGAGGCCTTCCCGACCGTCGAGGCCCTCGCCGCCGCCGAGCGCGACGAGGTGCTCAAGCACTGGGAGGGGCTCGGCTTCTACGCCCGGGCGCGCCACCTGCACGAGGCCGCCCAGACCGTCGTCGACGAGCACGACGGCGTCGTGCCCGACACGATGGACGCCATCCGCGACCTGAAGGGCATCGGCCCGTACACCGCCGCCGCGGTCCTCTCGATTGCCTACGGGAAGCCGCACGCCGTCCTCGACGGCAACGTAACCCGGGTGCTCACCCGCGTCTTCGCCGTGGAGGAGGATGCCACCACGACCACCGCCCAGCGCGAGCTGCGCCGCCTGGCCAACGACCTGCTGGAGCCCGAGCGCCCCGGCGACTTCAACCAGGCGATGATGGAACTGGGGGCGCTGGTCTGCACCCCGAGCACGCCGCTCTGCGACCGCTGTGCGCTCCAGGACGTGTGCCGTGCCCACGACGCCGGAACCGAGGAGGACTATCCCATTACGCCCGAGTCGGAGCCGGTCCCCCACCACGACATCGCCGTGGGCCTCGTGTTCGACGACGACCGCCTCCTCATCCAGCGCCGGCCGGACGAGGGGCTGCTCGGCGGCCTCTGGGAGTTTCCCGGCGGCAAGCAGGAAGAGGGGGAGACGCTGGAGACGGCCTGCCGGCGCGAACTGATGGAAGAGCTCGGCGTCGAGGTGGCCATCGACGACCACTTCTATACCCTGTCGCACGCGTACTCTCACTTCAAAATCACGCTCCACGCCTTCCGGTGCCACGTCGTCGACGGCCCGCCGGAGGCGCGCGAGGGGCAGCCGTTCCAGTGGGTCGACGTCGGCGCCCTCGACGACTACGCCTTTCCCCGGGCCAACCGGCGCCTCATCGAGGAGTTGGAGCGCCGCCAGACGGAACCCTCCCTGTTCGACGGCCCGTCGACCGAGTCATCCCCTTAGTGCGGCCTCAATCGGTTGATTGTTGACCCGAACGTACTCCCCCTCCAAGGGAGTCCTCTTTTCCCTCGAGAAGGACCCGTCCTCCTCGGTTCCGCCGCGTTCGGGAAGATTCCTCGACTCCGCTCCGCTGCGCTCGGAATGACCCTCCCCAAACGGTTTGATTGAGCCTGCATTAGGGCGTCGGGGCCGGCCCCTCGGGCTCCGCGCCTGCGCTCTCCTCGCCGAAGAGGGCCGTGCCGATCGCGCCGCCGATGGCCCCGAAGATGGCGTACAGGACGACGCTGAAGCCGAGCCCGACGAGAAACATCATAAATCCTCCTCCGCCCTGAAACTGCTGCATCATTTCGGGGGACATGCCCTGCTGGCCCTGCATGCCCTGCATCCACTGCTGCATCAGATCCTGCGAGATCGAGTTGGAGTCCAGGCTGAGCGGCCGGAGCATCGCGTCGAAGAGGGAGCCGAGCACAGCCCCCCCAACGCCGGCGAGCGCCCCGATCACGGCCCCGTCCCCGGCCTCGATCGCCCGTCCGGTGCGACTCGTAAACTGCTGCGTCGCCACGACGCCGCCGACGATGACGCCGAGGCAGCAGACGGTGTTGATGAAGCTGAGGTAGGAGGTGCTGAGAATGCCCGTGACGACCGCACCGGTGAGGATGGACTGCTGCCGGGGAGTCATGGCTCTGCGCCGTTCGATTTGAGGGGAGAGCGGCTGAGGAGAGGCCCTGCGAGTCGACTTTCTGCTTCGAGGTGACGGGAAAAACCTAGGGAACGCACAGGGCAACCGAAAGGCGCGACGCGGGCTGGGCTATCCCTGTCTCTCGAGCCCCGACAGAAGGCGGTCGGCGGCGAAGCTCGCGGCCACCCCCCCAAACAGGAGTCCCGTCCCGGCGCGGCTAAGGGGCACGTTCGGCCAGAGGCCGAGCACCGGCCCCACCCAGTCGAGCGCAATCGGCACGAGACTGCCGAGCAGCACGACGCGGTCTACGGCCCGGACCCGTGCCCATAGGCGCCGCCCCCACCCCAGCGTGAGGACGCCCAGCAGGACGCCTCCGTAGATGCCGAGGCAACGGTCGCACACCGCGAGTTGCACGCCGTCGAGGACCGGCGACCGTCCCGGCAGCTGGTGGCACACGGGCGCAAATGCATGCATGACGAGGGCCCGCGCCCCGGACGAAAGAAAAGGCGGCGAAGACGCGCCCAGGAGGATCACCGACGCCGCAGCCCCCATTAGGGCCTGCGGCCATTGTCCGGAAGCATCCGAAGAGGGCGAATCCACGGCGGGCGGGAGCGACGAAGGGACGGCCGACCATATCCACTTCTTCTACACCGAGCCCGGCCGCGTAGGTTCGCCGGGGGGACACGTCCCTCCTTCGCCCCTTCCCTAAAGGATCTTCACTGCCCCACGCCCGGCCCGAGGAAACAACGAGCGGCGGTGCGCTTTATTTCTATGACGTTGTTATCACTCACCACCGGAGAGTGATAACAATTGTCGAACGTCCATCCGCACATCACTCACAAGTCAGTCTGACCCGATCATGACGAGCATCAAACCCCTTGGCGACCGCGTCGTCGTCCAGCCGAAACCGGCCGACGACAAGACCGACAGTGGTCTGTACATCCCGGATTCGGCAAAGGAGAAGCCACAGGAGGGCACGGTCGTCGCCATCGGTCCGGGCCGCGTTGAAAACGGCAACCGGATCGAAATGACCGTCGAGGAGGGCGACCAGGTCCTCTACGGCAAGTACGCAGGCACCGAAGTGACTCTCGACGGAGACGAGTATCTCATCATGCGCGAGAGTGACATCTTCGGTGTCGTCGAAGGATAGCACTCCGCCCCGTTCCGCGGTGGGCGCACGACCGCGGTCGCGCACCATTGCACGATGAGCTGCACACCCCACGAACCAACTAACGATTACTGATTATGGCCAAACAGATTAAGTTTGATTCCGAGGCCCGAAACGCCCTGAAGGACGGCGTCGACCAGATGGCACGTGCCGTCAAGGTCACGCTCGGCCCCAAGGGTCGGAACGTGGTTCTCGAGAAGTCCTTCGGCTCCCCGACCATCACGAAGGACGGCGTCACCGTTGCCAAAGAGATTGAGCTGAAGAACAAGCTCCCGAACATCGGGGCCCAGCTCCTGAAGGAGGCGGCGTCGAAGACCAACGACGCGGCCGGCGACGGCACCACGACGGCCACCGTCCTCGCGGAGTCGATCATCAACGCCGGACTGAAGAGTGTAACCGCCGGCGCGAACCCGATGGAGATTCAGCGCGGCATCAAGAAGGCCTCCGAGAAGGTTGTGGAGCGTCTTCGCCAGCAGAGCGAGGTCGTGGAGGGCAAGGACCGCATCCAGCAGGTCGCCACGATTTCGGCGAACAACGACGACGACGTCGGGCAGCTGATTGCCGACGCCTTTGAGAAGGTCGGCCAGGACGGTGTGATCACCGTCGAGGAGGCCCGCGGCATCGAGACGCACCTCGACGTGGTCGAGGGCATGCAGTTCGACCGCGGCTACCAGTCGCCCTACTTCGTGACCGACTCCGAGAACATGGAGGCGGTGCTCGAGGATGCCTACATCCTCATCTACGACGACACGATCAGCAACATGCAGGATCTTCTCCCCCTTCTGGAGAAGGTCTCGCAGACGAACAACCCGCTGCTGATCGTCGCCGAGGACGTGGAGGGCGAGGCCCTCGCGACCCTCGTGGTGAACAAGCTGCGCGGCACGCTGAAGGTGGCCGCCGTGAAGGCGCCCGGCTTCGGCGACCGTCGCCAGGCGATGCTCGAGGACCTCGCGGTGCTGACCGGCGGTACGGTCATCAGCGAGGAGAAGGGCTACCGCCTCGAGAACGCCACGCTCGACTACCTCGGGCAGGCCGACCGCCTCACGATCGACCAGGACACCACGACGCTCGTGGACGGTGCCGGTTCGCAGGAGGAGATCAACGCCCGCGTCAACCAGATCCGGCAGCAGATCGAGCAGTCGACGTCCGACTACGATCAGGAGAAGCTGCAGGAGCGGCTCGCGAAGCTCGCGGGCGGCGTCGCCGTGCTGAAGGTCGGCGCGGCCACCGAGCCCGAGATGAAGGCCAAGAAGGCCCTCGTCGAGGATGCTCTCAGCGCCACCCGCGCGGCCGTCGACGAAGGCGTGCTCCCGGGCGGCGGTGTGGCCTACCTGCGTGCCCTCGATTCCCTCGAGGACGCGGAGACGGAGAACGAGGACCAGAAGATTGGCTTCGACATCGTCAAGAAGGCGCTCGAGTCTCCGCTGCGTCAGATCGCCGAGAACACCGGCCACGAGGGCTCCATCGTGGTCCAGAAGGTCAAGGAGGGCGAGGGCGACTTCGGCTTCAACGCCCGCTCCGAAACCTACGGCGACCTCCGCGAGGAAGGCGTGCTCGACCCGACGAAGGTCACGCGCTCGGCGCTTGAGAACGCCGCGTCCGTGGGCTCCATGCTGCTGACGACCGAGTCTGTCATCGCCGACCTCGACAGCGAGGACGATGACGACGACGGCGGCGCCGGTGGTGGCGGCGGCGCTGGCGGCGGCATGCCGGCCGGCGGCATGGGCGGCATGGGCGGCGGAATGGGCGGCATGGGTGGCATGATGTAACGCTAACCCGGCCGCGCAGCCGCGCCCGACTGGCGCTATGCGCACCGACAACGAAAAGGCTGCCTCTCCCGGATCGGGAGGGGCAGCCTTTTTTATTTGGGGCCCTGTGTGTGCCGGCCACGGGGCTGATGCGCGACCGCCGCGAATCGGAGGCGTTCGCCATACCGAACCCTGTAGCAGGATTGACTGCGTCGGTCGACCTTCGGCCCCTGGGCATGTTGAATGTGAGGACGTGCGCGTTGCGACCGCTGTCGGGGTAGCGGTATGGAGGGAAGATACGTTCAGACCTCCCTCCTTCCAGACCTCCACATCCGAACGGAGCATGCAATCGGAGAGACCGAGTGCAATCGGAGAGACCGAGTGCACGCGGAGTTCGAATTAGAGGGACTTGACGGCCTTGACCATGTTCTCGGCGGGGTCGTCGCTGTGCACGATGTCGAAGTCCAGCTTCTCGCAGACGCGCTGCATGGCCCGGTTCTGCTGCAGAATGTCGGCAGTGATGCGGTCCAGGCCCTCGTCCTCGCCGACCTGCACGAGGCGGCGCAGCAGCTCGGTGCCGATGCCCTCCTCCTGGAACTCGTCGATCACGAGCATACCGAACTCGGCCTCGTTGCGACCCGGCTGCTGGGTGAGGCGCCCCACGCCGATGATCTCGTCCTCGCCCTGCTCGTCGGTGCGCTCGGCCACGAGGGCCATCTCGCGGTCGTAGTCGATGAAGCAGATGCGGGCGAGCCGGTCGTGGGCCACGCGCTGCTCGAGCTTCATGAGGCTGGCGTAGCGCAGGTACACGCTTCGCTCGGAGAGCCGCTCGTGGAGCGTCACCAGCTTCGGCTCGTCCTCCGGACGGATGGGCCGGATCGTGACCGCCGCCCCGCTCCGCATCGTATGCGTGCCGACGTACTGGCGCGGATAGGGCCGGATGGCGGAGGTGGGCAGGTCCTGCTCCTCGGTGCTGTAGGGGTGAAGCACCACGCGGGCGTCGAGGGCCAGGAGGCCGTCGTCGCCCGGCCGGGCCAGCAGCGGGTTCACGTCGATCTCCTTGACCCGCGGCTGCTCGACGACCAGCTGACTGAAGCGCACCAGGAGCGTCTCGAGCGCGTCGAGGTCGACCGGATCGCGCCCCCGGACCCCCTTCAAGGCATCGTAGATCTTGGTCTGCTCCATCATGCGGCGGGCCAGCGTCGTGTTGAGCGGGGGCAGGCCCAGTGCCCGGTCCTTGTAGACCTCCACCAGCTGCCCCCCGGAGCCGAAAAGCAACACCGGACCGAACTGCTGGTCCATGCTACTGCCGATGATCAGCTCGTAGCCGTCGCTTCGGTCGACCATCGGCTGCACGGTGACCCCGTCGAAGCCCTGGCCCGTGACGTTGTCCCGAATCTGATCGAAGGCCGCCTCGACGTCGGCGTCGCCGGTGAGGCCCAGGTGCACCCCGCCGACGTCCGACTTGTGCGTGATGGACTTGGAGTGGAGCTTGACGGCCACGGGGTAGCCGATGGCCTGCGCGGCGTCGACCGCCTCGGGGGGCGTCTCGGCCACGCGCGTCTCGACGGTCGGAATGCCGTAGGCCGAGAGCAGCTGCTTCGACCCGTACTCCGTCATCAGCACGCGGCCCGACTCGTGCGTCTCCTCGACGATGGCGGTGGCGGCCTCCCGGTCGGGGATCCCCTCCGCGTCCTCCGGCAGGCTGGGGGTCTCGTAGAGCGCCTCCAGGTTGTAGCTGTAGCGCCACATGTTGTTGAACACGCGGGCCGCCGTGTCCGGGTAGGCAAAGGTCGGGAGCCCGGCTTCGTTGAGGATGTTTTCGCCGGGGGACACGGCGTCCCCGCCCATCCAGCTGGCGAGCACCGGCTTCCGGTTGTCGCGGGCGTAGGGGCGCAGGTGCTCGGCCGTGCGGGTCGGCTCGGTCATGGCCTGTGGCGTGAGAACGACGAGGAGGCCGTCGCTGTTTTCGTCCTCGGCGGCCACCTCCAGGGACTTCGCGTAGCGCTCCGGGTCGGCGTCCCCCAGAATGTCGACGGGATTGCTGTGGCTCCAGGCCTCGGGGAGAATTTCGTCGAACGCGTCCATTGCCTCGGGGGAGAGGGACGTCAGCTCGCCGCCGCCGTCGATGAGGGCGTCGGTCGCGAGCACGCCCGGCCCCCCCGCGTTCGTAAGAATGGTGAGGCGCGGGCCCTCCGGCCGCGGCTGCTTGCCCAGCACCTCGGCCATGTAGAAGAGGTCGTTGATGTCGTCGACGCGGAGCACGCCGGAGCGGCGGAAGGCGGCGTTGAGCACTGCGTCGCTCCCGGTGAGGGTGCCGGTGTGGGAGGCCGCGGCCTCGGCGGCCGCCTGCGTGCGCCCGGCCTTGATCACGATGATCGGCTTGCTGAGGGCCACGTCCCGCGCCGCCGAGAGAAACGAGCGGGCGTTCCCGATCGACTCCATGTAGAGGACGATGCTGTCGGTCTTCGGGTCGTCGCCGAGGTACTCGATCATGTCACCCCAGTCGACGTCGAGCATCGAGCCGATCGACACAAACGCGCTGAAGCCGACGTTCTCGCGGAAGCTCCAGTCGAGGATCGAGGTGAGGAGCGCGCCGCTCTGGCTCACGAACGCGACGTTGCCCTCCTGCGCCATCGACCCCGCGAAGGTGGCGTTGAGCCCGTTCGGCGGGCGCATGACCCCCAGGCAGTTGGGGCCGATGATGCGGATGTCGTGCTCGCGGGCCGCCGCCTTCACCTCCCGCTCGAGCTCGGCGCCCTCCTCCCCCACCTCCCGAAAGCCGGCCGAGACGATGACGAGCCCGTCCACGCCGGCCTCGCCGCACTCCTCGACGATCCCGGGCACCGTGGGGGCGGGCGTGGCGATGACGGCCAGGTCCACGTCCGCCTCCACGTCCGTGATGCGGCCGTAGGCTTCGATGCCCAGCACGCTGTCCCGCTTCGGGTTTACGGGAAAGACCGTGCCCCCGAACGGATTGCTGACGAGGTTCCAGAGCAGGGTCCGCCCCACGCTGCCGGCCGCCTCGCTGGCCCCGATGACCGCCACGTTGTCCGGACGAAAGATGGCGTCCAGGGGCTGCCGGCGCGACGCAATCAGGTCGTAGGAGGGGTCGCTGGTGGGCGTGGACTCGGGAGGGGACTCGGAGGAGTCGGCCATAGAAGAAGCGGGAACCTGGAAAGGGCACGAGAACCGGAATGCGGTCCGACGCGGGAGGGCCCGCACTGTGCGTAAGGTAGCGGGGCCGCGTAGCCATTTCAATTGGAGCGACGGCCCGTGAAAAATTTCGCAGAGCCTCCGAACGGTGGCCCCGACTCTCCGAGCCCCACCGTGGGATTGCCTCCCCGAGCCCGGCCGCCCGGATAGGTCTACCGGGCGGTCTCGTATCCCCTCTCCCCTGGCACGGAGCGCGCTGCTCGTTGAGAAGGCCGGTGAGGGCGTCCGGTCGCTTCTGCGTCCCGATGACTCCCCAGGCGGTCTCTACGAGAAGTGCGGTCAGACTGTCCTCTGCCGGCGAAGAGCGTAGTGGCGACCTCCCGCAGATGCGGCGGTGTTCTCCCCACCCCCGAACGGACGGTGTGTGGCTTGCGTTTATGTCCTGCTTGCTGGTGCATCACTTCACCGCCGCAGAACGACTCCTCCATGCGCAATCCATACACCGAGCATTCTCCCGAGGACCTCCTGGAGGCCCTGACGTGGGCCGGGCGATACCCCGATCCGGACCTGATTGCAGAGTGCCTCACCCGCCCGGACGAGCTGACCGAGCCGCTGCTGGCAATGATGGCCTCGCCGGAGGAGGGGGCGTACTGGACGGACGACGACCCCCGGTGGTACCAGCCGATCCACGCCGGCAAGCTGCTGCTGGCCTACGGGGAGCCCGACGCGTTTCCCCTGTTTGCCGACGTGCTGCGCACCCCGGACGGCAATCCTGCGCTCGAGTGGTTCGACACGGACCTTCACGCCCTCGGCCCGCCGGGCGTCCCGACCCTGCTGGAGGTCGTGCAGGACGACGCGGCTCCCTCCTATGGCCGCAACCTCGCCATCAGTGCCCTCCGCCAGATCGCGGACGACCATTCGGCAGAGACGAGGGAGACGATCCTGGAAGCGCTACGCTCAGAACTGCCGCCCGTCGACGACGGAGGGCAGTTGCGGCTCGACCGGGACCCGTCTCCCGACGAGATTGAACACTGGACCGAGGTGACGCTGGCCCTCGCCGAACTGCAGGACGAGCAGAGCCGCCCCCGCATCGAGGCCCTCTTCGACGAGGATCTCATCGACGAATTCGTGTTCGGCGACCGCGAGGCGTACCACGACATCCTGGCCGGCGACACGCCGCCCATCAACTACGATTTCGACCTCGTGGAGCAGTACGAGCGCCGCGCCTCCTCGGAGCGAAAATTTGCTGCGCGCACCGACGTGTCGTCCTCGCTTCCCAAAAAGGTGCACGTGCTGGTCGACACCCTGGTGCACGCGGGCCGGCATCCGCACCCCGACCTCATCCGGGACTGTGTGCACGCCCGAGACGACATCATCCCGGCCCTGCTCGCCATCCTGCGGGAGGACGTCGTCGCCGACACCCGCGAGAAGCACTGGGGCGAGGACGACCCGCGCTGGTACCGCATGATTCACGCGGGGCTCCTGCTCCTCCATTTCCGCGAAGAGGATGCCCTGCCCCTCTTCGTCCGCGAGTACCGCCACGCCACCCTCGACGACTTCAATCAATGGTTCGAGAACAAGCTGCGCGTCTACGGGCCGCCCGCGGCCGAGCCCCTGATCGATCTGCTCCACGACGAGGACGCGGAAACATGGGGCCGCATCGAGGCGGCGGGCGAGCTCTCGCACATCGGCTGGGCCCATCCCGACACGCGCGACACCGTCCTGAACGCCCTCCGTACAGTGTTGCCGCCGCTCCGCGACGACGGGACACTGAACGTGCCTGCCGAGACCGAGGACCTGCCCCACCTCTGGGCCACGCTGGTGCACGAGCTCGGCCGTCATCAGGACGAAGCGAGTCGCGCACAGATTGAGGCGCTCTTCGAACACGGCTTCATCGAGGACTGGATGTTCGGGAATGTCGAAGAGTACCACCAGCTTCTGCGGGGCGAAGGCGGGTCGTTCGACCCGGCCTCCTTCAACGTGATCGACTACTACGAAGACCGGTACGAAGAGGGCGAAAAAGAACGCAACGCCGACCAGCGTCGACAGCGAGAGCGCCGGGATCGTATTCGCGCCGACGAGGAGACGGGCCACTACGAAAGCGGCACCTTCGTGCGGGACGACGCCGACGTGGGTCGAAACGATCCCTGCCCCTGCGGCAGCGGCGCGAAGTACAAATACTGCTGCGGATAGGCGTCTGTACGGCGCTGGCCCCCGATGCCGGAGGCACCGACGTCTGATTCGAACGACGTGCTCGGTGGAGCGGGAGACTGGGACTCGGGGATCCATCAGTCGTTTTCCCGTGCAGCACGCCGCTTCGCTGTGCCGGCTCCCGCGTCCCGTTCTCCGACTGAGAAAAGGAACCGGAACCGCCTGCCTGATTTTATTTGTACGTACAAGGTGGTTCTCTGTTGACGTACCTCTCTCCGCTATGGACTCCAAGCTGACCCTCCGCATCGACGACGACGTGAAAGAGGCGGCCAAGAAGCTCGCCAGGCACCGCGGTGCAAGTGTTTCTCAAATGGTGGAAGACTACTTCCGCCTGTTGCTGGAATCAGAACCGAGCATTGAGGCGGGGCTGAGCGATCGGGGACACGACGACGAAGCGGCCGCGTCCGATGAACACCCCGAGAGCGAACCGAACGAACTGGGCCCCATCACTCGTCGGATTGCCGGTGCCCTTCGCTCGTCCCCCTCCGACGCTCCACTCCACGGAGATACAAAGGCGGATGACCGCCGCGTCGCCGCTCAGGCAGCAGCAAAAAAACACGGGACCGAATAGGGCGCCCCACCGTGGCTCCGTCTGACGTTCCCCTTCTCAGATATGCGTGTGCTCTTCGATACAAATGTCCTCGTCGACGCCGCCGTCGCAAGCCGGTCCCACCATCGGACCGCCGTTCGTCTCATCGACAAGGTGGAGCAGGGATCCCTTTCCGGTGTTCTTGCCCCGCTGTCGCTTGGGACGATTTGGTACCTGGGCGTCGAGCACTACTCGACCGACCCTCGCCCCCTTATCGAAGACCTGAGCACCGTCATGGACCTTGCCCCGATGGGCCGTCCGGTCCTTTCGGACGCTCTCCGCTACACCCCCGACTCAGACTTCGAGGACGCATATCTTGCCGAGGCAGGTGCTGCGGCGGGAGCCGGGGTCGTCGCCACCCGCAACGCCGCGGATTTCGCCCCGACGCCCCTTACGGCCCATACTCCCCACGAGCTTCTCGGAATGCCTCTGTAATCCGAACGCCGCCTGTACTCGATCTCTCCGAGTGCACGCTCCGCTCTGGGGTGAAGGGGTAGAAGAGCAGGTCTTGCCCCCTGACTGAGGCCCTCGACGATCGCTCGGTCGTAGCTCACCGAAAACACCCCACCGTTGCCCGCGAGCTCGAAATACAGCGCGTCGTCACGCTGCGCCGCCGCCTCCTGCGAAAGCGCCAGGGCCAGGACGGAAAGGGTAAATACTGTGACGCCCCCCTCAGCGGAGCGGACTTGTCAGCAGCAAAAACCATCGTACGAATATCCCTTCAGGTAAACGACTCCGGGTCCTCCCCCACCGACTCGTGGGGCGACCCTTCTCCCGCTAACACGCGACGCGTTCTTCGGGGTGATGCTCTTTGGTTTGCTCGTCGTACTGGTCCCGAATCGTGCGACCCCATCAGCACGGCATCAGTCTTCTTTCGGTTCATACCCTCTCGCGGGGATCGGGTGTCAATGGGTTTGCACCCTTTGACTCATTGCAGTGCCCCCCATCTCCCCGCCGTGGACACGCTGGGTTCTCATCACAGGAGGGCCTTGAACCGTCGCATCCGCTCACTTACCTCAGCAATTACGTGTGAAGCCGTCTCCTCAGGAAACGAGACCAGTTCGTAATCTGCCCGCAGCCGATCCTTGTATAGCTCCTCAATGAACGCGGCCGTGTCATCGGGCAGATCGCCATGTCGAATAAACACCTTACCGAGGTGCACACGCAGGGCTTTGTGCGAACTGATCTGCACGCCCTCCGTTTTCAGCGCGCCTTTTCCCGCCGCCAGGACGGCGTAGTAGCTGGCCGAAATAGCACGAGCGTGCCGACCCCGTTCGCGGAGGACCCTGGCATCATCGAGGCGATGGTCGGCTTCTTCTATCCAGTCAGAGGCCGTACTCATAACCGAACGCCCCCGTTCTTCGCCATTCGCGCGACCTCTGTGGCCCCCTCCTCAAACTCTGTCACCGACAGCGTGAAGATGGTGGATACGTACCGCCACTCGATCTCCTCCTCGAACGCACACCCAATCTCCGAGGCCTGCTGAGAGGTGTCATTCCTTCCGTAGTAGGAGTCGCCGAGCACGGCGGCGAGAACAAGCCACTCGTCGTCCCCGGCAGGCTCGTAGGGATTGTCCGGCAGGACGTAGAGGGCCTGCAGTGCCTCCCCAAACGCATCGCGGAGGCGATCCGCGAGCATGTCGAGGGACCTGGACCGGGTTAGGGGATCTGCTTGAAGCATGACAAAAGGAAAACCTGAGGACAACGAGCGGGCCTTTTTTCAGTACACGCTTCGTCCCTACCGCACGTTCGCGCGGCCCCTCCGGCAACGTTCAGTAGAACAGGTCTTCCATCTCCTCATCCGGGTCGGCATCGCCGTCGCCGCCGCTGGCGGCCGGGTGGGTGCGCAGCGCGTCGTAGAACTCCTGGTCGTACGTCCGCGTCTTGACCACAATCGGCATCGGCACGGCGTGGCCCAGCAGGAGCGCCTGCTGCTTCGCGTCGAGGGAGGCCAGGATCTCGCGCAGCGAGGAGGCGTCGCTCGTGCCCACGAGGGCGGCGCCGATGTCCTTCTCGTCGCTGAGCTTCGCCACCATCTTGGTCCCGATCTGGCTGAGCACCTCCTCGTCGATCGCGCTGGGGCGCTGGTCGACGACCAGGAGGCTCACGAAGAACTTCCGCATCTCCCGCGCGATCTTGCCGAAGGGCGTCTCGTGGGCGATGCCGGGCTCGAGGAATTTGTGCGCCTCCTCGATCGTGATCATAAGGGGCTGGGGCTTGTCGGCCTCGTTCTGGGTCTGCCGGTAGCGGTTCGTCTTCTCCTCGTAGGCCCGCCGGATGCGGCGCGTGAGGGCGTTGGCCACCAGCAGGTACACCTTCAGGTCGTCGTACCGGCCAAACTCGAGGACGACCGACGTGCCGGACTCCAGGTTTTCGAGCAGGGCGTCGAGGACGTCGTAGTCGTCGGGCGAGGGCCGGGTGGTAAAGAAGTCGTACTCCTGGAACGGCGCCAGCTTGCGGCGCAGCGCCTCGATCGAGTTCTTGTGCGCGCCGGTCTCGTCGGCCAGCCGCTCGAAGTCGTCGGCGGACTGCGCCTCCAGGAGCGTCGTGAGCCACCGGTCGCCGTACTGGTTCTTGAGGAGGTAGCTGCTCTCGGCGGCGGTGGCGTTGAGGTTGAGCGT
>Ga0207753_1000584_pt1 | contig 13887 bp, 15 predicted proteins | sample PonA233FremontCA_2_FD_187273 | JGI IMG/M metagenome (GOLD analysis project Ga0207753, IMG submission 187273) | Salt pond sediment microbial community from Fremont, CA, USA - Pond A23 Sediment 3 (SPAdes) | ecosystem: Environmental > Aquatic > Non-marine Saline and Alkaline > Saline | place: USA...
TACGACGCCGCTCGCGTCTCGGCCGGGGCCGCGATCGCCGCCGCCGGGCAGGCGCTCGACGGGGCCGAGAGCGACGACAGCGAGCCGCTCCCGTACGCGCTGTGCCGGCCCAGCGGCCACCACGCCCAACCCGACTGCGCCGACGGATTCTGCTACCTCAACAACGTCGCGCTCGCCGCGGAGGCGGCGCTCGCCGCCGACGGGCCGGCGGACGCCGCGGCCGACCGCGTCGCGATCATCGACTGGGACGTCCACCACGGGAACGGCACGCAGGAGGCGTTCTACGACCGCGACGACGTGCTCTTCGTGAGCGCGCACAACGACCACGGCTCCTGGCACCCCGAGTACCACCCCCAAGAGGGCTCGATCGAGGAGTTCGGCGAGGGCGACGGCGAGGGGTACACGCTCAACGTCCCGCTTCCGCCGGGCACGGGGAATCGGGGCTACGAGGCGTTCTTCGAACGCGTCGTCGCGCCGGCGGTCGCCGGGTTCGATCCCGACCTCGTCCTCGTCAGCGCCGGCCAGGACGCCGGCCCGTCGGACATGAACGGTCGAAACATCGTGACTCGCGAGGGGTTCCGGGAGATGGGCGATCGGGTGCGACGGCTCGCCGACGAGACCGCCGACGGTGCGCTCGCGCTGGTCCAGGAGGGCGGCTACCAGCCCTCACACCTCTCGTTCGCGACGCTCGGCGTCTTCGAAGGCGCCCTGGGTCGGACGGTCGACCTCGACGGGTACGGAACCGGCGACCCCTTCGAGTTCCTCGACGAACCGAGCGAACTGGTCGACGAGTGGATCGACCGGGCCGTCGACCACCACCGGGACTCGCCCGTCTTCGACTAGCGAGGCGACGCGACACCCCGGCCCGCCCTTTCTGACGCTCCGGCCCGCGGTCTCTAGCGCCCCGGTACGCCGTCTCTGGCGCCCCGGTTCGCCGTCCCGGGGTCGCGTGTGTACCGCCGCCGCACTGGCCGACTATGTTTATCCGTTAACACATCGTCTGATCGTGTATGTCTGACACACTCGAGTGTCCGGAGTGCGAGGCGAGCATCGACTCGACCGACGACCTCGAAACGGAGGGGGAGGTGACGGAACTCGAACCGGCGGACGACGGGTCGTTCCAACTCTACGAGAACCACGACCTGTTCCTCTGTAAGAACTGCCGGAAGCCGCTCGGCGTCTCTCGGCCGTCGGAGTAGCGGTATCGCATGCGCCGGCGTGAGGGAAGGGCGGCCGCGTCGCCGCCGGCGCTCACGGGTACGACTTCCCGGCCGGCAGGTCGCACTCGTCGCCGTGACACCGCGCGGCGCGTTCGACGGCCGTAAGGTCCGGCTCGTCGGCCGGCTCTTCGCTCCGCCACGCGTACCGGACGGTGCGGTCGGGGTCGACCACGAAGAGGGCCGACCGCGCGACCCCGCGGTGGTCGTCCATCTCTTCGGCGCGCACGCCGTACGCCTCGGCGACCCGACCGTCGCCGAGGAACTCAACCGTGAGGGTCACGCTTCCCCGTCGGTGAGCGCTTCGACCCGCGTCTCGAGCTTCCAACCCCCCGACGGATTTCACCTCGACTCGGTCACGCGTATTTCACGGACCGCACGAAGGCGACGACCCCAGTCACGCCGCGTGACGAACTCGAACTCGTCGCTGGAGGCTCGTTTTATACACATCCGGCCGCAGTCGCGTCACTTCACCCGTCAGAAAACGTGACGGCGCGACGGGCGCTGGTTCGATCGTCGAACGAATCGATCACTGCACGTCGAGCGGATATCGAATGTCGCGTCGACGCGAGTCAGCGGACGGCGCCTACATGAGTGCGATCCCGGCACCCGCGGCGACGCACGTCAGTGCGAGGCCGGCGAGCGCGACTGTCGTCCGGGCACGGTGTCCATCGCGGTCGTCGTCGGAACCGAATCCACCGATCCCGGTCAGGACGCCGAGGCCGACAGCGACCGCGGAGAGGCCGCCGGCCAGCGCCAGCGTCGTCCAGATCTCGAGTCCGTACCGTGCGACTTCTCGTACAGCCGTCCCGACGAGGAGAACACCGGTCGTTACGGGAGCCGCGGCTGTCGCCTTGCTGGAGGGCATCGATCGGAATTCCGGAACAATTCTGAAAATCGTGTCGATGTCGTTTCGTCGAGTGGTGTCAGCTCACGGAAAGACTGCAGCGGGCGATATTACCGGAAGAACCGCTCTGTCGGATAGCGTCCGCGCTCGGAGTGCGTGCGCTGTGCTGTCCGTTTTACTGACGGTCGACACCGTCGTGAAACGCGGACGTAACCCCGTGATAGGGGTTTCGCCGGACTCTCCGTCCGGTTAACGCTACTCGACGATGACCGCACCACGGTGTCCGAGCGCGTGGTGGGGTTCACAGGCGTATCTGAAGACGCCAGTTTCAGCGAACGTTTCTTCGAAGTGGACGCCGGGTTCCGCGCGAACGGGCTCACTGCCGAAGTCCCCGTCCCTGAATACGATATTATGCCCGCCGCCCTTTCCGGTCCAAGACCACCGCACTGTGGTTCCGGTTGAAACCGTCACGGCGTGCGGATCGAACGCTAGCTGACTCCCATTCCCGCTCGCTCCGCTGTCGATCTCGACGAGGTCCGCGTCTGTCCGGTCTGTGATGGTCCCGTCGTACTCGTTCGTCCCCGCGAGCCACTCGTCGACGGCCGGATACTCGCTGGACGGCGCAGTCTCGACGACGACTACGCCCTGCATTCCCGCGTCGGCATGCGGTTCGCTCACGTACTTGTACGCCCCTTCGGCGTCGAAGGTATGTTCAAATACGGTACCAGCCTCCGACGTCGGCTGACCGCTGTCGAAGGCGTCATCCGTGGCTACGACGTTATACTCGGGGTCGTTTCCGACCCACTCCCACGTCACGGTCGTGCCTGGTGTCACCTTGACCGCGGGCGGGGAGAACGAGTTCGTATTTGACATGCCGACATACACCGTCGGCGGATCGTCGTACCGCAGGTCGCGGATTCGGTGCGTCTGCGGATCATTTGCGGCCGCCAGCCACGTCTTCAGAGCGTCTTCTCCGTCACTACCGTCGGCTGTAGTGGTCGTGTCGGTTTCGGGCGCCTGTGCCGTACCGAGTCGGGTTAGCGTTCCGAGTCCAACGGCGATACCAGTGCCGAGGAACGCCCGGCGATTGCTGGAGGGCATTGCGTGTCTCGGATTGACAGGGGAGTTATACAAAAGTGGAGACTGTTTTTATTCGTCTGGAATCGCCACACACAGACCACTCGGACGTCACAAATCAAGCGTTTTGGATCATCCGGAAGCACGTGACGACGTCGGTCCGTTCGCAGAGGGTTCTCCCGGATAACGGAACAGCGCTCTGTCGAAATCCTACTCTTCAGACATATTCTCAGCTGAAACAGCCAGTAGACGAGAGCCGCGTATTGAATCGATCTGTAGCCGATACAACGATAGCTTCACGACGCTTCCAAGTGGTGTCTGAGATGTGAGAATACAGTATGCTATCGTCGGCCTCTTCGTCCTCACATTTGGCGTGATAATGCTGATCCGGCCTGAAACGGTCGCACGCTGGAGAAATAGTGGGGCAGTAGATCCTGCGCCGACTCCCCGACTGGTCAAATTAACTCGGTATTTTGGTGGTCCCGCACTCGTTATTCTCGGCTCTCTCCTAGTAGAATCCGCACTCTAAGACTCGTCTTAATCCCTATCGAGTCTTCAACTGTATTGACCGCAACCGGGGCAAAACAATCATCTGCTGAGGATTTCAACAGAGCCGTTCAATCAGTGATCGATCTTCTCTACCGAGTCTCGATTGGACGGACGGGCATCCCACCGACGGATCAGTAGACGGTCATCTGTCGAACGAAAGCACGCGCCTCGGAGTAGCACGGTGTTTACCCCGCCGCAGTCATGCGATTAGATCGATACGGACGGGACGGGCGCAGGTTCGACTGTCGAACGACTAGACCTTTCAGGCGTGAGGCGGTCGCGATCGACGTCCTGAAAATGGTGATCTCTGATACCGCCCATCCGCCTCGTCCATAGCAACATCTACACTGGTACAACAACGACGTTGAATCGAATGGCCGACCCGTTGTGGTACCCGTCCGTCGAAGACGTCGTCGCCATCCACGACGACGTCGTCGCGGAGTATCCTGACACTCCCGCCGGTGTTCGGAACCGTGGCGACATCGAATTCGCGTTGAACTACATCGAAGCGGGTAGCTTCGGTTCCACACCGGACACGATCCACAAAAAGGCGTATCACCTCCTCCGGCTCCTCGTCGCCAATCACCCGTTCGTCGATGCGAACAAACGGACTGCACTTAACGTGGCGGTCGTCTTCTACTTCCTCAACGGGTACCGGTTCGAATACGATAACGAAGTGAGAACGATTCTGAAAGGGTTCGGCACCGACGAGGCGGCCGTCGATGAGGAAGACACAACCGAGTATCTGCGATCCCACACCGAAGAGTTGGATCTGGCCGGTGAGATCGAGGAATGGCGAGAGGAACTCGTCCGGTACGGGATATCGGAGTTGACAGGCGATTCGTCGGACCCGAACGATTAACGGCGTTCGACGCGTTCGTACAGGCATGGCCACCGAAGAAGGCGCAGAAACGACCTCTTCGCTTGACGACGTGATGGAGGACATCCGGCGGGAGTTAGTTCGGCGGGTCGCGGCGGACGACCGAGATTCGAATCGGGACGTCTACGACGCCCTCGAAGACGAATAACACCGTTACTGGCTGTTACCGTTAGTGGGGATAGTTATACACGCAAGCGGACTCACCCTACACGAGTAGAATGGAACACGCGGACGACCGCGGAGCGAAGAAGGAGCTCCAGAAGGAGCACCCGAGCGGGTGGCTGTACCTCACGCAGCACGATGCGATCCCGATTCTCGTGGACGCGCTGCTCGATCTCCCGCCGAACCGTGAGTTCAACAAAACCGAACTCGCAGAACACGCCGGTGTCACGCGCCAAACCGTCGGCAACTACACCGACCTCCTGATTGAGGTCGAACTCATCGAGGAGGTTCCGAAGACGTCACCGCGTCGGTACCGGGTCGCAGACAGTAACGTCGTCCGCGAGCTCTTCGAGCTGAACAGCGCGCTCAACAACGTCGGCGAGTAGCACTGTCCGCGAAGAGTACGCTGAGTATCCCGAAACTCCCGTCAGTGTCCGGAACCGCGGTGACATCGAGTTCACGTGGACTACGTCGAAGCGGGCAGTTTCGCTTCCGTACCGGACACCATCCACGAGAAGCCGTAACACCTCCTCCGGGTCCTCGTCGCTAATCACCCCTTCGTCGATGCGAACAAAGGAACTGCATCAAGGTACGAACCCGAATGTGGAGGAAGACGGAATCAGTTGAGCATCTAAGCCTTCATACATTACGAGCCAGTCGTTGAAGTTCTGTGTAGGGATTAGTACCTTGTTGCTTCCAAGTTCTAAGGAGAGTGAAGAAAGTCTCATGCAATCGCATTCCTTTTTGATTTTGGAGTGTTCGAATTATCCTCCGCATCGCTATTGGTTCACGCAATATAGCCTCAGCCGTGTTATTCGTTGGTTTAACATCTGAATGAACGACAAACGTAAGCCAGTGTCCGAGACCATTTTCGAGCATCGTCAGAACGTCATCAGCGTCCTCTGATTGAACTTCAGTCTCCGCTAGCCTTTCCAGTTCTTTACGTGCATTATTTTGAACAACAAGACGCTGAACTGGTGTGGGGTCCGTCTGTAAAAAAGACTTCAGACCCTCAAAGATATCGAAGAGACGATTATATATTGACCACGCCTCAGTATCGCCATCAGACAGTTTATCAGTCCCACGAAGCAGGTGAGTCCAGCATCTTTGTAACCACGAGTGATATGCAGGATATGATCGGTGACCGTCACAGACGATTACGCCAGTAAAAGCGTCTCCAAGAACGTCTTCTAGAACTTCGCTCCCACGACTATCTCTAAATGCGTAAAAAGTTCTATTATCGGTTGTAAATACCCATAGCCAACTTTTTGACCCATCGACTAAGTGAGGAGTTTCATCAGCAAAGAGTACATCAGCAGACTGTATCTGTTTTTGAATATCCTCATATTCGGGACGAGCGGTAGTTGCCATCCGTTCACAGAGGTGTAGCACGCCTGCTTCACTGATGCTGCAGCCGTACAACTGTTCAAATAAGTTTGAGACTTTTCGATACGGAATCCGGTACTCGTACCGGAAGAGAACAGCTTGGGCAAGGAGATTAGCACCGTATCTGCCCTTCGAAGGGAGATCTTCTTTTCAGCAATTACCTCCTCATTGCAGTTATCACATTCATAGTAGTAGCGACTGTGTCGAACAATCGGGGGATCAGGTACATCTCTGACACCGACAGCTATCTTGAATCCCGAGCACATTCCAGTCAGAGACACCGACTGAAACCGCGACTGTGCGGTTCTCTCACACGGCCACTCAGCAGTTAATATTTCATGCAATCATCGATCCGTGTAATGTCCGACGAGACCACTATCTCTGCTCGGTCGGCGCCCACGGAACTGATCGACCTTTCGCCCAGCGCCAAGCTAGTCGCGAAGACCCTCGAGTACGAGGGCGAGAGCACGCAGTCGGCCCTCGCTGAGTCGACGCTCCTTCCCTCGCGGACTGTCCGATACGCACTCGATCAGCTCGAAGAGGCCGAGGTAGTTTCGTCGCGAATATCGTTCGTCGACGCCCGAAAACGGATCTACTCGCTCGAACTGGAACCGTGAGCGACGCGGGCACGGACGCGCCCTACGTACAGTCGGTTTCGCAGTCGTACGTCCTGCTGTACACCCAGTAGCCGTTCTCGGACGGGGGCGTCAGCACCGCGAGTTCGAGCGACACCCGGAGGTCGTCCTCGGCGTCGTGTGTCTCGACGAACCGCCAAGCGCCGCCCGGTTCCTCGAGGTCGACGCGATACTGCCACACGTCAACGCCTCGGTCGTCCACGCGGATCGCGTAGGTATCTGGGACAACGGCATCGCGGTCGGGGATCGGCCCCTTCCGAGTAGTATCAGTGCCCATGCTTGATTCTCTTTCACTAAAAATTAATACGTACTGCGTCCGGTTACCGGTCAGACACGTGTGCGATAGATTTATTTAGGAAACAGACGCGCACTGAAGACCGCAGCCATACACTAAAACTGGAGTTTACACCGGATCAGAGTCGGTGAGGATCTCGACCAGTGCGGGACCGTCGTGGGCGATCGCCTCCTCGAGCGCCTCGTCGAGGTCAGCGGGGTCATCGACGATGAGACCGAGGCCGCCGCAGTTCTCCGCGAACGCCGCGAACTCGGGGTTGACGAGGTCGGTCTGCCAGACGTCCCAGCCCCCGGTCCGCTGCTCCTTGCTGATCTTCCCGAGTTCGTCGTCGTTCAACAAGACGTGGGTAACGTCCATATCGTACTTCACCGCGGTCGTGAACTCGCTCATGTACTGGCCGAACCCACCGTCGCTGGACACCGAGACCACCTTGCGACCGGCGAACTCCGACTCCGGCTCTTGGGTGGCTGCCCACGCGCCCAGCGCCGCCGGGAACGCGAATCCGATCGATCCGAGGTACCCCGACATGAGTACGGACTGGTGTTCCGGCTCGAAGTACCGGCCGAACGCGTAGGTGTTGTTCCCCACGTCGACGGGGATGATCGCGTCGTCGGGAACGAGCCGGGTCATCGCCTCGAAGGCCGTGGCGTAGTTGACGCCGCGTTCCGGTATCCCCGCTCGCCGGCTGGCCTTCTCCTCACGCCAGATCTCCCAGCGGTCGGCGATCTCTTCGCGCTGGCTCTCCGCCTCGAGTTCGTCGAGTCGCTCGTGGAGTTCGTCGACGGTGACGCCGATCTCGCCCCACACCGGCACGTCGATACTGTGGAACTTCCCGAGCGTCATCGCGTCGTAGTCGACGTGGATCGTCGGCTTGTAGTCGGCAATTCCCGTGTGATTCGAGAAGCTCGCACCGAAGACGGCGAGCAGGTCGGCCTCGTTCATGAAGTGGCTCGCGATAGGCGTCCCGCTCCGGCCGAGTACGCCCCCCGCGAGCGGGTGCGAGTCGGGAATCTGCCCTTTCGCCTTGAACGTCGTCAGCACCGGGCAGTCGAACTGCTCGGCCAGGTCGACGATCCCGTCCATCTCGAAGCGGGCACCGTGTCCGACGACGATCACCGGCCGCTCGGCGCTCTCGAGCAGGTCGGTCGCGTCCTCAAGCGCGCTTTCCGGCGGCGTGATGTCGCGGTCCGTGATCCGTCCCTCCGGATCGCCGGGATCGACGCCCTCGGCCGACTGGGTCTGGATCTCGTCGGGGAAGACGAGGTGCGAGACGCCGCGCTCGAGGATCGCGGTCTTGGCCGCCCGCGTCGCGAGCTCGGCGTGGTCGCTGTCCGGCAGGACGGTCGCCTCGAACGCGGCGACCTCGCCGTACGCCGCCTCGAGGTCGACCTCTTGGAAGTTCCCCGTGCCGAGGACCTGCGACTCGACCTGTCCGGTGAGCGCGATCGTCGGCGACCGGTCGACGTTCGCGTCCCACAGGCCGGTGAGCATGTTGGTCGCGCCGGGACCGGCGATAGAGAAGCACGCCGCCGGGCGGCCGGTGAGTTTCCCGTACGCGGAGGCGGCGAACGCGGCGGCCCCCTCGTGGCGCACCCCGTAGTAGTCGAGGTTTCCCCCGGCCGCTTCCCGGCGGAGCGCGTCGGCGAGCCCGAGGTTCGAGTGCCCGACGATCCCCCACACCTGCCGGACCCCCCAGTTGACCAGCGTCTCGGCGATCACGTCCGACACCGTCCGCTCGTGCGGCTCCTCTTCGGGGAAGCCCACGTATATCCCGTCCTCGCGTACCTCGACCGGGAACGTCTCGACGCAGTCGTCGTGTGACCCGGGCGTCTCGCCGGTTAACGGGTCGAAGTCCCATCCGTGCCACGGACAGCGGAGCAGCCCGGTTTCGATAGACCCCTCGCCCAACGGCCCGCCCTGATGCGGACAGCGGTTGTCGAGCGCGGCGTACTCGCCGTCGTAGTGAGTCACCGCGACAGTGTCGTCGCCGCAGCTCACCGCCTTCACCCGTCCCTCCGGCAGCTCGTCCGGGTCGAGCGCTTTGTACCACGTCGTGTTGCCGGCCGGCCCGCTCGAAGGCGAATCTCCGTTCATGACGTCATTCGGCGCGCCACAGCAGGTTAAATGTGCGGCGGCCGTTCAGTTTCGACATCCGACCGCGATAGACCGGCCGTCTGCGCCGAACGGTCGAGCGGGACGCACATTGAGTAGCAGGCCGTCCGGACGACGATTTTTAGCGCCCCTGCCATCGCCTCCGACAGTGAACGGCTCTGAGTGGATTCGGACTCGAGGGAGTACGATGACCGCTCCGGTCGCGCTCGCGACGCCGAGGAGATCAAAATCAGTCAAACCTCCTTCGACGACAGTAGTATCAAAAAAATCTCTCACACCGGTCCAGTTCGATTACACAGACGCCTGTGACAGCGCTCTCGATTTTAAGTCGTTAGGAGACGTCTAGGAGAGACGCCAATGAACGATCAGAATACTGAAACGTTTACGTTCGACGGCGGAACGGTCGAACCGGGGGAGACCAAAGAGTTCCGATATTCGGTGAGCGAGACGTATCTCGCAGATCCGGTTCGGATCCCCGTCACGATCATCAACGGCCGTCGGCCCGGTCCGACGGCCTTTCTCTCGGCCGGGATTCACGGCGACGAACTCAACGGCATCGAAATCGTTCGCGAAGTCGCACAGGAGTGGACCCACACCGATATCTGCGGGACACTCGTCTGTCTGCCCGTACTGAACGTACAGGGCTTCATCGCTCAAGAACGGTATCTACCGATATACGAGCGCGATCTCAACCGCGCGTTCCCAGGGAAACAGGACAGTACGAGCTCGAACCGGCTCGCCTACCAGGTCTATCATAACTTCGTCGAACCCTGCGATTTCGGTCTCGACTTCCACACCTCGACGCGGGGGCGGACGAATATGTTCCACGTCCGTGCCGATATGGACGACGAGGGAGCCGGGCGGCTCGCTCGCGCTTTCGGGACGAATCTCATCATAGCCGGTGAAGGCTCGTCGGGGATGCTTCGTCGCGAGGCGACCGAGGCCGGTATCCCGACGATCACGCTCGAAATGGGGGAAGCACATCGTTTCGAGCGAGAGCTGATCGACCACGCTCTCGACGGTGTTCGAAGCGTGTTCGCCGAGTACGGCATCTACCAACAGGAAACGGTCCGATGGCCGGGATGGCGGACGGTGATCGAGAGCCGGAGCGACAAGACGTGGCTCCGGGCCGACGCAGGTGGGATCGTCGACATGAACTACGGACGGGGGGAGTTGGTCCACGAGGGCGAGACGATCTGCCGCATCACGAACCCGTTCAAATCCGATGAAACGACCGTCGAGGCCCCGTTCACGGGATTACTCGTCGGGGTACTCGAAAACCCGGTCGTCTATCCGGGGAATCCGCTCTGTCACCTCGTCAAGCTCGAAGAGATGCAGGAACGAATCATCGAGAATCAGCGCGGAGTTCCACACAGGTGACTGGACCGGGAGCTGCCCACTGACGATCGATATCTGCCGCGGACGGTCACGGAACGGGCACGTTCGCCGAGAGTTCATGACGGTTGAGTCAGCGGTGCGTCCGTACGCGTCGGGGTGTCGGAGCCCGCGTCAGCGGTCAATCCCGCTTACTTCGAACCGGGCTCCGCCGCTCGCTGACTCTCCGACTCCGATTTCCCAGCCGTGGGCCTCCGCGATTTCGGCGACGATCGCCAGCCCGAACCCGGTTCCGTCTCCCGTCGTCGTATGCCCCCACTCGAAGACCTCGTCCCTGTCGTCCGCGGGGACGCCCTTCCCGTCGTCTTCGACGTAGAAGCCACTCCGGTCCGTTCCGTCGAGCGTCCCGACCCGAACAGTCACCGACGGCCCGCCGTGGTCGCGGGCGTTCTCGAAGAGGTTCACGAACAGCTCGTGGAGTCGGTCTCGGTCCGCTCGAAGGGTCGTCGACGATTCGACCTCGAGGGTCGCCGGCGCCATGTCGCAGTCGGTCCAGACGGTCCGTGCGATCGCCGCCAGATCGACCTCGGTTCGTTCCTGAACCAAGTCGCCTTCGCGGGTGAGCTGGAGGAGCTCAGACAGCATCTCTTCCATGCGATCGGCGGCGTCCTCGATCGCGTCGAAATGTTTGGAATCACCGGTCTGGCGAGCGAGTTCCGCGTGTCCCTGAATGACTGAAAGGGGATTTCGGAGGTCGTGTGAGACGATACCGGCGAACCGGTCGAGCCGCTCGACCTTCTCTTCTAATTGCCGGCGGTTCCGGACGCGCTCGGACACGTCCCGGAGCATCGCGACCATCTGCTTCGGTTCGGCGTCCGCCGCGGCATCGGCTCCGTCTGCCGGCTCCAGCGCCGCTCCGGATATCTCCGTCGGGACCTCGTCTCCGTCTTTCGTCAGGCACGTCAGGTCGTCGGTGAAGCCGGTTCCTCGCTCTTTGACCTGCGAAATAAATTCCTCGCGAACCCGAGCGATGTCGTCAGGATGGATGGCTTCGGGATCCATCGACAGGAGTTCTTCGCGGGTGTACCCTAGCAGTTCACACGCTCGCGGGTTGACGTCGACGAACGATTCGGTCTCGAAGTCGACGATCATGACGGCGTCGTTGTTGTACTCGAAGACCTTTCGGTATCGCTCCTCGACCGACGACCGGCCTTCGTGGGTTTTCCCCGTCTCGATGTCACCCTCGTCCGTCGATTCGTGGCTCATGTATCAGTGACCTCCGCCTGAGATTTCGGTGTCTGCTGCGGTCGACCGAGACACACGACAGCGCACCCCTTGCTGCGAGCTAAACCCTATCACGTCTCTCTAAGACGTTTATGTTCTCAGATAATATAATATTTTACAGGCCCGCCGGATGGGAACCACTCGCGCCAGTTCTTCATCGGTTCCCCAAGTGAGGCGGCGATTGCTCTCGTCTCCGGTACACCACTTCTGGTTGGACTGCGACACCCCTGAGATCGCGATTTATTCCGGTTTTCGAGGGTCGTCGTCGACGAACGTCTCACAGGTGAGGCAGTATTCGCGTTCCTGTTTCAGTTCCGAGGGCTCGATGATCGCGAGCCTGCTTTCCGTCTCGTCGCCGCAGGTCGGACAGGTAGCGTCTCCGCTCATAACTCGATCTGACCGTCTGAGTCTACGCTTCGTCCCCGAAGTTCTCCTCGTAGGCGTCGGGGTGATTCTCCTTGGCGTGGTCTTTCAGTTCGTCGAGCGTGTCGAACGTCGCGCCGCAGTCACACGCGTGGATATCGCCGTCGTCGTGGTCGTGATCGTGGTCTGACATCGGATCTGATAATATGCGGACCACGATTAAATAGCCCCCGCGGAAGTGTACGCCAACCGCCTCGGCGGGAGCACACTCATGAGTCGACAATCACGCGGTCGCAACGGAAGCGGAGGGTCGGACGGAACGGCCGATCCGGAGGGGAAGGCGCCGCTCTCGACGCTCACAGCTGAGCACGCGAAGCTCCTCTCGGAGATCGGGACGGAATTGAGCGAGTCGAGCGACGCGATCGAGTCGCTGTCTCGCGGTGCCGCGGAGGCGAACGAATCAAGTTCCGACACGGCGTCGCTGGCGGAGACGGCCCGAGGGTCGGCCCGTGAGGCGAACGCCGACGTCGACGAGGCGCGGGCCGCTGCCACCGCAGCCGAGGAGAAACTGGAGACGCTCCGGGAGACGGTCACCGAGATCGACGACATCGTCGCGATGTTGAACGAAATCGCCGACCAGACGAACATGCTCGCGTTGAACGCCTCTATTGAGGCCGCCCGCGTAGGCGAGGCGGGCTCCGGCTTCGCCGTCGTCGCAGACGAAGTCAAAGATCTCGCTGAACAGGCACAGGAGCGCGCGACGGAGATCGAGGCGACCGTCGACGAGGTGCGTTCGACCGCGGACGAGACGATAGTACAGATCGAGACGGTCGACACGCGCACGGACACCGCGGCAGCGTCGATTACGGACGCGGTCGACGACCTCGACGGCATCGCCGACAGCGCGGTTCGAACTTCCGAGAACGTCGACGAGGTGAGCGAGACGACGCAGGCGTACGCGGACGACCTCGACCACATCGCCAGGGACGTGATCGACGCGATCAGTCAGGCCAACGAGATCGACGAACGGACGGACCCCCCCGCGGAACAGTAAGTCGGGTCGAAGCCGCCGGCCTAGCAACCCTCGCTTAGAGATCCATTTCGGCCGCCGAGTCGACCTCGAACCGGGTGACTTCCGGTTCGCCGGCGAGCAGGTCAGGTAGCGCCGCCTCGAACTCCTGGAAGTGGTCGGTCTGCGAGTGCGCCTCGAACGCGGCCTCGTCCTCGTACTGCTCGAAGAACCGGACCACGTTCGGATCGTCCACGTCCGTCGCCGGCCGATAGTCGATCATGCCCGGCTCGGCCCGAGACTGCTCCGCGAGGTCGGCGATCAGGTCGAGCGCCTCGTCACGCTTCTCGGGATCGAGCGGGAAGACTGCGTGTAACACGATCATGCGATTCCCGCTCGTCGGCCGCGACCAATAAACCCCCGCCGCGAGGGCGTTCGACTCGGGCAGACGGAAGTAACGGCTCGCGAGGCAAACGCCAACGTGAGCCGCGAGAAACCCTGTTACGTCCGCGTTACCCGTGAGACCCGTGCGTGATAATCGGCACCGACGAATTAAATCGAAGACTGTCACAGCCACCCACATGGACTCGCGACAGATCACAGGTTGCGTCCCGCTTGACCGTCGGTGGGGGTGGGGTATATGACGTCGGATCGAAGCCGGCGCGGAGCGCTTCGAAGCAGACTCGTCCCCGCCGTGGTGGAACAGAATCGGCTCGTCAAGTTCGGCCTCTCGATC
>Ga0207753_1000585_pt1 | contig 13885 bp, 17 predicted proteins | sample PonA233FremontCA_2_FD_187273 | JGI IMG/M metagenome (GOLD analysis project Ga0207753, IMG submission 187273) | Salt pond sediment microbial community from Fremont, CA, USA - Pond A23 Sediment 3 (SPAdes) | ecosystem: Environmental > Aquatic > Non-marine Saline and Alkaline > Saline | place: USA...
AACAGCCATACATCCGGCCCTCGAAGGGCGGGTATGGCGCGTTCCGACGAGGAGGTTCTCGACGAGATCGTCGACGACGATATCCGCAACGACGAGGTGGCCAGCGACCGCTCGGCCCCGGACACCGACGCCAGCGACGACTCCGCTGGTCGACTCGCGGGCCTGTTTTCGCTCAAAACGTTCCTGCTGTCGGCGGCGCTGATCGGTGTCGGGGTCATCGGTGGCGGTGCGATCCCGATTGTCGGCACTCTCGGTTCGCTGGGTGGGCTGTTCGTCGCGACCTTCGTAGTTGGGCTCGTCGCCGCCGAACGCCGATATCTCGAAACCGCCGTCGCCGGTGGCCTGATCGTCGGGGCAAGTTTCGCACTGAGCCTCTTGTCGACCGGGGTCCTCCCGGTCGGAATGCGGTTCTTCAGGGAGTACGGCCTCGCCTTCGGTGGCCTTGGCGTTGGCATCGGGGCCCTGCTTGCAGTCGTCGGCCACTACTTCGGCCGTGACCTCCGTGATGGGTTGACCCAAGAAATCTAGCGGATCGCCCACTGTTCGCCGTCGTAGCTCAGGATGCCAGCCTCGGCGAGCCGACGCAGTGCCTGGTCGACGGCCTCCCCCGGAGCGTTCAGCGCAGCCGTGATCGCCTCGGTCGAGCCGTCGCTGTCGACGATCGCTGCGAGGATCTTGGCATAAAACCGACAGTCGGCGTCGATCCCGGTCCGGTCGGTGAGTTCGTCGAGCGTCTCGGTGAGTCGACCGTGAACCCACCGTTGGGCCAGCGATAGCTCACGATCGAGCGACTGGAGCTGTCCGAACTCGGCGGCGAGTTTTTCGATCTCGCTTTGTTCATCGGTTGTATCGCTTTCGACTTCGCCGCTGCCGTTGGTCGCCACCTCGTCCAGTGAGAGATGCGGGCAGCGACCCGACATATCGAGGGTCGAACTCGCCGGATAGGCACTTTTCACGCCGAAGCCGTGGGGTGAAACGTCGACCTCCAGCCGGAGGCTCCGGGTGATGTTGAAGTACTTCCGGCGCTGGTCGTCGGTCCGGCTCTCGATCAACCCCGCCTCTTCGAGCTTGCGGAGGTGGTCGATGACCGCCTTCGGGCTCACGCCGAGATACTCGCTAATCTCGGTGACATAACAGGGCTTCTGTGAAAGCAGCCGGAGAATCCGTCGACGGTTCTCGTTGCCGAGGAGATCCAAGAGTACCGCCGAATCCATACCCGAACATACGTGAGGGCGAATAAAACGTTGTCTACCTCGTGAGTGATAGGCAACGGGATCGTCGTCGACCACGATACTGTCTGCCGGTTTTGACTGTCTCATTCGGCAGCAAGCGGGTCGAACTGCCATGCCGCCAACGCGACGACGCCGAGAGAGAGGCCAACCGTGAGTGTCAGTAACACGACTCCCGGATCGTAGCGGAGCGGCGGATGGAGACCGAGCCCGTAGTCGACCAGATCGTTGACAAACAACAGGAGGAGACTGAGACCGAGCGCGCCCCGTGTCGTCCGGCCGTAGTGGACGACGGCGAACGCCAACAGGACGAACAGCAGGTGAGTGGCGATGATGAACCAGTAGTCGTAGAGCGCCGCCGGGCCGAATCCGAAATACAGACTCGGCTGGAGATTGAGCGCGATCGCCGTCCAGAGGCCGTATTTGACGAGCCAGACGAACGCCAGGGTGTGGAGATAGGCGAGCGGGCGGTTGGTCGGTGCCTCGCGGAGTCGACGCCCGAGGTTCGGCAGTAGCGTGGCCAGCGACAGCGTCACCAGCGCGATGGCGGTCGGCGAGTCCGCATACAGCGGCCACAACAGTGTCGGTACCCCTGGCATCGTGTCGACGTAGAACCGGACGCCGACCAGAAACGCCGTCGCCGTCACCACGAGCAGCGCGACCAGACTCGGGCCATGGGAGAGATACGACTCGGCGTATCGATAGGGGAGGGGTCGACGGAGCGTCGGGTAGGGGTCGGCGTCCGACATACCAGCGGGTTCGTGATGCCGCCTCAAACAGGTTTCCGTCCGGGACAGTCGACCATATGAAGCAAAGGTAATTAGTCGCGGCGGGTGAGGTTGACCCATGCGAGGCGCACTTATCGTACTCGACGGCTGGGGACTCGGCGACCACGACCACCGCGACGCCGTCCGAGCCGCCGACACACCGAACTTCGATCGCTTCCGTGAGACAGGGGCATTCGGCACCCTCAAAACACACAGCCGTGCGGTCGGCCTCCCCGACGGCCAGATGGGCAACAGCGAGGTCGGCCACCTCAACATCGGTGGCGGCCGGGTGGTCAAACAGTCCTATACGCGGATCGCCGACTCCATCGCCGACGGCAGCTTCCGCGAAAACGAGGCGCTCAACTCCGCACTGGAGTACGCCGAGGACCACGACGGCCGGGTCCACTTCATGGGCCTGGTCAGCGACGGCGGCGTCCACTCCGATATCACCCACCTCGAAGCGCTGATCGAAATGGCGGGCGACCGTGGCGTCGACGCCGTCACCCACGCGTTCACTGACGGCCGGGATACCGCGCCAAAATCCGGCGCTGGCTATCTCGCCGAGGTCGAGGAGATGATCGCCGAGCACGGTACCGGCGGTGTCGCCACTGTCTCGGGGCGGTACCACGCGATGGATCGGGACGAAAACTGGGAGCGAACCAACCGCTCGTACGACGCCATTGTCAACCGGGAGGCCGAGTATACGGCACCGACGGCTGTCGAGGCGATCGAAAACAGCTACGAGCGCGGCGACACCGACGAGTTCATCGAGCCGACGCTGATCGACGACCAGCCTGCGCTCGATGACGGTGATGCAGTGATCTTCTTCAACTTCCGTGCCGACCGCGCCCGACAGATCGTCCGGATGCTCGCAAGCATCGACCCCGAGTGGGGGGTCGACACGAGTCCACCCGACATCCGGCTGGTCACGATGACCCAGTACGACAAGACGTTCGACCTGCCGGTGGCCTACCCGCCCGAACAGCCGGAAAACACTATCGGTGAGGTCGTCTCGGAGGCTGGGCTGACACAGCTCCGACTCGCCGAGTCCGAAAAGTACGCCCACGTGACCTACTTCCTCAACGGCGGCCGTGAGGTCAAGTTCGACGGCGAGCGCCGGGAGATCGTCAAGAGTCCCGACGTGCCGACCTACGACCTCCAGCCGGGGATGCATGCCGCAAAAGTCACCGACACCGCCATCTCGGTGATCGAATCCGACGATCCCGATTTCTTGGTACTCAACTATGCCAACCCGGATATGGTTGGTCACACCGGCGACTACGACGCGGCCATCGCCGCCGTCGAGGCCGTCGACGAACAGTTAGGTCGACTGGCCGAGGCGATCCAGCACGCTGGCGGCCATGTGCTGATCACTGCCGACCACGGTAACGCCGACGATATGGGAACCGAAGACGACCCCCACACCGCCCACACGTTCAACCCTGCGCCGGTGATCTATCTCACGCCCGACGGCGACGACGGCGGGCGAACCGTCCGCAAGGGTGGGGCGCTCTGTGATCTCGCGCCGACGCTGCTCGAACTGATGGCCCTCGAGCCGTCCGAAGAGATGACCGGCGAATCGTTGCTGGAGTAGTCACTGCCTACTCGGCGTTGGCCGCTTTCTCTCTGCCTACTCGGCGTTGGCCGCTTTCTCTCTGCCTACTCGGCGGCTGGTAGCGCGTTCGACCACCGCGTCGACAGCATCCGATAGAAGGGACCGGCTAACAGCAGGATCGCCGTCGCGGTCATGCCAGCGAGCAGCCATGGGTCGACCGCCCCCGAGAGGTCGCCCATAGTGAGGTGGTCGACCGACCGGCCGACGACGAGGCCGAGGATCGCCCACGGGAGTTCGCCGAGGGCCGTCCCGACCAGATAGGGTCGGAGCCGAACACCCACCGCTCCGGCAGCAACCGAGACGGCGTCCGACGGCACCGGAAACAGCCGGGCGGCCGTAACCCCGCGGACACCGCCCGTCTCGGCGAGGGCGATTTCGCCTGCCGTGGTGAGTCGACCACTTCCGGCCGTCGAGGCCCCGAACCAGTAGGGCGGCAGACTCGTGAGCACGAGCGCGGCCAGCGCGAGCGGGAGGCCTGCAAGCCCGGCGGCGTATCCGATGCCGATCGACAACACGAGCGTCGGCCATGCACATGCCGGGCGGATGAGGGCCGCGGCGAACACGGCGGCCGCAAACGCCGGCGGTCGACTCGCAAGTGCCTCGAAGCGGTCGAGGGCGACCGCAGGCGAGATGACCCACGCCGCAAAGCCGACCGCGAGCAGGGTCACCACCCCGACCCCGAGGCGCGTTCGTCGCTGCATACCTGTCACCATTCGTGTACTGTGATACGCTTTGTGTTCCGTGGCAAACGAACGGTTATGTGGCGGGGCTGCAAACGGCCGAGCGTGACCGAGTCGGAGACCCCCTCCCGGCAGGACAAGCTCGAACTCGGCGTCGACCTACTGGCCCATCTCGAAACCGACGATCTCGACCTCGCAGCCGCTATCGATCGGCTCGAAACCGTCACCACGAACCCAACGCTTACGCGGGAAATCCTCGACACCGCCGACAAACGGGGGATTATCGACCGCGAGGACGGCCGGATTCGGACCCGGCGCGGTGGGACCTTCGTCCGCTTCGAGAGCCAGGTGATCGTCCGTGAGGGCGACTACGAGTGTCGACGCTGTGGGTCGGGACTCTCGACGGGCCATTTCATCGAGTTCGACGCGGGCGAACTCGGGCCGTTCGGCTCGTCGTGTATTCGAAAAGTGGTCGGCCGCGAGCAGTAGGCAGTGCCTACCGGCCGCGGCGGAGTTCCTCAATCAGCGTTTCGATGAGCTCTGCCTGCCGGGCGAGCTGTTGTTCCTGTTGTGCTACTTGTTCGGTGAGCGCGGCGAGCTGTGTCGAGATCTCGTCTTCGTCGACCGGGCCCGCGGACTCGAATGGCGAGCCCTCGAAGGCGTCGACTGCCTCGGCGTCGGCTGGCTCCGATTCGGGAGTCGACTCGACGACGGCCTGTGGCTGGTTGTCTCTCTGCTCGGCTGCCTCGGCCGACTCGGTCGGCTCTGGGCTGTCAGCCGACTGCGAATCGCTCTCTTCGAGCGAAGCCGCCAACCCCTCGTCGACGGTCGAGTCTGGCTGTGTCGCGTTCGTCGGTGTCGATTCGAGCTCGCCCGGCTCGGCGCTGAGTGGGTCGGGTCCATCACCGAAATCCAGCCGGTCGACGGCCTCGCCTTCGGCGTCTTCCTGACTCGCCATTGCCTCGCGGAGCTCCTCGATGCTGGTCACGCCGTGGAACTCACAGACTGCCTCGACGATCGCCTCGCGGACCGCTCTGGCGTCACTGTTGGGGGTTTTGAACCGGTTTTGGCGGCCGTTGTGCGTGAGGACGATCGACGTAGCGACGCTGCCCTCCTCGAAGTCGACGTCGGTCAGTCCACTGTAGGCGAAGGCCTCGAAATCGCTGTCCCAGACCGCCGAGCCGATGTGTTTGATGACGCGCTTGCTCGTGACGATCAGCGTGAGGTCGCTGAACCGGAACGTCTTGTGGACCGTCTCGCCGGCTTCGGTGATCCCTGCCGCGCTGATAACGCCTGCCAGAATCGGGTGGAGCGCCTGCTCGACCCGCTTGGCCGGGAACGCCAGCGTCTCGCTGCCGTCGAGCCCGTATTCGAGGGTGAGTTTGGCCTTGCGCCGGCCGACCGAGAGGGTGAGCCGTTCGGCGTTGTGTGGATAGCTCTCGGTCGATTCGTCCGACAGCAGTCCGTCGGCGCGGTAAACCACTGTTCGACTCGGGGTGACGACCAGCACGTCTTCCCCGCCGAGTTGGACCTCTGCGACCGATGGTTCACCGTCCAAGGCGGAGTCGAGTAGCTCGGGCAGGCTCATTGTCAGGGAGTACCGTCCGTGGCTGATAAATCCGCGGGTATGAGTATCAGTGTTTCGTGATTTTTCCGTAAGGGTTTCGGTGTCGACTGTGCCGACGCCGGGTGGCCGCTGACGTGGCCACGGTGGGTGGACGAAATCAAGCGACAGGAGCGTGATCTGATCGCACACCACGGGACCGTCACAGATGAGAAGGTTAAAGAGTGCAATCGGGCTATGGGAAACTGAGGCCGGGTGGCTTAGCTGGACATAGCGCCGCACTCATAGGGTTACTGAGATTCGGTGCGGTTACCGCCTTGGAAGCGTCCGCCCCACAGAGGCCTGCCGAGCCTCGTACCTGGGTTATGCGGAGATCGCGGGTTCGGAGCCCGCCCCGGCCATGATTTTTCAAACGACGAGCGTAGCGAGGTCGCTTGCGACCTCGAATGCGAACGGCGTAGCCGTGAGCGACAGCGAGCGGTACGGGAAAATCTGGTCGGGCATGGCGTGGCGGCGTCGCCGCCACGTTGTCGGCGGTCGGTGAAACCGACCGCCCTGGCGGAGAACCCGGTCGGTTCCCGCGAACGAAGTGAGCGAGAGGTCGACACGCGTCGAGTGAAGCGAGGCGTGTGTCGGAAGTTCGGAGCCCGCCCCGGCCATGATTTCACAACCCGTGAGCAACAGCACTCACGTCTACGATTTTCAGATCTTGGGAACGCAGTAGGGACTCTCTAAGTGGGATCACTGGCTCGTCGACTTATAAAAGACGACAGTACCGACCGGCAGTTGGGACCGAGCTTAGACCGAGCGGCCGGGTTCGCTCGTCCCGAACAGATAGGTGCCGATCGTCAACAGTACTGAGGCAGCCACGAGCGAGGCGAGGACGAGGCTACTGGAGCCGATGCCGACACCGGGGATGAAAAGCAGCGTCCCGATGACGATCAGTCCGATCCCGAGACCTGCTTGGTTCGGTACGTCTACCATACACGCTCTTCTGAAGCGAACAATATTGAGCGTTTTCCTTCAGTCGACCGTGAGCCTCGCTGTCTCCCGACAGTCCTCAGTCGTCGACGATCGCTTCCGGTGGGGTCTTCTCCCCGGCGGGAACGACGACATCCAGCCAGTTTTCTTCCGGCGGCAGCGGGCAGGCGAACGTTTCGGCGTACGCACAGAAGGGGTTGTAGGCGAGGTTGAAATCGAGGGTCACCACGTCGCCGTTGACCAGATCCTCGTCGGGCTCCATCTCCATGTACCGCCCTCGATAGTAGGTCTGTTGGCCGGTCGTCTTGTCGCGAAACGGGATGAAGATGGTTCGATCCTCGGCACTCTCCTGTTGGTAGCCCGCCATTTGGATGCGCTCGCCGCGGAGTTCGAACTCGAAGATCACCGACCGAAGGTACCGGATCGGCGAGCCCGCGGTCACGTCGAGTTCGATCGGATCGGGGTTGCCGTACACCCGAACCCGGGCGGGAACACGGAAATCGGGATCGGGTTCGAAGTAGGCCAGTCCCTCGAAGGCCTCGCGGTAGTCGGGTTGGATCGGTGACTGCGGGTGATCAGTAAAAAACTGGTCTTTGTCGGCGCGCATCTGTCGGACCTCCGCCATCCACCGGTCGGTGTCTGCCGGCCGGTCGCGGTCTGTCTCGGTCATGTTCCCTCCTCTATGCCGAGGCAACCTAACCCCATTGGATACTGTCTACGCCGGGTCGACCGCCGACCGACCCACCGCTGCGATCCGCTCGAACTGGTCGTCTGTGAGCTGCACGGCGCTGGCAGCCACGTTCGCCCGGAGCTGGTCGACTGTCCGCGCGCCGACGATGGGAGCGGTGATCCGTGCGTGTTGGAGGAGCCACGCGAGGCTGACCTGCGCGGGTGTCGCCCCCACGTCGTCGGCGACTGCCCGGATCGTCTCGATGGCATCGAAGTTCGACTCGGTGAGATAGGAGTCGACGAACTGGTCGTCCCTATCCCCCCGGGAGCCCGACGGTGGCGGGCTGTCCCGTTCGTATTTCCCGGTGAGAAACCCCCCGGCCAGCGGCGACCACGGGACGACCCCCAACTCGTAGTGGTTACACATCTCCAGATACGGCCCCTCGATCTCGCGGTTGATTGCGTTGAACCGCGGTTGAACCACTCGGAACGGTTCGTACCCTCGGCGCTCGGCGACCTCGTTTGCGAGTGTCACTTTCCACGCGTTCGGCTCGAAGGTCGAGGCTCCCAGATGGAGCACTCGCCCCTCGCCCACGAACTCGTCGAGGGTCCGCATGAACGTCTCGACCGGCGTGATATCGTCCCAGCGGTGCACGTACAGCAGGTCGAGGTAGTCGGTTCCGAGTCGGTCGAGGATCTCCGTGAGGCTCCGTCGGAGGTGTTTCCGATTCAGGCCGTGACCGTTGGCCCCCTCGCGGGTCGGCCAGTAGCACTTCGAGGCGATCACGACCGACTCGCGGTCCCGGCCGTCGAGCCACTCGCCGATGTAGGACTCCGCTCGCCCGTCGCCGTACATGTCGGCGGTGTCGACGAACGTTCCCCCGGCCTCGGTGTAGGCATCGAGCAGTTCGTGGGCTCGCCCTTTGCCGATTTCGAGCTCCCCGTCGTCCGTTCGTCGACCGAATCGCCACGTCCCCAACGCCAGTTCGCTCACCGAGAGCCCGGTCCGACCCAGTGGAACGGTATCGAGAGTCATACCCCCTGTCAGGAGTGCCGTCGCCTAAAGCTAGGTGTTGGCGACTGTCATTACGAGGTGAAATATCCGACCCGACTCCGACTGGCTACCGGTGGTAGGAATGTCCCACGACGAGCGCGACGATATTTACGGCCAACAGGAGTACGAATAGCCAAAGGGAGAGGTCGACCACGTCGAGACCGAACAGCGGGAGATAGCCGAACGGCAGGGCGATCGCTGTCCAGAACGCGACACCGCGGGCCGAGGCGAGGAGGTGTCTCGGGGAGATCGGGAGGCTGGAAACCACGCGACCGAGGCGATTGAGTGAGGGCGGGAGCGGCATGTGTGGGACCACTACGAACGAAACTGTTGGCCAACCACAAATACCCTCGACAGTGTTTGCACTGCTTGTGACTGTTGCAGCGATAGTAGGCTCTGTATACTAATACTATCCGTACTTTTCATATTCATACTTTGTACCGAGGCGGTATCCAACTGGCAGCCTCCGCCTCTCGGCCTGCAAGTGCGGGCGTTTATTCGGGTCGACACCAACAGCCGCGTATGGCTGATCTCAATCCGATCGCAAAGCGGATTCACAACCTGACGCCGAACCCGGTTCGGCTCACGCTCGACGACGGCACCGAGGCGACCTTCGAGATGGCGTGGACGGAGTTCTTTCAGCAGGAGTTTCAGGCCGAAGCAACACGGGCCGACGACGACGCCGACTACCGACTCGTCTCTAGCGAGGACAACGAAGCGGTTCTCGTCGGCCGCAGTGGGGTCGACGACGAGGGATGGTCAATGATCGGCGCTGTCGTCGCGGTCGACGCCGTCGAGTAGTCGGAGACTACTGGTGTGACAGAGAGGGCAAGCAAGGGAGTAGACTGTTAGTGTTTGTTTACTGCTTCGACGAGATTGAACGCGCAGGTGATCTTCTTTTGGGCCGTCGACAGGTGATCGTCGAGCAGGGGCTCGGAGATTCCGAGAAGGGCGGCGGCCGTCGCCCTGTCGACGCCCGAGATCCGACAGAGTGCGTAGGCTTCCTCCTGCCTGACAGTGAGTATTCGGACGTCCCGGAACGAGGCGACATTGCGGAGGAACTCACCCAATTCATTGAGTGACCACCGACTCCCGTCACGCTCGGTCCGGTGAACGTACTCGCCGACCGTCTCCTCGGAGAGTCGGTGTGTCTCGGCGTCGACGGGCGTCGTCTCCGGCATCGCTGTTTCGACGACCTGGTTGTTCGGGACGTACCAGTAGACCTCCGTCTCGTCTTTCGCGCCGAGCCGTAATGCACCCGAAAACTCGCCGCTCTTGATCCGTTCGGGTGCCGCCAGCTCGGGACCTCCCTCTGGCATGATATCTTCTAGTGTCTAATGTGGGTATAAATATATACCATATTGTTATTCGGGACCTACTCGGTTCGACCTACTCTTCTTGTGCGTCGACAACTGCCACACCCGCGAGGTTGACGATGTCTTTGACCTCGTCGCCGCGTTGGAGGACGTGAACCGGTTTCTCCATTCCGACGAGCATCGGGCCGATCGCCTCCGCGCCACCGAGCCGCTGGAGGAGTTTGTAGCCGATGTTGCCCGCCTCCAAGTTGGGGAAGATCAACACGTTCGCCGGACCATCGAGTTCGGAGAAGCCGTAGGTGCCGTCGATGATCTCCTCGACGACGGCGGTGTCGGCCTGCATCTCGCCGTCGACTGCGAAGTCGACCGCCGAATCGCTGTGGAGGTCCGCTACGGCCTGTCGGATGGTCGCCGTCGACTCGTTTCTGACGCTGCCGAAGTTGGAGTACGACAACATCGCCGCCCGCGGTTCGACGTTGAACCGCCGGGCCAGCTCGGCGGTGTGTTTGGTAACCTCCGCGAGCACGTCGGCATCGGGGTCCTGATTGACCGTCGTATCCGCACAGAAAACGACCTGATTCTTGAACGTGAGCAGGTAGACCCCGGCGGCGTAGTTGGCGTCTTCGGCGGTGCCGATCACCTGTAGGGGTGGCCGCAGCGCCGAGGGGTAGTGGTGGGTGAGGCCGGTCAGCATCGCATCGGCGTCACCCATCTCGACCATGACGCTGCCCAGATAGTTCGTGTCCTTCGAGACGAGTTCGGCAGCCTCTCCGCGGGTGATTCCTTTCCGTCGACGGCGTTCGTACAGCCGGTCGGCATACACGTCGAGGCTCCGCTCGGCGGGGTCGACGACTTCCGGATCGAACGACAACCCCAACTCCGAGGCGATCCGGCTGATCTCCTCGCGGTCGCCGAGCAAAATCGGCTCGGCGATCCCCTCCTCGGCCAGCTGGTAGGCCGCTCTGATCATCTTTTCGTCCGTGCCCTCGGCCAACGCGAGGCGTTTGGGATCGCTTTTGGCCTTGTTGAGCACGACTCGCATCATCTCGCGGGACTTGCCGAGGCGGGCTTCGAGGGTTTCGGCGTACGTCTCGGCGTCGACCTCGGTTCGGGCGACGCCGCTGTCGACGGCGGCCTCGGCGACTGCCGGGGCAACCTCGAAGAGGACGCGGGGGTCGAGCGGTTTCGGGATCACGTAGTCAGGGCCGAACTGCAGCGGCTGGTCGCCGTAGGCTTTGACGACGGCGTCGGGAACGTCCTGTTTAGCCAGATCAGCCAGCGCCATCGCCGCCGCGCGCTTCATTTCCTCGTTGATATCGGTCGCCCGCACGTCGAGCGCGCCGCGGAAAATGAAGGGGAACCCCAGGACGTTGTTGACCATGTTCGGGTAGTCCGAGCGACCGGTGGCAACGATCACGTCGTCCTCGCGGGCGGCTTTGGCGTCCTCGTAGCCGATCTCGGGGTCGGGGTTGGCCATCGCGAAGATGATCGGGTTGTCGGCCATCGATTGGACCATCTCTTGGGAGACGATCCCGCCGACCGAGAGGCCGACGAACACGTCGGCGTCCACCATGGCGTCGGCGAGGCTCCCGCCGTCGACATCGCGGGCGAACTGCCGTTTGTACTCGTTGAGGTCGGCGGCCCGTTCCTCGGTGATGATCCCCGAGGAGTCACACATCGTAATATTCGATTTCCTCGCGCCCAGCGAGACGTAGAACTGGGCGGTGGCGATCGCCGACGCGCCCGCCCCGGAGAAGACGATATCGAGGTCGGCGAGCGATTTGCCCGTGATCTCGGCGGCGTTGAGCAGTGCTGCCCCGGAGATGATCGCCGTCCCGTGTTGGTCGTCGTGGAAGACCGGAATATCCATCCGCTCGCCGAGCCGTCGCTCGATCTCGAAACATTCGGGGGCCTTGATATCTTCGAGGTTGATCCCACCGAACGTCGGTTCCATGGCGGCGGTCGTCTCGACGAGATCGTCGACCGTATCGAGCTCCAACTCGATATCGAAGACGTCGATGTCGGCGAACCGCTTGAAGAGGACGCCCTTGCCCTCCATGACCGGTTTGGAGGCCTGTGCGCCGATATCGCCCAAGCCGAGGACCGCCGAACCGTTCGAGACGACGCCGACGAGGTTGCCCTTTGCCGTATACTGGAAGGCGTCGTCGGGATCGGCGTCAATATCCCGGCAGGGGGCGGCGACACCCGGCGAGTAGGCGAGGCTGAGGTCCCGCTGGGTGTTGGTCGGTTTCGTGGTCGCGATTTCGATCTTCCCGGGCGGATCACGCCGGTGGTACTCGCGTGCGTCGTCATCTATTCCCATACATCAGCCGACCAGTGGCCACCTGAAAAAGGTGTGTGTGCGTCGACTGTCAGATTCGACAGCTGTCGAACGACAGAGCCTTCAGCCGGTCGACGCGGCGGTCTCGCTGTCGTCGTCGGTCGGCAGGAGTCGGAGTTCCTCGTCGGCCGCACCGAGCACCGACAGTTCGTAGCTGAACACGTAGGTTAGGACGACGACCTTGATCGGGAGGAAGACGATGGCGGTGACCAGTAGCGTTAGCAGGACGACCGCACCGACAGCGACCAGCCCGATCGTCGACGCGAGGGCTCCGCTGAGCCCGCCGAAAACGCCCACTACGACGAGGAACCCGACGAGCGCGCCGACGGTGCCGATGATGCCGAAGACGATTGCGCCCACGAGCGACTGGCCGATCGAGATGGCCAGCAGCAACAGGAAGTGGATGACGACGTAGACGCCGAACTGAGCGAGGTTCTCCCGGAGGACCGGCCAGAACCGACCCCACCCCGCAAGCACGCCGCTGTCGGTCCGAACCATCACCGGCGTCACGAACTCCTGTGTCACTCGCATGATAAACAGATTGGCGAGAATCCACAGCATACTGCCCAGCGCAGCAAACACCGCGACGCCGATCAGTACCACCTCGCCGACAGAAAATGCTGCCCGGCACTGTCTAGTTAGCGACCTCCTCAGCTGGCGTTCGATTATCTAGCGATTGGTGCGGTCGCTGGCAGTTATAATAATGTGCGAACTGCGAACACCAGCGACGAACGCTCGACCGACTGCCCACCCACGAATTATGGAAGCGGTCGATCCGCATTTTGAGCGTCTGAAACCACTTTTCAATCAGGTTTCGGTCCGTATAATCACGCCGACCGCTGAGTCCTAATCGAGCAAGGGCAGTCTGATAGCCGAAGCCATCGACGAGAAACACGGCCTCAGAGAGGTCGTGTTTCTCGGAGAGCCCATGCAGAAACGCCGCAGCTGGATCGGTCCCATGAGATCCGAACAGATCGACACCCAGAATCAACTTGGTGTCGAGGTCTATTGCAGCATACAGCCAAGACCACTCGCCATTGATTTTGACAGCAGTTTCGTCTACAGCGACCCGCTTCGGCTGCGCCTCAGGCGGGTCGGGAACGCTGTCAGCGACTCGATGTACCCATTGAAAAATCGCTTGATGAGAGCGTTGGACGCCGAATAATTGCAGAATTGCTTGTGTCTCTCTAAGCGAACAGCCGGTCGCGTGGAGTCGGACGGCGAACGCCCTGACGGGCGTCGCCGTCCGCTCCCGCTCCCAACATTCAAGATTTGCCGTGTCCAACGTTTCCCTGAGCAGTTCTGGGGATAGCATAGACAACTCAAACCACGAACTGCTCACTTCTCAAACTGGCTTAACTAGACAGTGCCAGCAAGACTATCGAGACAGCTGAAACCGTGATTGGATTTCAGCCATTAGGACGCACCCGTCTTTAGTTAAGACTCACACCTCGGTTGCGTAGCGGTAGCGAGCGTCTCTTGAAGGATTGGCCGTTGCTGGTGTATCTTTTGGGCGTCTTCGATCAACCGCTCCAACAGTGGCTGTGGCGAGTATCCCAAGAACTCACCGAGTTTCGAGAGGATGAGCTGGGCGTGCGACCGGAAGGTCGCCGCCCAGCGTTCTGGTGGGAAGACGATCTTATCATCGGCTACCTCGGTGACTAACCCT
>Ga0207753_1000586_pt1 | contig 13883 bp, 11 predicted proteins | sample PonA233FremontCA_2_FD_187273 | JGI IMG/M metagenome (GOLD analysis project Ga0207753, IMG submission 187273) | Salt pond sediment microbial community from Fremont, CA, USA - Pond A23 Sediment 3 (SPAdes) | ecosystem: Environmental > Aquatic > Non-marine Saline and Alkaline > Saline | place: USA...
TCCTGAGCGCCAGCATGCAGTTCAGCGAAGAGTTCGCGTCGATCGTCCAGAATCAGTTCAAGGAGCGGGTCAAGCGGCGCAGCCGCGGGGTGCACCAGGCCGGGTTCTACGTGTTGTGGAGCGCCTCAATGCCATCGGTCCTCGTAGAACTGGGGTACCTCACCAATCGGCAAGAGGCCCGTTTCCTCGACAGCGACCGCGGGCAGACCTACCTGGCGAGTGCCATTTTCCGGGCCGTGCGGAAATACAAGAATCAGTACAACAAGGGCATTGTCTCCAGCGAGTAGACGCGCCGGAGTACGACGTCGGAATGGGCCTTGGCTGTTTCGGTAACGCCCTCCGTCCCCTCTCATGCCCTCACAGTCGACCTCACGCGTCATGACCAGTGCCGTGCGCATCCTACTCCAGCGGGGATCCCTGCTCATTGTTTTGCTGGCTGGAGGGATGGTGTGGACCAGCTGCGACCTTGCGTCGGCGGGCAACACCGCCATCCTGAATGCGGATTCTGCCGAACCGCCAACTGTGCGGCACCGATTCGAGTACGCGGCGGACGACGCTACGGGGGCAGGGCAAGTGGCGGTCCAGTCCACAGTGCAGTCGAGCGACCTCGACGCCATCTTGTCCCGCAACGGATTCAGCCGGCGCGACGTGGTCGACGCCCGGGTCGACAGCGTGCGGGTCGAACGGGTGTCCGCCCCGTCACTGAGGGACGTGGAGCTGTTTTTAGGAAGGGACGGCCCCCGCGTCGCTGGCGTTCAATTTTCGCCGGAGGGCCGGTCCACGATCGTCGACAATACGCGCAGGACGGTTACCCGGGCGGTGCAGAACGGTGCAGAAGTGCTTGACGGCCGGTTCGGGCTAGAGTCCTCCGAAGACGGGGTGGTCCGGGCCCGGGTCTACTACCGGCTCGAAGTGGAGGGCGTATAGGGCGTTGCACCGGACCCCTACCGGATGGCAATACAGGAGATCTCCACTCGCGCGTTGCGGGGCAGCTCTGCGACCTCTACGGCCTGCCGGGCCGGCGGCTTCTCGTTGAAGTACCGCGCGTACACCTCGTTGATCTGCGCGTAGTCGTTCATGTCGCTCATGAAGACCTCGCAGCGGACCACGTTTTCGAACGACATGCTCGCGGCCTTCAAGATGGCTCCCACGTTGTCGAGCACGCGCTCCGTCTCCGCCTCAATCGATCCGTCGATCATGCTGTCAGTGTCCGGGTCGATCGCGATTTGGCCCGAGACGTACAGCCGGTCGTCCACGAGGACGCCCTGGCTGTAGGGGCCGATGGCCGCGGGGGCAAGCGGGGTCGTGACGGTACTACGAGAGGCAGAGGTCGATGTGGACATGTGGTGCAGGTCGGGGCATCTGGCAGAGAACGACACTCCCAACATCCCCCTCTCTACGGCGTGGCACAAGCAAATATTTTCTGAAGACCATATTCCTGCGTCTGTGCCCAAAAATGGGATAGGGTCAAGGGAGAATTGCGTCTCTCAACGACACTGTACACTTACCCTACAGGGAACGCCGATCCGGCCACAGCGGTTCACACCTGCCCTGTATCGTCAACCTGTTGGTACTCTTTTCTCGGGTCATGAGCACAAAGGGACGCGTACTCGTCGCCATGAGTGGCGGCGTCGATTCTTCCGTGACGGCCGTTCTGCTAAACGAGCGCGGCTACGATGTGGTGGGACTCACCATGAAAACGTGGGACTACTCCACCAGTGGGGGGGCGGACGGCAAGGAAGTGGGGTGCTGCTCCATTGAGTCGATGAACGACGCCCGCGTGGTGGCGACGAAGCACGGCTTTCCGCACTTCGTGGTGGATCTCCGGGAAGAGTTTGGGGATTGGGTGATTGAGCGGTTTACCAACGAGTACCTTTCGGGCCGCACCCCCAACCCCTGTGTGCTCTGCAACACCCACATTAAGTGGGATGCGCTGCTGCAGCGGGCCGACGACCTGGACTGCGAGTACATTGCCACCGGCCACTACGCCAACGTCCGCTACGACGACGACCTGGAGCGCTACCTTCTGAGCCGCGGCCTGGACCGCAACAAAGATCAGAGCTATGCCCTCTGGGGCCTGCCGCAAGAGCACCTGTCCCGGTCCATCTTCCCGCTCGGGGCCTACGAGAAGCCCGAGATCCGCGAGATGGCCGCCGAGTTCGGCCTTGACAATGTGGCCGACAAGCCCGACTCCTACGAGATTTGCTTCATCCCGGACAACGACTATCCCCGCTTTCTGAGAGACCGGGTCGACGGGCTCGAAGAGGAGGTGAGCGGCGGCAGGTTTGTGCTGAGCGACGGCACCGTCGTGGGAGAGCACGACGGCTACCCCTTCTACACCGTCGGCCAACGTCGGGGGCTGGGCCTTGCGCTCGGCGAGCGGGTCTACGTTACGGATATCGACCCGGAGACCAACACGATCACGGTGGGGCCGAAGGAGGAGCTCATGGAGCAGACCCTGACGGCCCACGAGATTAACCTCGTCAAGTATCCCGAGATCGAAGAGGAGCGCCCGGCCTGGGGCACCATCCGCTACAACGACGACGGGGCAGGGTGCCTCACCTGGCAGCCGGACGAGGACACCCTGAAGGTGGCCTTCGCCGAACCGAAGCGCGCCATTACGCCGGGACAGAGCCTTGTGCTCTACGAGGACGACGACGTTCTGGCCGGCGGGTGGATCCACGAGGTCGGGAGCGGCGAGGCCGAGACCGCAGAGCGGGCGGCCGAAGCGTCGGCTTAGAACCCGGCATGTTGGTTTTGAATCGGATGGAAGGCGGGCATCGATGCCCCCGGCGCATGGTCGAGGGCTGTAGTGGTGTGCCCTGAGCGTCAGCGAGGACGTACGTTCGGAGGGCGACCGCCTGTGACCGGAGGCGATTTGCAGGCCATCGCTGCCGCTCGGAGCCCCGAGGCACAAGTCGAAACAGGTTCTTAAATCCGCTGGGTGCAGGGGGCCGAGCGTGTACACGATCCCGACGGGTGGAACACTGAATTTCTCCCGGGGGTTCAATCCTCGTCATTCATGTCTCAAAAACAACAAGACGCGGCGCCCGGGACGACGACTTGTTTCGGAGCGCGCGAGTCCCCCCAACGTATGGAACGCACGGACCTGACGCGGATCGACGAGTTCACGTGGGAAATTCCCGAGTCGTTCCAGGAGGCGATGCGGGTGCCCGTGCGCATCCTTGCGAGCGAGTCCCTCATCGACGAGATTCTCGAGCGGAAGGCGATTGATCAGGCCATCCGCACCGCGATGCTTTCGGGACTGGTGGGGCATCTCGTGGTGATGCCGGACGTCTACAGCGGGCAGGGCGCGCCGGTCGGCATCGTGGCCGTGTCGAAGTGGCCGGTGGGCACCATCGCGCCCGGCGCCATCGGGCACGACATCAACGCGGGCGTTCGGCTGTTGGGGTCGGACATCAAGGCAGAGGAGGCGGAGGGCAACTTCGACGCCCTTGCCGATGCCCTGAAGAATCACATCCCGAGCGGGACGGACGCGGAGGGGTCCATCTCGCTCAACAAGAGCGAGGTCGACCACGTCGCACAGTCCGGCGCCCAGTGGGCCCTGCGCAAAGACATGGCGCAGCAGGACGACCTTGTCCGTGCGGAGGAGGGAGGCCGCCTCAACGAGGCGGACCCGAAGAAGGTGAGCGAGGCGGCCCGGTCGCTCGGGGCACAGCAGCTCGGGACGCTCGGGGGCGGGGAGCACTTCATCGAGATTCACTCTGTGGAGGAGGTTTTCAACCGTGCGGCGGCCGTCACGATGGGGCTCAAGGAGGGGACGCTCGTCGCTCAGATCCACTGCGGCTCTCGCGGCTACGGGCGCCAGGTCTGTGCAGACTACATTGAACGGTTTCGGGAGGTGGCACCGTCGTACGACATCGAGCCGCCGGATCCGAACTTGGTGTCGGTCCCGCTCGACTCGGGCGAGGCCGAAGACTACATGGGGGCCATGCGGGCCGCGGCCAATTACGCCTACGCCAACCGACAGGTGCTGGCCCACCGCGTCCGCGAGGTCTTTGACGACCTGCTTGACGGGGCCGGGCAGCGCCTCAAGACGGTGTACGACGTGGCGCACAACCTGGGCCAGGTAGAGATGCATCAGGTCGACGGGAAGCACATGCGCTGCTACGTGCACCGCAAGGGAGCGGCCCGTGCCTTCGGGCCCGGCACGCCGGGCATCTCGCTTCCGTACCGCGCCCTCGGGCAGCCGGTCCTCGTGCCCGGCAGCATGGGCGACACCTCGTGGGTCATGCTTGCCACCCGCGACGCGATGCAGAAGAGCTTTGGCTCGGCCTGCCACGGGGCCGGGCGCACCATGAGTCGGCACGAAGCGAACCATCAGGCCGAGCCGGTGCCGCTCGACGAGGACGGAGACGGCGTTGCCGTCCGCTCGGGGGACGGCTCGGCCTCCGCCGGCGTGCAGCTCAAGGAGAACATCGGCGGCGTTGTGGAGACGGTGGCCGGAGCGCGACTCGCCGGCAAGGTGGCGCGGCTGGAGCCCCTCGCCGTCATGCACGGGTAAGCTCCGGGTGTCTCCGGGCCGGCCGCCGCTGTCCCTCGCATCTCGGCGGCAGGGCCTGCCGCTATGTCCGCGCCGTGCCGAACGGTCGTGGATCCTCAGGTCCATCCAGAGAGACACAGACGGCCCGAGAATGCATGAAGGAATGCGGATCCGTTGAAGCGGGTCGTCTTGTTGCGAAAGAGTAATAGGATAGGGCCCCCTGTTCGAAGCGCATTGGGGCCCGGGTCGTATGAGCACTCCAGTTCCCACTGTCCCCTTCACCTGACATTTGATCCCCATGTCCGACTCCGATCCCGAAGGCCCCTCCTTGCTTGTCGTTGAAGATGACAGCGAGCTCAGCACGAGTCTTCTGCTCTACCTGGAATCCGAGGGATACGAGGTGACGCTCGCCGAGACCGGAGAGACGGCCCTCGAAGAGGCCACGCGGCTGCCGGGGTACGACCTCATTGTGCTCGATGCGAAGCTGCCCGACCTCAGCGGCTTTGAGGTGCTTCGACAGGCCCGTGACGACGGGGTTCGCACGCCGGTGCTCATGCTCACAGGCCTTGGCGACCACGAGCACAAGATGCGAGGCTTTCAGGTGGGGGCCGACGACTACCTGACGAAGCCGTTCGAGACGGAGGAACTGGTGGCACGGATTGACGTGCTGCTCCGTCGGGAAGCGGAGGCGACCGACGAGGCCGGAACGTTCCGCGTCGGCGGGCTTCGCGTGAACCTCGAAGAGGACGAGGTCTCGCGGGAGGGAGACCCTGTTGACCTGACGGACCTGGAGTACAAGCTACTCGCCTACTTGATGCGCCGGCGCGGCCGCACGGCGACCCGTGAGCAGATCCTCCGGGACGTATGGGACCTGCCCACAGAGGTGGAGACGCGCACGATTGATCGGCACGTCAATGCCCTCCGTGACGTGATGGACGGGGACGAGGAAGACGAGTGGCCCATCCAGAGCGTGTACGGCATCGGGTATAAGCTGGAGGGCGCGGAGCGGGTGGCTGACTCAGAGCAAGAGACGGTGTAACTGGAGCCCGAGCCGCCCTCGTTGAATCGGGAGCCGATCGCGGCCGCGTTATTCGTCGTCGAACCGATAGCCGATCCCGTAGACCGTCTCGATGTAGGTCGGGTCGGAGGGGTCGGGCTCAATCTTCTTGCGGACCGAAGCCATGTGGCGGTCGATGGTCCGCGTGATGATGTTTTCGTCGATTCCCCACACGTCTCGCAAGAGTTGCTTGCGCGTGACGGTGCGCCCCTTGTGCTGGATGAGGTAGCGGAGGATGTCGAACTCCAGGGCCGTGAAGTTGAGCTCGTCGCCGTCGCGGTACGCCTCGTGGGTGGAGAAATTGACCTCTACGTCCCCAATCTTGTAGACATCCATCGGGGCTTCGGCGGGGGGCATGGTGCGCTGGAGGATGGCCTTTACCCGAGCGGCGAGCTCCTCCACGTTGAACGGCTTGGTAATGTAATCGTCCGCCCCAAGGCCAAACCCCTTCAGCTTCGACTCCTGTTCGCCCCGCGCCGTGATCATGAGAACAGGGGCGCTGAAGCCCATCTCCTGCGACTCCTCGAGCACCTCAAAGCCGTCCTTCTCGGGCAGCATCACGTCGAGGAGGACGACGTCGCACTTGTCCATGTCCTTCATTTTCTGGAGGGCCTGCTCGCCGTCCCCGGCGGTTTCCACTTCGTAGTCTTCGAGCTCGAAGTATTCTTCGAGTCCCATGAGGATGTCGGTATCATCCTCCACGATGAGCATATGGTAGGTGCGGTCCGTCGTCGTCGGCATGGTTGAGCGGGAAGGGTAGAAGAGAGCAGAAATTGCGAAGCCGATGCTTGAGAAGCGACTATAACATAGCTCTCTCTTTCTGTTTTGGTCCCGCGAAGGGCCACGGGGCTGTGACGGTCGAGTTGGAAACCGTCGGGCATGCCGAGATTTGACGCGTGGACCGGACACCGCGCGGGGGCACCTCGTATAGGATAAATCCACCGGATCACTCCGCAATTCCGTTCACCCGTTTCCCCTGTCTGCATGACCGACGACGCGAAATCGTTCTTCTTCGACCTTCTTGACACCCCGAGTCCCACCGGCTTTGAAGCCCCCGGCCAGCGCGTGTGGGCCGAGTACGTACGCGGCCACGCCGACGCGGTAGAGACCGACGCGTACGGCACGGCCTGGGCCCGTCTGGGGGGCACGGCCGACGAGGCCCCGAGCGTCATGCTCGACGCGCACGCCGATGAGATTGGGTTCATGGTGCGCCACATCACCGACGACGGCTTCATCTACATCAACCGCATCGGCGGCTCGGACCGCGCCATTGCGCGCGGCCTTCGTGTGCGCATCCTGGGCGACGACGGACCGGTCACTGGCGTGGTGGGAAACACGGCCATCCACATCCGCGACACCAAGAACGAGACGGTGCCCAAGGTGCACGAGTTGTTCGTGGATATCGGGGCCGAGGACGAGGACGAGGTGCACGACCGTGGCATCCGGGTGGGGCACCCAATGGTGTTCGACGTGGGGCCGACCGAGCTGACTGACACCCGCATCACGGCCCGCGCCATCGACAACCGCCTCGGCGGCTTCATCATCGCGCAGGCCGTGGCGCGGCTCGCTGAAGACCGTCCGGCGTGGGACGTGCAGGCCGCCAACTCGGTACAGGAAGAAATTGGGGGACACGGGGCCAAGATGATTACGCACCGCCTCAACCCCGACGCCGCGATTGCATTCGACGTGACGCACGCCACCGACTCGCCGGGCATCAATAGCACCAAGCACGGCGACGTGGAGCTCGGCGACGGGCCGACCGTCACCCACGGCACGTCCAACCACCCCCAGCTCGTGGAGCGTGTCACCGAGGTGGCCGACGCCGAAGACATTCCGCTCCAGCACGAGCCGAGCAGCCGCCGCACCGGCACCGATACCGACTCCATCTTCAAGACGCGCAGCGGCGTGCCCAGCGTGCTGCTGTCCGTGCCGCTCCGCTACATGCACTCGACCGTGGAGGTGGCCGACACCGAAGACATCGAGCACTGCGTGCAGCTCTACGCGGCGCTCGTCCGCTCCTTCGACGGAGAGGAGGCGTTCGGCGTCTCGCTGTAGTGGGCAGCCGACAGCGGTCAGCCAGTGGCAGTCGGCTCCGCGTGCAGCTGCCGGTACTTGCGGACGATCGAGAAGGCCATCTCCAGGGACTGCTCGTAGTTGAGCCGCGGGTCGACATGGGACTCGTAGGCCTGCCCGAGGTCGGCCTCGCTCAGGCCGCGTGCCCCGCCGATGCACTCGGTCACGTTCTTGCCGGTGAGCTCGAAGTGCACCCCACCCAGATGCGAGCCCTCGGCCGCGTGAACGTCGAGGGCCTGCTCCAGCTCGCCGAGGATGTTGTCGAAGTGGCGTGTCTTGGTGCCGTCCTCGGTCGTCTCGGTGTTGCCGTGCATGGGGTCGGCGATCCAGAGAACCGACTGGCCGGTGGCCTGCACCGCCTCGATGAGGCGGGGGAGCCGGTCGCCAATGGTGTCGGCCCCGAGGCGCGAGATGAGCGTGAGCTTGCCTGGCTCGTCGTCGGGGTCGAGCGTGCGGACCAGCGTTTTGAGCTTGGTGGGCGTCATGTCCGGCCCCACCTTCAGGCCCACCGGGTTTTCGATCCCGCGCGCGTACTCTACATGGGCGTTCTCGATTTGGTTGGTGCGCTTGCCCACCCAGGGCAGGTGCGTGCCGAGGTTGTAGATGCCGTCCTTGTGCGGGACGGAGCGGGAGAGGGCTTCCTCGTAGGGCAGCAGCAGTGCCTCGTGGCTCGTGTAGAACGTGACGCTTTCGAGGGAGTCGAGCTCCTGTTCGGTCACGGCCTCGACGAAGTCGATCGTGTCTCCGATCGCGTCGACGAGGGCGTGGTACTCCTCCGCGAGCGGCGAGTGGTCCATGAAGTCGAGGTCCCAGTACTCCGGGTGCCGAAGGTCGGCAAAGCCGCCCTCGGCGAGGGCGCGCACGAGGTTGAGGGTAAGGGAGGAGCTGGAGTAGGCCTCCACCATCCGTTCCGGAGCTGGGCGGCGGGTCTCCGCCGAAAAGTCGGGGCCGTTGATGATGTCGCCCCGGTAGCTGGGCAGCGTGGTGCCGTCGCGCGTCTCAGTGTCCGAGGAGCGCGGCTTGGCGTATTGCCCGGCAAAGCGCCCCACCCGCACGACACTCGTGTTCAGCCCGTAGGTGAGCACGAGGCTCATTTGCATCAGAATCTTGAGCCGGCCGGTGATGACGTCGGCCCGGCAGTTGCCAAACGACTCGGCGCACTCGCCGCCCTGCAGGAGGAACCGGTCGCCCCGTGCGGCCCGGGCAATTTCCTTTTTTAGGTTCTCCACCTCCCAGGACGTGACGAGTGGAGGCAGGGCCGAGACGTGGTCGAGCTTCTCCTCCAGCGCCGCCTCATCGGGATACGTGGGCTGCTGAAGGGCGTCCTTTTCACGCCAGGAGCGAAGGGTCCAGTCCTGCGTATCGGTCTGAGACATAAGGGGGGTGCTTGTGCAAAAGACAACCGTACGCTCTACGAGCCGCCCATCACACACGTTTCCGGGGATGAGCAGTGACGCAGGCCGCGTGCGAGTGGGGGCAATCATTGGCGCCGGGACTCCGTAACAATGCATCCGGCTTGCGCGACGGACGTGCACGAGGCGCCATTCTATAAACTGCTGATTGCTCTCCCGTGACCGCCACCGAGAAGCGCATTTTGCTCGTCGAGGACGACGACGACATTGCAGATTTGCTCACGCTGCACCTCACCGACGAAGGGCACGCGGTCGAAAAGGTGGGCGATGGCGACGCGGGGCTGGAGCGCGCCCTTCACGAAGAGTACGACCTCATTATCCTCGACATCATGCTGCCCGGCACCGATGGGTTCGACATCTGCCGCCGGCTTCGTCAGGAGAAGTGTCCGACGCCCATTCTGATGGTGACGGCCAAGACCGAGGAGGTAGACAAGGTGCTGGGGCTGGAGCTGGGGGCCGACGACTACATCACCAAGCCCTTCAGCATCCGCGAGGTGCTGGCGCGCGTGAAGGCGCTCTTCCGGCGCGTGGAGGTGGACCAGGAGGCTCAGGAAGAGGGCGCCGAGAGGCCCATCGAGCTCGGGGGGCTCGTGATTGCACCGGAGAAGCGCAAGGTGACCGTTGGGCAGAAGGCCATCGACCTCACGAGCAAAGAGTTCGAACTGCTTCTCCTGTTCGCTCGCAATCCGGGGCGCGCCTTCAGCCGCGATGAACTGCTCGAGGAGGTGTGGGGCTACCAGTACAGCGGCTACAGCCATACGGTCAATACGCACATCAACCGCCTTCGCAACAAGATTGAACCGACCCCCTCCGAGCCGCAGTACGTGAAGACCGTGTGGGGGGTGGGCTACCGGTTCGCCGAGCCGGAGGAGTTGGCGACGAGCGACGCGTGAGGCGTGACGAGTGATGCGTATCTCGTATTGCGTATTTCGTGGTTCGGGGCCACTTACGCAATACGCACCACGCAATACGCCCCCCTAGATCTTGACTGTCTCTGGTTCTTCCTGCCGCCCCACTCCACGGGTTCACCCAGCACGTATCCCTGAATCCCCATGCTCAACAGCTTTTACGCCAAGCTGAGCGCCCTCTTCCTCGTGCTGATCGTGGGGCTCGGGGTGCTGCTCGCCACCTTCGGGGTGCGGGCCGCCCGGCAGTACGCCGACGAGGTGGAGCAGAAGCTCAACCGGACCCTGGCGGAGGAGATGGTGCCCCGCTTCGAGCCGCACCTGAAGGACAGCATCGACACGGGAGCGATCGAGGCCACGATCCAGGACATGACCGGGATCAACCGCCGCATCGAGATTTATCTGCTGGAGCGCGACGGGGCCTTGAAGGCCTCCTTCGCCGTGCCCGACACGCAGATTGAGCAGCGCCGCGTCGACCTGGCTCCTGTACAACGGTTTATGGAGGGCGGCGACCTGCCCATTCGGGGCGACGATCCGATGACGGCCGGAACGAAGAAGCCGTTCTCCGCCGCCCACATCGAAATCATGGGCCGGAAGGGCTGCTACCTCTACGTGCTTCTGGGCAGCGAGCAGTACGCCTCGGTGGCTGGCATGGTGGGGGAAAGCTACATCCTGCAGACGGCGCTCTGGGGCCTGGGGCTTATCGTGCTGGTGACGGCCGGCGTGGGCCTGCTGCTCTTCCGGCGCCTCACCCAGCGCCTGCGCGGGATGCAGGACGTGGTGGCCAACTTTGAGCAGGGCGCGTTCGACCGCCGCGTGGAGGTGACCTCCCACGACGAGATTGGGCGCCTCGGCGAGTGCTTCAACCGCATGGCCGACAACCTGGAGGCCACCATGGAGGAGCTGCGACAGGCCGACCGCATGCGGCGCGAGCTGGTGGCCAACGTGTCGCACGACCTGCGGAGCCCCATCGCGTCGATTCAGGGCTACCTGGAAACCGTCTCGATGAAGGACGGCGACCTCGACCCCGAGGAGCGACAGCGCTACGTCACGACGGCGCTCAAGAACACAAAGCGCCTCAACGCGCTCGTGAGCGAGCTCTTCGAGCTGTCGAAGCTCGAAACGAAGCAGATTGAGCCGACGATTGAGTCGTTTCCCATCGCCGAGCTCGTGCAAGACGTGGTGATGCAGTACGACCCTCAGGCCGAAGAGCAGGCCGTGGACCTGAGGGCAACGCTGCCGGACCGCCACGTCCGGGTGGAGGCTGACATTGGCCTCATAGAGCGAGCCCTGTCCAACCTCATCGACAATGCCATCCACTACACGCCGGAGGACGGGACGGTGCGCGTGCGCCTGGACAACGAGCGGGACGAGGTTCGTGTGGACGTGGAAGACACGGGGCCCGGCATTCCCGAGGACGACCTGCCGCACATCTTCGAGCGGTTCTACCGGGTCGACAAGAGCCGGGACCGGGACAAGGGCGGGGCGGGCCTCGGCCTCGCCATCGCCAAGACGATCCTGGAGCTGCACGGCCGCACCCTGGAGGTAGAGAGCACGGTGGGGGAAGGAACGACCTTCCGCTTCCGGCTGCCCGTGGAGGCGACGGCCGACCCCGACGCATAGACGGTTGGGCGGGGGCGAGGGACTGTTATAGAACTGTTAGACCTTGTGACGCGAGCGTAAGGGGATCTGAGTCTTCTGTGACGACACTCGTCCGTGAGTTGAGAAGGTTAGGTGTGCGCGATGTGTGGAGGGACGGAGCCTTCATCGCACACAATCTCTCTTTCCGATCCGCTCAACTCAGCCATGACCCTACGCTCACGTTCTCGCACACGTACATCATTTGCCGTCCTGCTCGTAGCCGGCCTGGGGCTGTTCCTGGCGGGCTGTGATAGCAACGGTGGGGGCGACACCACTGAGAATCAGCCGCCCTCGGCCGACCTCTCCCTCGATTCCCGAAGTGGGCTGACCGCGGCCTTCAGCGCGGCGGGCAGTACCGATCCGGACGGGGACATCGCGTCGTACGAGTGGGAGTTCGGGGACGGGGGCACGGCCACTGGGGAAACGGTCGTTCGAGAATACGACGCCGGCGGCACGTACACCGCCACGGTCACGGTGACCGACGACGAAGGCGCAACGAGTTCCGCCGAGATGGACGTGATGGTAAGCCGCACGCCCACGACCTTCGACGTCACCATCGAGAACGTAGGCCCGGCCCAGCCGCTCACGAAGGCCGGCGTGTTCAACACGCCCGTTGGGGCCGACGCGCCGGGGCCGCTAACCCCGGGCGACGCGTATGAGTTTTCGTTTGCGGTTGGCCCCAATGAGATTCCGGGGTCCGGCATGCGGCTCTCCTTCGCGTCGATGTTCGTCCAGTCGAACGACCTCTTCTACGCCTTCGACGCGGGGGGGCTCGCGCTCTTTGACAACAGCGACGCGCCACGCTTCCAAGACGGACCGGTCGACGTGACCGACCAGGTCTCGTACTGGGACGCGGGCACGGAGGTCGACCAGGAGCCGGGCACGGGCGAAAACCAGGCCCCGCGCCAGTCTAGTCCCAGCACGGGCCCCGACGAGGGGGGCGATCTGGTGCGGGTCACTGACAGCAATAACGACGGAAGGCCGGACGACAGCGGCTTCGAGTACCCGGCCGTGGCCGACGGCATCGAAGTGACCCTCAACAGCGAGCCGGACGAAGCCACGGGGGCCATTCGGTTCACGGTCCGCGTCGAAAACGTCAGCGACGAGACCGGGACCACCGTCAATGGCGCGCCGCTCGTGATCTCGCCCGGCGCCTTTGCCGCACACTTCGATCAGGTGCCCGGGCCTGGAGACGAGGTGGCATTCTTCGTGCCGGACGTGCCCGAGTCGGAGAGCATCGAAGGCATCGAAGAGATCGCCGAGGATGGCGATCCGAGCGTCCGGGCCGACGCGGCGTCATCGCTGACGGGCCCCACCGTGCCGCTATCGCCGGGGGCGTACGCCGCCCACACCGACGCCGTGCAGGCGTTCGCGACCGGGGAGAGCGCGTCCGACGGCATCGAGGGCGTCGCGGAGGACGGCACGCCGGGCACGCTCGCCGGCGAACTCGACGCCTCGAGCGACGCCATTCGCGACGCAGGGGTCTTTAACACTCCGGACGCGGCCGACGACCCAGGGCCGCTCGCGCCGAACAACAGCTACGCCTTCGAGGTCGACGCGCAGCCCGGCGAGCGCCTGTCGTTCGCGACGATGTACATCCAGTCGAACGACCTCTTCTACGGCGTGCAGCCGGAGGGGCTGCCGCTCTTCTCCAACGACGCCCCCATCAACGGGGCCATGACCGAGCAGGTGGTTCTCTACGACGCCGGCACGGAGGGCGATGAGGAGCCGGGCACCGGCCTCAACCAGGCGCCCCGCCAGTCGGGCACGGACACCGGTCCGGCCGGAGAAGGGAGCATCGTGGAGGTGACCAACGCTGACGACGATCGCCTCCTCGACAATGATGGCTTCGGCTACGAGGAGACGGCCAACGTGATCAAGGTTACGATCACGCCGCAGAACTGAGCGGTTGGCCTCGCGACCATTTCGCACGATGATTCCCGCCTGGGGGCCGCTGGCCGCCGGGCGGTGGTGTGTTGGGGCTGCGTCTACGGCAGGTCGTACAGGGGCGCGAACTTCTCGTGGGCGTACCGCAGCCACGGGGCGGCCGACAGCTCGGCGCCGGTGGCACGCTTCAAGAGATCGGGGGCCGATAGAATGCGCCCGTGCCGGTGGACGTGGGTGCGGAGCCAGTCGAGCAGCGGATCGAAGCGACCGTCGGCAACCTGTTCAGAAAGGTCCGGAAGATCGTCCTGGATCGCCTCCATGAGCTGGGCGGCCGTGAGGGTGCCGAGCGTGTAGGTGGGAAAGTAGCCGAAGGCGCCCTGCGACCAGTGCACGTCCTGCAGCAC
>Ga0207753_1000587_pt1 | contig 13869 bp, 14 predicted proteins | sample PonA233FremontCA_2_FD_187273 | JGI IMG/M metagenome (GOLD analysis project Ga0207753, IMG submission 187273) | Salt pond sediment microbial community from Fremont, CA, USA - Pond A23 Sediment 3 (SPAdes) | ecosystem: Environmental > Aquatic > Non-marine Saline and Alkaline > Saline | place: USA...
CACCGAGTTCGCCGACGACGGCGAAGCAGCCGAGCAGATCACCGCCCAGATCGAAGAGGTCTTCGGCGGCATCGAGGGCTTCCTCGACAACGAGGAGGTCCGCACGGAACTCGGCACGGAACTCGACGAACTGTTCACCCAGCCTGAGACGACCGCTCAGCAGGGCCTCGGCAAGAAACGGCCACGGCCCGACGTGCTCTACGGCGTCACCCAGCGCGTCGACACCGGCTACGGTAAGGTGTACGTCAACATCAACGAGGACGAGCAGGGTCGACCGTTCGAACTGTTCGCCAACATCGGTAACTCGGGTGGCTTTACGGCCTCCTTCACCGAGGCGCTGGCGAAGACGATCTCGACCGCACTCCGGTCGGGCGTCGACCCCGAGGAGATCGCCACCGAACTCAACGGTATTCGGTCGCCGAAGGTCGCCTGGGACAAAGGCGAGCAGATCAACTCCATTCCGGATGCCATCGGCACCGCTCTGCGTCGGTATCTCGACGGCGATATCGACGACCCGTACCCGAAACAGCAGAACCTCTCGGAGCTAAGCGGCGAGCCAGCGGCCCACGAGACCGACGGCGGCGCAGTGTCGGATGACACGACGGCCAACGGCGCGACACCCGGTCCGGCAACGGAGTCGGCCGACACCACTGACGCCACCGACGACCTACTCGCGGCGGGCGAATCGCCCGAGTGTCCCGAGTGTGGCAGCATGTCGCTGTACTTCTCGGAAGGCTGCAAGACCTGCGAGTCGTGTGGCTGGTCGGAGTGCTAAGTAGCGTCGAATAACTGGTTATAAAAACGGGCTCGTTGCAGTCGTTTTTCGGATCGTTATTTGTCCCCTGCTGTTTCCCTCGTCTGCACGTCGACGGACAGTCGTTTGCCCGGACCCGTATCGTGGCCGACGTGCTGTGATATTACGGTAGGAAGGCGAAATTAAGTGAAGCGAGAAAGGGCGAAAGTCCGGTTCCAACGCCGACAGCGACGGTGAATTTCAGAGCGGACTGCCAAGACTGCTCGGTACAGCCATAAAACACCAGTCCAATCGGAATGGAGGCGAGGGAGATGGCAATCCATCCGGCGAAAAACTGGAACGGGTCGAGCCGAAAATAAAGCGAACTACAGACCATGCCGCCAACGAAGGCCCCAATGCGGTGCCACCGAACGTCGGACCACTGGAAGCCGTCGGATGGCCCACCTCCACCAATCAGTTCTCGCTTCGTGGGCATACGTTACCGAAAGATACTCCACCAGGCTATCACTTTCGGCCGCTCACAACAGAACAGCACGACAATGACGTTCTTTCGAACCGGTTAGGCCGTCACCATCCACGTCGTGCCCGAGGAGTAGCCCCACTTTTCAATGGAGAGGTCGACGTCGCCCTCGACCAGCGGCGGCATGTTCGTGCCGACCTCCTTGGCGCTCATGTCGAGTTCGTCGGCGATGAGCCGTGATTTGAAGTAGGTCTGGCTGTCGACTTGGTCGCGGAGGTAGGCCAGAATGCGCTGCTGTTTGTCAGTGAGGTCGGCGCTGCAGTCGGCGGGGAGGGCGGTCGGCTGTGTCTCGGCTGCGGGTGTGGTGCTCATAGCTGTACTGTGCGTGTATCAACTAATAGGGGATTTGGTACGACCGATTAACACGCTTCCGTCATGCGGTTTTGGCTCGTCTCGAAGAGCCGACGTCCCGTAGGCTACCGAACACAGGTACGGTTGCCTAACAGTGAGACGAACTCACATCCCCGTTCGCCTCGTTTTAATATGCCGGGCCAAAAGGTGGGCGTATGCACGCGAAAAGCGAGACTTACGGGCAACTGGTCGACAGCGGTGTCGTCGCCGTCCTCCGCGGTGCCGATCCGGACACGCTGATCGACATTACCGAGGCGCTTCTGAAGGGTGGCGTGACGGGAATCGAACTCACTGCCGACACCCCCGGTATCGGCGAGATGCTGTCGGAACTCACCGGTTCGTTCGGCGACGAGATCGTCGTCGGCACTGGCACCGTGCTGGATGCCGAAACAGCCCGGATGACGATGCTGGCCGGTGCAGAGTTCATCGTCAGTCCGAGTCTCCACGAAGACGTGATCGAGAGCTGCAACCGCTATGGGACGCTCGTCGCGCCGGGTGTGATGACGCCGACCGAGGCGATCTCCGGCTACGAGATGGGTGCAGATCTCATCAAAGTGTTCCCGGCCTCGTCGCTCGGTCCCGGTCACCTGAAATCGATCAAGGGTCCGTACAGTCAGATCCCGCTGATGCCGACCGGTGGCGTCGACCTCGACAACGCCGCCGACTACATCGAGGCGGGAGCCGAGTGTGTCGGCGCCGGGAGCGCACTGGTCGACTACGACGCGGCCGACCGCGGCGACTTCGAGTCGATCACCGAACAGGCCCGCGAGTTCAGACACGTCATCGAATCGGCCCGCGACTCGTAGCTACGCGGCACTATTGGGACGCCGAGTCGTCGTCCGACTGGCTGGCGTTCGACTGGTCTACATCCTGTCCGTTACCCGACGCCCCTGTCGAGTCGGATCGCTCCTCGGTGGTGTCGGTCCACTCGAAGGCTGTCGACCGCTGGCGGTCCCAGCGGCGCTCGGCAAGCGCAGTGCGGAGGCGTTCGGTCAGTGTCTCCCGGAGCCGTTCGGCCTCGCGCTGGTCGATGTCGACGGCGGCCGCCCCCGTGCCGAGGACAGACAGCGAGCCCGCAGTGTCGGCGATGACGGTGGCGACCGACCACCGGCGCTGGAAGATGGTTCGGGTCTCGATCACCGTCTGGATCCGGTAGTAGGCGACCTGTTTGGTTTCACGGGACCAGAAGCCGTTCCGGGTGACGAGGTGGTCCTCACCGAGCCAGTAGCCGCGATGGAGCCACTTGTAGTGAGCCGCGAGCGGCGTCCCAAGGGCGGCGATCGCCGGGAGATACCACGGCATCGCGTCGGCGAGATCGAACACGCTGAGCCCCGCATACAACAGGCCGGTCAGCCCGGCGATGGCGAGCAGATACCGGACGAAATAGCGCCGCCGGATGCGTTTCGGCGGGCGGTTGAACGTCGGCTCCTCGATCGAGGAGATCTCGTCGGCCAGCCGGTCGACGCGGTCGCGGCTCCCGATCGGGACCGCGGCCTCGCTGCCACGGCCGTCGGTTTGGCCCGGCGCGTAGCCCGCGGTCTCCACCACCAGCGTTGCGTAGCCCGCCCGTCGTTTGAGTGGGTTGTCGGTGATCGTGATCGCCTGGATCTTGTCGAAGGGGATCGTCCCGCTGTAGCGCTGCAACAGCCCGCGTTCGTACCGAAGTTCGCCCTCGGTGCGCGTGAGTCGGAACCCCCAGTAGTTGACGATCGCCGAGACCGCCCCGACGATCCACGCCAACACGAGTCCGGCCGCGAACAGTACGGCGAGCAGTCCGAAGACGATCAGCGGCGGCGCGTCGAACGGGATGATCGGTGAAATGAACGGGACCGACCCGGTAAACAGCGCGATGAGCGCGCCGGGAACCCGTGGATCGAACGAGAGAACTCCCGCAAGAGCGAGCTCTGAGGGGGCGATCTCGAACAGGAGTTCCTCGTCGTCGACCGCCCGGTCGCGATCGACACCGGTGTCGCCGACCTCCCCCTCGGCGTGTGACTCCGGTGACTCGCCGCGTTTGTAACGGCGAATGTCGAGCTGCAGGCGGTTGGCCTCGAAGGCGGTGACGTACCGAAGGGAGGCCTCGGTCGAGCCGCCGCCCGCGGTCTCGATGTCGAGTTTCGAGAGCCCAACCAGCCGCTGGAAGACGTTCCGCGAGATGTCGACGTTCTGTACTCGTCCGTAGGGGATCTCCCGCTCGCGGCGGTTGAACACCCCCGATCGGATATCGAGGGTGTCGTCGGTGAGTTCGTACTCGAAGCGACGGTAGTAGGCGAACTCGTAGCCCAGCGAGAGAAGGAAACTCCCGACGGCGACAGGCAGGAACTGCGGCGGCCCAACTGGGACGCCGATCCCGATCGAGGCGATAAACACCGCCGAGATGAGGAGTGTCGTCGTCTTCTGGAGCGCCCGGTAGGGAACGGCTTTGACGGCGAGTTTCACACGGCGTCCTCCCCGTCGCTTTCGATGACGAGTCCTTTCAGTCGCCTGCGGAGCCCGTCGGCCTCGGCCGGTGTCAGTCCCGGAATCGTCACGTCTGCGCCGCGGGAACCAGCCGTGTATACGACGGTGCTGGCGAGCCCAGCGAGGCGTTCGAACGCCGACCGCCGGGAGTCGACGTGTTGGATGCGGACCAACGGGACTTCGGTTCGGACCTGCGTGAACACGCCGCGTTCGAGATAGATCGCGTCCTCACGGACGACGTAGGCCCAGTTTCGGTAACGCAAAATCGCGTGGATCACACCGACGATCACCAAGAGGACGGCGAACCCGACCGGGGGCAGCTGCGAGACGTCGAAGAAGGTCGCCATTCCGACACCCACTGCTCCGACGACAACCGCAACAACGACCGCCTGAAGAATCCAGATCACTCTGATCCGTGGATGGAGATCGTTCATCCGCTTGCCTCCCGACCACGTCGGCAACACCCGAACATACCCGATATAGCAGTGGCGGGCGTATAAGTCTCAATATCGGGACAGGGTCTCCTCAGAGATTTCGGCGAGCCGGGCGGTCGTCTCGGCGTCGGGTGCACCGACGTACCGACCGTTTTTTCGAACCGTGTCGACGGCCTCGACCCCACTTTCGGCCGCCAGCAGACTCCCGGCGTGCTGCTCGTAGCGTTCGGGGTGGAAGGCGACCAGTCCCTCAATCGAGCCACGGGCCAGCAGTCCCCAGTCGACACAGGGGGCCCACGTTGTCACGATGCGCTTGCAGTGGTCCCGGAGCGCGCCTTCGAGCACCTCGGCCTGCTGGGCCAACTCGGGGTCGGTGACGGCACCGAGGCCGATCACGAGCGCGACCGTCCCGTGATCGAGCGGGAGCGACGAGCCATCGGTCGACGAAAGCGGCTCGCCGTTGAGCGTCGCGCCCCCAGCGCGTTCGGCGAGATAGAGGTCGTCGACCAGTGGCTCGTAGATCGCTGCGGCGACCGGCTCACCCTGATAGAGGACGGCGACTGCGGAGGCGAACTTCGGGAGGCCGCTGGCGAAGTTATTGGTGCCGTCGAGCGGGTCGACAACCCAGTGGTAGTCGCGGCTGGTCCCGGTCGAGTCGGACTCCTCGCCGTCGAAAGCGTGGTCGGGGTAGTGGGCCTCGACTATCGGTCGCACCCGCGTTTGGGCCTCGCGGTCGGCGACTGCCTTCACGTCGAGGCTGTCGTAGTCGCCGTCGACGGGGCCGTCTCTGAACGCCGCCCGGAGGTAGTCGCCGCTGGCCCGAACGGCCTCGGCGGCAACCGCTGCAAGGTCGGCCGTCGACTCGGTCATACTCGGCGTAGGTGGGACGGTCCTATCAGCCCACCGGTCGGTCGACGGCGAGAGGGCTGTGGCTCGGCGAGAAATCGGACGAAAGAAATCGAACCGGATCGCGAACCCCACAGAGGGGCGAAGTCGCCGAGAGTGACCTTAGAAGTCAGTCCCGACAGTGATGCTTTCGAGGAGCTGAATGCTCGGCTCGGTCGAACCGAACACGCCACCAGCTGCCTCCTGGATCGCGTCGTACACGTCCGTGGTAATGTTGATTGTCAGCCCGATGATCTCGATTTGGCCCGGACTGAGGTCGACTGAGTTAGCTGGCTCGCCCGGAGCGCCTTGGCTCGGAGAGATCTCATCATTAGGATCCGAAAGAGAATCGGCCTTGAATGAGAACATATTCGCAACTTCGCTTTCTTCGAGGATTTCCGGATCTCCAGCTGCAACGGTTTCGGAAACGTTGTCAGGGTCGTATCCGAACGTGATCCCGACGGTTTCGTCTGTCTCTCCCAGATTGGCGATCTCGAAGAAGCCGAACTTACTGGCACTCGCGGTATCATCATACTCGTACTCACCGTAACTCGTATCGTTGGTGTTGTTGAACGCGAGCTGTGCCCCCAACGCACCGTTCGTGGAGTCATTGACGTGGGCAACAACGTCGCTCGACTCGTTCGAGGTTACGTTCCCGAAGTCGTTGATCGGGTTTTGTTTCCACGAGGCGTTGTTCGCTAGGTTGCTGTAGTTGACCTCCGATTGGAGCCGACGAACCACTAGGTTCGCGTTCACGGGAACGATCTGGAAGTTCGTCGACGGAGAAACGTCGCTCTGGAATGCTGCCGCCGTCACTGATGCCACACCACTGATGGTAGCGACTGTCCCAAGTCCCACCACGAAATTTCGCCTGTTCATGCTACAGTGACAATCATTGTAAGAGACATATATAATGTCTTCTATTGATAATCATGGTTTACTAATTTAGTTATTCCAAAAATAAAACCATGTCCTAAACCTGATTGCCATTACGAAAAACATATATTCAAATATAAGCATATTTATACCATATTCTAGTAATTAAATGTTTCAGAGCCGGGGACGCCCGTTCGGTCGACGCACAGCGCCAATATACCCTATTTTTGTCCGAGCCGGTTTGGATCGCCGGTCGCCGATCCGACGCCCAGCGACTATTTCGAGGTCGTAAACGGAACAGAACTGCTGGCCTCGGCGTCCCCGCTGAGCGTGATCGTTCCCACGTAGTCGCCGTCTTTCGGCGTTTTGATGCCGACGATCTCGACGATCACGGTGATCGTCCCCAGTGGACTTCCCTTACTGTATGAACGCTCATCGTATCATATGCGTTCTGTCTCGCTTCCTCACGAGCCACAGCGGTCGAGGCGACCCGCTATCGAGTCTGTCGACCGACACTATCGCAGTATCAGGGCCACGGGCGAGATAATTGTCTTTATACAGAATATCAGTATTAAAAATCGATCGGAAGATACAGTACTCCTGAGCGGCTAGTCGACAACAGAACAGTTGAGTCGATCGGCCGGTCGTTGCCGCCGGCGTCGGTTCGAGACGGGCAATCAATGGGTGTTGTTTCAGCCGTTCAAAAATCGATTACGGGGATACTGGTTGCGATAGCGGTGGTGTTGGTTGTCGGGCAACTGCTCGGCCAGCCGCTGTTGCTCGGCTACGTCGCGACCGGCAGTATGGACCCGACGCTCGCCGTCGGCGATGGATTCGTTGCGATCCCACCCGTGCTCGCCGGGAGCATCGGGCCCGGCGACGTAATCACCTACGAGGCCCAAGCGATCGATGGTGGGGGGCCGACGACACACCGTGTGGTCGGGACGACCGCCGAGGGATACATCACCCAGGGGGATGCGAACTCGTTCACTGATCAGGACGCCGGAGAGCCGCCGGTAACCGAGACACAGGTTCTCGCGGTAGTGTTACAGGTCGACGGTGAGGTCGTCCAGATCCCGTCGGTCGGGGTGGGAGCGACGGCCGTCCAGAACGTGGTCGGATCGATAACGGGTGCGATCGGTGTCGGTGGAGCCGGGCAGATCGGTGTCATAACAGGCGGCTTCGGGATAGTGTTGATCGCCGCGACACTGATCTACGGCTTTCTGACGTCCGAGAACCGCCGGGAGACCGATCGGTCGACCAGACGGAATGACATGGTTAGTAGTAGAGTCGTTCTGGCTGGTCTCATCGTGATACTGATGTTCCCGCTGCTGACGAGTATGGTGCTGCCGAGTGACACGACGACGAACCGGCTGTTCAGTGCGGATCCATCGATTGCTGGCGATGGGGGGCGGGTAGCCGCCGGCGGCTCGGAGGTGTTCCCGTTTGCTGTAGCGAACAATCAGTACATCCCGAAGGTGGTTATCGTCGAACCGGCGAGTTCGGGTATCGAGGTACTCGATCCAACGATCGACATCTCACATGGGGAGCGCGAACAGGTACGGCTCAAGGTGACAGCCCCGCCCGAAACGGGTGCGTTTGCACGGTCTTACTCCGAACACCACTACGTTCACGTTCTCCCGACAGCTGTCATCGAGCTGTTGCACGCGGTCAATCCGTTCGTCGCGAAACTGTTGCTTTCGGTAGTACCGACGCTACCAGTCGTCGGTGTGTACGTCTTTTTCGTCGGCGTTAGACCGATCTCGCTCCGTCAGACTCACCGCTGATCGCCCTCTACGGAGCCGCCGACGTTCGCCCAGAGCTCGATGTTGGTTGGCTCTCTGGCGAAGTAGTAGATCAGGTCGTTGTCGACGACAACGTAGGCCTTGAGATCCCGGTCGTGGATCACTCGTTTGTCGGCATCGATCCCGATGTCGACGAGATCACCCAGCGAGTTGACATAGACGTACTGCCGGTCGGGGTCGACGACCAGCTCCCCTTCGGAGATCCACTCGCTGTACTCCGCGTTGTACATCTCGATCCGCAACTCGTGTGGATCGTACGCGTTGGATTTGTGTATCGTGACCCCGGCCAGACCGAGGAGGCCGATCCCACCCAGCGCCAAGAGGAACACATCGAAGTAGTTGGGGGGCTGTTGGATCGGATCGGGCCGGTCGAGCCGTGTTTCGCTGTCACTGGTGCTCCGGCTCCCCGCAAACCAGTAGGCATCCGCCGTCGACTCGAACCGCAACGAGAGGCTCAGCTGTCCCTGATAGCCTTCGCCTCGGACCGGTTCGGTTCGGTAGATCGTCTCCAGACGCAGGTTCGTCGTCGGCGTAGCGACCCCGCTGAGCGCGGATCTAACTCCAGTCTGGTTGCCCGCAATGTCCTCGACGTTCAGCGAGAGGTTCGTCCGGTTCCGGCCGTCGGTGATCGTCTCCTCGTTGGTCTGCAAAACTCGTTGACGACTCCACAGCTCCTGGCCGTCTCTGGTCGCCTCCTCGACGAGGACGAACCGCTGGGAGATGGTGACGTTTCGGTCGTCGCTCCCGGAAACCAGTGCCGAAAACGTAATATTCGGCGTCGCGTTGATGAAGTAGGCGGGTTTCGATTCGAGCACCGCTCCGGTCTCATAGAGGGGGTTCGAGTTCTCGACGACTGCGCGCTCCGAGAGGCTAAACTGGATGTCGTAGCTGTCGGTCTCGACCGGCTCCTGCTGTTGGACCTCGGGTGTCGTATACACGTGGCCCGCAGCCGCAAAGAGGAGAAGCCCGGCGATGACACACACCGCCGCCAGCTCCAGACCGTTGTTCGCGACGCGGAGTTTGAGACGTGGATACATCGTTAGGCGAACCTCGTCTCGACCGGTAGTGGTTGGGTTGTCGGCGCGGCCGCCGCGGTAGCCACCGTAGCTGGCCGTGGTTTCACGACGGCTGATCCGGTCGACCGCGTCGCTCCCCGCCACAGACACGCCGGAAGCGATCCGTCTCTTCGACCCACTGCCAGACGTATCGGATAGCAAGAATATAACGATACTGATTACCGAGCCGGATGACACAGCAGAGAGCGTGTTGCTCGATGGTCGACCCGGTGTCTCACAGGAGGCACTGGTTGGTGACTCCTATATTGTGTTGAATTACCAGTACATTTAACAGCAGTGAGAATCTACCGGTGACAAGAAACTAACTCGAATTAATATGTCGAACGACTCCTCTCCCGTCGGTGGCGCTCACGGGTTCGATTCGGATGCCCTCGAAGAGTGGGTGGCTGAAACGGCCAGACAGAAGGGCGTCTCCAAACAGAAACTTCTCGACGAGATTCTGTCTTCCTACTGGGTGCTCGAGGAGTTGTCCGGCGTCGTCACCGATTCGAGTGTGACCGAGGGGTCACGGCAGTCCGAGGGACAGCAGCCGGGAGAACCAACGGCCGACCCACACCACACGTCGACCGACCGACAGCGGGACGCCACCGAAACCACGCAGTCTCCGACTGCGGAGTTTTCCGAACTCAAATCCGAGCTCCAGAGCCTTCGGACAGCCATCGAGGGGCTCTCGCAGGACCAACAGGAAGACCCAACCGACGAAAGCGTCGACGGGTTTTCCACACTCGAGGGCCAGCTCGATGACCTCTCGTCGGCGGTTGTCGAACGGCAGAGCGAAACCGACGAGACGGTCGAGGTGCTGTCCGAACGGATCGACACCCTCAACGAACGGCTTGGGGCGATCGAATCCCGGCTCGACGAAGGGCCGTCGCTGGCCGAACTCGAAGCGGCCGTCGAGCAGAACCGCACCGACCACACCGAACTCGAAGCCCGGCTCGAATCCGAGTTCGACAGTATCGAACAGGTGTTACAGCATCTGTTGGATACAACTGACAACATCGAGTATCGTCTCGGCGCAGTCAGCGACTCCCGACAGGAGGCACTGAAACCGATCCGTGCGCGCAACGAGATGCAGGAGGCGCTGGCAGACCTCAAACAGGAGGCGATCCGACACGGGGTTTCGAAGGGAGCCTGTGACAACTGCGGCCAGAAAATCGATCTCGGGCTGTTGGAGGAGCCGAGCTGCCCCAGCTGTGAGCGACGGTTCACCGGCATCTCGGAAGGCGGATGGCTTCCGTTTTCGAACGCCACCATCAACACCACCGACCGACCGAAGGAGTTCGGAAGCGACAGTGAGCCACCAGCCCAGCAGTGGGACGCGAACAACGCAGCAGGGGGGAATCGAGGGTCGGAGAGCCACGGAAGTTATCAGACGGACTGGTAATCGTGGCGGCGTCGACACCGCTCTCGGATACCCGCCGTAGCTCACCCGGTAGCCCGGCATTACTCAGAGAGCCATGACAGACGATCACCGCCCGGACGAACCCGGGTCCGCGGGGGAGGGGTCCGACGAGGAGCCGATTGAGGGCTCCCGACTCGACGAGTTTCTGGAACGGTTCGAAAGCGATGACCCCTCCGCCGAACCGTCCGCTCGACGGGACGACCCCTCCGCCGAACCGTCCGCTCGACGGGACGACCCCTCCGCCGAACCGTCCGCTCGACGGGACGACCCCGAGCAACCAACTGAGAGCGGTCGGCTCTGGGACTCATTTGGTTCCAGTCGGGCGGGCGATGCGGACGATAACCAATCGCCGGCTGACGGGAGTTCCGACCGAGCAGTCGACACCGAAGAGACATCCGATACACGGGGAATCGACGAACAGCGATCAGCGGAGCCGTCGGTCGACAGCCGGACGTCGACGGGGGAGCCGACTGCACCCGATCCATCAGCGACCGGCTCGGCAGTTGCCGCCACCGAAACGGATCCCGACTCTTCGACAACGGAGTCGTCCCCGTCGGCCAAGAGCTCCGGGGGCGACTCCGCGACGTCGTTCAGGTCGATTCTCGAACGTATCTCGCACCGGATCGGCAGCGTCGGCTCCGAGGCGTCGGCCGAGCCGCCCGCGGCGGAATCGGCTACCGAGGAGTCGACGGGGCCAGCGACCGACGAGCCGACCGATCGAGGTCGGACGACGAGGACTGATGCCGGTCGAGGCCAGACGACGAGCGCCGAATCGACGCCCTCGGAGACGATCGAGGAGATACTCAACAATATCGACCTCTTCGGGCGAGCGACCTCCTCCTCGCAGGTGCTGTTGTTGAGTCCGACGGCCCACTCGGTCACCAACGACATCTACGCCCGGTTTCTGCTGCCGGACGACGGAGCCGGACAGAACATCCTGTTCGTCTCGGCGACACAGTCGGCCAGCGACCAGCTGGCAGCCGCCCGCAAAGTTCCCGGCTGGAGAGAAGGGAAGACGGCCGTTATCGAGGTCGGACAGAGCATGCTGAAACCAACTCGACCGGAAGCCGAGCCCGACATCACTGCTCAGCTCGACGTTTACAAAACGATCTCCAACCTCCAGCATCTCGCCAAACTCGGGATCAACATCAGCCACATCGTCTCCCAGTGGAACAACAGCCGTCGACCGACCGTCGTCGGCGTCCACACCCTCTCGGCAGTCCAGCAGTACGTCGGCAACGAGACGATGTTCCAGTTCCTCTTTACCCTGAAAGGCCAACTCAACTCGATGGGTGTGATGGGCTTTTACCACATCGATCCGGCAGTCCACACCCAAAAGGAGATCGACACCATCCAGTCGGCCTTCGACCTCGTCATCGAGGTCGGCAGCGACGGGAGTGTCGACATTCTGTGATATCATTTCCGATTGAATGTTATGTTTATTTGTGGGTGTAGTCCGGATCAACGCTAGATGAACGCACCTCATGTACTGCTCGTCGAGGACAGCAACTTCATGGCGACAAAAGTCGTCGAGACGTTGGAGTCGGCCCACGAGTTCGTAATCACGACCGTCAGCACCGCCGTCGAGGCGCGGAACGCGCTGAAAAACGGCTCCTACGACTGTGTCATCTCGAACTACGAGCTCCCCGACGAGAGCGGTGTCGAGCTAGCCGAATCGCTCCGGGAGGACCCCGAGGTGCCGTCGGTGCCCCTTATCATCCTGACTGGTCGGTCGCTTGAACCGATCGCCAAGGACGCGATCGAGGCGGGCGTCACCGAGTTCGTCTACAAGGGTGATCAGGCGACCGGCGACATGGACGTGCTCGCCAACCGGATTCGGACCGTCCTGCAGGCCCACCAGCCCCCCTCGACCGTCGAGCGGTAACACCGAACCCGTAGCCTTTTGATTGATCCGCACCGAAGGGAAGGTAATGAAAGCATCACTCACAGAGATCCTCTGCTGTCCGATCGACAAACACGACCTCGAACTCGACGTCGAGGAACGCGACGACGAGGAGATCATGGAGGGGACGCTGTCCTGTCCGGAGTGTGGCGAGACGTATCCGATCGAAGACGGGATTCCGAACCTGCTACCGCCGGATATGCGGGACGAGGCTGCCGCGTAATTCAGGGGAGCCTGAAGCTTTTTGATACATGAGAACGTCTCACGAACGTGGCCCGCCTCTCAGTCGACCTGAATCGGGATGGCTTACACCAGATAGCCGCGCCCGCCGAGTTCGAGACTGACGGGCCCTTCGAGATCCGGCTCCGCAACCACGGCGAGGCGATTCACGTCCATCTCAATCTCGACGAGGAGCTGTCGACGGTCGCAAATCTCGACGAGAGCAACCACTACGTCGAACCCCACAGTCGACGATCAGTCGAGATCGACACCAGGCGGATCGACACTGCTGTTACCGGACGGCTGAAAACCGTCACCAGCTACGGTGCCGAGTCGGCTTACACCAGCCTAACAGTCTCGCCACCGGGGACAGTCACCGACCGCGTCGCGGTCGACGAGCAGTTGGCGAAACCACAGCGGAGCGAGCCCGAGCCGTCGACGCCCCGCGAGCGACTGGCCGCGGCCGTCGGCGATGTTTCGCCACGCGTCGCCGCTGCTGGCACGCTCGCGGTCTGTGCCGGGCTCGTGGTTGCGGCCCTCGCGGGAAATGCGATAGCATTCGTCGGCTTGCTTGTGATCATCGCCGGCGTGATCGCCGCACTGGCGATTACGCGCCGAAACTAACTGCTCTTGTCCGCCGGACAGTAGTGCCGACGATCAGTCATCACTGTCGCCGTGGTCTTCATCTTCACCATCATGCACGTCCTCCGGGTGGGTCGGCGTTCCCGAGAGGTTCCCATCCTCGTCGACCCGCTTTTCGCGGAGATACCGAACCCGGTAGCGGTTGGCTCCGTCGCCGACATCGGCCTCTCGAATCTCGTCGATCTCGTCGTCCGCAACGGCATCAATGACTGCTTCGAGCTGTTCTTTCTCACTCGGTGTCAGCTCGAACTCGTAGGTTTGGGTCTTTTGTCGTTCGAGTTTGGCCCACTCCCGGCCCGCAGCGACGACCATCGAGCACGGTCCGCGGCAGGGGAACACGCCGTCGCCGCCGTCGGCGTCCAGCGGTTCGTCCTCAGAGAGCTGCCATTCGCGTCGTTTGAGACACTGCGAATCGTCGCAACACGCCGCCGCCGCCCAGTCGACGGCCTCGTCCGGTAGGACCGTAATCAGATTGTAGATGCCACTCTGTCGGTCCTGCTCGTCCCGCCAGTGGTCGATATCGAGCTCGTCGCGTCCTTCTC
>Ga0207753_1000588_pt1 | contig 13839 bp, 13 predicted proteins | sample PonA233FremontCA_2_FD_187273 | JGI IMG/M metagenome (GOLD analysis project Ga0207753, IMG submission 187273) | Salt pond sediment microbial community from Fremont, CA, USA - Pond A23 Sediment 3 (SPAdes) | ecosystem: Environmental > Aquatic > Non-marine Saline and Alkaline > Saline | place: USA...
GTGTCCTTCGCGGGTTCGCACAAGCGTGACAGGCGACCCGCTCCGGGTCGTCCGCAAACAGTTTGTCTGCAGATCAGCGGTAGAACGGTCGACGTACTTCCTCGGGTCGGTCGGTCGATTTGAACTCGTCTCTCGCGAGCAACACGTACAGCCCACAGCCGAACAGTACCGGGATGGAGACCAGGGAGAAAAGCCCCGGCAACCCGTCGAAGGGAGTGACGCAGAAACCGTCAAGCGGGGTGAGAAAGAGGAACGCGAGCGCGACGACGTATCCGGGGACACCCAGCGTCCACCCCCACGATGCGCGCCACAGAACCCCCAACCCGGAGACGGCCAGTACAGCGCCGACCGCGGTCGCCGCAGTCCCGGCCAGCAGCGATCCATTGAGAAACCGGCCGAGCCCGACGAGTGCGTGAAAGAACGCGACGCCGAGTGTTAACAAACCTGCCGCAGCTAGCTCTACGTTCGGATTTCTGAACGTCTGGCTCGGTGGTGCAGTCATCTCTCCGATCCCCGATGTGTTCAGGTGTCGACAGTAGTGGAAATATACTTTGTCATGTCGAGATACCGGTCGGGAGTCGGAGACACCGTAGAGCCACAAGGGGAAAGGGTAGGGTAGGGACGGAGCGTGTGACAATCGCCCGGTCCCAACGGTCCGAGCAGGGAACTCCTGTCCCTACTCCGACGGAGGCGGGCCAGCCACTAATAGGCGATCCCCCCGGAGTGAAAGTGAAAGTAGTCCGCAGCGGCTGTGAAACGGTACTTTTCGTGACAGCAGCCTGGTTCGGGGAGTTTACCGCGCGAGCGGCATCGAGTAACTCCGTTCGCGTTCGACGACGGTCTCCCAGGTTCGTTCGCACGTGCAGTCGACCTGTTCGAAGACGGTAGGGTCCTGACGCAGGTCGAAATCCTTGATCGCGCGCTGGACGCGGTCGTCACACTCCCCGCAGTTGTGTGCGCCGCGGTCGCTGCCGTGGCCGACGGGGTCCGAGACGACGATCGCGTCGGCATCGGCAGTCGATTCGAGCACCTCGGCGACGCTCCAGAGCCACGGCGGGCGGTAGCCGTCGTCGAAGTACAGTTCCTCGACCATGGTGTGGCGCTGGACGTTCGTGGGGTTCATCGAGACAGTGTGACAGTTCTCGACGCCACTGCAGCGGCGGATCGACCGCTTCATGTCCGCGATGGCTTCCGACTCGGAGAGGAAGGGTGGTTTCAACAGCAGGTAGGCTTTGATTCCCGCGCCAGCGCCGGCGGCGGCTTCGGCGGCCCGTTCGAACTCGGCGAAATCGAAATACTTGTTCACACAGTCGTGGCGGATCCGGTCGGTGGCGGTTTCGAGCCCGATAGCGACGTCGGTCCCGATACCGCGGTCGGTGAAGTCGGCGATCTTCTCCGCGGCGACGAAATCCGGCAGCGACTCGACGACGATCCGGTCGCGGTCGGCGAACGTCTCCGCGATCGCCGCCCGGGTCTCTGCGGGGATCTCCCGCTCGTCCAGAAAAGAGCCGGAGGTGTAGATCTTGATCTGACCGGCCGGCTCCTCGGCATGCTCGGCCTCGTGGTCGAGACACGTTTCGACCTGTGTCATGAGGTCCTCGTGGGCGACAGTCCCGCCCTCGACGCTCTCGGCGACGTAGCCACACATCGTACAGCCACCCGCGCGGGCCCACCGGCAGCCGCCGGTGTTGAGGATGATCGTCAGCGAGTCGTAGACGCCCTCGGGCGTGTTGTCCTCGTCGAGCCAGACACGCGTCGGCTCGCGGGGGTCGTAGGTCTCGTCCTTGCGGGCGCGGATCTCGCGCATCGCCTGGTTGTGGGCGTCCATCCCGCGCCCCTCCTCGTAGACGTCCGGTGTCGGCTTGCTCATTACCGGCTGTTGGGTGTCGGCCCGTATACGATCTGTGTTTGCCGGTCACCCTGACGGGACCGGCTGGTTCACCAGCCAGCTCGTCACGAGTCTCCGCCAGATCGCCGAAGGGCTACAGGCGCTCGATGCAGGCCAGGGTGAGTTCGAGGCGGAGAACTACAGCGAGGCGGCCGCCGAGTTCGGGACCGCACGGGAGCGGCTGTCAACGGCGACAGAGACACTCCGGCAGGCAGACGGCGAGGTGCCACCGGAGTACCAGTCCGATATCACCGAGTTTATCTGCCAGGGTGAAACGCTCACTGACGCGGTCGGACATCTCGAAACGGCCGCGAAGCTGTACGAACAAGGGGAGGTACAGCAGGGACAGCAGGAGGGGCGGGCCGCCCAGCAGCGGCTGGACGAAATCGACCGTTGTGGCTCCGGGGCCACCACATCCTTGCGGATCCCGTGACCGTCCCGGGAGATTATGTAGCGGCCGCCCGTGTCGACCGTGTAAGCTAACCAACGGCTAAAGCCGTTGGCTTTCAGCGTGGACTCCCGCTCTGGCCGATTCCTCGGCAGGAGGTTCATACTCTCCGTTCGCGTTCACTGTCCCGCTGTTCAAGCGCACGCCTACGGGTGCGCCTCCACCGGAACCGGTTTGATTCCGTTCGAAAATCGCATCGCGATTTTCGGGCCAATCAGAACTCGGAGAGTTCTGATGACGGCGGAGATACCGCAAACCGATGTTTTTCGCCGCGTTGTAGTCGGCATGGTTCTCGTAGCCGCATTTCAGACAGACAAACGCCTCGCTGTCACGGTTATCGGGGTGGGTAAACCCACAGTGAGAGCAACGGCGTGATGTGTTCTCTGGGTCTACCTGCTCCACGTTGATGCCGTACTCTGCGGCCTTGTATTCGACATACTCGTAGAGGCGGTCGAACGCCCATTTGTGGCCCCACGACGCGCCGGTTCGCTCACGAATGTCCGTCAAATCCTCGAACGCAATCACCGTACAGCCGTGTTCGCAGGCCTCAGCCACCAGTTCGTTGCTAATTCGGTGGAGCGTTATCTTGAACCGACCTTCCTCTTTGCGACCGACTGCCTGCATATTCTCGTGTGCCCACCGCGTGCCGTGTTCCTGCAAGCCACCACGACGCTTCTCGTACTCTCTGCGCCAGTGGTCGAACTCGTCGCCGGTCCAGAACGTGCCCGTTGAGGCAACGGCGAGGTTGGTCACGCCGAGGTCAACCCCGAGAACCGTCCCGTTCTCGGTGGCCGCCTGTTCCAGCGTGTCTGCCTCCACATCCCGTTTGCAGTGGATGTGAAGCATCCAGCTGCCGTCCGAGTGGTGTAGTTCTGCCCCCGTTGTCTCGTAGTCGTCGGAAAAGAAGTATTCCGCGTGGGGTGTGTCACGTTCCTCGTCAGGCAACACGTAGTCGGCTTCGATTCGGCCGTCAACCGTGGCAAGACTCACGTAGTCGTCGCGGAAGGTGGCGGTACGGTGGTCGTAGACGAGGTGTGGACTGGTGAAGTGGGGCATCGACGCCTTCTTGCCATGTTTCCACTTCTCGACAACGCTTTTGCAGGCTTCAGCGGCCTTGTTCCGGGCGGCTTGGACGTGGTTGCTGTGCAGGCGCGTTTCGTCGCGCACGTCCTCGTAGGTGTCGTCGTGGAGTGTGGTCTTGCTCGTCGTGACGTACTCGCCTTGGAAGGCGTGGCGTGTCACGTAGTTAGCCGCCCACAGAAACTCGTCTACGGTGTCTTCGAGGAGTGCGGCGGCGTCACTGTCCACATCGAGTTTGACTGGGACAGTGCGGCGCTTCTCCATATCTCATACGTATACTTGGTAATTCAAAAACGTAGGGGAGTTGGCCGTGCTGTCGTCGGTGGGTTGTGGCTCTGAGCTTCGGCGCTTCCTCCAACCTGTGAACAGGTGGGTTTCCGCGCTGTTACCGCTATGAGCAAGCGCCCTGACGCCGAGACCCCCGTCGCCGAGGTCACCGACGGTGTCTACGACCTCACGCTCGGTGTAGAAAACCGGGCACGGTACCGGTCGTTTCTGTTCGACTGGGAGCAGCCCACGCTGGTCGACTGTGGTTTCGACCGGACGACCGAGACGCTGTTCGAGCGGATCGAGGCGGTCGGTACCGTCCCCGAGAATCTCGTCCTCACACACCAGGACCGAGACCACGCCGGAGGGTTCGACGCCGTTGTCGAGCGCTACGGCCTGACGACGTGGGTGCCGGAACAGTCAGAACTCCCGGGTGAGCGGACGCCGGACCGACGGTTCGGTCACGAGGACAGCGTCGGACCGTTTACCGCCGTCCACATTCCCGGACACAGAGCGGACAACCACGCGCTGGTCGCGACAGAACGCCCACTTGCCGTCGTGGGTGACGCGATGATCGGTGCCGACTGGCGGGGGCTGCCGCCTGGGTATTTCGTCATGGTCGAAGCGATGTACTCCGAGGACATGATCGCAGCCGAACGCTACATCGAGCGCCTACAGGAGTACGAGTTCGATGTCGGTCTCGTCTTCCACGGCAGTTCGGTACTCGAGGACGCAGGCGAGAAACTCGACGCGTTCATCGAGTTCCCGAACAGACGCGGTGGGTGGGGCGACCGCTTCGACGACTCGTGACCGGCGCTCACGCGAGTTCCGCTCGGGTCGTCAAACCGCGACGCTCAGTCCGACACTGTGACCGGGCCGGTCTCGTCGGTGAGCTGTCCAGTCTCTTTGACCCGCTGGGCCAGTGCGTTCCCGTCGTACTCGCGCAGACCATCGGTAACCGCCTCCAGGGATTGCAGTCCACGCGGCTGGAGATACTCGATACAGGTCAGGCCGATCTCGTGGAGTTCCTGTGTCGGCGCACCGGTCGCCTCCTCGACGACGCGGAACGCGTAGTCGTGTTCGTGTGCGCCGTGTGCTGTGTAGTGGACGCAGATGTTCGTCATGAACCCCACGAGGATCACGGTGTCGATATCGTAGGAGCTGAGGATGTGCTCCAGATCGGTTCGATGGAAGAAGTTGTACCGCCGTTTGACGACGACGTACTCCGCCGGATTCATCTCGGACTCGTCGAAGGATAGCGTTTCGTGGATCTGTTCGCTCTCTGATCCGTAGAGACCGTGCTCTGGCTCACAGGATTCGAGTTCGGCACCGTAGTCGACGAAATCCTGCCTGTGGAGTTCTTTGCCCCAGATGATCGGGATATCAGCGTCCCGTGCGTGTTCGACGACCGTATCGATATTCTCCATGATCGCCTCGCGACCGCCGTCGACCGACCCTGCATCGGAGTACATCGGATGGTCGGTGTCACCACCGCCTTGCTGTGCGTCGACGACGATCAGTGCAGGGTTCTCGCCGATCGGACTATCAGTTCTCGGAATCATGAGTTCATGCGTATGTTTTCTGTATGCCCTATAAAACCAATCATTATACAATACTAGGGATGAAAATTGGTTCTTCTGAACTAATACCCGACTCGATTTCATGATTGTCTGTACAGAGGAACAACGGGAGTGTGTGTTCGGTCACGCCACAGTGTGACGACCCCGGGAGAAGAGCGGCGAATCGGTCGAGTTCCTGCCCGCCGGACCGCTCCGGGGAGATTATGTAGCGGCCCCCGATAGTGGGGATATGAACGTGTCCCAGGTCTCGGAGCTGTCCCCCGACGAGCGCAAAGCGCTGTTCGAGCGGGAGAGTGGTGTAGCTGCCGTCCGCAGCGACGTCGAGGGGATCGTCGACCGCGTCCGGACGGAAGGCGACGTGGCGGTGCGGGAGTTTTCCGCGGAGTTCGACGGCGTCGACGTCGGCAACATCGACATCACGGATCAGGCAGCCCGCGCCGCCGACCAGCTCGACCCCGAGGTACGGGCAGCGATCGAGGACGCAGCCACGAACATCAGGACCTTCCACGAGCGCCAGCGTCCCGAGGACTGGCGCGAGCGCTTCGAGGGCCGGGAACTCGGCCGGCGGTTCCGCCCGCTCGAGAGTGCCGGTGTGTACGCCCCCGGCGGGACCGCGGCCTACCCCTCCAGCGCGCTGATGGGCGTCATCCCCGCGAAAGTCGCGGGTGTCGAACACGTCGCCGTCGCGACCCCGCCCGCGGAGACGATCGCGCCCGCGACACTCGCCGCAGTCGACATCGCCGGCGCTGATGCGGTCTACCAGGTCGGCGGCGCGCAGGCGATCGCAGCGCTGGCGTACGGCACGGAGACGGTCAACGCCTGCGACGTGGTGGTCGGCCCCGGCAACAAGTGGGTCACCGCCGCGAAGGCGACGGTGCGGGGCGACGTCGAGATCGACTTCCTCGCCGGGCCGAGCGAACTGCTCGTCGTCGCCGACGGGCGGGCCGACCCCGAACTCGTCGCGGCGGATCTACTCGCACAGGCCGAACACGACACCGACGCCGCGGTTGCGGCGGTCACGGACGACGCGGATCTGGCCGAGGCGGTCGCCGACGCGGTCGAGAGACAGGCCGGCGAACGGGAACGGGAAGCCGTGATCCGTGGCGCGCTCGCGAACGACTCGAGCGGTGTCTTTCTCGCACGTTCGATGAGCGAGGCAGCGCTGTTCGCCGAGGAGTACGCTGCCGAGCACCTCTCGATCGTCGCCGACGACGACGAGGCGTTGCTGGACCGGATCGACAGCGCCGGATCGGCCTTTCTGGGCCCGTACAGCCCGGTCGCGGCGGGCGACTACGCCAGCGGACCGAACCACGTCCTCCCGACGGGCGGGAGCGCTCGCCGGGTCGGCGGCCTCTCCGTCGAACAGTTCCTCCGGTCGACGACCGTGCAACGACTCGACAGGGAGGCACTCGACGGGATTGCCGAGACGATCACGACACTCGCGCGGACGGAGGGCCTCGAGGCCCACGCCGAGAGTGTCGAGAAGCGGTTCGAGGAGTAAGGAGACATCCACCCCAGCGACCGACCTTCGCTGACCGGCAGACATTTTGCTAAACAGCCGAACACTAGGTCAATGAGTGTCGATACAGACGCGACGGCGGAAAGTGAACAGTCGATCGAGGAACTCGCCCAGTCACTCGGCGAGGCGATCGCGGAACTGCCGGAGTACCAGGCGTTTCTGGAGGCAAAGGAGGCAGTCGAGGCAAGCCAGGAGGCCCAGAAGCAGATCGCCGAGTTCGAACGCGCCCGCAGACAGTACATGGATGCCAGGGAGCGCGGGCAGGCGACTCGGGACGATCTGCGAGAGATGCAACAGAAACAGCAGGCACTCCACGAGATCCCGGTGATGAGCGAGTTCCTGCAGGTCGAGAACGATCTGGAACTGCGCCTGCAGGCGCTGAACGAACACGTCAACGAACCGCTCGAAGTCGACTTCGGCGACAGAGCGAGTGGCTGCTGTAACGACTGACAGCACCGGCGGCGGTGGAACGGTCGCGGAACTCGATCCGGATGTGCGGTGCTTTGGTTGCCAGGAGTTGTGAGATACCAATGAGTGGCGAGTTATGATCGGGACAGCCGAGACGATCCGTGTCCTCCACGTCGATGAGCCGGAGGCGACCGATCTGACCGCTACCGCCCTCGAAGGCGGGAACGAGCACATCACCGTCCGGAGTGCAACCGATGCCCAGGGGGCACTGGACGTGCTGGAGAACCACGATATCGACTGTATCGTATCGGAGGCCGATCTGCCGGAAATGAGCGGAGTCAAACTCTGCGAGCGGATCCGCGAGGAGTATGACATCCCGTTTATTCTGTTCACCGATGCAGGGAGCGAAGCAGTCGCGGGCGACGCAGTCACCGCCGGTGTGACCGACTACATTCGGAAGGAGGCCACTGAACAGTACAGACGGCTGGCCGGCCGGATTGACACCGCCGTCGAAGAGGCCACCGGTCGGAGAAAACGCGAGGAGATCCTCGAGGAGCTCCACACGGCAGCGGCGGATATCCAGGTCTGTGAGACCGCGGCGGCGGCCGCCGAGCGGACCGTCGAGGCCGCCGAGACAGTGCTCGAGTTCAGGCTCTGTACTGTGTTTCTGCACACCGACGGCTGGCTCGAACCCGTGGCGATGTCGTCGGGGGCACCACCCGACGGGGCCCGACGCATGTCCGTCGACCAGGGGCTCGCAGGCAAAACGTTCCAGTCGGACGAATCGACGATCGTCGACGAGATCCAGCCCGACGACGAGACCGATCCCGCGAAATCCTCCTTCCGTTCCGGAATGAGTATCCCGATCGGCGACGTCGGTGTCTTTCAGGCTGTCTCGACGGACGTGAACGCCTTCGACGAATCGGATGTCAGGTTCGCCGAGTTACTCGTCGCGCACACAGCACACACAATCGACCGGATCGCGTTCGAGACGGAACTCCGGGAGAGCCGGGCAACGCTCCAGAAACAAAACGAACGCCTGGAACGGTTCGCCGGGATCGTCTCGCACGATTTGCGCACTCCGCTGAGTGTCGCGAGCGGCCATCTCGCGCTCGCACGGGAGCAGGGCGATAGCGAGCATCTCGACACAGTCGCCGGTGCGCTCGACCGGATGGAGGCACTGATCACCGACCTGCTCACGCTCGCCCGTGAGGGGGACACGGCAATCAGCATCGGCCCCGTCGACGTCGCGCCGGTCGTCGAGAACTGCTGGGAGAACGTCAGGACGAAAGACGCGACAATCGGGGCCGATATCGACCGCGCGATCCGTGCTGACGAGGCCCGCCTCCGCCAGCTGTTCGAGAACCTCTTCCGGAACGCAGTCGAACACGGCGGCGCGGACGTCACCGTGACGGTCGGCGAACTGGACGACGGCTTCTACGTCGCGGACGACGGCCCCGGCATCCCGCCCGGTGAGCACGGATCGGTGTTCGAGACGGACCACTCGACCGCCGAGCAGGGCGTCGGGCTCGGGTTGAGCATCGTCAAGCGGGTCGTCGACGCACACGGGTGGGATGTTTCGGTAACCGAAAGCACCGACGGCGGTGCACGGTTCGAGATTACCGGTGTCGTGGTCGCCGAGGTGTAACTCCTCTCGGGCGTGCCAGGTGCGTGAAAGACGAAACGCTTACTCCCGACCCATCAGATGTACGCACATGACGATCCACAGCGACTGGGGAGCGTGGCTCCCGAATGCGATCGCGGACGCCGACCCGGATGGCGTCGACCTCTGGTATTTCGGCTGTAACGGCTTCGCGCTCAAGAGTGCCGACGGAACAACCCTCTTCATCGATCCCTACCTGGGGCTGGGGGATCCACCGCGGACGATCCGGATGATCCCCGTCCCGTTCGATCCCGAGGACGTCCGCGAGGCCGATGCAGTGCTCGGCACACACGAACACACCGACCACGTCCACGGCCCGAGCCAGGCGCCGATCCTCGCCAACACGGGGGCGCAGTTTTACGCGCCCGACGCAGGGATCGAGGTCACGCGCGAGGAGGGGTGGACCGACAACTGGGAGGTCGCCGCCGACCAGCTCACCGAGATCGACGACGGGGATACCATCGAGATCGGCGATCTGACGATCACCGCGGAGCCGGCGAACGATCCGGACGCCGACCACCCCGTCGCGTACGTGATCGAACACGACGCCGGCACGTTCGTCCACGGCGGCGACGCCAGACCCGGCCAGTTCGAGCCGATCGGAGCAGGGTACGACGTCGACCTGGCCGTGCTCGCGATGGGTTCGACCGGGCTGATCGACGACAAGGAGACGGGCGAGCCGACCCGGACGACCTGGTACAGCGACGAGAACATGGTCGTCGAGGCTGCGAACGAACTACGGGCCGAACGGGTCGTCCCGACACACTGGGACATGTGGAAAGGGCTCACCGCAGACCCGACGGTGCTTCACCGCCACGCCAACGGCTTCCCGTACCCCGAGGAGCTCTCGATAGTAGAGATCGGCGACCGGATCTCGCTGTGAGATTTTGTACCACGGGGCGGTAACAGCGAGAGAGCCCCGCCCTGTTTACGGCGCGGAAGATGTCACGTTTTGAGATGGCGGCTGATGAGCTCTTTCTGGATCGCGGTCGTGCCCTCGTAGATCGTCGTCACCTTCGCGTCCCGGAAGTATCGCTCCACGTCGGACTCTTTCGTGTAGCCGTAGCCGCCGTGGATCTGGACCGCCTCGCCGGTCACGTCGACGGCGGTTTCGCTCGCGAAGTATTTCGCCATCGACGCCGCGACCGGGTCGACGTCGTCTTCGTTTCTGCGGGCGGCGTCGCGGGTCAACAGCCGGGCGGCCCGGATACGGGTCTGCATCTCCGCGAGCGTGTGTGCGACTGTCTGGTGTTCGATGATCGGCTGGCCGAACTGCTCGCGGTCGTTGGCGTACTCGACGGCCGCCGCGAACGCGGCCGCTGCCACCCCGACCGCCTGGCTCGCGATAGCGATGCGGCCGTCGGTCAGCGTCGACAGCGCCGCTTTGAGTCCCGCGCCGACCGGCGTCAGCCTGTTTGCCGCCGGGATCCGCGCGTCGTCGAACACGAGGGTGGTCGTGTCGCTGGCGCGCAATCCGAGTTTGTCCTCCTTCTTGCCGACGCTGACACCGGCCGTCTCCTTGGGAACCAGAAACTGCGTGATCGTCTCCGGATCGTCGCGGTCGGTTTTCGCAAAGAGGACGACGACACCGGCCCGTTCGCCGTTGGTGATCCACTGCTTCGTGCCGTTCAGGACGTACTCTGCCCCTTCTTTTTTAGCCTCGGTCTGCATCGCCTTCGGGTTCGAGCCGGCCTGTGGCTCCGAGAGCGCGAACGCGCCCACGGGTCGGCCCTCGTTCATCTCCGGGAGCCAGCGCTCCCGGTGTGTCTCCGTGCCGAACTCACGGATACAGGACGTCGCGAGACAGTGGACCGAAAGCGCCGTCGCCAGCGAGAGGTCGCCGCGCGCGAGCTCTTCGTTTATCAGACTGTAGGTGAGCTGGTCGGCGTCGAACCCACCGTAGGCCTCCGGCACCGTCAGGCCGGTAAAGCCGAGATCGGCGAGTTCGTCCCAGAGATCCTCCGGGAACGCCTGCCGCTCGTCGGCCTCGCGGGCGCGGTCACGGACCTCCTCCCCGACGAACTCCCGGAGCGTCTCCCGGATGAGTCGCTGTTCGTCAGTCAGTCGCATACAGGTGCTACGGGAGCCGCTAGTATAAATCGGCGTGGCAGTTATATCGGTTACACGGCCGATATCCGACGTGGTCACGAAAATTATCGCAACAAACAGTATCAAACCTGTGGCCCCAACGGGGCGTATGTCGACGACAATCGAGACACCGGACAGGTCGCAACCGTGTGCATACTGCGACGCCGAGATCTTCGATCACGATCCGATCTGCGTGCGCGACTGCACCGCAGAGTGTGGCTCACCGCTTTATTTTTGTAACGCCGCCTGTCTCGCCACGTACATCGACGAAGAGGGGCTCACGACCGGCGACGCCTGCGAGTGGTCGCCCTGACCGGAACAAGGGAAAATGTTATGCAGTTCATCACAGTAACAACGGTATGTTCGTGGCAGGGGGATGGCATAACCCGACGCCCTCAAGCGGAGCGAGCAGGCCACAACGATGAGTCTCGAACAGCTGCTCCCGGATCGGTTCCGGTCGAAATACGCGTTCAAGCTGTTCGGTATCTCCGTGCTTATCGTCGCGGTGATCGTCGGTATCGGCGCCGTGATGACAGTACAGCTCTCGGACCGGGTGACAGACGAGCAGTTGCGCTCGGTCGAGGCGAACGCAGAACTGGAAGCGAACGCGCTCGCACAGTGGATCGAGGGCGAACAGGAATCGATCCGGATCCTCTCGACCGCACAGGGCGTCGATCCGGCGGCGCCGGCCAGCACCCGGGCGACACTCGACTCGAGGCTGTCGGAGATGTCGGCGGAGCTGGCAGCGTTACACGTCGCCAAGCGGCCGGCCGACCCACCGACCAACGGTACTACCGAGGAGGTCGTCGTCAGCACACAGCCGGAACTCGAGGGCGGCCCCCTAGAGGAGACGAACATCAACTGGGGGGAAGATCCCGACGGCGACGACAGGCAGTACGCCTTCGACGGACGGAACGACGTGATCCTCTCCTGGGTGTATCTCGACGGTGACGAACAGACCGTCGCCGTCGCCTCGCCAGTCCACGACGGCGAACACGTCCTGATCGGCGAGTACCGGACCAGCACCCGCGCCGAAGCGTTCACGAGCGTCATCGAGGGGACGGAGACGGTCGTTCTCGGCGGGGTGAGCGCCTTCGTCCTCTTCGACGAGACGAACCCCGACGAGTTCCAGCGGTACAAGGGCGACAGGGAGAGCACCGAGGTCGGGAGACGGATCCTCGAACGCGACGACCCGTTCGCGACGTTGAGTGGCGCCGAACTCGACGACGACGAGGTCAGGGGGTACCACAGCGTGCCGGCCGAGGAGACCGACTGGGTCGTCGTCAAGGAGGCCCCGCGGTCGAACGCGCTCGCACTCACGAGCCGGGTCCAGAACGATCTCCTGGTGTTGATCACCACGATGTTTTTCGGCTTCCTCCTGATCGGACTCGTCATCCAGTACGGGCCGATCCGCTCGATCAAACGGCTCTCCGGACAGGCGAACACGATCGCCGAGGGGAAACTCGACGTCGAGATCGAGCAGTCCGGCCGGATCGACGAGGTCGGAGAACTCGAAGCGAGTTTCAGAAACACCCAGGAGTACATCGAGACGATCGCCGAACAGTCCGAGGCACTCTCGCAACAGCAGTTCGACGCCGACGTGCTGGACGAGGAGGTCCCCGGCAGTGTCGGCGAGTCGATGGCGACGATGCAGGAGGATCTCGAACGGTTCATTACCGAACTGGAGGCGGAACGGGAACGGTACTCCACGCTCGTCGAGCAGAGCAACGACGGGGTCGCGGTCATCCAGGACAGGGTGTACGTCTTCGCAAACGAGCAGTTCCTCGATATTACGGGCTACGAGCGCGAACAGCTGCTCGGGCGCTCCTTCGAGACGGTCGTCGCCCCCAAGGACCGCGAACTAGCCCGCGAGCGGTACGAGAAACGGCTCCGGGGCGAGTCACCCGTCGCCCAGTACCAGCTCGGTATCGAGACCAGAGAGGGCGAACGCCGGACGGTCGAGATCGCAGTGTCGCAGATCGAACGCGACGGGGCGCCGGCGGCACTCGTGAACGTCCGGGACGTCACCGAGCGAAAACGCCGGAAGCAACGCCTCGAGATCTTCAACCGCGTCCTGCGTCACAACCTCCGCAACGACCTCCAGGTGATCGACGCCGTGCTCGAGGAGATCGAGAACGATGCGATCCCGGACAAGCGATCGATATCGGTCGCCCGGGAGACGACGGCGGAACTGCTCGATACCGCCAGAACTGCGCGGCGGATCGAGCGCGCGTTCGACGACGTCGAGATCTACCGGTACGACCTCGGCGACGTCGTCTCGTCGCTGGAGGCCCGTGCGGCCGAACAGTACCCGGACGGGACTCTCGACGGACTCGACGGGACCGCGACGGTCGAAGCCGCCGGCATCTTCGAGGACGCGCTGTGGGAACTGCTGGAAAACGCCCTCAAACACGCCGGCGACGAGCCACACGTAGAACTCGATCTCGAACGCCGTGGGGACGTCGCGGTCCTCGAAATCCACGACGACGGCCCCGGACTCCCGAGTAACGAACGCCGGAGTATCGAACGTGGCGAGGAGACGAACCTGCAACACGCGAACGGGCTGGGACTGTGGCTCGCCCACTGGACAGTGGAGGCCTCCGGCGGTGAGCTATCATTCGACACCACGGAGGGCACGAGCGTCTACGTTACGCTGCCGCTCGCGGACGACGACTAGGCTACGCAGGGATCAAAGCCTCTATGCGACGGCTGGCCGGAGTGGGGCGTATGAGCTGGCAGGTGATGGGGACGTACGGGAGCTACGAACGGGCCCGCGAGGAGTTTGCCTGGGACCTCCCGGCGTCGTACAACCCGGCGGTCGACTGCTGCAGGAAACACGACCGGGAGGCCGTTGCACTCCGGTACGACACCGGAAGCGGGACCGACTCGATCACGTTC
>Ga0207753_1000589_pt1 | contig 13834 bp, 12 predicted proteins | sample PonA233FremontCA_2_FD_187273 | JGI IMG/M metagenome (GOLD analysis project Ga0207753, IMG submission 187273) | Salt pond sediment microbial community from Fremont, CA, USA - Pond A23 Sediment 3 (SPAdes) | ecosystem: Environmental > Aquatic > Non-marine Saline and Alkaline > Saline | place: USA...
GGACCCCCGCCGCGAAGACGACCGTCAGGAGGTTCCGCGCGGTCGCGGCGCCGAGACCCTTCGTCTCCAGGTACAGCTCGTAGAAGTTGAACAATCCCTGCCAGACGAACCCCGTGGTCCCGACGACCGCGATCCCGACCAGGGCGATCCGCCACTCCGAGCGGGCCGCGCCGAGGAGGTCCGTGTCGTCGGCTCCGGCGTCGGGGAGATCGGTCGCCCGCGCCGCGACGAACAGCGCGAGCGTCGCCGTCGCCGCCACGATCGAGATACACACGAACACGACGCGCCAGTCGGCGAACACCGCCAGGATCGCCGCGACGAAGGGCGCGGCCCCGACCGCGGCGACCTGGCTCGACGTCCCGTGGACGCCCATCGCCCACCCCACGCGATCGGGGTAGAGTTCGCTGACCAGCGGGTTCGCGGCGACGAAGTACGCGCCCGAGGACAGCCCCATCAGGAGGGCCCCGACCCCGACCATCACGACCGAGGTCGCGCCGGCGACGAACGCCGCCGCCCCGGTCAGGATCACCCCGGTCGCGAGGACGACGTGGTGCCGGGGCACCCTGGTCAACACCCACCCGGTGGGAAGCCGCAGCGCGGCGCTGCCCAGCCACGCGAGCGTCGCGATCAGCCCCGCGGTCCCCTCGCCGATCCCGAAGACCGCGATGAACTCCCGGAGCAACGGCGCGAAGATGACCCTCGCGAGGTTGACGAGGAGCACCATCGAGCAGAGCGTCCCGAACAGTCGACCCCGTGACACGGCCGCCCTTCGCCACCCCGGTCTTCAACTGTTGCGATCCGCGCCAGCCCCCCGGTCCACCACAGTCGCCGACGCCGGCGACGGCCGCGCCCGGCCCGCGACGTCACGGCCGAGGGAAACTCTGAAGCCGGCTACTGCCGTACCCGGTCGTATGGCAGACTGGACCGACAGCATCGTCGGCGATCGGATGACTGTCGACAGGGAGTTCAACGACCGCATCACCAGCTCGGAGTTCACGAGCCAGGAGTGGGGCCTCATCATGACCGCGACCGAGTTCGACATCGAACACGCCGACGACCCCGAGCGGGCGCGGATCGTCGCCGACACCGAAAACCTCCCACAGATCATGCCCGAACTGGAGAACGTCCGGTCGCAGATGTCCCAGATGGGCGGCGCACCCGGCGAGGGCGGCTCCGGCAGCGGCGGGATCGTCGACTCGCTGAAGGGTGCCCTCGGGCTGGGCGGGAGCGACGGTCCCGACGAGGACCGGATCGACGCCGCCGAGGAGCTCACGCAGGCGTACGCCGACGAGCTCCAGACCCACCTGGAGTCGAAAAACAAGTGGGAGCAGGTTCGGATCGCGTATCTCGAATAGCGGCCGGTCGCGACACCCTCGAACCGAATCCGTAGCTGTAGTCGACGTGTGCTGGCAGTGCGGTAACTCCAGTCCTGAGCGCTCAGGCCGACGTTTCTCAGTCCGCGGCTTCGGTGGCGTCGACAGCGTCGGCGGCAGCCGACGGGTCGAGCCGTCGCCTGAGCCGAGGAACGATCGACGTGTCGAGCGCGTAGCTCCCGCTTCCGGTTACCATCACCGCCGACGAGAGCCCGAAGAGGGTTATGTGTGCAAGCACCGGGTCGTTCGGCAGTCCGAACAGCGTCGTCGTCAGGACGACGAACCCCGCAGCGGCGGCACCCCGAGTGAACGTTCCCGACAGGAGCGCAAGTCCGACCGACGCCTCGACGAGACCGGCCGTGAAGATCCACAGCTCGGGCGAGACGGGCACCAGCGTGGCGAGTCCGTACTGTTCGACGACCGCGGCGGCCTGGTTCGGCTGGAGCCACTTCTGTGAGATCCCGAGGTAGAGGAAGTTCAGGCCGAGGAACACCCGTAACACGATCGGGGCCGCCGACTGTCTGACACCGGCGGCCGCGAGGAGGTCCCCCGGAGTGGTGACTCCGCGGAACCGACTCACGACCGTCCCGTCGGTCACGGACAGTCGGCGGAGCAGCATATCGGCGCTCGGCTGCCCCGGCCCCACGACGACGATTGCCAAGAATCCGGCGACGTACTCGCTCGCGAGGAGCATCGTCGGGAAGTGCTGCCAGAGCCCGATCAGGTAGACGCCAAGCCCGGCGGCGGCGACCACCCGCGTCGCCAACCCGAACAGCAACAGGAACCCAATCGTGACCTGCAGCAGCCGCGCCTCGACCGGTACGGACGGTGAGAACAGGTAGCCTGCGAATCCGGCCCCGACCAGCGGCAACCCGACGGAGAGCCGCAGCATCCACGGAAGATACGGCTTGTACGAGGCCAGGGTTCGGCGGGCGACTTGCGCATCCGGAAGCGACCCGAACCGGAGATACGCAACGACGCCGGCGCAGGCCCCGAGCGTCCCGGCGCCGAGCACGGCGAGGTCGATCGGAGAGGTGAAGACGGCCCTGAGAAGCGCCCCGACGGATCCGCCGGCGCTGCCGTCCGTGACGTAGTCCACGTGGGCGACCGCGGGCGTCGAGGCGGCAAAGAGAGCCGGCACGGAGAGTACCGCAATTATCAGCCGTTTCATACCCATAATGGGTTCCGAACCTATCTTAATGCTTGGGCCGAATATTTCGGGCGTTGAAGTATCTGGTGTGGTGACAGGAGAACGGCGGGTCCCCGAACGGACGGTATCGTAGCGTTCGTAAGTCTGCACTCGCCCGATGGCTGTGCGGCCGCGACGGTCACAGTCCGCGTCGGTATCATCGACTCGGCCGCGGCTCGGGTCGGGCACGAGAGGAGGTACGGAAGGGAACGCTTTCCTCACGCGCCGGCGTGACTCCACGTATGACTAACCACACCGACGACGTTCGCGAGTTCGGCGGGATCCGGCTGGAACGAGTTCGCGAGAACGTCTGGGAGATCCCCCGGGAGGGAGGGATGCGCGTGGCCGCGCGGGTGCTGGCGAGCGAGGAGCTGCTCGACGACATCGGCGACGACCTGAGCCTACAGCAGCTCCGGAACGTGACCCACCTCCCGGGGATCGCCGAGCCCGCAGTGTGCATGCCCGACGGCCACCAGGGGTACGGCTTCCCGGTCGGCGGGGTGGGCGCGACCGACGCCGAGACGGGGTGTATCTCGCCGGGTTCGATCGGGTATGACATAAATTGCGGAGTTAGAATGGTGAAAACAAATCTCACCTACGACGACGTCGAGGGCAGGGAAGCCGAACTCGTGGACGCCCTGTTCGCGAACGTTCCTTCCGGACTCGGCGGCGGCGGGATCGTCCAGACCGACCGCGACACGGTCGAGGCGATCCTCGAACGCGGCGTCGACTGGGCGGTCGAACACGGCTACGCCGTCGGCGACGACCTCGAACACTGCGAGGACGGGGGAGTCCGCCCCGACGCCGACGCCGACGCGGTCTCGGAGAAGGCGAAGGATCGCGGCCGTAACCAGGTCGGGAGCCTGGGGTCGGGCAACCACTTCCTGGAGGTCCAGCGGGTTACCGACGTCTACCGCCCTGAGGTCGCCGACACGTTCGGTCTCCGACCGGACCAGGTCGTCGTCCTCATCCACTGCGGCTCCCGCGGGCTCGGCCACCAGGTGTGTTCGGACTACCTCCGGGACATCGAGCGGGAGCACGACGACCTGCTCGCGGACCTTCCCGACACCGAACTCGCGGCCGCTCCGGCGGGGTCGGAGCTCGCCGCGGAGTACTACGCCGCCATGTGTGCCGCGATCAACTTCGCGTGGGTGAACCGGCAGCTGATCACCCACCGGACCCGGCGGGTCTTCGAGCGGGTGTTCGACCGCGACTGGGAGGCGCTGGGTATGGACCTGCTCTACGACGTCGCTCACAACATCGGCAAGAAGGAGATCCACGAGGTCCCCGTCGACGCCGAGGGGCGCCCGACCGCGGCGCCCGACGCGGTCGACCGAGAGGAGAGGGAGCTGTACGTCCACCGGAAGGGGGCGACGCGGGCGTTCCCCGCGGGGCGGCCGGAGATCCCGGCGGCGTACCGCGACGTGGGCCAGCCGGTGATCATCCCCGGGAGTATGGGTGCGGGGTCGTACGTGCTCCGCGGCGGCCGCAACTCCATGGACGTCGCGTTCGGGTCGACGGCACACGGTGCCGGGCGGACGATGAGCCGGACGCAGGCGAAAAACGAGTACTGGGGCGAGACCGTGCAGGACGAACTCCGCGACCGGGACGAGATCTACGTGAAGGCCCAGTCGGGCGCGACCGTCGCCGAGGAGGCCCCGGGCGTGTACAAGGACGTCGACGAGGTCGTCCGGGTCTCGGAGGCGCTCGGGATCGGCGATCCCGTGGTGCGGACGTTCCCGGTGTGTAACATCAAGGGGTAGCGGCTCGGGTCCCGCTCCCGCGCCGGGAGTTCGAACGAATTTTGGTGGGAGTTTGAACAACCTACTTCCCCGTCCCAACCGGTCATTCGGTATGGACACGCAGGTTTCACGCACGCAGGCGGTCTTCGCGTTGCTCGCGGGGCTCACTGGCGTCGCGGGGTCGTTCGGCGCCGCGGGGTATACGAGGCAGTTCGTCGCCGCGCCGATCGATACCGTCGTCGTCCGCCGGACACCCGGACGGCTCATCGCGCTCGTGATCGGGACCGTCGGCGACGCGGGGCATCTCCTTCACATCGCGCTGTCGGTCGGGATCGCGGCCGGACTGTTCGCGGGTGCGTCGGTCGTCGGGCTCGCCGCCGCGCGGCGATCGGGCCACACGCTCCTCGGAGCGGGAGTCGCCGGCGGGGTGTCGTGGGGCGTCGCCGCCGGGCTCACCGCCGAACCCGTGCTCGCGGCGGCCGCCGCCGCGCCGGTGGCGATCATCACCGCGCTCGGCACGACCACGGACCCGAGCGCCGGGTTCGATCCCTCGCGGCGGCGCACGTTGCTCTCGGGCGTCGGGGCGGTCGGGTTCGTCGGCGCCGCGGGACTCGTGGGACGGCTCCGCACCGACGACGCCGGGGGTGGGACGGGGGCCGACGACGCCCCCGAGGCGGTTCCGAGTCCGGAAGTGCAGGAGCGGCTTGGGCAGGCCGACGACCGGGAACTCGACGTCGTCGGCGACGACGTCCCCGGTCTCGTGAGCGAGATCGGGGCGTTCTACAACGTCGACATCAACGAGTTCGATCCGGAGGTCCCCGCCGACGGCTGGTCGATGTCGATCACGGGTGAGGTCGGCGAGGAGACGACCGTCACCTACGACGAACTCACCGGGATGCCCGTCGAACACCGGTACGTGACCCTTCGGTGCGTGGGCGAACGACTCAACGGCCGGAAGCTGGACACGGCGGTCTGGACCGGGACGCCGATCAGGCCGCTGCTCGACGCCGCCGACCCCGACGGGGAGTGCGGGTGCGTGATGCTCCGGGCGGAGGACGACTACTTCGTCCAGTTCCCGGTCGAGGCGCTCGAAGACGGGCTGTTGGCGTGGGAGATGAACGGCCAGCCGCTTCCGGAGTCGCACGGCCACCCGGTGCGCGTGCTGGTGCCCGGCCACTGGGGCGAGACGAACGTGAAGTGGCTCTCGGAGATCGAACTCCTGGACGAGGAGATGGATGGCTACTGGGAGCGCCGCGGGTGGCACGGCACCGGGCCGGTCAACACCGTCGCGAAGCTCTGGGACACGACCGAGCTCGACGACGGACGCGTCGAGGTCGCGGGCCACGCCTACGCCGGGACCCGCGGCGTCGACCGCGTCGAGGTCTCGGTCGACGGCGGCGACGCCTGGACCGACGCCGCCCTCTCGGAGCCGCTGCCCGGCGACGACGTGTGGCGGCAGTGGCGGCACGTCTTCGATCCCGACGGCGCGACCGAGGTCGTGGTCAGGGCCGTCGACGGCGAGGGAACGGTTCAGACCGGCGACGCGGCCGATCCCTTCCCCAGCGGGGCGACGGGATGGGTCAGGCAGTCGGTGGATCCGTGAGTCTCGACCGTGACGACGGAGCGCACGAACGCACGCGGGGCGGACGCCCGCGGCTCACGCTCCGATAGCGTAATCCGGCCGGCCGCGGACCACAACACGAACGAATGGAGAAGGCACTCTGGTATCTGCTGGTCGGGACCCGCGGCGGCGAGAACCGCGCGCGGATCATCGCCGCGCTGGACGAGCGGCCGCGGAACGCGAACCGACTCGCGGAGTGTCTCGATCTCGACTACAACACGGTCCGACACCACATCGATATGCTACAGGAACACGACGTGATCGAGTCCGGCGGCGACGACTACGGGAAACTCTACTTCCTGACCGACCGCTTCGAGCGCCACCGCGAGGAGTTCGAGCGCGTCCTGGAGGCGATGTGAATGGCCGGCGCGATGGGGCCGTGGCTGGTGATCGCGACCGCGCTGTCCGCGGCCAACGCCGTCCTGTTGGGTGCGTTGACGGTCGTGTGGCTCCGCAACTACCGCACCTTCGGATCGGGGATGACCGCCGGACTGGCGGGGTTCGCGGCGACGATGCTCGTCGAGAACCTCCTGGCGATCGTCTTCTTCTTCAGCACCGGAATGCTCTACGCCGGCGATCCCGCCGCACAGCAGGCTGTCGTCGTCCTCCGCGCGGTCCAGACCGTCGCCCTGGTCGCGCTCACGTACGTGACGTTGAAGTAAGCCCGGCCCGGACGATACGGACGTGTACGTCGGCGTCGACGGATGTCCGGACGGGTGGCTCGCGGTCGCGTACGACGATTCGGGGTTCGAGGCGGCCGCCGTCTTCGACCATGTCGGCGACCTCTGGGCCGCGTACCGCGACGCCGACCGGATCCTGATCGACGTGCCGATCGGGCTGCGCGACTCCTCCGGCGAGCCCAGGGCGTGCGACTCGGCCGCCAGAAGCGTGCTCTCGCCCGAGCGGCACCACAGCGTGTTTCCGACGCCGGTCCGGGCCGCCGCCCGCGAGGACACCTACGACGCCGCGAAGGCGGTCCAGGAGCGGCGGACCGACGGTAGCCTCAACCGGCAGACGTGGGGGATCACCCCCAAGATCGACGAGGTCGACCGGTTCCTGCGCGACACCCCAGCCGCCCGCGGGGTCGTTCGGGAGTCGCATCCGGAGGTGTGTTTCCGGTCGTTCGTCGGGTCGCCGATGACGTACTCGAAGACCCGCCGGCCGGAGCGGGCGTTCTGGGAGCGGGTGGCCGCGCTCCGGGCGGCGGAACCCGACGTCTACGACCACCTGTGGGCCGCGACCGCGTCGGGGCTCGCCGGCGACGCGTCCGACGACGACCTCCTCGACGCGTTCGCGGTCGCGCTCACCGCCCGCGGCGACGAGTCCGGGCTGGAGACGCTCCCGGCCGATCCGGAGACCGACCCTCGCGGGCTGTCGATGGAGATCGTTTACCGGCGGCTCGACGGCGTGGAACCGGCGTGAGGGTTCCCGCCTACGGGTTCGTCCGGATCTCGAACCGCGCGCCGCCCTCGGCGCTGTCGGTCGCCGCGATCGTCCACCCGTGTGCCTCCGCGATCCGATCCACGATCGTCAGCCCGAACCCCGTCCCGTCGGGATCGGTCGTGTAGCCGTGCTCGAAGATCGACTCCCGGTCGCCCGGCGGGATGCCCGGTCCGTCGTCCGCGACGTAGAACCCCGGCTCGCCGTCGAGCGGACCGACCCGGACGGTCACGCCCGGCTCCGCCGACCCCTGCGAGCCGGAGTCCGTCGACCCGTGTTCGACGGGGTCATCGGACTCCGTCCGATTGCTCGTGGAACCGTGTTCCACGGAGTTCCGGAACAGGTTCTCCAGGAGCTGCCGGAGTCGTCCCGGATCCGCCGACACCGTCCCGAGCCCGGGGTCACGTCGCAGCGTCGCGGCCCCGGTGTCGACGGTGTTCCACGCGTCGCCCGCGCAACTGGGGAGGTCGACGGTGTCGAGATCGCCCACCGCCTCGCCCTCGCGGGCCAGGGTCAGGACGTCCGTGATGATGTCTTCCATCCGCGACAGCGAGCGATCGATCGGATCGACGTGCTCGGCGGGTGCGTCCCCGCGAAGCAGGTCAATGCGTCCCTGCGCGACGTTGAGCGGGTTTCGCAGGTCGTGGCTGATCACGCTCGCGAACTCGTCGAGGCGGTCGCGCTCTGTTCGGAGCTCCGACTCGGCGGTCGTCCGCTCGACCGCCGTCTCGACGTGCGTGGCGAGCAACTCCACGGCCTCGCGGTCGCTGTCGGTGAACGACCCCGGATCGTCCGCCAAGGCCTGTATCGCCCCGACGTCGCCCGCCGGCGCGCTCAGGAGCGACCGGTAGTCGTCGGCCGGCGCCGGTCCGTCGGCGAGGTACGGGCTCGAATCCGGGTGTGCGGTGGCGCTCCGGGTCTCGGCGAGGTCGTCGACCACGACCGTCTCCTCCGACTGGTACGTCCGGCCCGCGATCCCGACGTCCGCGGGCTGTGACCCGTGCGCGCCGACCGGTTCCTCGCCGGAGCTGGCCGCGGGGACCAGCCGATCGTCCTCCGCGACGGACAGCCGGCAGACGTCGGCGTCGAGCACCTCGCACCCGCCGTCGACGGCGCGCTGGAACACCGCTTCCGGGGTTCGGGCCGCAGTCAGGTCGCGGGCGACCCGGTGGAGTCGCTCCATCTTCCGCCGGCGCTCCTCCGCCTGCCGTTCGGCCTCCTTCCGGGCGGTGACGTCGTGGAGCAACAGCGTGTACCCCGTCGCGGCGCCGGCCGCCCCGCTGATCGGCGACATCCGGACGTCGACGCTCCGCTCGCCGTCCTCGGTCTCTCTCGTGATCTCCGCCCGCGCCATCCGGTCTTCGGGGTCGTCGTGGAGGTCGCCGAGCGTCTCGACGAGTGTGGGGAAGGCCTCGGCCGCGTGGGTTCCAACCAGCCCCCGGGCGGACCTGCCGAGCAGAGCCTCGACGGGCGGATTGACGTCGATGATCCGGCGTTCCCCGTCGAGGACCACGACCGCCTCGGTCATCGACTCGAAGGCCTGGTCCCTGGCGATCGGGGTCATGTCCAGCCACCGGAACCGGAGGTAGCTGACCGCGCCGCCGACGGCCGTCACCACGAGCGACAGCGCGGCGATGTTCAGCCCGGGAACCGGGTTGACGTCGGACACGAAGAGGAGTCCCGCCGCGCCGGGGATCAGCGCGAACAGGAACAGGGTCGCGATCTGCCACCGGAAGACGCCCCTCGCGTGGGGGGCTGCGGTGGCGAGAAACAGCAGCGAGGCGCCGAGAAGCGTGTAGCTGAACCCCAGAAACGCCGCGAACACCGGGCCGTACACCGGGTCGAACACGACGAACGATCCGACCTGCGAGAGGGCGTACTCGCGGTAGACGAGGTGGTGGATGCCGTCCGTGAGGACCGCTACCTCGATGCCGGCCGCGACCGTCACCAGCGGGCCGAACACGCGCCAGGAGAGCCAGTCGGTCCGGCCGACGTACCGGAGGACGTACGCCAGCCAGAGCAGCGGAAGCGCGAGCATCGCGACGTACTCGACCCGAGTCAGGAGCACCTTCGCCGGCAGCGTCGCCGCGGAGAGTTTCACGGTGTAGACGGCGACCCATCCGCCGCCGGCGGCCAGTAGCAGGCCGCCGAGGGAGACTCCCGATAGCCACCGCCCACGCTCCAGCGACAGGAGGTACGCGGCGAACCCGAGGAGAAACGCCGCCGTGACCGCCAGGAGTAGCGTGTAGGGGGTCCACTGCCACATCATGACTACACCTGCGGTGCGGCCCGTATCGGTGGTTGATCGTGATCTCGATCCATCGAAGGGTTCGACTATTCGTATTAGCGGCACTACATTTAAACTTCCGGCGGTATAGTATCATATGTGATATTCGAGTCCGTTCGAGGGATCCCGCCCGGTGCGTTCGATCCGCAAATCGGGTCATACAGCCGATAGAACGCCACGAAAGTGGTTCGAGAGTGTGGAGCCGGCCGGTCGGGAGGGCTCGGCACACGATCAGTTATGAAAACGAGGAGAGCCGGCGGAGGGATTTGAACCCTCGGCCTATTCCTTACGAAGGAATCGCTCTGCCAGCTGAGCTACGCCGGCACACCTGCTGAGACGCGTCTCCACGTACTCCGATGACCTAAAAAAGGCTTCCGGATCACCGCGCCGTGAGCCGAACGTCGAGACAGACGTTGTCCTCGTGTGGGGCGTAGGATCGGACGACCCGCTCGGTCTCGACGCCGACGTCGTACGCGGGTTCGGCGGCCGCGCGGATCGCCGCCGTTCCGGGACCGAACGGGTCGTCCTCGTGTTGGATGTCGTAGTAGTGGAGCACACACTCGTCGCCGGCGAGTTCGACCGCGGCGTCGAGAAACTCCCCGGCGGAATGGGGGAGGTTCATGACCAGCCGGTCGGCTCTCCCGGCGTACTCCCCGACGAGGTCCCGAACGTCGGCGTTGATCGCGGTCACCCGGTCGGCGACGTCGTTTCGGCGCGCGTTCTCCCGGCAGTACTCGACCGCGACGGGGTTGAGATCGCACGCGACGACGTCGGCGCCGCGGGCGGCCATCGGGATCGCGAAGGGGCCGACGCCCGCGAACATGTCGACGGCGTGCTCGCCCGCAGCGGCCTGCTCGGTGACCCGGCGGCGTTCGGTGGCCAGCCGCGGGGAGAAGTAGACGTCCGCGATGTCGAGGGCGAACTCGTGGCCGTACTCCCGGTGGACGGTCTCGGTCGAGTCGCCGACCAGAACGTCCCACTCGCGGACCCGGTACTCGCCGGCGACCTTCGAGGCACGGTTCACCACGGTCGTCGCGCGGAGGTCCGACGCGACGATCGCGTCGGCGACCGCCCGGGCGCGCTCGGGGTCGTCCTCGTCGAGGATCACGATGTCGCCGAGGCGTTCGTAGGATGGGTCGACCCCGAGCAGGTCCGCCGGCGTCGTCTGCGTGTCCCGAGCGGGAGGGTCGCGGTCGACCACCTCGTGCGCGTCCGGAACCGCGGTCGGATCGACGACCGGGATGTAGAGCCGCCCCGAGTCGGCGGTGATCTCGTACCGCCGATCCAGCAGATCGCGGGCCGCGAGCGCCTGTCGGGTCGCCTCGCCCCGGTCGGTCGGGACGCGGACGCAGGGAACCCCCATACCGATACGTCCGCGCCGGACGGAGTAAGCGTGGCGCTTCGGGAGCGGGTCGCCGGGGCCGGCCCGGGCGGGGGTTGGGCTACGACACCCGGCCGGCGGCGTCGGCGAGCCCCCGTGCGACCTCCAGGCAGCCGCGACAGCAGTACGCGCCCGCCACGTCGTCGTCGGTCACCGGCGGCTCCGGCGTGGCGAGGTCGCAGAGCGAACAGGTCCGCGGCCCGGCCGTCGCGCCGGCGTCGGGTCCGTCCGTCACGGGTGTCACCCCAGCGGCTGGTAGATCGGGACGGTGGGATGCGGGAGGTGAACCCCCAGGAGCATCAGCCCGTGCGACAACGGCAGGTACCCGAGCAGGAGGAACGCCGCGCCGAGCACGCGGTGCATGGAGCGCCGGCGCCCCGCGGAGATCGACCCGAGCGCGGTCCCGTACACGAACAGAGTGGGGAAGGTGCCGAGTCCGAGGAGTCCGAGCAGGAACGCCGCCCGGAGCGGGTCGCCGATCGCGAACGCGTAGAGGTACGCGGGGTAGATGATCGGACACGGCAGGAACGCGTGGCCGGCGCCGAGCCCGACGATCCTGGCGTCGCCGACGAAGTCGTCGACGCGGGTCGTGAGCCACGTGCTGACGCGCCGAAACGGCGCGGCGACCCGGGCCGGGAGCCGGATCGCGCCGCCCGCGCCACCCGCGAGATACGACGCACCGGTGGTCATGATCAGCCCGCCGATCAGGATCCCGGTCACCGCCCGGAGGCCGTCGCCGAACGCCAGCGTGAGGTCCGCGGCACCGACGGTGACCGCGCCGACGGCCGCGAGCACGGCGCCGACGACCGCGTAGCCGCCGGCGCGGCCGAGGTTGAACAGGGCGTGTTGCCGCACCTGGCGGGTCGACAGGCCCTCGGTCTCGGGGTCGGCGGCCTGGAGCCGGTCGGCGTAGACGCTCACCAGCGGGCCGCACATCCCCAGACAGTGTGCGCCGCCGAGCGCGCCGATCACGAGGAAGACGCCGGCCTCAACCCCCGACGCGGAGAGGTCGCCGAGTCCGACGGCCGCGAGCGGGGTCGCTCCCTCGGCGGCCGCAACCGAGACCGCCCTCTCGACGCTCGCCGGGCTGAGGGCGCCGACACCCGGCGTCGCGGGGGGCGTCACCACCGGGAGCGACACCTCCCCGCCGACGGATGTGGTGAATTCACACGTTCCATCTGAACGGTGCGGCTAAAGAGCGTTGCGTTGACCGGGGCGCGTCGCGGGCGACCCTACCACGCGAACCGGAAGAGCGCCCAGAAGGTGACGTACGCGCCGCCGGTGGAGACCACCGGGACGAGGTTCTGCATCAGGATGACGCGGCCGGTGGTCGCGGGGTCGAACAGATCCGACGCGCTCGGGATGTCCTCGGCGGTCTCCTCGCCCACTGCCGGCGCCGACTCCCCGGGCTCCTCGGCGGCCAGGGCGCCGACGGAGACGGTGGCCTCCTCGGGGCCGCGGAGCCCCTGCGAGATCGTGGTGGTCCGGGTGGCGCGCCCCCACCCCAACCCGACGATCGCCATCGTCGCGATGATCACGAACGACGCCGGAATCCCGATGGCCGACAGCCCGATCACGATCCCCGAGGCGACCACGGCGACGACGATCGCGGCGGTCAGCGGGAGGTCGGTGAGGTCGTTGCCCAGGGTGTCGAGCGTCCGGCGGGCGATCGTGAGCGCGCCGAGTGCGACCGACGCCGACCCCACGAGGATCAGGAAGTTCAGGTCGACGCCCGCCCCGAACAGCGGCGCGACGGCGTTGGCGATGTTGGACGTACCCGACGAGAACGCCATCAGACTGCTGATCGACACGAGCGTCAGCGTCCCGACGAACTCCCGCCGCGTGGTGTTCGGCCCCGGCCGCGGAACCGGGAGGGGCCCGGACCGGTCCAACTCGATCAGCGCCCCCTCGGTTTCGGTGATGGCGATCCACCGGTTGAGCGTCGGGTAGACGTACCGCCCGATCATCACCGACACCCAAAACCCCACGAGCGGTGCCACGATCCACCACACCGCGATCTCGCCCATCACGGCCAGATTCAGCTCCCCCGCGGCGATCCCGAGTCCCGCGATCGCACCCACCGCCGTCATGGACGTCGACGCCGGCACCCCCACGTAGTTTCCGAGGAAGAGCGCGCCGCCGATGAAGAAGAGGACGACGATGCTCGACTCGATCGTGAAGACCGCCGGATCGGTCACCAGTTCGCGCCCGAGGGTGTCGACCACCCGTCGGCCGATGGTCCACGCGCCGGCGAAGAAGAAGATCGACATGAGGATGCCTGCGAGGAGCTTGGAGATGACTCCCGCGCCGACCGCCGGACCGAACGCCGGACCGGTGTTCGAGCCCCCGATGTTGAACCCGACGAACAGCGCGACCGCCAACCCGATGACGATGAGTACCTCGACCATAGTTATCGGCCTCGGATCGAGTCGGTGGGTCGGCCGTGGTGCCGTGCCGTTCGCATCGACGGTCGTCGCCGGGCCGTCATTTCGCGGCCTCCCCGTCGTCTTCGGGTGCGTCCTCCGCGTCGTCCGTCTCGCTCGAGCCGTTCTCGGCGTTCAGTTCCGCTTCGAGCTCCTCACGGCTCGGCCGCCGCTCGATCCGCTCGTTGACCTCCTCGAGCTGTTCGATGATCGAGCCGACCTCGTCGGAGAGCAGCCCCTCCATGTTCTCGGCGATCTCCTTCGAGACCGTCTCCTCGACGTTCTCGGTGACCTCCTTCGCGACCGTCTCCTCAACGTTCTCGGTGACCTCCTTCGTGACCTTCTCCTCCACGTCGTCCGTGACTTTCTTCGCGACCT
>Ga0207753_1000590_pt1 | contig 13833 bp, 13 predicted proteins | sample PonA233FremontCA_2_FD_187273 | JGI IMG/M metagenome (GOLD analysis project Ga0207753, IMG submission 187273) | Salt pond sediment microbial community from Fremont, CA, USA - Pond A23 Sediment 3 (SPAdes) | ecosystem: Environmental > Aquatic > Non-marine Saline and Alkaline > Saline | place: USA...
GTGTGGGTCCGGGGCCGGTGTGGATCCGGGAGGACGCTCTCCACACCCCGGTCCAACCTCCCTCTCGCGAACCGGAGCACGATTTACGCGGAGTGGATTTTATATATATGCGCCGTCTTGGATCGGGTATGCGAACCCGAGAATCCGGCCGAATCGTTCAATCGTCGTCGCTGACGCTCGAGATACTCGACGCCGTGACGCAGTTGGAGGGCGCCCGCGTCTCCCAGATCGCCGACCACGTGGACGTCTCCGAGAGCACCGCGAGCAACCACCTCCACACCTTGCGACGGGCGGAGTTTCTCACCGCCGACGGGGACATCTACCACCCGAGCCTGAAACTCGCCAAACTCGGTGAGTACGCGAAAACCCGGGACCCCGCGTACCGGCACGCGATCCAGGTCGCGAACGAACTCGACGGGAAGACGAACTTCGAGACGAGCGTCACCGTCGAGGAGAACGGCCTGGGTCGGTACCTCCGGCCCGAAGTCGACGCCACGACCGAGGTTGACAACTACTTCACCGTGGGGGAGCCGATGTACCTCCACACGACCGCCGCGGGCAAGGCAATCCTCGCGACCTACCCCGAGGAGCGGGTCGACTTCGTGGTCGACCGGTGGGGACTCCCGGCACAGACGCCGCAGACGATCACGTCACGCGAAGCACTAAACGCCGAGTTGGACGCGATACGGGACCAGGGGTACGCACTGAACCGCGGGGAGGACCAGGAGGGCGTGTACGCCATCGGCCAGGTGGCAACGAAGCCGAGCGGCGCGGTCCTCGGAGCGATGAGCATCGCCGGGCCGACCTACCGGACGAAGCAGGGACGGTTCGAGGAGCGGTTCGCCGACGTCCTCGACGGCCACATCGAGAGGCTGGAAGCACGACTCGAGTGAGGGTTCCGACGGCCCACCCGATGCTGCTCGGGGCCCGGCGATCGCGCGTGACTCCACCAGACGTGGAGTTGATACCCTCCCCACCCGCGCACCGGCAAAAATAACAAACGTACACGCGTTATTTCTTCCGCCGGTGGCCGAATCCACTCACGGTTCGGTAGTCGTTCGTACCACGGTGGCGGCGTGTGGGCCGATCCGGCGCTCGGCGCCCCGAACGCGCGGCGGAATCGAGCGGTCGTCCCGTCGGAGGAGCCCCGTTCCACCGGACGGTCCTCCGGTCGCACGACCACGCTCGCGAGGCGCCGACGCAACCGCCGATACCGGCGAACCTCGCCCGGGCGGTGGTCTCGATCCCGGAAAGTAATAACATCCACGTAGCGTAAACCGCTAACCTCGAACCGCGTCCGCGGTTCGTGCCGTCCCACTCATCGATCCGACGGAGTCGCCTCCGCTCGGTCTCCGACGGGGACCGGGCGCGGACGGCGCGGACGCGCGAACTCCGGCGGCGTGGAGCCATGTCACCCGGAGCAGCAAAAAATATTTGTGTTATTGGGTTCACCGACTTCCTATGGGTGACCAGCAGCACTTCACGGAGCTGAGACAGCCGTTTACGTGTGTGGGCGTGTACGAGTCGACGCCCGCCGAAGCCGTCAGCGTGATCAAAAACTCCGAACACCGGGGCGCCGACTCGTTCGTGGTGACCCTGATGGGTGACGGCACACACGGCCTCGAGGAGGAGTACCTCAACGAGGCGGACCTGAGCCAGATCTTCAACTGCACCGGAAAGCCGGTTATGGCGATCTACTACCGGTGGAACTTCGCGGGTGAGACCATCGACATCGCCGACGAGGAGCGCCAGGACATCCTGCGGATGGCGGCCCGCGCCGGCGCGGAGGCGGTCGACTACGTGGGCGACACGTACGCCCCCACCTCCGGCCCCGAGCTCTTCTCCGAGGACGCCGCGGAGTACTCGCTGGCGAGCGAGGGGCCGCCGCAGGAGGTCGCTCCGGAGCGGGGATCCGACGCGTGGGAGCGCCAGAAGGCCGACATCGAGGCGTTCCACGACCTGGGCGCGGAGGTCCAGACCTCGACTCACGCCCGCGTCCACCTCGACCCCGAGGAGGCGCTGGAGATCGCCCGGGAGTTCGACGATCTCGGCGCGGACATGGTGAAGCTCGTGAGCGTCGATCGGAGCTGGGAGGACCTCCTCGACACCTTCCGGGCGTGCGTGCTGCTGGATCGCCACCTCGACGCCGACTTCATCATGATGAGCCACGGCGAGCACGGCATCCTCGGCCGGTACATGGCGCCCTTCTTCGGCTCGATGCTCACCTTCACCCAGACGTCCTACAGCGCGAACACGAAGGACGCGGGCGGGTTCTACTCCCAGCCGCTCACCGAGAACGTCCTCGACATCTTCGACTCGATGCAGAACGTCGAGCCGACGAAAGACCCCGAAGAGCTGACCTGGATGTGAGCGGGATGCCCGAACTACTGGACGGCAAGACGGCCGTCGTCACCGGCGCGTCGAGCGGCAACGGGCGGGCGATCGCGCGCACCTTCGCCGAGCACGGCGCCGACATCGTCGTCGCGGACGTCCGGGAGGACCCCCGGCTGCGTGGACCGCCCACGCACGAGGTCATCCCCGAGGAGACCGACGCGTCGGCGTCGTTCGTGAACTGCGACGTCACGTCGAACGACGACCTCCGGGCGGCGATCACCGAGGCCGACGAGTACGGCGGGATCGACGTGATGGTGAACAACGCCGGGATCTTCGCCGACACCGAGGACTTCTTCGGCGTGAGCGAAGACGAGTACCGCACGATGATGGACATCAACGCGAAGGGGCCGTTCTTCGGGTCGCAGTTCGCGGCCGAGAAGATGAGCGAGTCCGGCGGCGGCAACATCATCAACCTCTCCAGCATCAACGGCGACGTCGGCACCGAGAGCAACGTGGCCTACTGCGCCTCGAAGGGCGCCGTCCGAGTGATGACCTACGCGCTCGCCGACGCACTCGGCCCGGACATCCGGGTCAACGCGATCCATCCCGGGATGATCGAGACGGCGCAGATCGTGAAGGACTACGACCATCTCGAGGCGGACGAGGAGGAGGACCGCCTCGCCACGATTCCGCTGGGACGCCAGGGCCGTCCCGAGGAGATCGCGAAGGCCGCGCTCTTCCTGGCGAGCGACCTCGCGAGTTACGTCACTGCGGCCTCGCTGGTCGTCGACGGCGGCGTGGTCAACACGCGGTGATCGATCGCGGGGTCACTCGCGACGCGCCACGACGGTCGCTTCGACGATCCGCCGGATCCCCCGGCGTAACCGCCCGCCGGCCGCGGGCTGGGAAATCCCGAGCTCCGCGGCGACCTCGCTCAACGTCGCCGCACGGGGCTCCTCGAAGTACCCCATCTCCCACGCGAGCGCCAGGGCCTCCCGCTGGCTCTCGGTCACGTACCCGTCCGTTCCGGGTCCCGCCGCGTGATCGCGTACCCGCACGAGCGAGAACGCAACGTCGCGGTCGGTCGCGTACTCCCAGAGGGTCGAGAGCGCCTCCCTGTCGGGTAGCCACACCCGGACGGTCCACGTCGTGTCGTCGTTCGTCCAGTCGAGTGAGATGCCCCCCACGTCGGCGATCGCCACGGAAAATACCGTCGCGCCCGGCGCATACTCGAACCGGTATACGGCCTCCGCGCCGTACTCCACGACGCGCTCGAAGGAGTCGATCGTCGGATCGGCTCCCAGTGCGGCCTCGAACCGATCGAAGTCGTCGGCCTGGACCGTAAACAGGTACGCTCCCAGGTTCGGCGCGGTCCCCGCTCCCGAGACCGGCTTGATGGTCGCTGCGGCGTTCGCCACCGTCTCCGTCAGCGCGAGGTCGGGCGAGTGGACCCGGATCGTGGCCGTCACGTCGCTCACGGCGATCGACCTCCCTCCCGGGTGGCCCGGCCCCGTCGGCGCCGGCACCGACTCCGTCGCCGGGCAGGTGGTTGTGGTCCGGCGGGCTTCACGCCGACTCGTAGCGGGCCGCGCGTCTTGAACCCGGCGGTAGCGGCGGCGGATCCCCTCCGCTCAGAGCACTCGGACGTGATCGTCGGTAGGTTCGTAGATCGCCCCCTGCATACGGAGCTCGTAGAGCTCGTCGAGCACGTCCGCGATGGGGACCCCCCGGGCCGACAGCGCCGCGGCGAGGACCCCGATCGGCACTCCCCCGGAGCGGCCGTCGTCGAGGTCCGCGAGCGCCGACTCGACGTCCGCCGAGGCTGCGGTGACGTCGAGGGCGACGCGCTCCCACACCACGTCGTGGCCGGTCACGCGGCTGTGGCGCCGGTAGACTTCGATCGCCTCGTTGGGCTCGGCCACTCGGACGTGGAGCTCACACGTCGGACAGGTGACGACGCCCGCGTGCGGTTCGCGTCCGGACATCTCGGCCCGATCAGGCGTCGTAAGCTTCCTGCGCCAACCGGTGGAGCCGGTGGACGCTGTGTTCGTTCGGGCCGAGCTGTCCCTGTCCGAGCGCGCCGGTCTGCAACCCCTCGTGTTGGCGTTCCACGATCTCGAAGTCCTCCTCCTGGAGCTGCCGGCTCGTCCGGATGAGTTCGGCTTCGTCGTCGGTGATGTCGGCGCTCTCGAAGTAGTAGTCCGCGACGAGCTGGATGCGCCCTTCGTCGATCGGGTCGACGTAGTACGTCCCGTAGCCGTCGGCGGTCCCGTAGAGGTTGAACGTGAAGTTGGGCCAGAAGTAGTAGAACCGCCCCTCGTCTTCCTCGTGGATCCGCACCTCGTCGTCGGTCTCCTCGGTGTACTCGTAGTGGAGGATCCAGTGGTAGTCGTTGACTTCGAGTTCGGAGTCCCCGACCTCCACCCCGCTGATCCAGTCTTGATGATTGGCCGCGCAGTGGTCACACTCGGAGTAGTTGCTGCCGAACGTCTTCCAGTTGCACTCGACCTCGGAGACGTACCGCCGCGCGAGCCGGTAGTCGCCGATCGGGAGCGCTTCGAGGTCGGACTTCATGCTCCCCGCCTGCTCCGCGAGCGAGAGGCGCGGCTCGTCGGCGAAGTTGACGAACACGAGCGGGCCGATCGTGTCCAGGGTGACCTCCGCGAGGCCGTTCTCCTCGGGATCCAGCGCCGGAATCTCGTCGTCGTCGATGTCGGGGTTCAGCGTCGCCTGCTCGAAGCTCTTCGGGGTGCTCGCGAGCGTCCCGTCGAGTTCGTACGACCAGAGGTGGTACGGACACGTGATCCGGTTCAGGTCGCCGGGGTCGGTCATCGGCGTGTCCTCGAGCATCTTCGACCCGCGGTGTGCACACACGTTGTAGAACGCCCGGACGTCGCCGTCGCCGTCGCGCGCGACGATGATCTGCCTGTCGCCGATGGTGCGCGTGAAGTACTGGCCGGGCTCCGGGATCGCGGTCTCGTGGCCCGCGTAGATCCAGTACTGGCCGAACACGCTCTCCTTCTCCATCTCGAAGACGCTCGGATCGGTGAAATACTCCGCGGGAAGTGCGTTCGTCTCGTCGGTGATGTCGGGACTGACCGCAGCGATCTCGTCGCTCCCGTCGTTCCAGCGTGTCATATCGGAACACACTCCACACGAGTGAAAAAAGATTAGCCCTATACTCATAATGGCATTACGTACCACCCGACGGTGGATGCCGGCACCGACTCGGCGGCGACCCTCCCGTCGGGGCTCCCGGCTGTCGCGTCCGACGCCGACTCATCGAAACCACCAACGACAGACATTTCGAGATTACCATAAGAAATTTATTACTACCGATTCCCGTTTCTTCCGACCGCTAGCACCGATTATGGCCCAGTATTGCGCTCCGATCGTCGTCCCCAAATGTCGACAATCGGTTAGAAGCGACCCGAGAGACGGCTTCACGCCTCTGTCGTGACCTCGTCGAGTCTCGACGCGTGGGGCACGAGATCCACGCGTAGTCTGCGACAACGTCAGATATATTCACAAAATGTCATATATTGAAAAATTATATTTTTCGAGGCGGGACGCGGAGTCGGGGACCGTTCTCCGGCGTGCGGCCGGACGTGACGGCTCACGGCTCAGACCGGCACCGTCGGCGTGCTGCACAACCGCGCGGCTGTAGCACTCGGGACGTCGACGGCGCTCCGGGTGGGGTAGCCGACCGGAGAGCACCCCCACGACCGCCGCGGTCGGCAGCGGAGGCGGTGTTCACACGAACTGGACCACGACGACGCCGACGACGCCGAGCGCCGAGAGAATCGCCGACCGGGTCGTGACCGGACCGAGCAGGTTCCGGTTGATCCCCGCGGCGAGCCAGATCTTGACCATGATGCTCGCGAGCGTGCCGGCGAGCACGCCCTGTGCGGCGACCGCGGGCGTGATCTGGCCGGTGCTCGTGAGCGAGACCGCCGTGGTCGTGGTCGTCCCGCTGGAGAGGAGCCCGCTGAAGAAGCTCGTGACCAGGAAGCCCGCGGTCCCGAACATCTGCTGTGCGGCGGCGGTGGCGACGAGCACCACCAGAAACAGCCCGCCGAACGTCAGCGCGTTCCGGCTGCTGAACGGGGAGTCGAGGTCGAGATCGATGTCGCCGCCCCAGTTGCGCTCGTAGACCGTGATCCCCACGCCGCCGACCGCAATGAGCCCGAGCGGGAGACCGACCTCGAGCGCGGACTGGGGGACGAACGCCACCACGATCACCAGGTTTCGGACCGCCATGGCGGCGTCGGCGACGAGCACCGTCGCCACCGCGAGCGTGAGGATGCCGTCGTTGGTCTTCGCGCGGTTGGCGATCTCGCCGATCACCGCGGTGGAGTTGACCAACCCGCCGAAGAAGCCGGTGACGAGCATCCCGCGGCCGCCGTACCGCTGCATGATCGCGTAGTTGGCGAACCCGATTCCGCTCACGGCGATCACCAGCGTCCAGATGAGCTGCGGGTCGATCGCGTCCCACGGGCCGTACGTCCCCGGCGGGAGCAACGGGTAGACCACGAACGCGATGATGGCGAACTCCGCGGCGCCCCGGACCTCGTTGTGGGACAGCCGGTGGGCGAACTGGTGGAGCTCCCGGCGGAGCACCAGGAGGAACGACGACGTGATCGCGATCACCACCCCCACCAGCACGAGGTCCATTCCGACGAGGATCCCGACGATGTACGCAACCAGGAGCGACGTCGAGGTGGTCAGCGCCAGCCCGTAGTCGTCGTCGGTGTCCTCGCCGCGGGCGTCGTAGACCAGCCCGCGGGCGCCGAGCAACAGCCCCTGTCCGAGCACCAGGAGTCCCCCCAGCGCCAACAGCACGGTCTGGCCCAGCGTCGCGGCCGCGACGCCAACCAGACTGGTGAGCGTGAACGTCCGGATCCCCGCGGCCTTGTTCGACCACTCCCGCTCCAGCCCGAGAAGCATACCCAAGGCTCCCGCGATGAAGAGGTTGAACACGTCAGCGTTGACCGGGATGGTCTCGGGGCCGATCTGGATCATACGTTTGGGTGGCGGGTCGGCGTCGCACGGCGGACGGGCTCTCTACGAGTATATACTGCTATGTGTGCTATTTAGGCTATATAGACGGCGGGAGTTAACGCTTTCCCGTCGCCGGCGGTCGAACGCCAGTCGAGCCGACGCCGTCCGGTCCCGCGGCTCCGTCGGGTGCCGACGACGGTCGCCGGGGCCTGCCGACGACGGTCGCCGGACCCTGCCGTCGACGCTCGCCGGACCCCCGAGTTTTTGCCCGCGCCGCCCGCACTCCGGCCATGCGCGCAGCAGTCTACCACGGCCCCGGCGACGTCCGGGTCGAAGACGCCCCGGAACCCGAACTCGATGCCCCGACCGACGCGGTCGTCCGCGTGACCCACACCGCGGTCTGCGGGTCGGACCTGTGGTTCTACCGCGGCGACAGCGACCGTGACGCCCCCTCGTACGTCGGCCACGAGCCGATGGGGATCGTGGAGGCGACGGGCGAGGAGGTCCGGTCGGTCGACCCCGGCGACCGGGTGTTCGCGCCGTTCAAGATCTCGTGCGGCTCGTGTGAGTTCTGCCGGACGGGGCTTCACACCTCGTGCGTCCACGGTGACGGGTGGGGCGGCGACAACGGCGGCGCCCAGGGCGAGAAGATCCGGTGTCCCCACGCCGACGGGACCTTGGTCCGGGTCCCCGACAGCCACGCCGACGACGAGGACGCGCTCCGGTCGCTGCTCCCGCTGACGGACGTTATGGGAACCGGCCACCACGCCGCGGTCAGCGCCGGCGTCGGCGCGGGCGACACCTGCGTCGTGATCGGCGACGGCGCGGTGGGGCTGTGCGGCGTCCTCGCCGCGAGACGGCTCGGCGCCCGCCGGATCGTCGCGGTCGGCCACCACGCGGACCGGCTCGCCCTCGCCCGGGAGTTCGGCGCGACCGAGACGGTCGCCGAACGCGGGGACGCCGCGATCGAGCGCGTGTTGGAACTGACTCACGGCGGCGCCGACCACGTCGTGGAGTGTGTCGGCGCGGCGTCGTCCATGGCGGTCGCGGCCGAGGTCTGCCGGCCGGGCGGCACCGTCGGATACGTCGGCGTGCCGCACGGGCTCGACGACGGCCTCGACCTGTTCTCCTTCTTCGGCGACAACATCACCCTCCGCGGCGGCGTGGCGCCGGTCCGGGCGTACGCCGAGGAGTTGATGGCGGACGTTCTGCAGGGAACGCTGGATCCGGCGCCGGTGTTCACGAAGACCGTGGACCTGGAGACCGTCGCCGAGGGCTACCGCGCGATGGACGACCGGGAGGCGATCAAGGTGCTGGTCGAGGTCTGATCCCGGCCGGTGTAGTCGAGTCCCGGCCATCGCCGACCCCGTCCGGACGACGACCCGTAATTCGGAACACCGATCCGCACGACGGGCAGCGCCGGCGTCGCCGAACGGGTGCGACCGCCGCCTCAGTTCACCCCGCCGACGCCCGAGGCGGCGTCCGGCAGGTCGTAGGGGTCGGCGTCCAGCCCCAGCGCCTCGAGGGCGGCCGCGAGGTGTTCGTCTTTCGCGTAGTCGGCGCCGTCCTCGACGCGGAGCTCCTGAGCCTTCGCGAGCACCTCCCCGCGGCGGTCGTCAGGGATGTCGTACTTGTCGGTGGAGAGTTCGATCACGAGGCCGTTGTTGTCCTGGGTGTACAGCGAGAAGAAGATCCCGCGGTCGAAGACGTTGTAGTTGCGACCGTCGTCGTCGAGCGCCGCGGCGACGTCCCCGAAGTCTTCGGGGGCGATGCTGAAACAGAGGTGATGCACCGAGCCGGTCCCGCCGCGCTGCGGCCCGCGGTTCGACTGCCGGTCGCCGACGAACACCGTGAGGATGCGGCCGTCGCCGGTGTCGAAGAAGAGGTGGGTCTGTGAGGGGTCGTCGAGGTTAGGCTGCCGCAGTACCAGCGGCATCCCCAGCAGATCGCGGTAGAACGCGAGGGTGTCGGCCTCGTTGCTGCCCCAGATGGTGATGTGGTCGGTGCCGGTGGTCCGGATCGGGCTGTCGGGCCGCTCCGCGGTGACTGGCGTCTCCTGGCTCATACCCGACGTACGGGCGCGACCGGGATAAGTATCGGAGTGGCACCGGTGTCACCGCGAGTCGGGGTCGGGATCGACGGCCGCACCCACGCGTTCGAGAATCCGCGGCGGGCGGTCAGTACCGCGAGGGGAGGTACGCGAACCCGACCATGAACACCGCGGTGAGCAGCGAGACGATGCTCACGCCCCACAGCCCGTTCTTGTAGGTCCGGAACTGGTCGATCGCGGCGGTCTGCCGCTGGTAGCTGCCGTAGTCGTCGATCAACTGGACGGTGGAGTCGTCCGGAACGTACGCGAAGTAGGTCTGCTCGCCGACGGTCACGTTGGCCTCGTGATCGACTTCGACCGCCTCGGTCCGGGGCGCCGTCCACGTCAGCTCCGCGGCGTCGGCCGTCACCGAATCAACGGTGGTGGTGTTGCCCCGGTACTCCAGGGAGTCGCCCTCGGCGTAGGTCCGCGTCTCCGGGTCGGGGAAGTACTCCGACGCGGGGACCAACTGGCTGTTGTTCCGCACGACGTACCGGGTGCCGTTCTGTTCGACGGTCTCCTCGCTCGCGTCGGGATCCGAAGCGAGGATCGCGGTCTCGTTGATCTCCTCGCGGAGCGTGACCTCGGTCGGCTCCTCGGCCTCGACGACGACCCGCCACTCCTCGCCGTCGACGGTCTGCGTGGAATCGTTCTCCCACGCCACGGCGTACGTCGCCGACTCGTCGGTGTACTCGAGTTCGCCGCCGGTCTCGGAGACGCTCGCGACGGTGTAGGTCTGTCCGTCGACCCGAAGCTGATCGCCCTGGGCCAGTTCGTAGGTGGGGTTGTCGAACTCGACGGTCGGCTGCTGTGCGGTCGCGATGAGCGAGTACGACGCCGCACCGACGAGGACGAAGAGTGCGACGTAGATCGCCGCGGCGCGTCGTTGCATATCTCGGGGTTTGATCACGCGTCGTTTAACGGTTACCGTTTCCGCGAACGGGCGGCGCGGGCTCGAGTGGCTGCCGGGAGCCGCCACCGACGGACCGGCGGCGCCCGTCGGTCCGCCCCCGCGTCCGGTCGCTCCCACGACGCTCGCTTCGCACCGCCGGCCGCACCCCCGGCGATCACCGGGACGGACCCGACGGGTGTCACTCCCCCGTCCGAACCCACTCCTCGAGCGTGAACCGGTCGTGCGTGATCGAATCCACCACCGCCCACTCGTCGGCGTCCCACTCGGGGAAGTGCGTGTCACCCTTGTACTCCCCGTGTACGCGGCTGAGCACCATCCGATCGACCACCGGTTGGAACAGGGCGTAGATCTCGGCGCCGCCGATCACGTACGCCCGGTCGGTACCCAGCGACGACGCGATACCGACCGCGTCGTCGACGCCCTCGGCGTGGGACGCCGACGCGACGTCGAACCCCGTCGCCGACCGGCTCAACACGATCTGGGCGCTCCCGGGCAGGTCGCCGAGCATCGACTCGAACGTCACCCGCCCGAGGATCACGGGATCCTCGGCGATCCGCCCGCGGTACTGGCGTTTGTCCGCGGGAATCGACGGCCACGGGAGTCCGCCGCCGAGGCCGATCACGCCGTTGTCCGCCACTGCAGCGACGCTTATCAGCTCCATCGATCCGCCCTCCGACCGCGGCTCACACTCCGGGTCACACCCGTACGTGGGGCTGTAGATCCAACACCCCTCCGACTCGGTACGGCCGCCGACGCGGTCGCCGTGCTCCACGGAGCGGCGGTGCTCGGCGGGATCCCGGCGCCGCGGCGGGGCCACCGGGCGTCGCCGCCCGCTCGCCTCGCCGCGCACGTCGCGGCTGGTCCCCCTTCCGGCCGCCGGCGTCCGGTCAGGCGGGTCATACCGCACGTATGCCACCGTTACCGACGGATCAGGGCTTCGGGCCCGAACCGCCAGTTACGGCCGTCTACCCCGAAGAATGAAGGGAAGCGTTCAAGTCGTGCGAGCGTCTGCGTATACGTATGTCCGAGGCGCAGACCGTTCGTCTCACTTACGACGATGGGGCGAGAGCGGTCGAGCTAGCGCGTGAGTCGGTCGAATCGTACGTCTTACACGGCCAACGCGAACAGCCCGGCAGTATGCGGGACGCGTTCTACGCCCGCACCGGTGCGTTCGTCCGGATCCGATCCACGCGCGGACGGGGGCGCCTACGCGGGTGTGCTGGCGCTTACCGCGGGAGCGACCAGCTGGGCCACGCGGTCGTCGACGCCGCGATCCAGGCGGCCTCCGGCGACTCCTGCGGATCGGAGATCGAACCGCCGGAGCTCTCGAACCTCACCGTCTCCGTCTGCGTGGTCTGTGACTACACCGAGACCGACGACCCGCTCGGCGACGTCGAACTCGGCACACACGGCGTCGTGATCGACAAGGACGGCAATCACGGGTGGCTCTACCCCACGATCCCGGTCGAGAACGGATGGAACGAGGAACAGTTCCTGACGCACGCCTGCCGGAAGGCGGGACTCTCGCCGCTGGCGTGGCAGGACGACGAGACGACCACCACGCTGTTCGAGGGGCAGGTCTTCCGGGAGCGCGCCGACGGCGGCAGCGTCGAGGAACTGTAGCGACACTCCGGCCGTCGGGACGGCTCCCGCCACCGGCCACACGCGTCTCTACGCCGTGCCGTACTCGCACAGCGCCGCGTCCCGGGCGGCCCGCTCCGCCGCCGCGTCGATCCCCAGGTCGACGCCGTCGACGAGTTCCCCGTCCCTGAGCAGCGGCCGGAGGAGCGGCTCGCCGTCGTCGGGACCCGTCCGGTCGGCGAGCCCGACGTGGTGGTCGCCGTCGGGCGTCCGGTACGCCTGTTTGACCCCCGGAAGTTTCCCGCGTTTGGCGACCGGTTCGCCGTCGACCGCGACGATGTCGAGCGCGAAGTCCACCGGGTCGGCGTTGGAGACGTAGCCGCCGACGCCGAACCCGTCGGCGACGTCCCGGAGTTCGCGGAGGTCAGTCGGGCCCAGTCCCCCGGAGACGAAGACGTCGACGTCGTCGCGGCCGCGGGCGTCGAGCGTCCACCGGACTTCCCGGAGGATGTGTCGGAAGTCGCCGCGGCGCGACCCCGTGGTGTCGAGCCGGACGCTGTCGAGCCGGTCACCGAGCGTCGCCGCCGCCCGGAGCACCTCGTCGACCTCGTCGGAGAAGGTGTCACACAGCGCCACCCGGGGCACGTCGGGGCCGACCGCCTCGTCGAACGCCCGCCACGCCGCCTCCTGGTTGCCGCGGCCGAAGCAGAGCAACAGTGCGTGCGGCATCGTCCCGCCGGCCTCCCGCTCGAGCACCTCCCCGCCGGCGACGTGTGAGAAGCCGTCGACCCCCGCGATCAGCCCGCCGCGCTCCACCATCGCCGCGATCGAGGGGTGGACGTGGCGGGCGCCGAACGAGAGCACGACCGAGTCGGGTGCGGCCCGCCGCACGTCCAACCCCGCGGTCGCGACGCCCGAGCCGTGGGAGAGAAACCCCAGAAGCGAGGTCTCCAGCCGGGCGAACTCCAGGTATTCGCCCTCGATCCGCACGACTGGGCCGCCGTCGAACAGCCGCCCGGACGGGATCGCGTCGACGTCGAGGGCCCGGCCCGAGAGCAGCGCCGCGGCGTCGCGGATCCCCGCCAGCAGTTCGTAGCTTCCGTCCGGGAACTGGTCGGCGGTCACCTCCGCGACCACCTCGGGGTTCCGCCCCGCGTGACGGAGCGTCGCCGCCGTCCGGTCGAAGTACGCGTCGGTCGCCGACCCCTCGCGGATGGCGTCGGAACCCACGATGTCGAACTCCATACCCGCGGTTCGCGTGGCGGAGTGAAAAACGCACCCGTTCGCGGCCCGGTACTGAAGCGGATTCGTCTTCAATACGCCGCGTGGCGTGCGGCGGCGACGCCCCGGCGCAGAGCGATCAGGACTGCTGCGGCCGGATGTCGTCGAGGTCCGCGGGCGCCGGCCCGTTCACGATCGTCACCCGCGTGCCCGACCGGGTGACCCTGAACGCGTCCTCGAACCCGCCGTCGGGAATCACGTAGGTGTTGTCGGCCCGTTGCTCGGCGTCCTGCGCGTCGAGGATCGCGCGGTAGGCCCGCCGGAACTCCCTGGCGTCCGCCTCGGTGTCCCACTCGGTCACCCAGACGTAGCCGTACTCCGCGTCCGACCCGCTGCCCTTCTGGTAGGGGTACAGCCGGTCGTTACCCCATCCCGCGGAGGGCTCGGCGTCGTAGTTGTAGACGTCGTCGGGGCCCTCGGTGTCGCCGATCGACCGCGGGTCGACCGTGTCGGCGCCGTTGGTCCGGGCCTGATACCAGAACATCACGTACATGGACGCCTCCCCGAGCGTGTCGGCGCCCCCGACGCCCTGGTCGGGGAACGTCTCCCACCCGTCGCGGGCGCGGTCGCGGTACTCGATCGGGACGGGCTCCTCGTCGGTCCGGTGGATGACCTGCTCGGTCGAGACCGGCGG
>Ga0207753_1000591_pt1 | contig 13833 bp, 10 predicted proteins | sample PonA233FremontCA_2_FD_187273 | JGI IMG/M metagenome (GOLD analysis project Ga0207753, IMG submission 187273) | Salt pond sediment microbial community from Fremont, CA, USA - Pond A23 Sediment 3 (SPAdes) | ecosystem: Environmental > Aquatic > Non-marine Saline and Alkaline > Saline | place: USA...
TCGTCACGGCGATGGCGGTCCGCGACTTCGCGCGCCGCGACGTCGACGTCGCGGTGCTGGAGGTCGGGCTCGGCGGCGAGTACGACGCGACCAGCGCGGTCACCCCGGTCGCGACCGCCGTGACGAACGTCTCGCTCGAACACACCGCGGTCCTCGGCGACACGATAGCCGAGATCGCCCGGACGAAGACCCGGATCGCCGAGCCGGGCGCGCCCTTCGTGACGGCCTGCGAGGGCGAGGCGCTCGACGTCGTCCGCGAGATCGCCGGGGAGGCGGACGCGCCGGTCGCGACGGTGGCGGGGGCGGATACGGACCGAGAGGGCGCTGACGCCGCCGACGCCGCCGACGCCGCCGACAACACCGACAACACTGACGACGCCGCCGGCGACGGTTCCGACTCGGCCCCCGCCCTCTCCGTCGCCTACGACGGCCGCGTGAGCCCGACCGACGCCGAGGTGACGCTCGCCGGCGAGCTGGAGGGGACCTACCGGATCTCGCTCGTCGGCGACCACCAGGCGACGAACGCGGGGGTCGCCGTCGCGCTGGCCCGCCGGACCGCGGCGGCGGTGGCCGAGGGGTCGGCGGGGGACGCCGGCTCCGACGGCCGCGCGGGCGCGAACGGCGATCACCTCTCGGAGGTCGCGGTCCGCGACGGCCTCGCGCGGGCGACGTGGCCCGGCCGGTTCGAGGTGTTCGACACGGCGCCGCTGACGGTGCTCGACGGCGCGCACAACCCGGCGGCCTGCCGGACGCTCGCCGGGACGCTCGCCGAGTACGACTACGACGACCTCCACCTCGTCTACGCCGCGATGCACGACAAGGACCACGCCGGCGCGGCGGCCGCCCTCCCCGACGCCGCCTCGGCGGTCACCTGCCGCCCGGCGCTCGACCGTGCGGAGGACCCCGAGGTGCTCGCGGCCGCGCTCCGGACCGCGGGCGTCGACGAGGTGACCGTCGGCGACGACGTGGCCGCCGCGCTCGACGCCGCGGTCGCCCGCGCCGACCCGGACGACTGCGTGCTGCTCGTCGGGTCGCTGTTCGCGGTCGCCGAGGGGCGGGCGGCCCGGCTCCGGACCGTGACGCCGCGGTCGGTCGGCGGGGCGGTCGGGCGCGGCGGCGCCGCCGACGGGACCGGCGCCCGTCGCGCCCTCGACGCGGGGGGAGTCCCGCCCGACGCGGCCGCCGCCCGCGCCGACGGGATCGACCACCGCGTGCTCGCGCTCCGACTGCGCGGCGACCGCGCCGAGCGTCTCGCGGCCGCGATCCGGGCGGTCGGCGGCGACGCCGCGGTCGGCGGGCTCGGGGCGAGCGAGGGGCGCGTCCCCGGCGGCGAGCAGGTCCCGGTCACGCTCGGGGGCACGGTCGCGGAGTACCGCGCGCTGCTCGACCGCCTGCGCGCCCGAGAGGGCGAGGGGCTCGCGGGCGTCGCGGCCGACATCGCCCACCGGCTCGGGCTCGACGAGAACGACGGATCGGGAGACGGCGGACCGGGAGACGGCGGCGACCCGGCCCCCGGAGGCGACGCCGACGCGGGCGGCTCGTCCCCCGACTACCCGTGGACCGACGGCACCGCCGTGATGGGCGTGCTCAACGTCACGCCCGACTCCTTCCACGACGGCGGACGCCACGAGGCGCTGGAGGACGCGATCGCGGGCGCCGAGCGAATGGTCGCGGCCGGGATCGACGTCCTCGACGTCGGCGGCGAGTCGACCCGGCCGGGCGCGGACCCGGTCCCGGTCGACGAGGAGATCGACCGGGTCGTCCCGACGATCGAGGCGGTCCAGTCGGTGCCGGCGATCGCCGACGGCGACGTGCTGATCTCTGTCGACACCCGGAAGGCGCCGGTCGCGGAGGCGGCGCTGGAGGCCGGCGCCGACGTCATCAACGACGTGACCGGGCTGGAGGACCCCGCGATGCGCGAGGTCGTCGCCGAGGCGGACTGCCCGGTCGTCGTGATGCACAGCCTCGACGCGCCGGTCGACCCGACGAACGACCCGGAGTACGACGACGTGGTGGGAGACGTGATCGAGTCGCTCCGCGAGCGGCTGTCGCTCGCGGACACGGCCGGGATCGACCGCGACAAGGTGATCGTCGACCCCGGGCTCGGCTTCGGGAAGTCGGCGGCCGAGGCGTTCGAGCTGATCGACCGGATCGGGGAGTTCGCGGCGCTCGACTGTCCGGTGCTCGTCGGCCACTCGCACAAGTCGATGTTCGGGGCGGTCGACCGCGAGCCGAGCGACCGAGAGCACGCCACCGTCGCCGCCACCGCGCTCGCCGCCGACCGCGGGGCGGACCTCGTGCGGGTTCACGACGCGGCGGAGAACCGCGCCGCGGTCGACGTCGCCGCCGCGGTGAACGGGTCCCTCCACGGGGGCGGAGACGCCGACGGCTGCGGCGCCGCGGACGACGGCAGCGCCCCCGACGAATGACGGCAGCGTTTTCCTCCCGCGTCACTTCGCGCCCGTATGGCCCGGCGTCTGCTGCTCGGCTGTAGCGCGGTCGGGAACACGCTCGTCGACCGCAGCCGCGAGGAGCACGTCGAGCTCGTCGCGGTCACCGACGACACCGGATGGGTGTCGACGCTCCGCGACCGCAACGTCGCCACCGTCGAGGCCGATCCCACCGACCCGTCGGCGTACCCCGACCGCGCCGCGGTCGTGCTGGTCGCGAGCGACGACCCCGCGCGCAACGTCGCCGCCGCGGAGGCCGCGAGAGAGCGCTACCCGGACGCGATGATCGTCGCGCACGTCGGAACGAATCCGACCGCGGCCCAACAGGCGGCGCTGGAGGCGGTCGCCGACCGCGTCGTCGACCCGGTCGAGGCGTTGACCGCGCGCGTCCGCGAGGCGACCGGCGCCGACGGCGACGAACTGCCGGTCCGGCTCCTGTCGGCGCTCCGCGAACTCTCCGGTCCGCTCCTCGTCGTCGCCCACGACAACCCCGACCCGGACGCCATCGCGAGTGCGATCGGGCTCGCGCGCGTCGCAGACGTCGTCGGCGTCCCGGCTGACCCCTGTTACGGCGGCGACATCGCCCACCAAGAGAACCGCGCGCTGGTGAACTTGCTCGACCTCTCGCTGTCGACGTTCGACGACATCGACCTCGACGACTACGACGGGGTAGCCCTCGTCGACCACTCGCGGGCGGGGATCAACGACAGCCTCCCCGAAGGGCACCCCGTCGACGTCGTCGTCGACCACCACCCGCCCCGCGGCCCGGTCACGGGGTCGTTCGTCGACATCCGGCCGGACGCCGGCGCGACGAGCACGCTGATCGAGGAGTACCTCTCCCGGCTCGGTGTCGAGCCGGACCGACAGCTCGCCACGGCCCTGCTGTACGGGATCCGGACCGACACGAAGGACTTCACTCGGTCGACGTCGATCCCGGACTTCGAGGCGGCGGCGTCGCTGTCGCCGCTCGCCGACGAGTCGACGCTCGAACGCGTCGAGAGCCCGAGCGTGAGCCAGGAGACGCTCCGGGTGCTCGCGAACGCCATCGAGGGCCGGGACGTGCGGGGGTCGACGGTCGCCTCCTGCGTCGGCGAGATCAGCGACCGCGACACCCTCGCGCAGGCGTCCGAGCGCCTCCTCGATATGGACGGCGTCACGGTCACGTTCGTGTACGGCTACAAGGACGGGGTGATCTACGCCTCGGCGCGGTCGCGCGGCGCGGACCTCGACGTGGGCGAGCTCCTCCGCGACGCGCTCGACCCGGTCGGCTCCGCCGGCGGGCACGCCACCATGGCCGGCGCGCAGGTCCCGCTCGGCATCTTGGAGGCGGTCTCGGAGGACGAGTCGCTGCCCGAAGTCGTCGAGGCGTTCGTCTCCGGCCGCTTCTTCGAGGCGCTCGACGACGCGCCGAGCCAACCCGTCGGCCCCATCCCCGAGTTCCCGAACGACTGAGCGCTCGGAACGGCCCCGATCCCGCCGTCCGTTCCGCCGTCGGCCCGTGGTCGGCGCCCGCGCCCGATGGCGCAACCTACATATTTCGCGGCGGCGAACAGTATTGCATGACTGACGATATTGTCGATCACCGCCGACTGATCATCGCCGGCACCGGTATCGCGGGCCTCTCCGCGGCCATCTACGCCGCGCGGTCGAACAACGACCCCTTGCTCATCGAAGGCGACGAGCCGGGCGGCCAGCTCACGCTCACCACCGACGTGGAGAACTATCCCGGCTTCCCCGAGGGAATCTCCGGGCCGGAGCTCATCAACGACATGAAAGCGCAGGCGAAGAAGTTCGGCGCCGAGGCCAGAAACGGGGTCATCGAGGACGTCTCGAAGGAGCCCGCGGGCCACTTCCGCGTCGAGCTCACGAGCGGGGACGTCTACACGGCCGACGCCGTGATCGCCGCCTCCGGCGCGAGCGCTCGGACGCTCGGCGTCCCCGGCGAGGACGAGCTGATGGGGTACGGCCTCTCGACGTGTGCGACCTGCGACGGCGCCTTCTTCCGCGGCGAGGACATGCTCGTCGTCGGCGGCGGCGACGCGGCCATGGAGGAGGCGAACTTCCTGACGAAGTTCGCGGACACCGTCTACGTCGCGCACCGGCGCGAGGAGTTCCGCGCGGAGGACGTCTGGATCGAACGCACGATGGAGAAGGTCGAGGACGGCGAGATCGAACTCCTCCTCAACACCGAGCTCACCGAGATCCACGGCACGCCCGAGGAGGGCGTCGACCACGTGACGCTCGTCGAGCACCCGGACGGCCACCCCAAGGAGAAGTTGGACGACCCGGCGACCGCCGACGAGGTCGACGAGTACGCGTTCGACGTGGGCGCCGTCTTCTTCGCCATCGGCCACACGCCGAACACGGACTTCCTGGATGGGCTCGGCGTCGAGACCGACGACGACGGCTACCTGATCACCGAGGGCGGCCGCGGCGGCGGCCAGACGGCCACTGGCGTCGCGGGCCTCTTCGGCGCCGGCGACGTGGTCGACTTCCACTACCAGCAGGCGGCCACCGCGAGCGGGATGGGCGTGAAGGCCGCGCTCGACGTCGACGAGTACCTCACCGAGCGCGAGCGCGCCGGCGAACTGTACGAGGGCGAGGTCGACGCCGCGACCGCGGACGACTGAGCGGCGTTCGCTATTCCGACCAGTATACAAGAGCGTTCGATCCCGCTCCGGAGTTTATAACCGCCGGACGGCGCGATGACACAAGTCGTTCTTTGACTCATAGGAGGTCTTACACGCGTCTCTCCGGTTGTTCGAAACGGAATGAACCGACGTGGGCCGATCGCCGTCGTCGCCGTGCTCGTGCTGGTGGGACTGGTGGGGACCGGGAGCGTCGTCGCCTTCGCCGGCTCCGGGCCGGCCGGGGTCGGCGGCCTCCTCGGCGACACGAGCGATCCGCCGGCGCTGCTGCAGTTCGAATCGGCCGGGGTTCAGTGTACCGACGACTTCTCGGCGAACGGTTCGACCTCGGTGGTCGCCGGCGCTGAGAACACGGAGATCACGTACTCCAGAAACGTCTCTCTGCCGGGGCCCTCGTACGCGATCGGCGGCCCGACGTTCGAACGGACGAACGAGTCCACCTACGTCCTCGACGTCCCGATAGCGGAGACGGCGAACGCGCCCCGGTCGTGTTCGGGTGTCGCCCGCTATAACGGAACGATGCGGATTCCGGCGGGCGAGGAGCCGTGGACCGTGGTCGTCAAACACGGTGGCAAGACGGTCACGACGATGCGCGGTGACTCGAACCGTTCCCTCCTCGGCGGCTCGGCGAGCGTGAGCGGAAGCGCTTCGGCCCCCACGACAAACTCAACGAGTTCGTCGGAGTGAATCGGCGGCAGAAGCCTCTCACGCTCCAGTCGATCGCTTATAAATAGCCAAAATCGTGGATCGGAAGATTCCACTTCCAAACCCCCAGTCGCTTACCTATAAGCGACTGATGATAGATCGGCGGAGAACACTTCCAAAGCCCCAGTCGCGAGGACTCGCGCACCTCGCTGTCGTTCGAAAGGCCTTCGCGCCTTTCGTGATGTCGTCAGAACGCTCCGCGTTCTGACCGCTAGCCGGAAATCCCTGATTTCCGGCGATGACGAGACGCCTTCGGCGTCTCGAACCACGCTCCTCAGTCACTCACTGCGTTCGTTCCCTGCGGTGTCGTCGGCGGCGGAGCCGCCGCCTGCTTGTGGCGCTACGCGCCACACTGCTTGCGTCGGTGTGCTTCGTCCTCGCGACTGCCCCTTTGAGTCCCTCCCCGACCGCACCGTGACCGCGCCTCACACCTCCCCAGCCTCGTCGGCCGGCCTCCGCTTCGCTTCGGCCGCCCGACTCCAGCGAGGGACCGGAGGTCCCTCTGGCGGCCGGCGCGTAGCGCCGGCGACCTCGCGCGCGCTCCTCCCGGCGGCCGAGGGCGGCCGATCGGAGGCGCGCAGGGCGAGAGCGAAGCTCTCGCTTGAAGCCGGCGGCGCAGCCGCCGGCGACGCCACCGCACTTCTATTTATAAATAGTCGCTATCGCTACCCGCGCTACGACAGGATTTCGACCTCGTATCCGTCGGCTTCGAGGGCGTCGACGATGTCGGCGGCGTGTTCGGCGTCGTCGGTCTCCAGCTCCAGTTCGAGCTCGGCGGCGTTGACGGCGACGTCCCGCGAGGTGCGATCGTGGTGGACCGCGTACACGTTCGCGCCCGTGCGGGCGACGATGCTGGAGACGCGCTCCAGCTCGCCGGGGCGGTCCTTCAGGTCGACCGTGATCTTGAGGTACCGACCCATCTGGACCAGCCCGCGCCGAATGACGGTGCCGAGCCGGTTGAGGTCGATGTTGCCGCCGCAGAGGGCGGCGACGACCGTCTCCCCGTCGTCGTACTCGAACGCCTCGGAGAGGACGGCCGCGAGGGCGACCGCGCCGGCGCCCTCCACGAGCGTCTTCGAGCGTTCGAGGAGGAGGGTGAGCGCGAGGGCGATCTCGCGGTCGTCGACCGTGACGACCTCGTCGACGTACTCCGCCATGACCGCGAGGGTCTCCTCGCCGACCGCCCGCGTGGCGATGCCGTCGGCGATCGTGTCGACGCTGTCGATCTCGCGGACCTCGCCGGCTTCGAGCGACTTCGCGGCCGAGGCGGCGCCCTCGGCCTGCACGCCGACGACCCGCACGTCGGAGAGCTGCTCTTTGACCGCGACGGCGACGCCGGAGATCAGCCCGCCGCCCCCGATCGGGACGACGACCGTGTCGAGCTCGGGGCAGTCGTCGACGATCTCCATGCCGAGCGTCCCCTGTCCGGCCATCACGACCGGGTCGTCGAACGCGTGGACGTACGTCCGGCCCTCGGCGCGCTCCAGCTCGTGGGCGTACGCCTGCGCCTCGTCGTAGTCGACGCCCTCCAGTCGGACGCTGGCGCCGTACCCGCGCGTGGCCTTCACCTTCGAGACGGGGGCGAACTTCGGCATCACGACGGTGGCGTCGACGCCCGCGCGCTGCGCCGCGAGGGCGACGCCCTGCGCGTGGTTCCCCGCGCTCGCGGTGACGACGCCCGCCTCGCGCTCGGCGTCGGAGAGGGTCGCGATCCGGTTCATCGCGCCGCGGATCTTGAACGCCCCGGTGCGCTGGAGGTTCTCCAGCTTGAGCCGGACGTCCGCGCCGCTCATCTCCGAGAAGGTCCGCGAGCGCTCCAAGGGCGTGTGACGCGCCACGCCGTCGACGCGTTCGCGCGCCTCGTGAACGTCTGAGAGGGACAGCATGCGTCTCCGTCGCCGCGCCGACCGGTAATCGGTTCCGGTCCGGGGCGTCTCTCACGGCGCGAGGGGCGCCGTCGACGAGTCGGGCGCGACGGGCCGCGTGCTCCGAGACGAGCGGAAATCCGACGGGCGAGCCACCGGCTCGCGGTCTGTGAAAGGGGGAATGCACGCGTGTGACGTGCACCTGAGTCCAAGCGGCCTGTATACAAAAAGGTGGGGCTAGCGGAGCGAAAGTGAAACCGCACGACTGCGGCCCCGTCATCCGCCCGTCAGACGGGTTTTTCGGGTGTCAGCCGCACCCGCACGTCGGCCCCCTCGAGGTACGTCTCGACCCGCTCCGCGAACCCTCGATCGGCGCTCGGGGAGTCGCTCGGCCACGTCGCGTCCGCGCCGAGCCGATCGGGGTCCCCGACGTAGACGGCGGCCCGACTCGGATGGCTCTCGGGCGCGTCGAGCGGGACGCTCTCCCGGAGGTACAGGCCCTCTCCGACGCCCTCGTACTCGTCGAGCGCGGCCATCTCGTCCGTCCGGAGGAGCCGACCGGCCGTCTCCCCGCCGGGGGCGAGCGTCGGATACCGCCCCTCGACGAGACGGAGTCCGGTGAGCGTCGCCGGACCCACGAAGACGAACGAGTCGAGGACCGCCGCGACCCGGTCGGGCTCGGTCAGCGTCCCGTACACGAAGACGTCCATAGCCGCATGTGGGTCGTTCGCACGCTTGAAGCTTCGGACGCGACCGACTGAACCGGGCGACGCGGACCGCCCCGACCCGGCGGGCTCGACCGGCTCCGACACGTAAAAACGGCGCACGACCCTCTCGCTCGGTACATGGACCTCCCGCGGCTGCGAGCCGTCTGGCGGCGCGTGTTCGCCCTCGCGTGGCCCGTCATGGCCGAGCAGACGTTCCGCACCGCGATGCGGACGACCGACGTGCTCGTCACCGCGCTGTTCTCGCCGGCCGCGGTCGTCGCCATCGGCCTCGCCGACCTCTACGCCCGGTTCCCGCTCCGGGTCGGGCTCGGGCTCGGCGGCGGCGCCATCGCGCTCTCCTCGCAGGACACCGGGGCGGACGCGACGGGGAACCGCGACGAGGCGGTGACGCAGGCGATCCTGATCGGCGCGCTCGCGGGAGTCCCGTTCGTGCTCGTCGGTCTCCGCTTCGGCGAGCTCGCGATCGACGTGTTCGGCCGACTGGTCGGCGAGGGGACCGCGCCGGAGGTCGTCGCCCTCGGATCGACGTACCTCGCGGTCGTGTTCGCGACCGCCCCCGCGCGCCACGTCGCGCTCGTCGCCGCCCGCGCGCTGCAGGGGACGGGGGACACCCGCACGCCGATGTACGTCAACGTCGCCGCCAACTCGGTCAACATCGCCGGCTCCGTCGTGCTCGGGCTGGGGCTGTTCGGGTTCCCCCGGCTGGAGGTGCTCGGCGTCGGGCTGGCGACGGCGACCGCGAACGCGCTCACCGCCGGGCTCCTCTGTCTCGCGATCTGGGGACCGCGGACCGAAGCGAGCTTCGCGCGCCCCCGGGACCCCGCCATCGCCGGCCAGCTCCTCCGGGTGAGCGCGCCGCGCGTGGCCGAGGGGTTCGGCTCGGAGCTCGCCGAGTTCCCGTTCAACGCCCTCCTCTTGGGCTTCGGCGAGGCGGTCAACGCCGGCTTCCAGATCGGGCGGCGAGTGTACCAGCAGGTGACCGGACCGCTCTCGCGCGGCTACCACGTGGCGGCCTCGGTGCTCGTCGGCCAGGCGCTCGGCGCCGGCGACCCGGACGGTGCGCGGTTCGACGGGTGGGCGGTCGCCGGGCTCGGCGTGCTCACGGTCGGGTCGATCGGCGTCGGGCTCGTCGTCGTCGCGCCGCGGCTCGTCCCGCTGTTCACCGACGACGCGCCGACGGTCCGGTACGCGGTCGACTTCGCCCGCGTCTACGGGGTCGCCGGCGCCGCGCTCGCCTGCTTCTCCGCGCTCTCCGGGGCGCTACAGGGCGCGAGCGAGACCCGGATCCCGTTCGTCGCGCGGGTGTCGGGGATGTTCGGGCTGTTCCTCGGCGCCTCGTGGCTGCTCGGCCGGACGGCCGGATTCGGGCCGACGGGCGCGTACGTCGGCGTCTCGCTTGCGTACGTCTGGATGGCGCTCGTGGTCGCCGCCGGGTTCCGGTACTCCGGCTGGGCCGATCGGGCCGCGGCGCTGATGGCGGAGCGCGGCACCGGGCTCGACGATCCGGACGTCGACGAGACAGAGGAGCCGGCGACGGACTGACTGCGGACGCGCCAACCGATTCGGCGGTGGACCGTCCGGCGACACGCGGACTCGTTAAGTGTCGGACGGCCGAACCGCTTCGCATGGATCTGTCATCCGCCGTCACCGCCGCGGTCTCCACCCTCCGGCGGCGCCCCGCTGACCTGATCCCGTTCTACCTCCTCGGAACGGCGGTCCCCGTCATCGCTCGGATCGGGCTGTTCACCGCGCTCGCCGGCGTCTACCTCCACTTCGAACTCACCGGTCGACTCGCGACCGCCCGCGAGGCGCTCGCGGGGCTCGATCTGACGCCGCCCGACACGCAGGACCCCGAGGCGCTGCAGGCGTGGAGCGAGTCGCTCGCGCCCGCGCTCGAACCGCTCGTGTCGCCGACCGCGGTCGCGCTCCTCGCGGCCGGAACCATCGCGACGGTGGCGATCGCGGTCCTGACCTACGCCGCGGTCTCGGCCGGCCAAATGTCCGCTGTCGTCGCCCGGCTCCGGAGCGACCGCGGGCTCACCGCGGGCATCGCGGGCGTCCGGGACCGCTGGCTCACGTTCCTCGGACTCTACGTCGCCGAGCTCTGCTGCTGGCTCGGCGTCCTCCTTCTCGGGGGGCTCGCGATCGGCGCCGCGTTCGTCGTCAATCCGTTCCTCGGCGCCGCGGCCGCGCTGGTCGTTCTGCTCGTCGGGCTCGTCGCCCTCCTGCTCGTTCGGATCGTCTTCGCGTTCGCCCCGGCCGCCGTCGTCGTCGACGACGCGGGCGCGGTCGGCGCCGTGGAGGGCGCCGGGGGCTTCGTCCGGTCGAACCCGGCCGACGCCGCCGCGTACCTGGTCGTCGCCGTCGGGGTCCTCGTCGGGATCTCGTCGGCCGCCTCGGCGCTGGCGTTCCTCGGCGGCGGGGCCGTCGTCGCGCTCGTCAGCGCGGTCGCCGCCGCGCCTGCCCTCGACCTGCTGAAGACCGTCCTCTACGGCGACCACCGGGGCGCCGTCGATCCGCTCGATCCGCCCGAGGCGACCCTCCGCGCGCAGCTCTCCGGGGGCGTCCGCCGCGGCTGGCGCGAGCTGACCGCGTTCGTGCGCCGGACGCCGGGACTGCACGCGGTCGTCGTCCTCGTCGGGGTCGGGTTCGGCGCGCTCGGCTGGCTCGCCGTCGACCCGTTCGTCGGCGCGATCACGACGTCGATCGAGTCGCGGCTCGTCGGCCACCTCCCGCCCGTCGCCGCCCTCAACTTCTTCGGCAACAACTGGTCGGTCGCGATCGCGACCTCGCTCGCGGGCGTCGCGCTCGTGGTCCCGGCGCTGTCGTCGATCGCGTTCAACGGCCTCGCGCTCGGCGCCACGGCCGCGTTAGAGGAGAATCTTGTCGCGCTCGCGGCGTTCGTCGTCCCCCACGGCGTCCTCGAGATCCCGGCGCTGTTCGTCTCCGGCGCGCTTGGGGTCCACCTCGGGATCGTCTCGTGGCGAACGCTCCGCGGGCGGCGCTCCCGCGCGGAGTTCGCCGACGCGCTGGAGGACGCGTTCTGGGTGCTGGTCGGCGTCGGGGTGTTGATCGCCGTCGCCGCGTTCATCGAGGGGTTCGTGAGCCCGTACTACTGGCGCCCGTTCCTCTAGGTCCCGGCGCCGGCCGCTCGGAACTCGCTCTCGTCCGTCCGTTGATTGACTGTCCGTTCCCGGCCGTACGTTCAAGTCGCTCCGCCACGAATCCTGACCTGTATGACGCGACGCGATCCCTTCGGCGAGATTGAGGAACTGCTCGAACGGATGGGCCGGGAGTTCGAGGAGCTCGGCGGCACGCTCGACACGCCCGGCGGTCCCGAACTCCCCGGCGCGCGCGACGTCGCCGTCGACGTGATCGAGGACGACGAGTCGATCACGGTCCTCGCCGACCTCCCGGGCTTCGAAGACGACGACATCGACGTCGAACTGCGCGAGGAGTCGCTGTCGATCGCGGCGACCCGCGAGGAGGAGCGCGACGTCGAGGTCGCGGGCGAGGAGGGCGAGGCGACCGATTCTGACGTCCGGTATCACCGTCGCGAGCGCCGGTCTCGGTCCGTCTCGCGTCGGATCCCGCTCGCCGAGCCCGTCGAGGCCGACGGCGCGACCGCCTCGTACGAAAACGGGGTCCTCACCGTCACGCTGCCGAAGCGGTCGGGGGGTGGCGGCGGTCACAGCATCGACGTGAGCTGAGGCGCCGATAGTTTCTCCACCTTCGTCGTGCTAGTGGCCCGCATGGTGGACGCGAACGGACCGGAGTCCGACGACGATCCGGGACGCGAGACCGATCCGAACCGCGGGGACGGTCCGGACCTCGCCGCCGCCCGCCGCGAGCTCGTGAATGGGCTCCGAGAGCGGCTCGACGCGAGCGAGCGTACGCTGTCGGCGATCGAGGCCGTCCCGCGGCACGAGTTCGTCCCCGGGGGTGACCGATCGCGCGCCTACGCCGACCGACCGCTTCCGATCGGCCACGACCAGACGATCAGCGCGCCGCACATGGTCGCGGTGATGACGGACCTCCTCGATCTGGACCGCGGCGACCGCGTCCTCGAAGTCGGCACGGGCTGCGGCTACCACGCCGCCGTCCTCGCCGAGGTCGTCGGGCCGGGCAACGTGTACAGCGCCGAGTACGTCCCCGAACTCGCCGCGGAGGCCCGCGAGCGGCTCGGCCGGCTCGGGTACGACGTGACAGTCAGAGCCGGCGACGGCCGCGAGGTGTTCCGCGACGAGGCGCCGTTCGACGCGGCGTCCCTGACGTGCGCGCCGACCGGTGAGGTCCCGGATCCGATCGTCGACCAGGTCCGGACCGGCGGCCGCGTCGTCGCGCCGGTCGGCGGCGGAGGGATCCTCGATCGCGGCGGCCAGCGGCTCGTGCGCCTGACGGTCCGCGAGGACGGCGTCGACCGCGAGGACCACGGGGGCGTCCGCTTCGTGCCGATGCAGTGACGGCCGGCGGCCGCGCCGAGCGCGCTCTCGAGGCCGCGGCGAACGAGCGGTTTTAGGCGACCGAGCACCGAGCCCGACCATGGACGAGGCGTCGCTGCGGGCCGACATGATCGAGGGGCTCGAACACGAGCTCGGCGAGCCGCTCGGCGCCGCCGTGCTGACCGCCCTCCAGCGGGTCCCGCGCGAGACGTTCGTGGACGACTCGCCGTACGCGAACTCCGCGAGCGACGAGGCCGGCACGCGGGTCCTCGCCCCGGCGACGGCGGTCCGGCTGATCACCGCGCTGGACGCCGACGAGGGCGATGACGTCCTCGTGGTCGGCGCCGGCGTCGGCTACTCGGTGGCGATGCTCGCCGAGATCGCCGGCGCGAGACACGTCCACGCGATCGACATCGACCGGGAGGCGGTCTCGCTCGCCCGCTCGAACCTCTCCGCGGCGGGCTACGACGCCGTCCTCGTGGACCGTCGCGACGGCGCCAACGGGCTGCCGGAGTACGCGCCCTACGACCGGATCCTCCTCGAAGCGGCCGTCCTCGAACCGCCGCGCGCGCTCAGGGAGCAGCTCGCCGACGGGGGACGGCTCGTCTACCCGCGCGGCAACGCGGTCCAGACCGTGGCAGCCGTCGAGCCGGCGCCCGACGGAACGGCGGAGCCGGACGACGACGCGCCGGCGGGGTTCCGCACCGTCGAGACCGCCGGCCCGGCCCGGCTCCGGCCGATGCTCGTCGACGGGGAGCAGCGCGGCGTGGAGCGGAACCGCACGCGCCGCGAGGACGCCGAACGGGCGGAGCAGGGCCACTTCGCGCGAGCCGGCTGGGAGCAGGAGTGGATCGACTGGGACGACCGGCTCTGAGCGAGCGGCCACCCCCGCGGCGACCGACCCGCCGCGCCCGCCTCACTCCTCCGCCGAGCCCGCCTCACTCCTCGACGACGAGCACCGCCGTGTTCTCCCGCTCGTCGACGTAGTCGCCCTC
>Ga0207753_1000593_pt1 | contig 13825 bp, 13 predicted proteins | sample PonA233FremontCA_2_FD_187273 | JGI IMG/M metagenome (GOLD analysis project Ga0207753, IMG submission 187273) | Salt pond sediment microbial community from Fremont, CA, USA - Pond A23 Sediment 3 (SPAdes) | ecosystem: Environmental > Aquatic > Non-marine Saline and Alkaline > Saline | place: USA...
CTTGGCGTCGTCGTCGTCGAGACCGTGCGACTGGAGGTAGAACACGTCCTCGTCGCCGATCTTCCCGACGGTCGCCTCGTGGGCGACGTCGACCTTCGACTCGTTGATCTCCATATACGGCATGGTGTCCGACGTCGACTCGTTGTCGAACATCAGCGCGTCGCACTCGACCGACGTTGAGGAGTTCTCCGCGCCGTCGGCGATGTGGACCAATCCTCGGTAGTTGGTGCGGCCGCCGTCCTTCGAGATCGACTTCGACTCGATGGTCGACTTGGTCTCGGGGGCGTTATGATAGACCTTCGCGCCGGTGTCGATGTTCTGGCCCTCGCCCGCAAAGGCGATCGTGATGTGGTTGTCGGAGGCGCGCGGGCCCTTCAGCACCGTGGAGGGGTAGAGCATCGTCGCCTTCGACCCCATCGAGCCGGAGATCCACTCCATCCGGCCGTCGGCCTCACACAGCGCGCGCTTGGTGTTGAGGTTGTAGGTGTTCTTCGACCAGTTCTGGACGGTGGAGTACTGGACGTGGGCGTCCTCGCCGACGAACACTTCAACGCCGCCACAGTGGAGGTTGAACTTCGAGTACTTCGGGGCGGAACAGCCCTCGATGTAGTGGACCTCCGCGCTGTCCTCCGCGATGATGAGGGTGTGTTCGAACTGGCCCATCCCCTCGGAGTTCATGCGGAAGTACGCCTGGACCGGCATCTCGACGGTCACGTCCTCGGGGACGTAGACGAACGACCCGCCGGACCAGACCGCGCCGTGAAGCGCGGCGAACTTGTTGTCGCTCGGCGGGACGCACTTGGTCATGAAGTGCTCGCGGACGAGTTCCTCGTGCTCTTGGACGGCCTCGTCCATGTTGCAGAAGATGACGCCCTTCTCCTCCCACCGCTCCTGCATGTTCTGGTAGACGACCTCGGACTCGTACTGGGCGCCGACGCCGGAGAGCGCGTTCTTTTCGGCTTCCGGAATCCCCAGCTTGTCGAAGGTGTCCTTGATCTCGTCGGGGAGTTCGGTCCAGTCGTCGACGCCCGCGCGGACGTCAACGTCCGGCCGGATGTACGGCACGATCTCGGCGATGTCGACCTCCGAGAGGTCGGGCTGGCCGGGCCAGTCGGTCGGCATCGGCATCTCCTGGAACTGCCGCAGCGCGCGGAGGCGGCGCTTCAGCATCCACTCGGGTTCGCCCTTGTCCTCGGAGATGACGCGGACCGTCTCCTCTGTCAGGCCCTTCTCGGTCTGGAACGCCGACTTCTCTTCCTTCTTGAAGTCGAACCGTTCCTCGGTGTCGGTGTTCTGTAGTTCTTCGTTCGAGCTCATGTGTATGGAGTTACTCTTGGTTGCTTATATGTCTGTGCGTAACTTATTATGGTTACGCCGCCTCGTAGACTTCCTCGCGGACCCAGTCGTAGCCCTCGTCTTCGAGGTCTTCGGCGAGCGACGCGTCGCCGCTCTTTGCGATCTTGCCGTCGAGCATCACGTGGACGTGATCCGGCTCGACGTAGTCGAGGATCCGCTGGTAGTGCGTGATCTGGAGGACGCCGCTGCCCTGCTCGTCACGGAGCGCGTTGATGCCGTTCGCGACGTCCTGGAGCCGGTCGATGTCCAGCCCGGAGTCGATCTCGTCGAGCACCGCGACCGAGGGCTCCAGAAGCGCGGCCTGGAGCACCTCGTTTTGCTTCTTCTCGCCCCCGGAGAACCCGGCGTTAAGATAGCGCTGCATGAACTTCTCGTCCATGTCCAGCTGCTCCATCTTCTCGCTGAGGAGGCGCTGGAACTCCGCGACGCCGATCTCGCCCTCGTCGGCCGCGCCCTCCATCGGAGAGCTGTCGTAGCCGGCGGCGTCCTCGACGTCCTCATCGGCGTCCGTCGACTCCGCTTCGTCCTCGTCTTCGTCCTCGAAGAGCTCGTCGCGCTCGTCGAGCTTGGCGTTGAGTGCCGTGCGGAGGAAGTTCGTCATCGTGACGCCTTCGATCTCCGCGGGGTACTGGAAGCCGAGGAAGATCCCCAGCGCCGCCCGCTCGTTGGGTTCGAGCTCGAGCAGGTTCCAGGTGCGCTTGTCGTCGGGGATCTCGAACTCCGCGCCGAACTCGTCGGCGTCGAGGTGGAGCAGGATCTCTCCGCCCGTTACCTCGTAGGCGGGGTGGCCGGCGATGACTTTCGCCGTCGTCGACTTCCCGGAGCCGTTGGGCCCCATCAGGGCGTGGATCTCGCCGGAGTTGACTTCCAGGTCGACGCCACGGAGAATCTGTTCGCCGCCCTCTTCTGCGACGCTCGCGTGGAGGTTTTTGATTTCGAGTGTGGCCATTGTTTGTGTGGTGCCTCGTACCCGTAATATGGGTGGTGTCACGCATAATGGTTACGCATTAGCCATTCGAGAGTTCAGCGTTAGGAAAATTTATTTTTGCTTTCCGGAATCAAGACCCGATCGCCGCCGGGGATCGGACTACGTGAAGCTGCCGAGTCCGGTCTGCTCTTGCCCGGACTTCACTTCGTCCCACGACATCCCCAGCGCCTCGATGATCCGCTCGATCGGCCCCTTCAGCGTCTTCTCCAGCATCTTGTCCCAGTCGACCTCGAAGGCGTCGGGAAGCTGGTCGTCGTACTCGATGCAGATCACGTCGGGGTCGCGCTTGAACTCGCTGTAGAGCGGATCGTGCTGCGGATCGAACCCCTCGGCCTCCATCTCCCGGAACCACGAGGGGTGAACCTTCCGGAGGTAGAGCCGCTTCGGCTTCGACCCGCGGCCGAAGTTCGTCCCCAGGAACTCGTTCGCGTACTTCGCGCCCCGGACCTGTGCGGTGTCGGTGTCGTAGGCGTCGAGCCGCTTGCCGATCCCGCCCGGAATCCCGATCTCCTCGACCGACACGTCGCCGGTCTCGAAGTCCTCGATGATCCCGTTGAGGTAGTCGGCGATGTCGTCGGTGTCCTCCCCCCGGACGATCATCTCGATCACGCGCTTCTGCACCTCCTTCGTGATCCCCGCGATGTCGGAGCGCTTGTACTCGAACCCCGTGATGTCGATGTCGTCGACGTCCTTGCCCTCCTTCCACACGATGTGGCCCGCGTACCGCTTCTTCTTGCCTGCCTGGAAGAACCGGCGGTAGAGCTTCTCGAACTCGATCTGGAAGCGGTGGTTGGCGGCGTCGAGTTCCCGGAGCGCGAACTCGTCGTAGGAGTCGTTGATGTACTCCTCCAACTCGAAGGACTGCTCGATGGCCTCCGCCTTCGAGATGTCGTGTCCGAGTTCTAACATAACGCTGTCGGTGTCCCCATATATGACTTCCTTGTCAAGTTCGTTGGCGGCCTCGGCGGTGTGCTCGATCACGTCACGACCGGTCGCAGTGACCGCAGCGCCCATCTCCTTGTCGTATAGCCGGAAGCGATCCCAACCAAGAACGCCGTATAAAGAATTCATAATAACTTTGACAGCTTGCTGCTGTCGGTCGTACTGCTCGTAGACCGAGGTGTCGGGATCGTGGTCGTTCCGCAACGACTTCTTCTCCTCCCGTTCGGAGAGCAGGGTATCGATCATCTCCCGGATGATGCCGTCAGGAGACCGTCTGAAGTGGGTTCCGTTGGGGGCCTCGAACGTGTCGCCGTCGTAGGAGCTGGGGTCGACCTTCGTCTCCGGAGATGCGTTGATCGTTATCATACACATAGGGTACAAAGATTTCAAATCTAGAACAGTTACGTTCTCTTTGACCCCCGTGATCGGGTCGAATACCGCCCCGCCCTCGTAGTCTTCGGCGTCGGCCTGCCCCTTCGACGGCAGCGCGAACCGGTTGTGGGCCTCGTGGAGGATGTACTGGTCGACGGTGTCGCCCGGCGTCGGCGCGTCCTCCAGTTTGCACCCCACGAACGTGCGGACCTCGTCCCAGAAGGCGATGATGTCCTGCTTCCGGTCGATCTCGACACACAGCTCCACGTCGCGGACGTTGTACTCGAGCAAGCGCTCGGGCTCCTGTTCCCAGAGGTCGCCGATGTCGCCGGCGTAGCGCTCCTTGCCCGCGTCGAGTTCGAGCTCGCCCACCGCGTCGAGTCGGTAGGACTCGAGTTCGGTGAACTGCGTGCGCTTGTACGCGTAGAGAAGGTCGAAGACGACTCTCCCCTTCACGTCCGGGCCACCCCACCCGCTGCGCCACACCTCGTCGATCCGCGAGAACCGCTCGACGGAGAGGTCCTCGTCGGCGGCGGGGTCGAGGACCTCCAGCCGATCCAGCAGATACGGCATGTCGAAATCGGAGAAGTTCCATCCGGTTGTCAAGTCCGGGTCGGTCTCCTCGATGTACGACACGAACGCGTCGAGCATCGCCTCCTCGCGGTCGAAGGTCCGGACGTCGACCCGGGTTCCCTCCCGGAACGGCTCGTAGCCGTCGAGTTCGGAGGGGCTCTCCACCCCGTCGGCGGTCTCCGGGGCGTCGTAGAGCCACGCGACGTACTCGTCGCGGTAGGAGTCGTGGCTCGTGAGGCAGACGATCGGCTCCTCGCCGTCCTCGGGGAAGCCCGAACGGTCGTCGACCTCGATGTCGAAGGTGTTCACGCGGAGATCGGCCTCGACGTCGACGGGCTTGATCTCGTCGTGGGGCAACTGGATCGTGCCGTCGTCGAGCCGGCGGGCGGGCACCCGGATCCCGCTCTTGATGTCCTTGTCGATGAGCAGCCGGTTCGGGAAGAGGATGTCCGCCTCGTAGTGGTCGAAGTCGTCGCGGATCGCGCCGACGTCCCGCGGGGTTCGGGTACAGATCTTCGTGAGGTCGTCGCCGCGGATGCTCTCGAACCCGTCTTCGGTGCGCGTGATGACATCGCGGTCGAGCGTGTCGTCGTCGAGCGTGTCCGTCGGCGCGTAGAAGTAGGGTTCGAACCCCAACACGCGGACGTGCTCGTGCTCGTTATCCGCGGTCCGGCCGAAGACGTGGACGACGGGGTACTCCCGGTTGCCGCTGCCCTCGATCGAGTAGTTGACCTGCGTCACCATCAGCTCCACCGAGCCGTCGGCGTCGGGGAACCGGATGTCCTCGGCGTCGACCACCTCCGAGACGTGCTGGCCGCCGTTGCCCGCGACCGCGACCGCCTCCGCGTCCGGCCGGGCGTCGTCGTCGTCACCGCCACCCCAGTTCTCGGTGAGCCCTGCCTGTTTCATATCCGGGCTTCGACGCTCCGGAGTAAAAACTTCGGCATTGGCACCGATCGGCGTGGGCCGCCCAGCCCCACGCCGGCCTCCCGGATCGTCGGCCGCCCCCGGTCGACCGGCGAGTACGGACCCGGACGCAAGACCTATACTATGGTACCGCATACCAAGCGCCAGGATGGTCGACACGGAAAACTCCGGACGGGGGGATCGGTCGCCGGCCGCAGGGTCGCGGCTGGGTGAAGCGAGCGGGCTCGGAGCGGTCGAGTCCTACGAGGTCGACGGGGGGATGGTGTTCTACGATCCGGAGAATCCGCTCGCGTGGGTCGAGGCGTCCCGGACGGAGGCTCTCGCCGATCGGTGCTGAGCCGAGCGGCGTGTGACAACCGGAGCATCGCTCGGCGGATCCGGGAGCGAACCCCTTTTGCGACCGCCACCCCATCTGCGACCGTGGTCCCGACGTCCGACAAGTGGCCCGATGAGCCCGACGAGCCGGATCCCGAGGCGCGCTGGGGCGATCCCGAGACGGATCTCGTGTCGATCCCGAGCGTCGAGGCTCCCGAACCGCCCGACCCCGGGGATCCGGGGGCCGGCGTCGAACTCGACGCCGAGGTAGCCAGATTCTTCTGGGTGTCGGTCGTCGCTGCCAACGTCGCAGTCGGCGGGATCGGCATCGGACTGTTACTCGTGGGGTTCCGCGGGCAGTGGACGACCGGGGGCGTCGCGGTCGGGATCGGCCTCCTCGCGCTCTACCGGACGTACGACATCTACCGGAGGTACCGGGCGGAGGTCGACGGTGACGCGGCCGACGCGACCGTCGACGCCGACGCGGAGCCTACGACGGCTGACACCGACGCAACCGTCGACGCCGACGCGGCCGATGCGACCGTCAACACCGACGCGGCCGATGCGACCGCCGACGCCGACGCGGCCGATGCGACCGCCGACGCCGACGCGACCGTTGACGCGAACGACGGCTGAGCCGATCCGCCGACGAAACCGATAAGCCGCGTTCGTGCGTCGCATAACGTATGCAGACCGTCCGCGACGCCGCCGGCGACCGCTACCTTCTGGTGAAACGCTCCGCGGAGTCCAGCCGGATCCGCGACCCCGAGACGGGCGAGGAGGAGTACCGCCCGAACGAGTCGCTGACGTTCGGCGACGGCGGCCCGCTCTCCGTCCAGGCCGCGGCCGTCCCCGAGCCGATCCGCCGGGTCGTGACCGCGGTCCACGACGAGCGCTCGCTCGGGCTCCTGGTCGACCTCGCGGACCGCGGCCCGATCCCGGTGGTGGATCTCCTCGGAACGACCGACCTGTGCGAGTCGGACCTCCACGGGCTCCTCGGCGAACTCCGCGCCGCGGGGCTCGCGACCGAAACCGACGTTCACGGCGAGCGAGGGTACGACGCCACCGGGACGGCTCGGTCCGCGGTCGCGTCGCTGCGGAGCGTCGAGAGCGCCGTAGAATCGTCGTAAGGAACGGGCGGACTCGCGGTAGGGAGACCGCGCCGGAATCAGCGTAGGGAGACCGCGCCGGAATCAGCGTACGGAGACGCGACGGAACGGACGGATCCGGACGCGGCTCACGCGAACGCGCGGCTCGGCTCGCCGTCGGTGACCGCGTCGGCCTGGATCTTCTCCCACGCCTCGAGGAAGTCGGCCATCGCGATCTCGGTGCGGTCGTCGCGGATCGCGAACATACCGGCCTCGGTGCAGATCGCCTTGATGTCGGCGCCGGAGGCGTCGTCGGCCATATCCGCCAGCCGCTCGAAGTCGACGTCGTCGTCGACGCTCATGTCGCGGGTGTGGATCCGGAAGATGAGCGCGCGGCCCTCGCGTTCGGGCTTCGGCACCTCGATGAGGCGGTCGAAGCGCCCGGGGCGGAGGATGGCCTCGTCGAGCATATCGAACCGGTTGGTGGCGGCGATGATCCGGACGTCGCCGCGCTCGTCGAAGCCGTCCATCTCCGAGAGGAGCTGCATCATCGTGCGCTGGACCTCCGCGTCGCCCGAGGTCTTCGAGTCCGTCCGCTTCGAGGCGACCGCGTCGATCTCGTCGATGAAGATGACTGCGGGCTCGCGCTCGGCGGCGAGCTCGAAGAGGTCACGCACCAGCCGGGAGCCTTCGCCGATGAACTTCCGGACGAGTTCCGAGCCCGCCATCTTGATGAACGTGGCGTCGGTCTCGTTCGCGACCGCCTTCGCCAGCATCGTCTTGCCCGTCCCCGGCGGCCCGTAGAGCAGCACCCCCGAGGGCGGGTCGACGCCGACCTCCGCGAACAGCTCGGGGTTGGTGAGCGGCTCCTCGACCGCCTCGCGGACCTCCCGAACCTGGTCGTCGATCCCGCCGATGTCGGCGTACGAGACCGTCGGCGAGTCGTCGATCTCCATGGCCTGCGCGCGGGAGTCGGTCTCGTCGTCGAGCAGCTGCTGGATCGCGAAGGAGTCGTTGATCGCGACCCGGTCGCCGGCGTCGAGCTCGTCGTCGAGGTGGGGCGAGACCTCGGTCAGCACCTCCTGGTTGTTGCCGTGCTGTTTGATCACCACGCCGTCGTCGGTCAGCTCCTCGACCGTCGCGAGGTAGAGCGAGGAGGTTTTCAGCGTCTCGTTGCGCCGCTTCAACTGCTCCAGCTCCTCCTGGAGGTCGCTGCGGCGGTCGGTGGCCTCCGAGAGGCGCTCGTCGAGTTCGTCGTTGACGGCGACCAGCCGCTCGAAATGCTGGCGGATCGCCGACAGCCGTTCGGCGTCGGACATCTCCGGATCGAGGTCCAAGCGCGGTCGATCCGGAATTGACGGGCTCCGAGACATTAGTTGTCTCCGCTTGGACTCGGGCGTAAATGTGCCTTTGGGTAGCCGCGGTCTATTGTCGCCGTTCGCGCGCCACGGTTCGGGCCGGGACGGCGGCCGCCGCTACGCCGTCCGCTCGCCCTGGTACGAGCCGTCGTAGACCGCCTCGTGGGACGCCTCGGCGAGAACGAACTGCGCGACGCGCGCGCCGCGCTCGATCCGGATCGGGTGGTGGACCTGGAGGAGCCCCTCGCCGCGACCCTCGTAGCCGGCGTCCCAGACGGCGGTGTTCAGCATACACGAGTTCCGCAGCAGCGTCGATCGGGGGTAGAGGAAGCCGACGTGGTCGTCGGGGACCGAGATCGTCTCGGCGTACTGGAGGATGTAACCGCCGGGATCCAGCCCGAAGACGTCGCCGTCGGTCGGAACCGGGTCCCGCTCGCCGACGGTCTTGCCGTCGACGCCGATCCGACCCGGTTCGACCTGTTCGAGGACCGCCTCGACGGTGAGGTCGACGCCGTTCGGCTGCACCTGCTCCTCGTCGGTGGGTGTGAGACGCGACGCGACGAACGATCCCGAGCGGAACATACGACCGAGGAACCGCCGGAGCGCAAAGCCGTTGTCGTTGCGGGCGGGCGGTCGACTGCGAGCCGCACGGAAAGAATGGGTATGCGTATAATGGACATATCTCCGGCCTCAAACACGCGGGATTTATACTTGTAGACGGTCGATTATCCGGCGCTATGGGACAGACACTCACCGAAAAGGTTCTCGACGACCATCTGGTAGCGGGCGAACTCGAACCCGGCGAGGAGATCGGGATCGAGATCGATCAGGTCCTCACCCAGGACACCACCGGAACGATGGTCTGGCTGCAGTTCGAGGCACTCGACCTCGACGAGATCCAGACCGAACTCGCAGCGCAGTACTGCGACCACCAGACCTACCAGTTCGACTTCAAGAACACCGACGACCACCGGTTCCTCCGGTCGGCGGCCGGGACCTACGGCGCGTACTTCTCCCGGCCGGGCAACGGCATCTGCCACAACGTCCACAAGGAGAACTTCGCCGCGCCCGGCAAGACGCTCCTGGGCTCGGACTCCCACACCCCGACGCCCGGCGGCCTCGGCCAGTTCGCGATCGGCGCGGGCGGGCTCGACATCTCCGTGGCGATGGGCGGCGGCGCGTACTACGTTGAGATGCCGGAGGTCGTCAACGTCCGACTCGAGGGCGAACTCCCCGAGTGGGCCACCGCGAAGGACGTCATCCTCGAGATGCTCCGACGGCTCTCCGTGAAGGGCGGCGTGGGCAAGGTCTTCGAGTACACCGGCCCCGGCGTCGAGACGCTCTCGGTCCCGGAACGGACCACCATCACGAACATGGGCACGGAGCTCGGCGCGACCTCCTCGATCTTCCCGACCGACGAGAGGACCCGCGACTACCTCGCTCGCCAGGACCGTGAGGAGGAGTACGTCGAGCTCTCTCCCGACGAGGACGCCGAGTACGCCGACGAGATCGTGGTCGACCTCGCGGAGATCGAGCCGCTGGTCGCCGCGCCGTCCATGCCGGACAACGTCGTGCCGGTCAGCGAGGTCGAAGGCGAATCGGTCGACCAGGTCATCGTGGGGTCGTGTACCAACGGCGGCTACGAGGACATCCTCCCCGCGGCGAAGATGCTGAAGGGCCGCGAGATCGACCTGAAGACCGAGATGATCGTCGCGCCGGGGTCGAAGCAGGCGTCGGAACTCCTGGCCCGCGACGGCTGGACCGCGGAGCTCATGGCCGCGGGCGTCAACTTCTCGGAGGCGACCTGCGGAGCGTGCATCGGCATCGGCCACGTCCCCGCCTCCGACTCGGTCTCGGTACGGACGTTCAACCGCAACTTCGAGGGGCGCTCGGGCATCGAGGACGACTCCGTCTACCTCTGCTCGCCGGAGGTCGCCGCGGCCGCGGCGCTCAAGGGCGAGCTCGTCGATCCCCGGGACCTCGCCGATGACCTCGGCGACTTAGAGCCGCCCGGAATGGAGCTCCCCGACCAGTACGACGGCTCGAAGACCGACATCATCGAGCCGGAGGAGGCCGTCGACGACGGCCTCGTGAAGGGGCCCAACATCGGCGCGGCGCCGATCGGCGAGCCGCTCGACGCCGAGATCGAGGGTGAGGTCCTCCTGAAGATGGCGGACAACATCACCACGGACCACATCATCCCAGCCACCTCCGACATCCTCATGTACCGGTCGAACATCGAGAAGCTCTCGGAGTTCACGCTCTCCCGCGTCGACGACACGTTCGCCCAGCGCGCCCTCGACTCGGACGGCGGCGTGCTGGTCGCGGGCGAGAACTACGGCCAGGGCTCCTCCCGGGAGCACGCCGCCATGTGCCCGCAGTTCCTCGGGATCGAGGCGGTGCTCGCGGAGTCGTTCGCCCGCATCCACAAGGCGAACCTGTTCAACTTCGGGATCCTGCCGCTCGCGATCGACGAGGAGACCTACGAGAAGATCGAGCAGGGTGACGGCGTGGAGGTCGTGACCGACGTCGCCCCCGCGATCGCCTCCGGCGAGACCGAGTTCACCGTCCGCGTGAACGACGACTGGGAGGCCACCGCCGAGCTCGACGCCTCCGAGCGCGAGCGTCGGATCCTCGAAGCCGGCGGCAAGCTCCGGCTCACCAAGGAGCAGTACAGCGAGGGCGGCGGCGCGGCGCCCGCCGACGACTGAGCGACGGGCCGACTTCCGAGCCACGGTTTTTTCGACGTGACGTGAGGAGCGGCGGCGCCACCGTGCGACCGACCGTCACGGACCGCCACCCGCGGGTGATACGGGTCGGAGGGAGTGTCGCCACGGGTGCAGGACCGTACGAGCCGGCGGACTTTTGCCGACCACCGCCGAAACGGTAGTGTGATGAACCCGTCCGGCGACGGCGACCCGCAGGGACGGAGCGGGCGGTCCGACGGCGCACGCCCCGCCGCGAACGTGACCGTCCGGCCGGCCGAGCGGGCCGACCTCCTCGACGTGCTCCGGATCGAGCGGGAGTCGTTCACGGAGCCGTGGCCCTACTCCGCGTTCGAGTCGCTGCTCGACGCCCCTGCATTCTTGATCGCGGTCGGCGACCCCGGCGGCGTGTGGGACGACCAGTCGATCCTCGGGTACGTCGTCGGCGACGTGACGCCGAACCACGGGCGCGACATCGGCCACATCAAGGACCTCGCGGTCCGGCCGGACGCCCGCGGCGGGGGGGTCGGCCGTCGGTTGCTCCGGGAGGCGCTGCTCGACCTCTCGGTGTCGGGCGCGACGGTCGCGAAGCTCGAAGTCCGGGAGGGCAACGACGTCGCCCGGTCGCTCTACCGCGACGAGGGGTTCGAGCCCGCAAAGCGGGTGCCGCGGTACTACAGCGACGGGGAGGACGCGGTGCTGCTCGTCGCCGAACTGTGACCGACGGCGCACCCGGGTCCCACACGCCCTTGTACCGTGACAGCGTAGCGCAGGTATGGGCTACGCGTGTCCCGTCTGTGAGATCCCCCACCAGGATGCGACCCACCTCGCGAACCACCTGGCGTTCACCGCGATGACCCACGGCGACGACCACGAGGCGTGGCTCGACGACCAGGTTCCGGGATGGGTCGAGTACGGCGAGGCCGAGCTCGCTGGCGAGGTCGCGGCGGTCGCTCCCGAAGCCGAGTACGATCGAGTGTTCGAGGACACCGTCCACGGTGGCGGGGAGGGTCGACACCGACACGATGACCGCGACGGCGACCACACGCCCCACGGGCAGGAGGGCATCGATCCCGGAGCCGCGGCCGCGGCGGGTCGCGGCACTCTCGACGAGGAGACGCGGGCGGTGCTCGACGAGGCGCGGGGGTTGACCGCGGCGATGCTCGACGAGGGCGACAGCGCGGACGGCGGTCAGTCGGACGATGCGGACGACGGTCGGTCGGACGGCGCGGACAGCGGTCAGTCGGACGACGCGGACGGCGACGACTGATCCCTGCCGGTTCTGCGATCGGGACACAAGACAGCGGAGCCGGTTTTGGCGTCGGGACCCTCGCTCCGTGTATGCCCAGTTGTCCGGATTGCGGCGACGACACCACGAAGCGGATGGCGATCATCGAGCCCTCGGACCTCAGCGAGGAGCGCGAGTACTGCCTCACCTGCGAGAAGTACGCCGACGACGACGCGCGGCCGCCGAGCGAGGCGTAGGGGGACGCGCGACCGGGCGTCCGAGCCGCCCGGAAAGCGTTTGTGCGCGAGCCCGCGAGTGTCGCGTATGGACACCGAAGGAAGCCTCTCGCCGGAGTCGCTCGCGGACGCGCGGACCGCCTTCGAGGCCGCCGGTCCGACCGCGAAGCAGGTCGTCCGCGAGACCGCGAAGGCCATGGAGTTCGACCGCGAGGAGTACCGCGAGCGCGTGACGGGCGAGGTGATCGAGCGGGCCCGGAACGTCCTGTTCGCCGCCCGGCTGGCGGTTCACGTCGGGACCCGCGAGGAGTTCGACGCGTGGGTCGACGACCACCCCGACTACGAGGTCACGCTGGTCGGGAGCCCCGACGTCGACCGCGTGGTCTGGCACGTCGCGCCGTTCGCCCACGCGGTCGCCGCCGCCACGTTCCACGACGAGCGCGACGCCGCGGTCGGCACGCTCCGGCGGCAGGCGTTCAGCCGGCTCTACCGGCCGCGGTTCGAGGACGGGGACGGGAACGGCGACGCGGCGGGTGCGCGCGACCCCCCGAACGCCGACCGTGGGGCCGAGCGCGAGGAGTGACCACGGTTAAGCCCCGTCGACCCCGACGGCGACGTAATGAGTGACGACGGACGCAGGCACGACGCGTTGGCCGACCCGGAGTGGCCCGTCCTCGAGTCGGAGGTTGAATACGAGACGGGGTGGTTCACCGGCGGGTACGACCTCGTGGAGCAGCCGAACGGCACGACCAAGCGCTACTACTGGGCGGAGCTCGCGACCGCGGTGGTCGTCGTCGCGGTCGAGGACGACTCGGTGGTGTTCGTCGAGCAGTACCGCCCCACGATCCGCGAGACGCAGTACGAACTCCCCGCGGGGATCGTCGAGGCCGGCGAGTCGTTCACCGCGGCCGCCGAGCGGGAACTCGGAGAGGAGACCGGCTTCGCGGCCGGGAGCACCGCGCTCCTGCAGGACTTCTGGGTCGCGACCGGCCTCCTACGACACCGCCGCGGGTTCGTGTTCGCCACGGATCTGGAGCCGGTCGAGCGCGACCTCGACGACAACGAGTTCCTGTCGGTTCGGTCGGTGCCGGTCACGGAGGTGCTCGACGTCGCCCGATCACAGCCCACGAACGACGCGACCCTCGAGGGGATCCTGCTGGCGCGCGAGGAAGGGCTGGTGTAGCGGCGGTCCGGAGTCGGCGGCCTGCGACCCGCGCGAACGCCAGGGTTAACCGACGCGACGGCCTCCGGTCGGGTATGTTCGAGGGGCGTCCGGACCGTCAGGAGGTGGTGCTCGTCGGCCGGTCGAACGTCGGGAAATCCACGATAATGCGCGAGCTGACCGGCCACTCGAAGATCACCACCGGCCGGAAGCCGGGCGTGACGCGGTCGCCGAACCACTTCGACTGGGCCGCCGAGAGCTTCATGTTCACCGACCTCCCCGGGTTCGGGTTCATGTCCGGCGTTGAGGAGGAGCGCCGCGAGCGGATCAAGACCGACGTGGTCCGGTACGTCGAGTCGAACGCCGACGACATCCTCGCGGGCGTGCTCGTGGTCGACGGCAAAGCCGCAGTCGACATCATCGACCGCCACTCGGGGCCCGACGAGATCCCCCACGACGTGGAGCTGTTCGGCTTCCTGTGGGAGCTCGACATCCCCACGATCGTCGCGGTCAACAAGATGGACAAGGTCGATGATCGCGACGAGCGGCTCGACGCGCTGTGCGATCGACTCGGG
>Ga0207753_1000599_pt1 | contig 13755 bp, 11 predicted proteins | sample PonA233FremontCA_2_FD_187273 | JGI IMG/M metagenome (GOLD analysis project Ga0207753, IMG submission 187273) | Salt pond sediment microbial community from Fremont, CA, USA - Pond A23 Sediment 3 (SPAdes) | ecosystem: Environmental > Aquatic > Non-marine Saline and Alkaline > Saline | place: USA...
GAACCGGACGGGAGGGCCCTCGATACCTGCTCCCGTACCCAACAACACCTCCCCTGCTCCCGTACCCAACAGCACCTCCCCTGCTCCCGTACCCAACAGCACGTCCAATAGGACGTCGACAAACGACACGAAAACGATGGAAAAAGCGAACACCACCTCGCATACTGCCGGGAAATCGGCTGCACCGAATCCACCGAACGGGACGACGCCAACGTCCTCCGAAGGGCACGGCAGTACGACCGCGGAATCAAACACCAGCCCGAACGGAACCGCGTCCCCGTAGCTGACCGGGGGTGAGCACAACTGAAGCTTTTTGCCGCGGACCGACAATGAAGATGATATGAACTATCGCGAGGTCACCGTCACCGGCGAGTACATGGCTCGACTCGAAACCGGGGCGGACTGGCGCGAGGAGATCGAAACCCTCGCTGCGGACGTTGAGGCCGAGGCGGGCTGGTTCAGCGCCCTCGGCTCGGTCGAGGACGCCGAGATCTGGTTTTACGATCAGGACGACAACCAGTACCAATCAATAACCTTCGACGAGCCGCTCGAAGTGGCCGCCTGCGTCGGCAACGTCAGCCTCCTGGACGGCGAGCTCTTCGCCCACACTCACGCGGTACTCTCACGGCGGAACGGACAGGCACTCGCCGGACACCTCAACGCCGGGACGGTCTTCGCGGGCGAGCTGTATTTCCGTGCCTTCGAGACGCCCCTGACCCGCCAGCGAGACGAGCGGACTGAGTTGGACCTCTGGCTGTGAGCGAGACGAGCGAGGGCCCCGCTGGCGACCAGTCCGAAGAGCCGGACAACCGGACCCCGATGCGACCGGACGACGAGCGGTATTTCGACCGAATAGAGCGTCGACTCGACGAGGCGATGGCGGTCGCCCAGCGCGCCAAGGGCCAGGGCAAGGACCCCGAACCCGAGGTCGAAATTCCGATCGCCCAGGACATGGCCGACCGCGTCGAAAACATTCTCGGGATTCCGAACGTCGCCGACCGCGTCCGGGAGCTCGAAGGCCAGATGTCACGGGAGGAAGCGGCCCTCGAACTGGCGAAGGACTTCGCCGAGGGACGGGTGGGGGATTACGACAGCAAGGCCGGGAAGATCGAGGGCGCAGTCAGAACGGCGGTCGCCCTGCTCACCGAGGGTGTCGTCGCCGCCCCCATCGAGGGGATCGACCGGGTCGAACTGCTCGACAACGACGACGGCACGCAGTTCGTCAACGTCTACTACGCCGGGCCGATCCGCTCGGCCGGTGGGACCGCACAGGCGCTGTCCGTACTGGTCGCCGACTACACCCGGAGTATCCTCGGCCTCGCCGAGTACAAGGGACGAGAGGAGGAGATCGAACGCTACGTCGAGGAGATCAACCTCTATGACAATGACACCGGCCTCCAATATTCGCCGAAAGACAAGGAGAGCCGCTTTATCGCGACCAATATGCCGATCATGCTCGACGGTGAGGCGACCGGCGACCTCGAAGTCTCGGGGTATCGGGACCTAGACCGCGTCGACACCAACTCCTCGCGCGGCGGGATGTGTCTGGTCGCCGCCGAAGGGATCGCCCTCAAAGCCCCGAAGATCCAGCGCTACACCCGCCAACTCGACGAGGTCGACTGGCCGTGGCTCCAGGACCTCATCGATGGCACCATCGAGGGCGAAGAAGACGACAGCAACGACGAAGCCGAAGCGGCAGCCGAAGCTGACGAATCCGACGCCGAAGCCGACGAAAGCGAGGCGAGCAAAAAGGAGAAGCCGGATGGACCGGCCCGCGTCAAACCCAAATCGAAATATTTGCTCGATCTGATCGCGGGTCGACCCGTCTTCGGGCACCCCTCCGAATCCGGGGGGTTTCGGCTCCGGTACGGCCGGGCGCGGAATCTCGGTTTTGCGACCGCTGGCGTCCATCCGGCAACGATGCACATCATCGACGACTTTCTGGCGACGGGGACCCAGATCAAAACCGAGCGGCCCGGCAAGGCAGCCGGCATCATCCCGGTCGACTCCATCGAGGGGCCGACCGTCAAGTTGGCGACCGGCGAGGTCCGGCGGATCGACGACCCCGAGGAGGCACTGGAACTCCGCAACGGCGTCGAGAAGATCCTGGATCTCGGCGAGTACCTCGTCAACTACGGCGAGTTCGTCGAGAACAACCATCCGCTCGCGCCCGCATCCTACGCCCCCGAGTGGTGGGTCCAAGAGTTCGAGGCTGCGGGTGCGGACGTCCAAGCGCTGGAGGATAACCCTCACGTCGACCTCGAATCGCCGACCGCCGCCGAAGCCCTCGAGTGGGCAACCGAGTACGACTGCCCGCTCCACCCGAAATACACCTACGTCTGGCACGATATCTCGGTCGCGGCCTTCGAGACACTCGCCGAAGCCGTTGCCGACGGCGAACTCCGCGAGGGCGGCAACGTGCTCGTGGTCGAGCGAAGCGAGACGATCCAGACGAGCCTCGAAACCCTACTTGTTTCGCACCACCAGACAGACGAGACCTGCGAGATCCGCGACTGGCTCCCGCTGGCCCGCTCGCTCGGCGTGAGCGAGGGCCTCACGAAAGGGTGGGACGAGCTATCGGCAGCGGCGCGGTCATGGGCTGGCGGTGATAACGCCGTGAAGGCCGCCAACGAGGTCGCCCCGTTCGACCTCCGCGAGCGCGCGCCAACACGGATCGGTGCGCGGATGGGTCGGCCCGAGAAATCCGAAAAGCGGGACCTCTCACCGGCAGTCCACACACTGTTCCCGATCACCGAAGCCGGGGGGAGCCAGCGGGACGTGGCCGCCGCCGCTCGGGAGATGGACGAGCAGGGTCGACGCGGCGTCCACAGGATGCAGATCAATCAGCGGCAGTGTCCCGACTGCGAGACCCGGACGTTCAAATCCCAGTGTCCGGACTGTGGAGCCCACACCGAACCCCACTACGAGTGTGAGGACTGCGAAGTCGTCTGCAAACCCGACGAGGCGGGCCGGGTCGAGTGCCCGCGGTGTGAACGCGAGGTGACCGCCGCCGAGTGGCAGGAGGTCGACCTCCGAAGCGAGTATCGCGGCGCGCTCGAATCGATCACCGAACGCGAGGGCAACTTCGAGATTTTAAAAGGCGTTCAGGGGCTGACCTCGGCGAACAAGACGCCCGAAGCCGTTGAAAAGGGTGTTTTGCGCTCGAAACACGGCGTCTCATCGTTTAAGGACGGGACCGTCCGGTACGACATGACCGACCTGCCGGTGACCGCCGTCAAGCCCGACGAACTCGACGTGACCGTCGACCACTTCCGCGGGCTGGGCTACGAGACCGACATCGACGGCGATCCGTTGCGGCATGACGATCAGATTGTCGAACTCAAAGTACAGGATATCGTCCTCTCGGACGGCGGGGCCGAGCACATGATCAAAACCGCCGACTTCGTCGACGACCTCCTCGAACGGTTCTACGGCCTGCCCGCCTTCTACGATGTCGACGAACGCGACGACCTTGTGGGTGAACTGGTCTTCGGGATGGCCCCCCACACGAGCGCGGCGGTGGTCGGACGGGTCGTCGGCTTTACGAGCGCAGCAGTCGGCTACGCGCATCCGTACTTCCATGCCGCAAAACGGCGGAACTGCGATGGTGACGAAGACTGTGTAATGTTGCTCATGGACGGGCTGTTGAACTTCAGCCGGGAGTTCCTGCCCAACAAACGCGGCGGGCGAATGGATGCGCCCTTGGTGATGTCCTCACGCATCGACCCGGCCGAGATCGACGACGAGGCCCACAACATGGACATCGTTGAGACCTACCCGAAATCGTTCTACGAGGCCACCCTCGAGAAGGCCGATCCCGAGTCGGTCGACATCCAAATCGGCGAGGACACCCTCGGCACCAAAGACCAGTACCGCGGCTTCGATCACACCCACTCGACGACGGATATTCACATGGGGCCGAGCCTGTCGGCCTACAAGACGCTGGGGTCGATGATGGACAAGATGGACGCCCAACTGGAGTTGGCCCGCAAACTCCGGGCGGTCGACGAGACCGACGTGGCCGAACGCGTCATCGAGTACCACTTCCTCCCGGATCTCATCGGCAACCTCCGGGCGTTTTCGAGCCAGAAAACGCGGTGTCTCGACTGCGGCGAGAAGTACCGCCGGATGCCGCTGTCGGGCGAATGCCGGGAGTGTGGCGGCCGGGTGAACCTCACCGTCCACGAGGGGTCGGTCAACAAGTACATGGACACCGCAATCGAGGTCGCCGAGCGGTTCGGCTGCCGGGAGTACACCAAACAGCGGCTCCGCATCCTCGAACGCTCGCTTGAGTCCGTCTTCGAGAACGACAAAAACAAACAGAGCGGCATCGCGGACTTCATGTAGCGGTTGGGAACCGTTCGCAAATCCCTTCGGTTTCAAGTGGAGACGTGTAGCCGACAGACCCGGTCGACCGGCATAACGCCCCGTTTCGACCGACAATCGGCGAATGCTATTGTTTAGCACACTTATGCGACTGCTGGTCGTAGCCGGAACCATGAGTGAATCCAACAGCCGTCCGGCGGACACCGATGGAACTCCGAAACACGTCGGCGAAACAGTGTTCGACGAGAACGGAGAGCCACTGGGCGTGGTCCGGAGCCTTACTCAACACGGGTTCGTCGTCTCGACCAGCCCCGAGGCCACCGGCGGCCCGCAGTCGACGAGCGGCGAGTTCGGCGAGGCCTACCTGATGTGGCGGTGTCTGGAGTGCGGCGAGATGGGCGAGATCGACGGGATGCCCGACCGGTGTCCGAACTGCGAGGCCGAAAAAGAGTCGCTGTACTACCGGACCGAGGACTAGTAGAAAGGCCGCAAACAGGTCAACACCACTCGGCGAGGACCGGCGCGTCGGTCTCGGATACCGAAAGCCACGCGTCATCCCGGCTGATGTCCGCGATAATATAGGAGGGACTACTGGAGGAAGCGTCGATAGAGGCCATCACCTCGGCATCCGAGCCATCGGCAACAGGTGTGTGTTCCTGTGGCATGGTTTTCTCTCACACTCTGACGTATATAAACGTGTCGAAAGGTAATGTAAATAGCCAGTGTCGACCGTCAGCAAGGCGGGCCGGCGTTCGGTTGATACAAGAGGCTGGCCGACGGTACGCGAACTATGCATGTAGTCGACGCGATGACACCGCGGTCGGAGCTGGTGACCGTCGAACTCCCCGGCACCCGCGACGACGTTCTGGATTACCTACAGGAACATGGCTTTTCGTCGGTCCCGGTTGTCAAGGAAAGCGACGGACGCGAGGTCTACCGCGGACTCGTCTCCCGAGACGACCTGATCGACCGCCCCGACGAAGACCAGTTGGCACTGCTAATGGCCGAAGTGCCGACGATCACGACCAACGCGGATATCCACGAGGCCGCCGCGGTCATGCGCGAGGAGACCGCCCGACGGCTGCCTGTCGTCGAGGCTGACGACGAGACCGCACTCGCCGGAATTCTCACGCTTACGGACGTGGTTCGGGCAATTGCCCGCGAGGAGATCGACGGCAAGACCGAGGTCGGCGACCTCGCGACACAGGATATCAACACGACCTACGTCGAGACCCCCCTGCCGGTCGGCGAACGCGAGATCTACTACGCGAACGTCCCCTACACCGTGGTCCTCGACGACGACGGCGAAATGACCGGCATCCTGACCGAAGTCGACATCGTCGAGGTCGCCCGCGTGGTCGAAGGCGAGGACGACACCGGCGAGTCGATCGCCGAACAGGACTCCGAGTGGGCCTGGGAAGGGATCAAGGCGGTCGGCAACAGCTACTTCCCGACCCGGAACGTCGAGATCCCGGCCGAACCCATCGCCGAGATCATGACCGAAAACGTGGTGACGATCTCCCGGACGAAGACCGCGACGGAGGCCGCACAGGCGATGATTACGAACGATATCGAGCAGATCCCCCTGTTGGCTGGCGGCGAACTCGTCGGCATGGTCCGGGATATCGATCTGCTCGGGGGGCTCTGATGGCCGAGCAAAACGACCTCATGGAGCTGGCCAAACGCCGCGGGTTCTTTTTCGGTTCGAACAGGGTCTACGGCGGAACGGCGGGCTTCTACACCTTTGGCCCGGAGGGCGCATCGCTCAAACACAACGTCGAGTCGGCGTGGCGCGACCAGTTCACCGTCCGGCTCGGCAACGACGAGATCGAAGCGCCGACGATCATGCCCGAGGCTGTCTTCGAGGCCTCAGGCCATCTCGACGGGTTCGACGACATGCTCGTCGAGTGCGCCGAGTGCGCCGAGAGCCACCGCGCCGACCACCTGATCGAGGACGCCGTCGACGATATCGAGGATGCCGAAGCCCTCGGCGCCGATCGCGTCGAGGAACTGATTCGGGAACAGGACCTCACCTGTCCGACCTGCGGGGCCGATCTCGCAGGCGAACCGGTCGAGGATTTCAACCTCATGTTCGAGACCTCGATCGGCCCCGGCTCGGGACAGACCGGCTATATGCGGCCCGAGACGGCCCAGGGGATTTTTGTCGAATTTCCGCGGCTCAAGGAGTACGCCCGCGGCCAGTTGCCGTTCGGCGTTACCCAGATCGGCCCCGCCTACCGCAACGAGATCAGCCCGCGGCGCGGGATCATTCGCGTGCGCGAGTTTACACAGGCCGAGCTCGAACAGTTTATCGACCCCGAAGAGGACGAGCCACCGCTCGGCGAGGTTGAGGATGTCGGCGTGAGGCTCTATCCTGCAACTGAGCAGAACGCCGACAACGGCGGCTACGTCGACACGACGATCGGCGAGGCCGTAGCGGAGGGGATCATCGGCTCGCCGTGGGTGGCCTACTACCTCGGGATCGCCCAGGAGTGGTACGAGCGCGTCGGCGTCGACATGGATCGGTTCCGGTTCCGCCAACACCTCAGCGGCGAGCGGGCCCACTACGCCGCCGACTGCTGGGACGCCGAAAGCGAGATCTCGGGCAACTGGATCGAGATCGCCGGTTTCGCCTACCGCGGCAGCTACGACCTCACCAAACACGGCGAGTACTCCGAGGACCGCTTTACGGTATTCAAACGGTACGACGAGCCAGTCACCGTCGAGAAAGCGGTCGTCGACCCCGATATGTCGGCGCTCGGCCCCGAGTTCGGCGGTGCGGCCGCCGACGTGGCCGAGGCTCTGCAGGATCTGGCCGCCGCCGAGCCCGACGCCTTCGAGGGCGACGAGGTGACCGTCGACGTAGACGGCGAAGAGTACACGGTCGACGCCGAAGTTGCGAACTTCTCAGTCGAGGAGCAGACCGAGTCGGGCGAACACATCACGCCCCACGTCGTCGAACCCTCCTTCGGTGTTGGGCGAACGGTCTACACCCTCTTGGAGCACGCCTACAGCGAAGACGAGGTCGACGGCGAGACGCGAAGCTACCTCTCGCTTGCGCCCGAAGTGGCCCCGACCAACGTCGCGGTCTTCCCGCTTGTCAGCAACGACGACGAGCTAATCGACGTGGCGACCGAGGTGTCGGGAAGCCTCCGGGAGGCAGGCATCTCGGTCACCTACGACGATTCGGGCTCGATCGGCCGCCGCTACCGTCGACAGGACGAGGTCGGCACGCCGTTCTGTGTGACCGTCGACCACGAGGGGCTCGAAGGCGACGGCAAGCAGACAGTCACGCTCCGCGAGCGGGATTCGGCCACCCAGATCCGGCTGCCGGCCGACGACGTGGCGGGGGAGCTGGAGGCCCTGCTGGCGGGTGATCGGGCGTTCAACGAGCTCGGCGACCGGTACGACGATGTCGCAACCGACGTGACGACAACGTGAGCCGGAGTCCGAGATGAGCGAGTACGGTCGGCGGGCGGTCCATGCCAGCGGCGTCGGGATGCCACTGCTGTATCTGCTCGGGCTGGCGACGTGGGACCAACTGCGGTACTTTATGTTGGGTGTGACAGCCGTGGCGTTCGTCCTGGAGTTCCTGCGGCTCGTCGTGGGGCTGAACCACTGGCTCTACGACGAACTCACCCGCCCCTACGAGGCCGACAGCGTGGCTGGCTACGCCTATTATATGCTGAGCATCACGCTCGTCGCGGTGACCTTTGGCCCGAGCGTCACGCTGCCAGCCGTCCTGATGCTGGCGGTCGCCGATCCGATCAGCGGCGCGCTGAGCGACAACGGCCCCCACGAACACAAACGCCCGGCGGTGATCGGCGCGACCTTCGGGCTCTGTTTCCTGCTCGCAGTGCCGTTTACGGCTACGTGGAGTGATCCCGCCGTAGGAGCCGCCGCCGCGGCCGGTGGTGCGCTGCTGGCGGCTATCGCCGATGGGATCAGACCGATCATTCGTGGGGTGGCCGTCGACGACAACCTCACGATCCCGCTGGCCGCCGCAGTCGGCATCGCCGGGGTGTTCTGGCTGCTCGGCGTCGACACCGGGTTCGATCCGTTCGGCTTCTGAAACGGTCTGTTTTCGAACGCGGAATCGTCTCCGGGCAACCGAAGCTCATTTACTAACTAGTCAGTAAGTTATAGGCGAAAAATGGAATCGGAGACGACCGAGGCGATCATCCGGGCGACCGGACGGAGCCTCTGTGAGTACGGGTATGCGGATCTCACAATGCAGCGGATCGCCGAGGCGTCGTCGGTGACGACGGCGGCGATCCACTACCATTTCGACACGAAAGAGGAACTCTTGGACGCGTTTCTCGACGATCTGGTCGACCGCTTCGAACGGCAGGTCGACTGTGAGGCCGACGACCCCCGCGAGCGGCTGGCGGGGTTTCTCGATGCGGTGTTCGGTTCGGAGCCCGACGACGAGTTCCCCGTCGCACTGATGGAGCTGAAGGCCCAAGCGCCCTACCACGAGCCCTACCGCGAGCGGTTCCGCGAGCTCGACGCCGCGCTTCGGGGGGGCGTCGAGGACGCCGTCGACGCGGGGGTCGAGGTCGGCTATTTCGAAGCGGTCGACGCCGCCGGGATCGCCCGGGCGGTCAGCACGATGATCAACGGCAGCCACGTTCGGATGGTCGCCCTCGGTGAAGACCCCGAAGAGACCCGGCAGGTGGTCGAAGACTACCTCGACGCACAGTTGGGCTGGAGCCCGGAGGAAAGCGCGTGAAGATTTTTAAAGGCCAGGAGGAACTCGAACTGACCGAGGGCGGCATCCTCAAGCCGCTGGTGTATCTCTCGTTGCCGATCGTGGTTACGAACCTGCTCCAGACGGCCTACAATCTGGCCGATACGTTCTGGCTCGGGCGCTACTCGACGGAGGCGCTGGCGGCGATCTCCTTCGGCTTCCCGATGGTCTTCTTGCTCATTTCGCTGGGAATGGGGCTGTCGGTCGCCGGGAGCGTGCTGGTCGCCCAACACACGGGCGCAAACGAGCCAGGAGAGGCTCAGTACGCCGCCTCACAGACGGTGACGTTCGCCGTGGTCGGCTCGCTGCTGTTGGGGCTCGTCAGCTACCCGTTCGTCGAGGGGTTCCTCGCGTTCCTCGGTGCCTCGTCGGAGGTGTTGCAGGGGGCGACCGCCTACATGGAGGTCATCGCGCTGGGCCTGCCTTTCATGTTCGGCTTCTTCGTCTTCATCTCGCTGATGCGCGGGGCTGGCGACACGATCACCCCGATGGTCGTCATGTTCGGAACGGTCGTGGTCAACGTTATCTTGGACCCCTTCCTCATCTTCGGCTTCGAGGCCAACCCGCTGTTCGGGATGCTCGGGGTGGCCGGGCTCCAGACGGAGCTGTTCGCCGCGACGGGCTTTGCCGGCATGGGGATCGAGGGAGCGGCAATCGCGACGGTCTTCTCGCGGAGCCTTGCGATGGTCGTCGGCCTCGGCATCATGCTGTCGGGCAGTCGAGGAATTCAGATCAACCTCGCCGACATGACGCCCGATTTCGACTACTTGAAAAAGATCCTCGCAATCGGCGTCCCGGCCAGTATCGAGGGGACCGGGCGGGCGCTGTCGATCAACGCGCTGTTGATCGTCGTCGGGCTGTTTTCGACCTCGGTCGTCGCCGCGTTCGGGATCGGCACCCGCGTACTCTCGGTCATCTTCCTCCCGGCAATCGCGGTCGCCCGCGGCGTCGAGACGATGTCGGGCCAAAACATCGGGGCGGGCAACCACGACCGCGCGGAGGCGGCCAACTACCTCGCGGCCAAGGGGTTGTTCGCGGTGCTCGGGGTCATGGGCGTCGTGATCTTCCTCGTCCCCGAGCCCATCGTCGGCGTTTTCACCAACGATCCCGCGGTGATCGACGAGGGGTCGACGCTCCTCCGATACGTCTCGCTGTCGTTCGGCTTCACCGGCATTATGCGGGCCTTCAGCGGCGGGTTCCGCGGGGCGGGCAAGACGCTCGTGGCCGCCAGCATTGCGATCCTGACACTCGGTGGCATTCGACTGCCGGTCGCTTACGTCGCCTCGCAGTACCGGCTGCCGATCCCCTACGCCGAGCTGGTTTTCGGCGTCCGAGGGATCTGGACGGCGTTTTTCGTCTCGAACGTGGCGGGTGCGGTCATCGCGTGGCTCTGGTTCCGGCGCGGGACGTGGCGCGAGGGCGACGTTCGCGGGCCGCCGGAGGTGGTCGACGAGCCTGAAGCCGACGAGCCCGAGGTCGACGCCTCGGCCGGAGACGATTAGCCACAACCAGTACCGAGTGTCGGATGAGGTCAGTACACACGGTACGGACAATCACGCAACGGTTTTGTAGCAGAGCCCAAAACCCACTGCTAATGGCAGCGAGTCGTCGACCACGCCTGTTGGCCTCTATCCGGCAGCGACGGCTGCGGCAGTGGTGCCAGCGGGCACCCCGGCGACTACCGCGAGCGGGGCGGCCATACGTGGCCGACCTCGCCTCGTTTTGACGATCGAGCCACTGTGGTGCCAGCAGGCACCCACCCGGTGCCGGTGGGCACCCACGGTTCGGCCGTCGATTCGTTTTCATGATTCCTCGTTTTTAGTCCCGTAGCCTGCTCTATGACGCTATTTTCGGAAAATAGAAACGCTGAATTTAAGTTCCCTTCTCTATTCGTTGTAGCCAATGACAAAGCGTGTGGCACTGGCGTTCAGTGGCGGTCTGGATACGACCGTCTGTGTGCCGGTTCTCGAAGAGGAGTACGGCTACGACGAAGTAATCGGCGTGACAGTCGACGTCGGCCAACCGGCCGAGGAGTTCGAAGAGGCCCGCGAGACCGCCGAAGCCCTCGATCTGGAGCATCACGTCGTCGAGGCGAAAGCGGAGTTCGCCGACCTCTGTTTCGACGCGGTTCGCGCGAACGCGGACTATCAGGGCTACCCGCTCGGGACCGCGCTGGCCCGTCCCGTGATCGCCAAATCGATCCTCCGCGTCGCACACGAGGAAGGCTGCGACGGGATCGCCCACGGCTGTACCGGCAAGGGCAACGACCAGCTGCGGTTCGAGGCCGTCTGGCGCGCCTCCGATCTCGAAGTCATCGCGCCCGTCCGCGAGATGGGGATGACCCGTAACTGGGAGATCGAGTACGCCGACGAGCGTGACCTCCCCGTGCAGGCGGGCAACGAGGGCACGTGGTCGATCGACACCAACCTCTGGAGTCGCTCCATCGAGGGCGGCGATCTCGAAGAGCCCGACTACGTCCCCGGCGAGGAGATCTACAACTGGACGACCGCCCCGAGCGGCAAGACCGGAGAGGTCGAAATCGGCTTCGAGAACGGGTATCCGGTCGCACTCAACGGCGAGGCGATGGAGCCGGTCGCGCTCATCGAGGAACTCAACAAGCTGGCGGGCTCCTACGGCGTCGGCCGCACCGACATGATGGAAGACCGCATGCTCGGCCTCAAAGTCCGCGAGAACTACGAACACCCCGCGGCCACCACGCTGCTGAACGCCCACGAGGGCCTCGAATCGCTCGTCCTCACGAAAGAAGAGCGTGACTTCAAACAGCAGGTCGACAACGAGTGGAGCCAGAAAGGCTACGAAGGCCTCGTCGACGGCCCGCTGGTCGCCGCCCTTGAGGGCTTCATCAACGAGACCCAGCAGAAAGTCACCGGCTCGGTGACGATCCGCTTCGAGGGCGGCCAAGCCCGCGTTGTCGGCCGGTCCAGCGAGTACGCCGTCTACTCCGCCGATGCTGCCTCGTTCAACACCGAGACGGTCGGCAAGATCACCCAAGAGGACGCGACCGGTGTCGCCAAATACCACGGCTATCAGGACCGCATCGCGGCCCAAGCCGAGAAGGCCGCAGCCGACGCCGAAACGAAAGCAGCCGCCGACGGCGGCGACAGCGAATAAGATGTCCGGAGACTCGACGGACGGCGACGCGGAAGGGGGCGATGAGACGGTGGTCCGCCGGGACCGCTTCAGCGGCGGCCCCGCCCGCGAGTTCCTGTCGAGTCTCGCTGGCGACGAGCGGATTTTTAAATCCGATCTGGCGGTCGACCGCGCTCACGTCGTCATGCTCGCCGAACAGGGGAGTATCAGCGACGAGGAGGCCGGAACGATTCTCGCCGCGCTCGCCGATGTCGAGAGCGCGGGCCACGGTAACCTTGCCGGCGGCGAGGACGTTCACGAAGCTATCGAGTCGGCGGTCATCGACCGCGTTGGCCCCGACGGCGGCAAGATGCACACCGCCCGGAGCCGAAACGACGAGGTGGCCGCGTGTATTCGGTATCGGCTCCGCGCCGATCTGCTGGCGGCCATCGAAACCACACTGGGGCTGCGTGAAGCCCTCATTGAGGCGGCGGCCGAGCACACTGAGACCTTGATGCCCGGCTACACGCACCTCCAGCCTGCCCAACCGATCACAGTCGGCCACTACCTCATGTCGTATGCGTCGGCGATTAGCCGCGATACGGCCCGCCTGCTGGATGCCTACGACCGCACCAACGAGTCGCCGCTCGGCGGCGCGGCGTTCGCGGGCACACCGTTCGATATCGACCGCGAGCGCACCGCCGAACTGCTCGGGTTCGACGGCGTCGTCGACAACTCGATGGACGCTTCCTCGGCGCGGGATTTCCTCGCCGAGTCGACGGCGGGGCTGGCGACCCATGCCACGACGCTGTCGGGGCTCGCAGAGGACATCATCATCTTCGCTAATAAAGGGTATATCGACCTCTCGGACGACTACAGTTCGACCTCGTCGATCATGCCCCAGAAGAAGAACCCCGACACGCTCGAACTGACTCGCGCGGTCGCGGGCGACGCCATCGGCGAGTTGACCGGCTTGCTGTCGACGCTGAAAGGACTCCCACGAGCCTACAACCGCGACCTGCAGCGGGCCCATCCACATACGTTCCGGGCTGTCGACGCCGTCGTCGAGGCCTCGGCGGTCGCCGCGGGGGCAGTGTCGACTGCGAACTGGAACGAATCGCTGCTGGCCGAGGAGGCCGGAACGGGCTTTTCGACGGCGACCGGGATCGCCGACCTGCTGGCGATGGCCGGACTGCCGTTCCGGACGGCCCACGAGGTGGTCGCGCTGGCCGCCGAGGAGGCCGAGGAGACGGAGACGGCGGTCTCGGCCCAACTGCTCGATTCGGCCACCGAAGAGGTTCTCGGCGAGTCGCTGTTCGAGTACGTCGACCGGTCGGCCGTCGACGACGCCCTCGATCCGGCCCAGAGCGTCGACAGTCGCGACTCGCAAGGCGGTCCGGCTACTGCGGCGGTGAAGTCCACCATCGTGGGCGCACGCGAGAGGCTCGCAGCCGACAGCGACGCGCTGGCCGACAGACAGGCCGCGCTGGACGAGGCCGAAACAGCACTCAAGGAGGCGGTCGACGAGTATGTCTGAGACAGTCCGGTGGCAGCGGCCACCCATCCGGCGACCCCCGTTTGGGGGCACT
>Ga0207753_1000600_pt1 | contig 13725 bp, 14 predicted proteins | sample PonA233FremontCA_2_FD_187273 | JGI IMG/M metagenome (GOLD analysis project Ga0207753, IMG submission 187273) | Salt pond sediment microbial community from Fremont, CA, USA - Pond A23 Sediment 3 (SPAdes) | ecosystem: Environmental > Aquatic > Non-marine Saline and Alkaline > Saline | place: USA...
CTTCTCGATGGCCATGCCGATCTGTCCGGCTAGTAATGCGATGACGATTGCGATCATCATGTGGTCGAAGCTGAGAGCCAACAACTGCCAGATCGCTATACCCATCGAAAAAAGAAAGATGGAATAAAAAAGCCGCAGAGATTGTTTCACCTGTCGCTGTGAATATCGACTCCGTATTTTCTGGGCTACACCTCCATCGGCTCCTGATTCCGTCATAGTGTCACCTATACTGTGTGAATATAACTACTCTGTAGAAAAGAACCGTGATCTCGCTCACCACTGACCGATCACGAGCAATCAGGACAAGTATATGGGTTTTTATCGTGTCCGCCGAACTCAGCACACAATGATCCTATCGGACACCGATCTGCTCGAACGGCTGGGTGAGGGTGATCTGGTCGTCGACCCCATCGACGACATCGACACCCAGGTCCAGCCCGCGAGCATCGATATGCGGCTCGGCCCCGAGTTCCTGGAGTTCCAGCGCACCAACATCCCCTGTATCCACCCGAATCGCGCCGAGGAGGTCGACGACTACGTCCGCGAGACCTACGTTGAGGAGGGCGAGGAGTTCATCCTCCATCCCGGCGATTTCGTCCTCGGCACGACCAAGGAGCGCGTCGAGATCCCCGCCGATCTCGTGGCGACCGTCGAAGGCCGGTCGTCGCTCGGTCGACTTGCGGTTGTGGTCCATGCCTCGCTCCCCTACGACGAGCAGGTCTTCCTCTGGACGCCCGAAGACGGATTCGGGTTCTACGAGATTGGCGATATCGTTGAAAACGAACGCCCCGCTCACGCGGTCGCCTTCGATCCGAAAACACTGCGGATCAACACCCATCGCGTCTCGGACTACATCGAGAATCCAACCAAGCGCATCTATCGCGTCGAACTTAAATCCGGCCGCGAAGTGCTTGTGACCCGCGATCACAATCTGTTCACGTTGGATGAACACGGCGGCGTCACCCGCATCGAAAGCGAGGCCGCCGAGGGTACGTTGGTGATGACTCCAAGAACGCTCCCGGAAGCTGATGTTCCCGAGGCGTCGATTGATCTCCTCGACCGACTCGATAACGACGAACTCACCGTCTACGCCTCGGATGGACTCGGCGCTGTCGACTGGGATGGTGTTCCACAGGGGTCGGAACGCCACTATCGAGACCAGTCGAGTGCTCCGGCAACTGCAATCAGGCCCACAGCGGCCCCTGATGAACTCGATATCGCGTTCAAACAGAGTACACTTCGGCTTCCGCGACACCTTCCAGTGACCGAAGAATTGGGCTGGTGTCTCGGTTTTTATATTGCAGAGGGCTTTGCCCGCCGGAAGCAAGTCGTCGTCAATAATCAAAACCAAGACTACGTCGACCGGTTTGCCGACTACTTCGAATCGTGGGATGTGAGCCTCTCGTGGAGTGAACAAGACAGCGGTGTGACCGCAGTGACAGTCTGTTCGGCACTCTGGTCGGCCGTGTTCCGTGATCTCTGTGGAAGTGGGAGCGACAAAACGATTCCAGACGCTGCGTGGGACTGGCCGACACCGGTCCTCGAAGCACTCTACGAGGGGCTTGTCGATGGAGATGGGAGTAGACGAGAAAGCCGTGACACACTATACACCGCGAACCCCGAGCTGGCCGACAGAGCAGCCTATCTCGGAACCCGATTGGGGTATGATACGTCGATGTACAGCCGAGACCGCGAACAGTATATCGAGCTGAGTGATTGTCATAACGAAATGACTGAGCACACAGTCGACTTCTCGAAAAACGCTCACAAACGCGGCCAGTACGTGCCAACACCGAGCGCACTGCTCAGGAGCTACCGAAACGAGGCCGGACTCACGATGGGCGAAGCCGCCACCGAGATGGGCTACTCGTCTCCATCGAGCATCTCCAATGTAGAGAACCGTGAATACGAGTCAGTCAAACGCGAAACACTGGACCGGTTCCGCGAGGTGTACGCCGAGGCTGGGGTCGATACGACCCGACTTGACCAGCTGCTTGACGGCGATATCGTCTTCGACAAGGTGGTCTCAGTGGAAAAAACCGACCGCGTTGAGCCAACGTACGATCTCGAAGTCCAGCCACGAGGCCGAATCATCGAGAACTTCCTCGGTGGCCGTGGTGGGGTTTTCCTCTCGAATACTGCCGGGTTCGTAGACCCCGGCTACCGTGGGCAGATCACCCTCGAACTCTCGAACCTCGGTGCTGCGCCGGTCGCCCTCTCGCCGGGCATGCGCGTCTCCCAACTCGTCTTCACCGAGCTCAAATCCGAGTCGACGCGACCCTACGGCAGCGAACGCGGCTCGAAGTATCAGGACCAACACGGCCCGCGGGCCTCCAAGATCCAGGACGACCCCGAGTTCGTGTCAGCCGACGATCCCGAGACCAACGAACCCAAATCCGAGACGGACGAACTCTAACCAATGAAATTCATCGAAGAACTCGTCGTCGAGGAGTTCCTCCCGACGATCCGGTCGATGCTGGCCGAAGCCCTCCGGGCCCGCGACCTGACCCAACGGGAGGTCGCCGACGTGCTCGGGATCAGCCAGTCGGCGGTCTCGAAGTACGCCCACGGCGAGGTCGCTCGCAACGAACGGATCGAAGACGACCAGCGAGTGGTCGACCTCGTCGAGAGCATCGCCGACGGGCTCGCCACGGGCGATATGAGCCGCGTGCGGGCGCTCGTCGAGATCGAGGTACTGATCCGCCAACTGGAGGACGGCGACCTGCTGGCTGATCTCCACGAGGAGGCGATGCCCGCGCTCGTCGAGGCCGATATCGATTTCTCGGTCCACGACCCCGACAGCCGTATCCGCACCACCGAACAGGTCCGGTCGTCGGTCCGCCGCGGCCTCCGGACGCTCACCAACATGGGCGGCTTCGCCACGCTCATCCCGAACGTCGGCTCGAACCTCGTCGAGTGTCTGCCGGACGCGACGACCGTCGACGATGTGGCGGGTGTGCCGGGCCGCATCTTCGATATCAAGGGCCGAGCGACCGTCCCCTCGGACCCCGAGTTCGGCGTCAGCGAACACGCCGCGTCGGTCCTGCTGGCCGCCCGGAACCACGCGGTCGACGTTCAGGCGGGGCTCAACATCGCCTACGACCCGGAACTGCTCGCAACCTTCGAGGAGGCGGGCTACACCACCGTCGAGTTCGACTCCGAAGCCAGCGATGAACTCGATGCGACGATCGCCGAGGCGGTTGCCGCCGCCGAGCTCACCGAGACGTTCGTCTGCTACCAGACCGGTAGCTTCGGCATCGAACCGATCTCCTACGTGCTCGGCCCCGACGCCCCGTCGGTCGCCGCGGCCGTTCGCTCGGTCACCTGAGCGCTGGCACTGACACCCTCACGAGCGGAATCAGTCGACCGGTTCGTCGACGGTCGTCGAGGGTTCGTCGGTGCTCGACAACGGGGGCTGGTCGGGTTCGGCATCGCCCCCCAGTGTGATGCCACAGCGAAGCTCCGCGAGGCTCAGGTGCTCGGTTCTTACCGTCCCCTCCGAGATGGGTTCGGCGCGCTCGCCGCCCTCGTCCCGGTTCTCGTCTACAAGACCGTCCGTCTCATCTGTCGCCATACCATCCCATCAGTAAAACCAACGCTTTGTTAGCCATGGCATATACGAACTGACGCCGGTAGCCGACAGTTCCAATGACACATTCAAGCCCGGTATGGACAGCTTACTTACAGAATACATACCATTATTTCGCCGAACCGTTCCGGAAATCCGAACCGACAGGAATCGACTGCGGCGGCTGCGGTTCGTTTTTTCTCCGTTCGGTCCGACGGCCTCGATATGAGTGACTCGGTCGGTTCCACACAGCGGTTCTATACGCGGTGGGCGCGGCTGTACGATCTGGTGGCCGTCTACACGCCCGGCATCAGGTCGTTGCGAGCGGCCGCCGTCGACCGCCTCGACCTCCAGCCGGGCGAGACGGTCGTCGAGATGGGCTGCGGCACCGGCGCGAACCTCCCGCTGTTGCGCGATCGTGTCGGTCCCGAGGGGACCGTGATCGGCGTCGACCTCAGTCCCGGCGTCCTCGAAATCGCAGCCGACCGAGTCGACCGAGCGGGCTGGACAAACGTCGACGTTCTACGTGGCGACGGCACCCGACCACCGTTCACGGGTCGGGAGGTCGACGCCGTCTTCGCCTCGCTGGTCTCCGGGATGCTCGGCGAGCCCGCGGCCGTCGTCGACGAGTGGGCCGATCTCGTCGGCTCCGGCGGACGTCTCGGCCTGTTCGATCTCGCGCGCAGCAGCAGGCCGGTGGCCCGACCGCTCAACGGCCTCTTTCGACGGTTCGTCACGACCGCCAACCCGCGGTCGGTCCGGCGGTCGACCGCGCCGCTGGCCACTCTCGACCGTCGGGTCGCAGCGGCCCACCGACAGCTCCACGAGCGGTGTTCGGAGGCCCGATACGGGACACGGGCGCTCGGCTTCGCCCGGCTGAGTGGCGGCACGGTCGACTGACGCTCATAGCTGGAACACGGCGACAACCGCGACCAACGCGAGGCTTCCGGCCGCGAAACAGAGCCGGTTGGCCAACGGACTCTTCGAAGGCGTGAGGTCGACCGTGTAGTGACGGTCGGAAACCGGCCGAAACGGCCACAGTCCCATCGGCGTCACGAGGTCGCCAGCCAGATGGCCCACTCCCGTCAGCGTCGACGCGCCACCGAACCAAACCGGTATCCAAACGGGGAGTAGCCGGTGACTACTTATATACAACTTCCAGAAAAAGATGCCGAGGCCGACGAAGAGACCGACCAGCAGGCCAACGCCGAGTGCGAACCAGATGGTGTGGGTAGAGCCGCGATGGTCGAGACGACCGGTGTAGGTGTCGAGATCCGGTAGCGGCGCGAGGGCGACCATCACCACGCCCATGAGGGCCGCCACCAGTGGCTGGCCGGTCGACAGCAGCACCCCTGCCAGCGGCGCAAACAGCAACAGCGAGATACCGACGTGGCCAAGCACGTACACAGCGGCTGTTGGCTCGCAGTCGACAAGAGCAGTTCGGCGACCAGTATATAACAACAGGATCGGACTGTGAGGCGTCGTCAGTCGTCGGCGGGCGACGGGGCGACCGAGAAGTCGACGGCGCTGCCGTCCTCGCCGAGTTCGTCCAGTGCGACCGCGGCCGCCCGCTTTCCGGACAGCAACATTGCGCCGAACGTCGGGCCCATCCGCGGCAGGCCGTGAGTGGTCGCCGTGGCGAGGCCGGTGGCGATCACGCCGTCGTGGACTGTCCCCGTCTCTTCGACGACCACGTCCTCCGACTGGGTGACCCACATCGAGTCGTGGCCCGGCGAGTCGTGGCCCGGTGCGCCGTACTCGCCCTCGCCGCTCCGGTCCATGCCGACGTTGTTCTCCTCGGCGTGGCTGATACCGGGCGCATCGAGGACGCCGCGTTCCTGCAGTTTGGAGACGACGACCGCCTCGTGGCCGGTGGCGTCGATCACGAGATCGGACTCGACGGCGATCGGGTCGACACAGGTGAGTTCACGCGGGAGGGCGTGGACCGGCGTCCAGTTCATGACGATCCCCGCAACGCGGTGGTTCTCACGGACGACGATGTCGGTGAATTCGGTCATATTCTGAATCTTCGCACCGGCATCACAGGCGGCCTTGATCAGCGCCGAGCAGGCGTGTGGCCCCTTGGCAGTGTGGAGCCCCTCGGCCTCATCGCTTTCTTTGTGGGGAACGCCGAGTTCGTCGAGGACTTCGTCGGCTGGCTCACGAACGGTAACGGTGTTCATGAGGAAGCCGCCGAGCCAGAAGCCGCCGCCGAGATAGTTGTTCTTCTCGACGACCATGACCTTTACATCCTGTTCGGCGAGCTCCTTGGCTGCCATCAGCCCCGAGGGGCCGCCGCCGACGATGATCACGTCGCTCTCGCTGAAATCGAGGAACTCCTCGCTGAACTCCTCGGTGATGGCGCGTGTGACTTCCGCCTCGCCTGCTGCACTGAAGCCGTTGAACTGTGACATACTACTTAGTGGTATCTCTTGGTGGTACAAGTTGCTTGTGATTTGTCGGTTTCTCGGGGTGGTAACACAGACACAACCGCAAGCAACCCTTTTGAGTGCTCAGCTCCTCGTTTCAGTACCAATGAACATGCTCGTCGACGGCGAGTGGCGAACCGACACCTTTCAGGCGACCAACGAGGAGGGGGCCTTCGAGCGACAGACGACCCCCTTCCGTAACTGGATCGCTGGGAGCGACGTCCCCGACCACGTCGACGCCGAGCCGGACGACCGCTTCGAGGCCGAAGCCGGTCGCTACCACCTCTACGTCTCGCTGGCCTGTCCGTGGGCCCACCGCACCCTGCTGGTTCGGGCGCTGATGGGGCTCGAAGACGCCATCGGCGTCTCGGTTGTCGACCCCTACCGCGGCGAGGATGGCTGGCAGTTCACCCCCGAGAAGGCGGGCTGTACCGAGGACAAACTCCACGGCAGCGAGTTTCTCCGAGAACTGTACGTCGAGGCCGACCCAGAGGCGACCTGCCGGGTGACCGTTCCTGTGCTGTGGGACACGAAAAAAGAAACCATCGTCAACAACGAGTCACGCGAGATCATTCGGATGCTCTCGACGGGGTTCGGCGAGGTGGCCGAGCGGGACGTCGACCTCGCACCCGAGGTGATCCGCGAGGAGGTCGACGAGATCATCACCTCGATTTACGAGCCGATCAACAACGGCGTCTACCGGGCCGGCTTTGCGACCAAGCAGCAACCGTACGACGAGGCCGTCGACGAACTGTTCGACGCGCTGGACCACTGGGACGAGGTCTTGGCCGACCAGCGGTTCCTCGCGGGCGACCGGCTCACCGAGGCCGACATCTGTATGTTCACGACGCTGATCCGATTCGATCACGTCTACCACACCCACTTCATGTGCAACGTGCAGTACATCCACCAGTACGACAACCTCTGGCCCTACCTGCGCGATGTCTACCAGCAGCCCGGCGTCGCCGAGACGGTCGACATCAGTCACATAAAGGAACACTACTACACGACCCATCCCGACGTGACGCCCCACGGGATCATCGCTCAGGGACCGGATCTCGACTTCTCGGAACCGCACGACCGCGACGAACTCGCGGCCACCGTGGACCCGCAGTAGCCCCGGTTTAACTTATAATTTTTCGGCTGTTCCAGCGTCCTCGCCCGACCCAAAGCTCGTACAGCCTGCAATCGAGGCTGTTCCGAGAGCGCCGAGCGATGCGAGGACGGTACGCCGGTCGACCGATGGAGTATCCGACGACATCACCGTTCACATCCTACTATAAAAGACAGCGACTGCGGGACCATGGCCGGGGTTGCTCGGGTCGACTGATAGGTCTTCTGGAGCGAATTTAGTTCAACTCGCCGCCTCGAATCGCGGCCTCAGCCGCCGCCAGCGCCGCTTCGGGATCGAACGCGTCGACGATCTCCGCCAGCGTCTCGCGGTCCGCCCCTTGCAGATCTTGCGCGTGGGCAGTCATGTTCGGCACCGCGCGCATGATGTTGTCGACGATCGGGATCGCCGCCACCTGTGCGGACCGAGAGAGGGGATTGAGATCGATCACGATCTCGGTTTTTCCCATCTCGCCCAGCGCCTCGGCGCGGTCGCCGTCTTCGAGCGGCACCAGCACCACGTCGGCCGCGCCGATCCCGTCGGCGTCGACTTTCGCCCGCTCGTGGCTCAGGTTCGGAATCCGACCGTCGGCGGTCAGTCCCTTGACGTTCTCAGCGCCGTGCTCCCGCAGATGGGCCGCGATGGCTTCCATCCGCTCCTCGGTCCGATTAAAGAGGTTGATTTCGATATCGGCGTCGACCACCTCCGCGAGGTCGACCACCTCTTCGGCCACCAGCGCGGCGACGTTGCCGTTGACTGAGAGGACGGGGTGGTCAGCCAACAGCAACTGGGCCGCTGCGGCGCGTTCGGCCGCGTCGGCGCTGTCGATGGTCCGCTCGCCTAACAAGTAGTCGAAGGCCTCGCCACGTCCCTCGGCAATAAGGCCCTGTTTGCTGGTGATTCCCCTGTCGACGCCCGCCTCGATGCGGTGTCTCGTCAGCAACGACTCGTATCGCGGGTGGTCCTCCGGGACATCGATCTTGCTCATTAGGTAGACGTTCGACTCCGGCGTCAAAACGTTCGCTTTTCGGCGGCAGGATCCCTTAGGCGTCGTGGTCGACCAGTCGCCCGCCAGCAGCATCGACTCGGCAGACGGTGGGCTCGTAGCCAGCATCCGAGAGGCCGGTCCCGGTCGCGAAGACGGTCCGGCCGAGCATCGCCATCGCGGCCTGCCCGCCCGCGGCCTCGACCGCTGCAATCGCCTCGCTCACGTCGTCGGTCAGCAGTCCGGCGTCGGCAGCAAACTCACGGCAGGCACCCATGAACGCCTCGACGCTCGGCTCGGCCAGCAGGGCATCCAGTGCGGTCGCCCCCGCCTCGGAGAGCTGGTCGGTATCGCCCGACAGCACGGTTTCGGTCGACAGCCTGCCGAAGGTGACGTACTCGATCCGGGGCCGTGCCGGGAGGCCATCGAGTGCGCCGTGGCGAGGGCCGCCGGGTTCGAGCCGGATCGGGAGCCCGCCGCGGGCTTGGGCGACCACGTCGCCGAGACCGGTTCCGGCCTCGACCTCCGCGCAGTGGGCCACCTCCACGAGTTCGTTTTCGGTTTTCCCGCAGTCGAAGGCCGCGTTGGCCGCCAGCGCGGTGCCGAGGGCGACGGCTCCCGAAACGCCGAACCCAGCGCCGATGGGGAGCGGTGTCTCCGCGTCGACGCTCGCCACGACCCCGAGGCGGTCGAGCACCGTCTCGACCGGGTCGATGTCGACGGCCTCGCCGTTGAGCCGGAGTCCCGACCCGTGGCTGACGGTGACCGTCACGCCATCCGAGAGGGCGATTCCCGCCCCGCGGCTTCCGGCTACCGCCGGATCGGGGGCCGGATGGGCACTGAAAAAGCCGGTGACGTGGCCGGGGACGAACGCCGTCGCCACCGGTCGACCGGCTGGCTGCTTCATACACCACCCAGACCGAGCGGCCGATTAACGGTTCTCCTTTATTCGTCGATCCGGGGGTCCTTCGTCCGGTCGGTGCCGGTTTTGACCGCGATATCGTCGGCCTCAGGGTCGATCCCGAGGTGGTCCGCCCCCGCGGGTGTGAGCCGAAGGCGGGCGTTGGGGTGCTGGTCGGCACCTCCGTCCAAGCGATCTTCCTCGCGCAGGCGGTCGACCTCGGCCATCGCCTGCTTATAGGTGTAGCTGCCGAAGACGAACGCCGTATCCAGCAGCAGATCCTCGGGGACGCCCGGTCCGGTATCGAACCGCTCGATCAGCCACAGCAGGTCGTGGATTGTGAGTGTCTCGCCACGGGAGACTGCCTCGTCAAGCACCACATCTGAGAGGTCGGTACTCATTGGCTCCTGTTGGTGGCTCGATACTAAACGTCGGCTGGCAGTCTGCGTATTCTGACCGTAACTGAATACTACGTGAATAGTTATTGGTCGACGACGAGCTCAGCTGCCGCCTCCGTCGACAGCAGCGATTTCGCCTACGGGCTCAATCGCTGTCTGTCTGACGAGACTCGCTTTGCTCGTCTCGTTGGCCGTCAGGTCTTCGCCCTATGGGCTCAGACGCTGACGATCTCGCGGGAAGAGCACGGCTTCTCGAATGTTGTCCAGCCCGAGGATTGTCATCACGAGTCGCTCGCCACCGAGGCCGAACCCGGCGTGTGGCGGCATGCCGTATTTGAACATCTTCGTGTAGTACTCGAAGGCCTCGGGATCGAGGCCCTGCTGTTCGAAGCCTTCGATCAGGTGGTCGTAGCGGTGTTCACGCTGGCCGCCCGAGACGAGTTCCATCCGCGGGTGCATCAGGTCGAACCCAGTAGAGAGCTGCTCGTCGTCGTCCTGATCCATGATGTAGAACGGTTTGATCTCGGCGGGCCAGTCGGTGATAAAGTAGTGTTCGCCGACATCCTCGCCGAGGGCGATCTCGCCCTCGGTCGGCAGGTCGTCGCCCCACAGCAGCTGTTCGTCGAGTTCGCCAGTGGCGTTGATGCGCTCGATAGCCTCCTCGTAGCTGAGTCTGGGGAACTCGCCGGTCGGCGCTTCGAACTCCTCGGCGAGGCCGAGGGCTTCGAGTTCGTCTCGGCAGTTCTCGTCGACAGCCTCGTAGGCGGCCTTGACGACCGCTTCGGCGACATCCATCGCCTCGTGGTGGTCGCAAAAGGCCCCCTCGAAGTCGATCGAGGTCGCCTCGTTGAGGTGTCGGGGCGTGTTGTGTTCCTCGGCGCGGAAGATCGGGCCGATCTCGAAGACGCGCTCCATGTTGGAGCCAGCCATCAGCTGTTTGAACAGCTGCGGGCTCTGGTTCATGAACGCTTCCTCACCGAAGTAGGTGATCGGGAACAGCTCGGTGCCGCCCTCGGTGCCGGTGGCGACGATCTTCGGCGTGTTGATCTCCGTGGCGTGGTGGTCGCGGAACGCCTCGCGGGCCGCGTGCTGGATCTCCGCGCGGATCGTGAAGATCGCTTGGACCTCGTCTTTGCGGAGGTCGAGCGTCCGGTTGTCGAGTCGCGTCGACAGCTCGGCGTCGACCTTCCCCGAGGGGTCGAGCGGGAGTTCGGTGTCGGCTTCGGCGACGACCTCAACGGAGTCGGGGGTGAGTTCGACGCCCGTCGGGGCGCGTGGCTCCTCGTCGACCGCGCCGGTGGCGGTGAGCACACTCTCGCGGGCCGCCCCGAGGCCCGTCTCGACCAGCTCGTCGTCCATCTCGTCCTTTTCGAACTTGATCTGGAGCTTGCCGGTCGTGTCCCGAAGGATAAGAAAGGCGATGCCACCGAGGTCGCGGACTTCGTGGACCCAGCCAGCGACCGTGACGGTCTCGCCGGGTTCGGCATCCGCAGTGTAGGTTCGGTCCTGCATACCTCCCCGTTTCAGCCCGAAGCCTTAAACTCGGCCGGTTTCGCCCGACGGGGGTGGCCCCGTCTTCACTGCCCGTCGGCCTGCGGATGCGGCTCATCGACGAACTGGAAGATCGGCTCGAACTCCTCGGGGAGTTGGTTCCGCACTTTTTCGATATTACCCAGCGGGACGACCTCACTCACGAGCCCGACGATCGTCTGGCTGTAGTAGTTGGCTGCCGACCGCTCGATGCCTGCCCGCTGGCCGACCCGATCGAGAAACTCGTCGAACGTGAACTTCTCACCACCGGCCCGCTCGGCTGCTTCGATTAGATACCGGTCGACCTCCATCGGCAGCGGCGAGGCGAGGTCGGTGGCCTCGCCGGGATCGATGCGCTCGCCGAGCGTCGTCAGCACCGCCCGTGTCACCCGCACCGCTGGACCGAGTTCGTCGAGTTCGAGCCGGTGTTGGGCCTGCCCCATGAACGTCTTGTAGTTCATTCGTTGTAGGGCGCGCGCTGGGCTTCGATGACCGAGGAGAGTCCCTGCTGTTCGTCAGCAAGGAGCGTTGTCAGGTCGTCCGATGTGAGGATGCCGACGAGCTCGCCGCTGTCGTCGGTGACGGGGAGCCGTCGAATCCCGTTGTCGCTCATCACGTCTACGGCCTCGAAGAATCCGGCCGTTCGCTCGACAGTTTCGAGGTTTTCCGACATCACGTTCCCGGCGGTCTTGTCGGACGTATCGCCCTCCTCGGCGACACACCGCAAGGCGAGATCCCGGTCGGTGACGATCCCGACCGGCTGCTCGTCGTCGACGATCACCACGCTACCGACGGTCTCGTCGGCCATCGTCTGGCCGAGCTCCGAAACGGATGTCTCTTCGGTTGCCGTTACGACGTCGCTGCGTGCGAGATCATCTACTGGCATTCTGTGTCACCACCTTGCCGTTCGCTCCCCCGTGGCTTGTAGTTTTATACATAAAATAGACGGGTAAGAATAATCATCCTACTGTATCGTATCAATAGCCGACCAGTCGACGACCCGTAGTGTCGGTGCTGCTGTCGTGCCGCCTTTGTGGTGCTGTTTCAGTTCGGGAGCGCGGTGATACACGACCTTTTTGCTCGTGGAATCGGACAGTCAGCCAATGGATGCTGGACCGAGTCCGACACCTCCGTCGGATCGTCTCGTGAGCCTCGATGTGCTCCGCGGATTCGCACTGCTCGGGATTCTGCTTATCAACATCTGGGTGTTTGCGATGCCGTTTGCGGTGTTGCAGAACCCGACAGTGTACGGCGGTTTCTCCGGGCTGAACTATTTCGCGTGGCTGGGGGCTCACGTCTTCGCCCAAGAAAAGTTCATTACGTTATTCACGTTGTTGTTCGGGGCCGGGATCATTCTGTTCACCCGGAGCAAACCAGATAGTAGAGTACTCGCCTTGCACTATCGGCGAACGGCAATCCTGCTCGGTATCGGTCTCGCCCACGCCTATCTGCTGTGGTACGGCGACATCCTGGTCCAGTATGCGCTCTGCGCGCTGTTCGTCGTCACGGTACGTGACTGGGAGCCCGGGACGCTGGCGCGCTACGGACTGTTGTTCGTGGCGGTGCCGACACTGATGTCGGTTCTCCAAGGGCTGTCGCTGCCCCCGGATGCGGCCATCTCTGGGTGGGTCCCCTCGGAGGCGGCTATCGCCTCGGAGATCGAAACCTACCGGAGCGGCTGGCTCGCCCAGTTCGACCACCGCGCCTCGACGGCGCTGTTGCTCCAGACGAGCGGCTTCGTCGCCGGCACGTTCTGGCGGGTTACCGGCCTCATGTTGTGGGGAATGGCGCTTTTCAAGTCGGGTGTGCTCTCGAACAGGCGGTCGACGCGGTTCTACTGGCGACTGTTGGTCGGCGGCGGCGTCGGCGGCCTCGCGTTGATCCTTACCGGCGTCTGGTACAACACGACGGTCGTCGACTGGGCGGCTCCGCAGGCGGTCTACTTCGGCACCCAGTTCAACTACTGGGGGAGCGCGCTTATGGCCGGGGCCTATATCGCAGCGGTGATGCTTTACTGTCGGTGGCGAACGGAGGGGCCGGTGATCACCGCGCTGTCGGCGGTCGGCCGCACCGCGCTCAGCAACTACCTGCTGCAGACCGTCCTCGCCACGTCGATCTTCTACGGCCACGGACTGGGGCTGTTCGGCACCATGAGCCGGGTCGACCTGCTCGGCGTGGTCGCCGGGATCTGGACCGTCCAGATCGTCCTGTCGGTGCTCTGGGTGCGGTATTTCCGGTTCGGTCCCGTCGAGTGGCTCTGGCGAACGGCGACCTACGGCAGTCGACAGCCGCTGAAAAAAAGTTGATAAAACGGCCGTAGACGATTATTTGGTCGGTGCGGAGGCCTTGTGGGCGTCCTTGACGCCGTCGACCGTCTCGCTGACTGCGTCACACCCTTCGTCGTGAAGTAGGTCGCCGACGACCACCACGTCGGCGTGCTGACCCATCTCGTAGGCGTCGTCGTAGTCGTGGACGCCGCCGCCGTAGAACAACGTTGAGTCGTCGACGGCGTCGCTGGCCGCGCTGACGACCTCGGGATCGCCGAAGGTGCCGGAGTATTCGAGATAGATGATCTCTTGGCCGAACATTTTCTCGGCCACACGCGCGTAGGAAGCCACGTCGTCGGCCGACTGGTCGCAGTCGGCGTCGGTGTACTCGGCGACCGACGCCTCGGGGTTCAGCACGATGTAGGCCTCGGTCGTGGTGCGGTCCCAGTCGAGGCCGTTTTCGATCCGGACCCACTCCTTGTGCGCGCCGACGATCCAGAACGGATCGCTCGAATTGAAGACGGTCGGAATCAGGT
>Ga0207753_1000601_pt1 | contig 13707 bp, 12 predicted proteins | sample PonA233FremontCA_2_FD_187273 | JGI IMG/M metagenome (GOLD analysis project Ga0207753, IMG submission 187273) | Salt pond sediment microbial community from Fremont, CA, USA - Pond A23 Sediment 3 (SPAdes) | ecosystem: Environmental > Aquatic > Non-marine Saline and Alkaline > Saline | place: USA...
GACGCTACAGGGTGTGATGCAGCGAGCGTCTCTGTAATATCAATTGCAATGGATTTCAACAGAGCCAAATTACTATAACCGCCAGCAACCGCATCAGTCGCTAGATGATCGAACGCCAGCTGAGGGAGGGCGTCTCCATACAGCTCTGGGGGCAATTACGCATAGGTAGGAAGCCACAGAATCTTCTACAGAGATGCTCCCACTGACTCGCTCGTGGTGGCGGTATCGATAACGATTACCTGGGTCACGACAGGGCAGTCTGCAGTCGTCATCCTCGTCGCGTCTGTTGTTCACGGGATCGCCGGGTTCGGCTTCGCGCAAGTATCGATGGGACTGATGCCGCTGTTTCGGTCGCCTGCGAGCGGCTCAATTATCTTTACGGCGACGGCAGTGGGGACAGGTGCAAGAGAACCGTTTCGCCTCTTTGTTGTTAGTAGAATTTTCTCCGTCTCGAAAGATGTCGACTGTCGAATCGGTTGTCAGCGTCTGTCGCCAGAACAGCCATCCAAGAGTCATTGCTGTACGGCTCTTTTTCTTCCCGGCGTCAATCCCCCAGGAAAAAGGGTTAGTGACCGCTCTGAATGCGGGCTGGCACCGCTCGACACCCACAGGGTTACACTGTTCGGGTTGATCGTCATACCCGTGTGACGATCGTTGGAACCGTTCACGTCGTGGCTCTTGCCGTCCTTCATGAATGGTACGACGAGTCGACGGTGAACACGGCCGCGAAGCGGTAGCTCCGTGCTGGCAGATACGCTTACAGAAGACGGGAGACGCTCTTGCAAACATCCCGGGAGACCGAGAGCCGACTCCACAACTGCTTCAGTTGATTAGCTTTTAATATCATTGTACAGAACATATCTAATAACCAAGTAGCAGTAAAAAGGCTAACAAATGAGTTTCAAGCAATCCATAGATCGACGTACTCTGCTCAAAACGAGTCGTATCGTTGCTACTGGCGGGCTGGCAGCCATTGCAGGCTGTATCGGTTCTACCAACGAACCACCGCCACGGAGATCGAACGTTATCGACAATATCGAGCTCTCAGCCGACGGGACGACGCTCAGGATCGATCCGTTCGCCGAATCGGATCGCTGGGTGCAGTCCCGGCGAGATCTCGACGTCGACGCGTCGGCCCGATCCGGGAACCAGACAGGCGCTACTGAGTCGATAGCGAGCCTTTCGGTGCTCTCCAAGCTATCCCCGGTTGGGACAGCCCGGGCCGCAAAGGGACGTGGCGCAACCGGCCGCGGAAGTGGCGGCTACCGTTCGGCACCGCGGACCGCAAACGGTCGTGCGTGGTTCTGGGGCGGCTCGTATGCGAACGGCTGGTACAACGATCACGACGACGAAGTATCCCAGTACCCGGTCGACATCGCCACACTCGGAGTCGCATATATCGGATCCAACGCTCGCTTTGAGGAGCAGGACCCTGGTCCTGGGCCCATCAACTGGGATGATACCTACGACTCCCCGGCCGACGAGGAGATCGAAACCTCGATCGAGGATGTGCAACCGGGCTGGTATCGGGTCGGTGCCAACATCGTCGTCGCCGAGGGGCCCGACAAGGGTGCCGATCTCGGCTGGGAGTGTATCGACCTCCGTCTCGAACAGACCGCCGATGGCAAGGAAATCACCGAACGATGGAAAGTCTCACCCCGCATCTGAGAGGCCTCCACGAGTGAGACGCCTCTCGGCTTCGAATCCGACAGTCGCCGATCGATGGTCGATCAGTCTCCCATAGTATGTCAGGCTCTACTCCGCCCGTCGTATCCAAGCAGGCGACGTTACACGGGATCGCGTGTATCGTCGCCCTCTGTAGCTTCGCCTACGAACTCGTCTACTCGGAACTACTGACGGTCATGTACGGCGGGACCGTCACGCAGTACGGGCTCACCATCGGGCTGTTTTTCTCCTCGCTCGGTGTCGGCTCGTTTCTCGTACGCCATTTCGATGACGCCCAGCACGCGAACCTCTTCCGGACAGAGGTCTATCTGGCCCTCGCCGCCCCGGTCGGGTTCCTGTTTATTCTCTGGTTGAACACCGCCGCGCTCCCACAGGCCCTCCCGAACGGGGTGGTACAGGTCGCCGCCCGCCTGCCGGTCGTTGTCGTCGGCGTGCTGTCGGGGTTCGAGCTGCCGCTGCTGCTGTCGATGGTCCAGTCGGAGGCCGGGTCGACGTCGCCACCCGGCTGGATCGAACGGCTCGGACGAACGGTCGAAAACAGTTCCTATCGAGTACTCTCGATCCTCTTTCACACCGACCGCGAGAGCACGGAGTACGACACCTACTCCACCGTGTTGGCGATGGATTACCTCGGCGGGCTTTTTGGTGCACTCGTCTACGTCTTCGTCCTCTATCCACGACTCGGATTGATTCCGTCGGTGTTCGTGTTGGCGCTGTTGAACGGTCTTGCAGCGTTACTGTTCGTGTTTCGATTCAGCGACCGGTGGGAACTCATCAATACCGACAATCGCGTGATCCGAACCCACGAACACCGGGCGGTGCTGGTGGCCTGTTTGCTACTGACTGCCGTCTACGCGGGCGTTGCCGTCCAACATCAAGCGGTCGACGACGAACTGACGGGCTATTACATGGAGTCGCTGATCGAGGACGAACACCCACAGGATACGGTGTCGGCGTCGATCACCGACCAGTATACGACCCGACACCAGCAGGTCGTCGGCTACGAGCGGTCGTGGAACGGCGAGTCGAGGAATCAACTGTTTTCCGGTGCGTCGGACACCTGCCTGCGGCTGGATTCGGCGATCCAGCTGTGTGACAGCTGGGCCGACTCCTACCACCATGGGCTCGTCGACGTCCCGATGACGATGTACGAGAACTCGACCAAGACCGAGGTGCTGCTGGTCGGCGGCGGCGACTGGATCGCGGCGAACTACCTCCGGGAGCATAACGTCAGCGTCGACCAGGTCGACCTCGACGGGGAGTTTATGAACCGAACCAAAGACAGCGAGTTCCTCGAACGGTACCACGACGATGCCTACGAGTACGATCACCTGACGGTCTACCGACAGGACATCTACACGTATCTGCAGCAGACCGACCGTGAGTACGATCTCATCCTCTTGGATCTCCCCGGCGCGAAGAGCGATGAACTACTGCATCTGTACTCGGTCGAATTCTACAGCATGCTCGCCGACCGGCTGTCGGATGACGGGCTCGTTGTGACATGGGGGTATTCGGGCTACACGTACGGCCCACACAACAAAGCCTACATGAACACCGTCGGGGAGGCTGGATTCGAACACCGTCTGGCGTACTACGCGTACAACGATCACGACGCTGATGGGACCGACCAGCTCGGCGAACGGTTCTTCATGTTCGCCCTTGACCGGCCCCGGTCGACCATCAGCCCGGCACACGGGACCGCCTACGTTCGTAACCACAGCAAACAGTACCGCACGGTCGACTGGAGCGAAACGCCGCGGTATGCCGGTATCGAGCCGAACAGCGTCTTCGATCCGAACTACGACCTCATCGTCGAAACCAAAGTAAAAAAGGAAAAACGATGACCGCACCCGACTCCCTTTATCTCGCGTACACTGCCGAGCAGCCACCGCTTGCGGAGTTCGACATCAAACGGCGGGTCCAACGGTGGTTCTTCGGGACCGAGTTCACCTTTGCCGTGATCGGCGACTCACACTACATCGGCGCTCCAGAACTCGGCTTTCACGAGCTGTTTTCCTGTAAACCGATCCGACAGGGGCGCATGGCGACGGTGCCGCTGACAGACGAGCGTCGACCGTCCGAGGATCGCCGGTCGACCCGGGACCCCCACCCTGGTGACGGGCAGGAGATACACACCGGCCGCTACCGGTTCGGATCGGTCGGGGTGACCACAACAATCAAGCGTGAACCGCTGTCGGCGTTTCCGGGTCCAGAGCCGTTCGATATCACCTACCGGTTCGAACCTAAGGCGTATACGACGATCAACTGCCGGTCGACCACGACCTACGAGACCTACCACACCTACCCGGAGTTCGATCTGGCGTTGTATTCGGAACACGAGTTCACCCATCTCCCGGTCGCTCCCGATTCCGGCGAACAGGAGTACGAAACTCCAAATACACTCCTGAAATAACTACACACAATCACGTATGCCAACTAAACAATCAAACCGACATATCCATGACCTGTAGCTACGAGTTCGACCCCGCAGCACACGACTCGACGTCGGTCGACGGTCGCTGGTCGTGTCCACACGAACAACACGCATCAAGCGACTACTGCCCGTTCCACATGGCTCCCGACGAGCGTGAGGTCGCCGGTATCTCGGCAGCCGATCTCACCGGGTCTCTCGTTCGGAAACTCAAGGATGACAACCATGCGACGCGGGCAGTCATCGGAGCCCACCTCCCGGAGTTGGACCTCGACTACGTCGACGTCGAAAGCGACGACCAACACCCAGTCGACCTTCGACATACGACGATTCCCGGCGGGATCTCCGTCCTCCACGGGCGGTTCGAAGAACAACTCGACCTCCGGCACAGCACTGTCGGCGGATTGATGGCTGACAACTGTGATTTCGAAAACGGGGTGCTCTGTACGGGCACCCGCTTTACCGACACAGTTGATTTCTTTGAGGCGACGGTCACGGGCGACGATACCGAGTTCACGGCGGCGACCTTCAGCCGGCAAGCACTCTTCGATGAGGTGGAGTTTACCAACGATGTGAGCTTTGCCGAGACGGTGTTCGAAGCCGAGGCGAGTTTCGAGGGGACGCAGTTCTACGGCCGATCCAACGAGACGGGCGACAATACGACGTTCTCGGGAGCAGTATTCAACCGCGACGTCTCGTTTCTGTACGCCGCCTTCGAATACATCGAATTCAGGGACGTCCTGTTCGACGGCGGGGCCGTCTTCGAGAAGGTCGACGCCTCGGGGACGGTCGTGTTTACCGGCAGCGAGTTCACCGCCAATGCGGACTTCGACGAGGTCACCTTCGGAGAGGACGTGCTGTTCGATGGGACGCGCTTCCACGAAGGGGCGACTTTCCGTGGTGTCGAGTGTCGTGGTGGCACGGCACTGCTCGAAGACGACGCGTCGTTCGCCAATGCCACCTTCGGCGATCGGGTGACCTTCGAGCGGGGGCGGTTCGGCTATTCGAACTTCACGGGAGCCGAGTTCACGGGTGATGCCGTCTTCGAGCGATGCGAGTTTACCGACGATGTGACGTTCGAGACCGTCCGCTTCGGTGGGCGCGCCGATTTCGACGAAGTACTGTTCGATGGTGATTCCGTATTCACGAACGCTGTCTTCGGGGGAACCACGACCTTCCGTGGAGCGATTTTCAACGGCGGAACGAACCATTTAGCAGACGATGCGGTCTTTCGGAAAGCGACGTTTGTCGGCGCTGTCGACTTCAGCGATGTCGTCTGTACCGCTGCGGACTTTGGTGGGGTCGCGTTCAAACGGAGCGCGGATTTTACTGACGCGACGTTCACCGACTCGCTTCGGTTGAAGGCGGTCTCGTTTGGTGACGATACCTATCTCAATTTCACCGAGGCGACGATTGCTGAGGGACGTATTATCCAGCCCGAAGACGGCTGGGTGCGGTTCGATCTGACACGGGCGACCGTCGGCGATGTCGAACTGAGCGCGGAGAAGCCGACCGATGAGCGGGAACTCCTCGACTACGTGCGATTCTGTGATACGACGTTCGAGGAGTTCACGTTCTCGGAACACACCAGCTATCTGGACCGCAACGATTGGAACCTCCACAGCTTCGACGACGGGACCTGCCCGTACGAGTTCGCAGTTGAGATGACACCCGAGGTAATCGAAAAAACATATCTAAAAGCGAAACACAGTGCCTCGGCCCAGAGCAACGTCAAGGCTGCTGGCGAATTCCGCGTCAAACGCCAGCAGCACGCCCGACGAAAGTTCTTCGAGATCGCCGCAGATTCGAGCGAAGCACTGTTGACACGGGGACAGAATGCGCTCCGCGGTATCGAAAACCTGTTTCTCGGGATTTCGTGTGGCTATGGGCTCCGGCTCTATCGGATCACGACTGTTTTTGTCTTGTTTCCGCTGTTCGCTGGCCTGCTGTTTGCAGTTGGGGGCTCGCCCTTCGAGACCGGGGCTGGACAGATCGCAGTTGCCGAGCTTGCCACGTTCGATGGGCTCCAGACGCTCGGGTTGAATCTGTACTTCTCGTATATTACGTTCCTCACGATCGGCTACGGTAACATCGGGCCGATTGGCCCCGCTGCCAGACTCGTCTCTGCGTTCCTCGTCTACATGAACGTGATCCTCGCGGGACTGTTTCTGTATGCCCTGATCAAACGGAGCGAAATCTGAACCGTAAACAGAACTATAGCAATCAACATACAATCTGACAACAATGAGTACCCCTTCGACGACCTACACCGGCGATGTTACGCTCAACGGTGACGAACAGACACCCGTCAAGATTGTCGACCCCGAAAACGTCCACGTCAAGTCCGGGGCCGTCGACGGCGATCTGAAAATACTGAACGCGGAATACGTCTATACGAACACACCTGCGGGCGAGACGGCCGATATCGGAGTCATCGAGACTGAGATCAGCGGGACGATCGAGGACGGGTATCTGGAATCGGGTGGGGTCTCTGGCGACGTCATCATCGTCGACGCCGAAGACGTGTTCATCGAACACAACGCGGTCAGTGGCAACCTCCAGATCGTCGGCGACGAACAGCGGTTCCACGACGAAAGCGATACATCCCCACTCTCCCGGGAGCAGTACGACGACAGCCTGACCGGCTGGGACCGTGAACTGAGTGTTAGCGAGCCGACTGCTGGGGTTTCGGTTACTGGCGGTCAGAACTCGGTGCGGATCGAGAACGCCGAAGCGGAGTTCGAACTCTATGTGACTGGCTGGAATAACGACATCCGGGTCGACGGCTATGGCAGCGTTCGGCTCCATCTCGTCGGCTCAAACAACACTGTCGAGGGGAGCGCCTACACCGCCATCACTGTCGCCACCGAAACCGGCCACGAAAACACGGTGAGCGTCGACGACTTTCCTGTCGAGGACTTGATCAAGACCTCACAGAGTGCGGCGTACAGGGAGGCGTTCATGGGCCGGAAGAAGATCACCTACCAAGTCCCGGCGATGGGCGAGGACTACTGTCCGGGCTGTGGTGCGACCGCAGACGCGGTTATCGAACGCCACCAAGAGGATGCGTTTTTCTTGTTCGGCTATCCGATCTACCAGTTCGAAGCCGGCAGCGGCTCCTACGAGTGCGAAGAGTGTTCGACGAACGCACACCCGGATGTTCGGCTCTCGGAGTCCGAACGCAAGGATCTATTCGAATAAGAGCATGGTTCAACCGCATACCGAACACTCAACCGGTTGGTCAAGGACGGTATTCTCGAAGAAATGATCGGAAAACAGCGTAACAAAAGATTCGATAGAGTGTAGCCCAACAACTCAGACACACCCCACGTTGCCGGAGTAAATACACCGTTAAGCAGACTTACAAGCCTTGATAACGAGTTCCGGCTCATCGACGAGTTGGTTCACTGTGTGTGCACCACGACCGCGGCCACGCCCCTTGTGCTGTTGGCGGATTACTGACAAGAACTCCAACTCCGAGAGGAGATCACGCACGCGTCGGTTTTTGAGTGGGTCGGTACTCTCCTGTTCACACATGATCTCGTAGAGCGAGTAAACGTCTTCAGTCGGGATCTCCGGGTCGTCATCGTCGTGTTGTTGGGCCTGTAATGCGAGTGCGTTCAACAGGAGCTTTGAGTGGCCCGGGAGCTTCGAGATCAGCTCCGAGAGTCGGTTCCGTTCCTCGCGTTCGTGAGCCTCGTCGACGTGGGTTTCTCGAACTGTTTCGTGGCCTCGCTCGTAGGCCGACTCCCCAGCATACCGGAGAATATCGATCGCTTTCCGGGCGTCACCGTGTTCACGAGCTGCCAGTGCGGCGATCTTCGGGATAACGGCATTCTCAACGACACCTTCCCGGAAGGCGTCGATCCGTGAGTTCAAAATTTCACCCAGTTGGTTGGCATCGTAGGGTGCAAACACGAGATTCCGCTCGGAAAGACTCGATCGGACTCGCTCGTTCAACGTCTCCTTGTAGCGGATCTTGTTGCTGATGCCGATGATGCCGAGTGTACTCTCCTCGATTTTGCCGGATTCTGCGGCTCGCGACAGTTGCATCAACACGTCATCGCTTTCGAGTTTATCGATCTCGTCTAAGATGACCAACCCAACGTCGTAACGAGCCTCGAGAATGTTCCATAGTCGACGGTAGTAGTCGGACGTACTCAGTCCGGACATCGGGATATTTATATCGGTTTCAGCCGGCTCGTTCAACGAGTCGGCAATCGAGCGGACGGTCTGTGTCTCAGTCGAATCCTGGAAACAGTCGACGTAAGCGACGCCTACCGTCACATCGTTTTCCTCTGCAGACGGGACGAGATCGTTTGTGATGTACTTCGTACAGAGCGATTTCCCGGTCCCCGTCTTTCCATAGACTAATACGTTGTTCGGCGTGCGTCCGTGGGCAGCATCTTTGATCGCATTGGCGAGTTGGGTGAGCTCTTCGTCACGTCCAATGATCCGGTCTTTGTCGGGGAGGTGTTGAACCCGGAGCAGATCTTTGTTCGCAAAGATCGGATCGGGTTCGTCGAAGAAGGACGTCGACTCGGCCATACACGATACATATTCACGGTGGGTAATGAATCTACCCCACCGCGTTGCCTCTGTAAAAATCTCACGGTTCCTTAGAGATCAGTGTAGATCACAGCGCGAGCCGTTGTATTGCGGTCTCGTGAGTCGGTGGTGTGGGTCGGCGACCCTACGTTGCCGCTGTAACGCGTATCGAGTGGTGACTCACACACCCCACGTTGCCGCTGTAAGCTAGTCGACGGTGTGTGTGTCAGGAGAAGTAGTGCCGTTGTGGTGTTAGCGGTGCCGTAGTCGCTGGTATCACATGTTTTGGAGTCTGTAAGACGGAGATAGCACCCCTCAGTTTCGTGTCTTCACTGCCGAAACCGGTACGGCAGTTCAGTAAGCGAAAAGCGTGGTGCGGTAACAAAACATGTACTGCTATAAAAAACCACTAGATCTCTGTCGAGTAGTCGAGCTCGTGATTGGCTGGTGTTTTGATGTTTTTTGTGTCTGCTGCTGTGGCCTCTCGGAGTTTACAGCGGCAACGTGGGGTGTGGCTGTGATGGAACTAGCCGTTGATCGAAGGCTGTCGACCGGACATCGAGTACGGTTACAGCGGCACCAAGCGGTTGTACTTATAACGGCACCAGGCGGTTGTACTTACAGCGGCACCGAGGGGTGTGGTTATCGGCAACCGTGTGACTGTTTGATTGGAAGCGTGTAACTGAGACTGTGTAGCTAATGTGTGTGGGTCGAAGCCTGCCAGACCGTGAATTGGTAACGAGCAGACCGCGAATCGATTAGAAACGTGTTTTGACTCCTCTGATCCTCTCTGACGTGTTCTATTCCATTCCAAGCTTGCCTACCCTTACCAAGAGAAAAGTACAGCTGGCTACACCCACGCTATTAGGCAGTTACGACGACGAACACAACTGATTACAGCGGCATTGAGGGGTGTTATGGAGACGTGGTGTGGTCGACAGCGTGGTGTGGTCGACAGCGTGGTGTGGTCGACAGTATTCTCCCGCATTAGTAGAGACGAGGCACATTGCAAAGCCAACGCTGAGAGTTACCGTTGCACAAACTCCTGACGTAACTCTTGAGACTCACAGATTACCCGTCGGTGTAATGATACAGCGGCAACGTGGGGTCACCCAGCACCACTCATGCAGCGGCAACGAGGGGTGTGTCTGTTGAGTGTGGGTCGTCAAATACAGCGGCAATGAGGGGTGTCGTCGAACAATGACTGCAAAGTGTTGCCTCAAATCGACCAACAATCAAATTAACCAACAAATTCGTCCTGATGGCGTCTATGTTGGTTATTGACACTTAACTGACAATCTACCACAATCTGTTTCCGATGTTGGTTAAAGACAAGAACTCGTCCGTACCGTGACTTCGACCTTCCTCACCGTCCGCAATAGGGGGGATCAAATATTCACCACATTTGTTCAGTGGTTGTGTTCACTCTACCGTCCAGAAGTGGGCATCGGCGAGCACCCCAAAACTCCCTACGGAGCGTTCAGCAACAGTCACAAATACCACGAATTCAGAGCAGTGTCACCCCCACTGGCTAAAGACGGTTCCCAGTAGGAAAAGGAATTACCGAAGCCGCCGGATGATGCGGAGCAATAGCGACGTTGCGGTCCCAATCCCTGGAATCTTCGACGACAGCGCGGCTGCCCCAAGGAGGAGGAGTCCACTCTTCGGTCGACCACGGGCGAATGCCAGCGCAGCGTCAACAAGAGTCGATACAATACTGATTCTGTTTGCCGATTGGATGCCAGTGTTTGCTGCGGCCATAAGGATCGGTGACTACGGTGCCGGTAGAAAAAAACGTAATTACGGAGTGCATACGTGGAAGGGTATCCAAGAGTCCGTCCAGTAATCGAGAACGACCGGCAGTAGCACGTGGTCGACGATGACTCCCATCGACGAGTCTGGGACTGTCTGACACATTTTCTGTTACAGGCTGTCGACGGCGAGGCTCAACTGCAGGCTGTCGACGGCGAGGCTCAACTACAGGTCGAGTAGGCGATCGAGTTGCTCGGATCGAGTTGCTCGACGAGTACGGTAATCCAGAATTACTTCCGTTTATCATCGTATCGACCTGAGCGGAGTGTCGACCGACGTGCTCACCTACAGCCTTCAATCACGGCTGGCTCTTGGGACAGGCTTCAAAATCGTCTGCCTACGTCTCCCCTTTGTGCTACTCTTGGCTGCTTGACCAGGAGGGGTTAGCCCGCGTCTTCTGTCAGCTGCAACCGCATCTTGACGTGTGGGATGCCAGCCTCTTCGAACGGTTCGCTGACGACCACATAGCCCTGTTTCCGGTAGAAGTCCGCGACGCGCTGTTGGGCGTGGAGCACGCACTCATCGAGCCGGTGTTCGTGTGCAATCGTCTCACAGATGTCCATGAGCCGTTGGCCCCAGCCAGCACCACGAGCCGAGGCTCTGACGGCGATCCGCTCGCACTTGAGGGCACCGTCAGTACGTCGAACCCGTGCGGTTCCAATCGGCTGGCCCTCCTCAACTAAGAGAACGTGTTCGGCGACTGTTTCGTAGTCGTCCCACTCAGTGGCCACATCGACGCCCCGTTCGACGACAAAGACCGCATAGCGGATCGCAGCGATCGTGGCCAGAGAGCCCACCGCCCCATCGGTCGGTGTGCCGTCGACCTGTGTTGCGGCCACGTCAATACCGCTGTCGGCTACCATCTGGGATCGTTCGACCGCATCTGCGGTCGGGTTGGCGATCCGAACGATTGCTGCCATTGCTTTCGGGTCTGTTTGTTGGCAACTCAAAGCTATCTATTGTCGCCAACCCGTTTTTAACGACCGAGATTGCTCTACGTAAACCGCCTCGGAGTCGAGCCCGGAGGCCCTGTTTCAGGACGTTCTCCCACATAAATTAATTAAAAATAAAACACAGAAATGCTGATTAACCCCAACTATTGACAATAAATCTGTAGATTTGGGCGTAGTATCTAATATCTCTCCAATTTTACTGCCTTTGTGTAAGATTTATATTCGAGTAGCTACTTGTTACTGGTAATGAGTTGCATAGAAGTGTCGGTTTGAATCACGGCTATATCATGGGTCGACGCTGGTTCAGTTGCTACCGGTCGACCCACAGACTGCTCGGGTGACTCGTTCAGCTTTCACCCCAGGGATTTACTCTTTGCTTGGGTGTTGCTTTTAGACCAGCCCAACCGGCCGAAACGAAGCCGTCTCCACCACGGCTTAGTTAACTGCCTTTCTCAGGGTCACTACTCCTTTCACACCGTCTCCTTTCTCAGGGTCACTACTCCTTTCACACCGTCTCCTTTCTCAGGGTCACTACTCCTTTCACACCGTCTCAAGACTGCCTTGTGAGAACACACGACTCACTACTGTCAGCTGCCAGCGGCTGAGAGAGCGACACTGTTTCACAGTTGTGACCGGTATCTGCTGGCAATGACTACTGTTCTCGACTGGCTCAAGCGTCCACTTCTCGACCGGCTCAAGCGTCCACTACTGTACGTACTGGGTCCGGCGTTTGTCTTCGCCGGTGTGTTGCATTTCGTCGTGCCACAGCTGTATGTTCAAATCATACCCCCGATCTTTCCGGCCCCACTCGCGCTCGTCTATCTGTCTGGCCTCGCTGAAATCGTCGTCGGGATCGGCCTCTTGATACCCCAAACCCGACAACCTGCTGCATGGGCGACCGTGGGGTTACTCGTTGCCATCTTCCCGGCAAATATCTATATGGCGACCAGCGGAGTCGTTATCGAGGGGATGCCGGGTGGTGGCGATCCCTCCGGGGTCGTTCGGTGGGGTCGACTCCCCCTGCAGGCCGTGTTGATCCTCTGGGCCCTCTGGTATACGCAACCGCGGACCCGAGCTGAGTGAGACACCTCGATACTGCAGTTGGCCGCAACCTTGACCGGGCCCGTCGACAGCAAGACGCAGGCCCACATCGAGGCACACATTGGGTTGCTCGACGAGCTGTCGGGGCCCGTGCTACTGGCGTGTTCCGTATGTCAATGTCGACTGCGAAATGTCGACCCGACATACGCGGCCTTATCCTATTCCAAGTCGAAAAAATCGGTATGTACCTCCAACCGATACCGCGCCTCTGTGACTGCCGACCAAACAACCGGGAGTCTCTGGACCAAACGACCGGGAGTCCCTGAGATGACCCCATTGGAGATCCTGTTGGTCGAGGACAGCGAGTTCATGGCAATGCGAGTCACCGAGGCCCTCGAAAACACCCACAACATGAATCTGACGGCTGTCGGCACAGCAGCCGAAGCCAGAGAGCGACTCGAAGTCGACGACTACGACTGCGTAGTGGTAAACTACGAACTCCCAGACGAGACCGGTATCGAACTGGCACAGTCGGTTAATCCCTCCGGGACCGATCCTGTCGTACCGGTGATCCTACTAACGGGCAAGGAACTCGAACCGATCGCTCGGGATGCAATTCAGAAGGGTGTGACCGAGTTCGTGTACAAGGGAGATCACGCTGCCGGCGAAATGGATGTCCTTGAAAACCGAATTCGACTCACCGTTCGGGCGTATGGCAACCGAGATCGGGGAGACTGACAGCTTCCGGCCGGCGATTTGAGTAGACGGCTGCTTTGGGAATGTCGACGGTCTCCTGCAGAGACCTACTGATCCCTGTCGCCGGCCCGATTATCGATGGTATCCCAGTGAACCACAGTATCTCAGTGAAGCACAGTATCTCAGTGAAGTACACCGAGTGCACCGGGAGGCCTATCCGGATTCCATCGTCATTTACCTTGTTCTGTTACTTAATCAATCAACACACGATATGCCCAGTTTCACCCGCTATATATTACAAAAGTAATATAGCAGTTTGTCCGGTTCCCAATGATTTTTTATCTTACCGATCGATCAAACATATAGCTCAAGAATGGTGTGTTGCAAATCATTCCGAGCTAATGGAGAACGGCTCCCCTCGCAGTTTGGTGATTACAAATGTCTCAAGATACATACGTCGGTTCCGTCGACCAAGGGACCACAGGAACGCGGTTCATGGTCTTCGACCATGGTGGTAACGTCGTCGCAAACGCCTAC
>Ga0207753_1000602_pt1 | contig 13699 bp, 8 predicted proteins | sample PonA233FremontCA_2_FD_187273 | JGI IMG/M metagenome (GOLD analysis project Ga0207753, IMG submission 187273) | Salt pond sediment microbial community from Fremont, CA, USA - Pond A23 Sediment 3 (SPAdes) | ecosystem: Environmental > Aquatic > Non-marine Saline and Alkaline > Saline | place: USA...
CCCGCCCCTCATCGACGGCGGGTATCTGACCGTGCCCCGAGGCGGCTTCTACGACCGTAACGGCGAGTGGGCCGTGGAGAACGAAGGCGTGACGCCCGACATTCAGGTGACCCAGCAGCCGCGGGCGGTCATCAACGGGGCCGATCCGCAACTCGACCGCGCCGTGGAGGCGGCCCTGGAGCGCCTGTCGGACGAAAGCCCGGTCCTGCCCGAGCCGGCCCCGCCCACGCCCGCCCCGCGCGGGCAGCAGTAGTGGGCGATCAGAGACGGGTCCGCCCCTGAACGGTCCCGGCCCCGCAACGGCTCGACGGCGTGAGGCATCGCGCACGGGATCATTCGCGCAGGGTTGGCTTTACAAAGAGTACAAAGTTGTGAACAAAATGTACCCCGGGGGTTCCTATGGGCGCGGGTCGGGCTCCGTCCAAGCCCGTACGGGATTCGATGCGGGGCATGTGTGCTGCAGTCGGGGCCAAGGTCCCGTCCGGGCGCCGACCCTGTCCTCACGCCATGAGATCCACCGACCCATGACTGGTGTCTACTCACGCCCCACGGAGACTCCGAAATCGTTGGATCAGGTCGCCGATGTCATCTACCGCAGTCTCGAATCGGCCCTCTCCCAGCGGTGCGCCGAGCTGTACGACATGGACGTAACCTGCACCGATTCCGAGCTGCCAATGGAGATTCAGGTGCAGTGTAAGGGCCGGCTTGGGATGCATCTCCAGGTCACGGTGGAGCACGTGGGAGGCAACGTGTACGACGTGTTCTGCACGATCGAGGAGGGGGCGTCGTGTCAACTCACGTACGGCTATCCCGAGGATGCGGGCACGCCGCTTCCGCTGTGTCCACGCCTGGGACGGAAGTGTGCGGCGTTCGTGCTGGACGAGCTGGAGCAGCGACTGGGACGCTGGCACCTCCGCGGCGAAGCAGGCTGACCGGGGGGGCGGCGTCCGCCAAGAGTGGGATGGAGTCTGGCTGCGGGAGGCGGACGGTGAGGCACGTTCTCTCCCCCACCGCGGTGTCCACCTCAGTGTCGCCCTTCCTGTGGTCGGCGTCCCGTCTGTTTCCGTAGCTGAACGGGAAAGAAGGCGAGGTCGGGGCAGCGGAGAGGCGCGCTGGCGAGCGTCGTTACCGGCCGTCGTTGCTGTCTGCACGTTCCTGCACGCGCTCCCGGTACTCCTCGCTGGCATAGATGGCGACCTCCACGCGCCGGTTTTGCTGGCGCCCCTCCTCCGTCTCGTTGGAGGCGACGGGCTCGGTCTCGCCCCGCCCCACGGACGTGAGGCGGCCTGGAGCGACGCCGCGCTCGACCAGATGGCTTGTGGCCGACTCTGCCCGGCGGTCTGAGAGCTTCTGATTGTATTCCTCCGAGCCCTTGGCGTCGGTATGGCCCACGACGAGGATGTTGGTCTCCTCGAACTCCTGCATGCTCTCGGCAAACTCGCTCAGGTTTTGACGGGCTTCGCCGCGCAGGGAGGCGGAGTCGAAGTCGAACAGAATGCCGCTGTCGAACGTCACCTTGATGCCCTCGCCGACCCGCTCCACATCGGCGTTGTCGAGCTCCTCGTCGAGCTCCTCGGCCTTGGTGTCCATGCGACTGCCGATGATGGCGCCGGCCGCGCCCCCCACGGCCGCCCCGATGATGGCGCCCTCTGCGGTGCCGCCGGCCGCCTTGCCGACGGCCGCCCCGGCCGCGCCCCCGGCCCCGGTGCCGATGATGGCGCCCTTCTCGGTGTTGCTCAGCGACGAGCACCCGCCCAGGAAGAGGGCTGTGACGAGAAGAACCAGCGGAACGGAGTGGCGAACGGACTGCATGGGGGCGTCAAACACGTGAATGAAACGGCGAGAAGGTGGGACGGGCGACCCGGAGGCCCGAGCTGTCCCTTCCCGTCTTCCCCACCACCAACGCCGATCCGGGCGTGAAGTTTGGCGCCGTAGGCAAATGAGGCCAGAAGACGGCCTACGACTCCTGCGGGTACGTGACGCCCCATTCAGCCCGGAGGGCATCCGTCGTCCGGAGGAGGGCGTGGCTCTCGTCAAGGGGCATCACGGGGCTCTCCGTGCGCCCTTCGCGGAGGCAGGTCATGACGTGGGCGGCCTCGAACTGGTACCCGTTCCCTGCGTACGGGCGGGCCCAGGAGTCCGTCGTGCCGTCGCGTCGTGTCAGCTCGAACGGCGCGCCCTTCCACCAGGACCGCGTGCCGTGGAGGCGGCCCTCCGCCCCGGCCAGCACGCAGGTGCGCCCGGCGTCGGCCCGCACCGAGGCGTGCCACACCGCCTGCGTCCCGTCATCGTAGCGAAAGATGGCGGCGCACTGCTCGTCGACGCCGGTCTCGCCGAGGACCGCCGAGGAGGAGATGGCGGCCGGGGGGCCAAACAGGTCGAAGGCAAACGCCATGGGGTACACGCCGAGATCGAGCAGCGCCCCCCCGCCGAGGGCCGGGTCGAAGAGGCGATGGTCGGGGTTGAAGGGCTGGGTGACGCCGATGTCGGCCCGGAGCAGGTGCACGTCGCCGAGGGCCTGTTCCTCGTGGACGAGGCGATGTACGTCGTCCATGACCGGGAGGAAGCGAGTCCACATCGCCTCCATCAGAAACTGATCCTGCCGGCGGGCGGTCTCGATGAGCCGCCCGGCCTGCGCGGCGTTCAGGGCGAGGGGCTTTTCGCAGAGGACGGCGTGCCCGGCCTCCAGCGCCATCGTGGCGTGCTTAAGGTGGGCGGAGTGCGGGGTCGCCACGTGAATGACGTCGAGATCGGGGTCGCTCACCAAGGCCTCGTAGGAGCCGTGCCGACGGGGCACGTCGAACGTGTCGCCGAACGCGTCGGCCCGCTGCTGGGCCCGAGAGCCGACGGCGGTCAGCGCCGCATCGGGGAGCAGCGCAAGGTCGTCGGCGACGAGACGGGCAATCTCTCCGGTCCCGAGAATGCCCCAGCGAATGGTCATCGGTGTGGTGGAGGCGGTGAGTGGACTGAACGGTTGGAGAAGCGGTGCCGGAGCGGCCTTGTCTGGCGCCCATGTCTGGCGCTCAGCGGAGGAGACTTCCATGCGCTCCACCCGCACCCGCGGCTTAGATCCCCCTGTGCACGCTCTCAGCGTGGAAATTGGACGGCGAACGTCGTGCCGACGCCCTGTTCGGTGTCCACCGCGATGGTGCCGCCCATGAGCTCCGTCAGGCGTTTTGCGATGGGGAGTCCCAACCCGGTTCCCTCCCGTTCCCTCGCGTTGTCGCCCCGAGAAAAAGACTCGAACAGCTGTGGAAGGAAGTCCGCGTCGATGCCGGGGCCGGTGTCGTTCACCTCAATCGTGATCGTCGCGTCGTCGGCGTAGGCCCGGAGCGTGACCGTTCCGCCGGCGTCCGTGAACTTGAGGGCGTTGCCCACGAGGTTGTCGGTAATGCGGTGGAGCATCGTCGGGTCGAGCTCGGCGCGGAGCGCATCGTCCGCGACCTCCGTGGTGAGCGTCACGTCCTGCTCTCGGGCCTGCGGCCGGAACAGCTCGGCGGTGCCCAGCACCTCGTCGGCCACGTCGACGGGGGTCGGGGCCGGGGCCACGGCGCCGGCCTCCAGCTTCGACAGGTCGAGCACCGAATTGATCGTGTCGCGCAGGCGCCGGCTGCCGCGCTCAATGCGGTCGACACTGTCCTGGCACTCCGCCGGAGCCGACTGGGCCAGCATCTCCGCCGAGCCGATGATGGAGGAAAGGGGGGTGCGCAGGTCGTGCGTCACGTTGGCCAGGAAGGCCGCCTTGAGCTGGTTGGCCCGCTCGGCTTCCTCCTTGGCCGCCTTCAGTTCGCGCTCGTACTGGACCTGGTCGGTGATGTCCTCAATTGAGAAGACGATCTGCCGAATGTCGTCGTTCGCGTCGTAGAGGGGCGCGGCGTTGACGGAAAGAGAGCGGGTCTCCCCGTCGGGGCGCCGAAAGACGTATCGTTCATCGGAGAGGGGCCGTCGGGTGTCCAGGATGCGCCGGAAGGGCCACTCGTCGGGGGGCAGCTCGGTGCCGTCGAGGGGGGCGAGCGTGCCGGTGTCGGCGTAGCGCATGCCGGTCAGCGCGTCGGGCGTGTCGCCGAGAATCTCGCCGGCGCGCTCGTTGGCAAAAGAAATGTGGCCGTCGGCGTCCACGATGACGAGGGCCGCCACGCTCGTGTCCAGGATCGCCTCCGTAAGGTCGCGCTCGCGTCGGAGGTTTTCCTCCGCCTCGACCCGGTCGGTCACGTCGTCGAAGTACACCGAGAGCCCTCCCTCGAAGGGAAAGGCCTTCACGTCCAGCCAGCGGTCGAGGGGCGAGTAGTATTCCAGAAACTCGACCGTCCGCGCCTCCTCAACGGCGGTCTCGTATTTGTCTTGGAACGTAGACCCGACGGCGTCTGGAAATTCGTCCCACACGCACCGGCCCACCAGCTCCTCGCGGGGTCGTTCGAGCAAGGCCTCGGCCTGGGCGTTGACGTAGGTGAGGGTCCAGTCCTCGTCGAGGGCCATGAAGGCATCGGTAATGCTCTCCAGGATGCGCCGCCGCTGCTCGCTCGTCTCGCGGTGGGCCTGGCGGGAGGCATCCAGGTCCGAGGCGTAGTGGCGGAGGGTAAGCTCGTCCATCACCACCCCCGCCAGGTCCGTGAGGGTATCCCGGTCCTCGTCCGAAAAGGACCGCGGCGCGTCGTCGATCAGGCAGAGGGTGCCCAGTCGGTACCCGTTCGGGGCCGTGAGCGGGGCGCCGGCGTAGAACCGGATGTGCGGCTCTCCCGTCACGAAGGGATTGTCGGCAAACCGAGGGTCTTCGCGCGCGTCCGGCACCACCATGACGTCCCGCTGCTGGATCGCGCGGGCACAGAAGGAAACCTCCCGGTCCGCCCGCCCGGGGGCGAGCCCGTGGGCGGAGAGGCACCACTGATGCTCCTGGTCGATGAAGTTGATCATGGCGATCGGCACCCCGAACAGGCGGGTGGCCAGGCGCGTGATGCGGTCGAATGCGTCCGTGGGCGGGGCCTCAAGGACGTCGTACCGTTCGAGCGTGCGGAGGCGGGGCGCCTCCGGGTCGGACGGACGGAAGTCCGGGAGAGAAGCCTCCATGGGGACGCGGACAGAAATGAGACAACGTGTGCACGAGGCCACTGCTAGGCTGCCTCGGCGGCCATCGTTTGCTTCAGGGCGTCGCGGGTGTCTTCGAGTCGTGCCTCCAGGGCGTCGCTGAGGACGGTCGCGTAGTCCGGGTCGGAGGTGGTGGCGGACCGGAGGTGGGGCGGGAGCTCGGCGCGTCGCGCCGCCGCGTGCTCCCGAATGGCGTCCAGGGGCCGGGCGGCCCCTGCCTCGGTGCGCTCCCCGTCGGCCATCACGCGTTCCAGCAGCGGCGCCCCGTTTATCTGCTCGTCCTCGGTCGCGATGACGTCCCGCACGGCCGTGCCGTCCTCGTACTGACGAACGACCTGCTTCCGCCCCGGCAGGTTCGACTTGTCGGTGGCGAGCTTCATGCGGGGCGTGCCGGCGTAGCCGGACAGCTTGTAGGCACTGTCGAGGGTGGGCTGGTCCTCGGAGGTGCCCATCCGGGTGCCGACCCCGAAGCCGTCGATGGGGGCGCCGCGGTCGAGCAGATCCGTAATCTTGTGCTCGTCGAGCCCTCCGCTGGCAAAAATTAGGACGTCGGTGAGGCCCGCCTCGTCGAGCAGGCGGCGGGACGTGTGGGCCAGCTCCCCGAGGTCGCCGGAGTCGAGCCGGATGCCGCGCACCTGCACGTCGTCGCCCGTCTCGTCCATGAGGTCGATCACCTTGCGCACGCCGTCGAGCGTGTCGTAGGTGTCGACCAGCAGGATCGTCTCCGGGTACAGGTCCGAGAAGGCCTGGAAGGCCGCCCTCTCCGAGTCGTGGGCCTCGATGTAGCTGTGGGCCATCGTGCCGGTAATCGGCAGGTCGTAGGCCTGGCCGGCGGCCACGTTGGAGGTGGCGTCGACCCCGGCGATGTACCCCGCCCGGGCCGCCTTCATCGCCGCGTCGGTGCCGTGCGTGCGGCGCATTCCAAAATCGGCCACGAGCCGGTCGGTGCCGTCGGCCCGAGCGGCCTCCACCACCCGGCTCGCCTTCGAGGCGATCGTCGTCTGGAAGGTGAGCTGGTTCAGCAAAAAGGTTTCGACCAGTTGGGCCTCCCCGATGGGGGCGACGACCTCCACCAGCGGCTCGTCGGGAAAGACTGGCGTGCCCTCGGGGACGGCGTACACGTCGCCGGTAAACGCGAAGCCGGACAGCCAGTCGAGGAACGCAGGGTCGAACGCGTCGTGCGTGGCGAGGTGATCGAGGGCCTCCTCCGAGAAGGAAAGCGTCTCCAGAAACTCGAGGGCCTGCTCCAGCCCGCAGGCCAGCAGGTAGTTTCGGTCTTTCAGCCGGCGCACGAAGAGGTCGAACACCGCCGGCTCATCCATGTCCTCCCGCCAGTAGGCCTGGAGCATGGTGAGCTGATAGAGGTCCGTGTACAGTGCGGACGTGTCAGAGTGCAGTTGGTCGTCGAACGGCATGAGTGCGAAGGGGACGTGAGCAACAGGACGGAGGGACAGGGGCGTTGTAACGACAGCCGGGACGCGTGTGCCGGGAACGTGCCGACGGGGGGCGCGGCCGAGGACGCCGATGTTGGGCACGGGGGCGATGCAGGGACCAACGTGTCGGTTACATTATTGAGTAGAGCGCGAGAAGAGCAGTAAAGGTCCCTTCTTCAGGTGGGACATGAACCTGTCGGTTCTTCGACTCTTCTCGTCGAACGCAGTGAGACAAAACGCTATGTACCTAACTCGCAAACTCAAATTGGGCCGAACCGATCAACTCGACCGCCTTGCGCGGCGAGCGGGTGATCTTTGGTCCACTGTGGCGAAGTGGCATTGGCGATTTGTAGACCGCCAAGGCTACTGGCTGTCCAAGGGTCAGGCCCAAACGATGTACTGCAAGGGCTACGGCGGACTGCATAGCCAGTCTGCTCAGGCTGTAGCGGACAGTTTCTATGATAGCCTAAAATCATGGCGAAAGAAGCGGAAGAGTGGCAACTACGAAGGGCTACGTCCACCGTACAAGCAGAAACGGTATTTCAAAGTCCAGTGGAAGTCCTCCGCAATCCGGCTTCGAGACGACGGCGTGCTTCGTCTCTCGAATGGACGTGGAGAAGATCCAGTGCTGATTGATTGGCCATCTGAAGCAGTTGCTTCAGGCCGAGAACCAAAGCGCGTCGAAATCGGCTGGGATGGCGACCAGTACGAGCTTCGGTGCCAGTACAAGGTTGAAGAAAACGAAGAGCCGAAAGGCGACAAGATTGCCGGGATCGATATTGGCGAGATTCATCTTGCTGCTGTTCACACTGGCAGCGAGTCTTGGACCGTCAACGGCAGAGAGCTTCGCAGCCTACGTCGGCAGCAGAACCGAACGAAAGCACGTCTCGACTCGAAGATTGACCAGAAAGAATACGGAAGCAGAAAGTGGAAACGACTGGCCAGAGCCAAGGACCGACAGACCAAGAAGATCCGCAACCAGATCAGGGATCTCCTACACAAGCAGTCCACGCGACTGATAAAGACCCTGCGCGAGACACGGGTCGGAACGGTCGTAGTGGGCGACTTGACAGGAATCCGAGAAGGTCTGGATTATGGATCAAAGGCGAACCAACGGCTCCACCAGTGGGCCTACAGCGAGTTCGTCAGAATGATTGAGTACAAGGCGCGACTGCATGGAATGACCGTCCAGCGCGTCGGTGAAGCCTACACGTCACAGACGTGCCCGTCTTGCGGAAACAGGTATAAGCCACACGGCAGAGAATACATCTGCGGGTGTGGATTCGAGGGACATCGAGACATCGTAGGTGCAGCCAATATCCGACAGAAGTATCTCGGGCCGGAGGAACCGACAGGTGACGAACCGACAGGTTCTTCTCTCCGAGTAGCTGGCGAAGGACCTAAACGGTCCGTCATGGCTTCGCCCACCGGGGTGCGGTATCGTCCGCACATGCGGTGTAACCCGGCGAGTTCACGTAAGACCTCTTCTGAGGACCGACAGGTCCAGAGGCAGGGATGCAGACCCGTGGGATAAGGGCAGAGAAGCCCGTGAAGAATCCCCCGGCTTTAGCCGGGGGAGGAGTCAAAAATACTTAACGATTGGCCCGGTCGGTGGTTTTCCGGAGCAACACTGGAGAGGGGAGACCCACGGCGCCGCTCCTCGTCCCGCCGGATGCACGTCGATGGACATTTCCCCGCCGGACGGAGAGGACAGTGGTGTGGGGCCGTCGGCGCCCCTGTCCTACGGCCCCAGGTCCACCGATGCGTTTAGGGCCCGGTCGATGCGGGCCTTCGTCTCGGACAGGTGGGCTCGCGTCTCCGCGTCGAGACTTGAGGCCTCCAGGGCCGCGTCGAGCTGCGAGGACAGCTCTCTCAGCTCCAGCCGGGCCATCGAGCGCACGTCCTCGGGCGCGTCGATCTGGTCGGCGCCGGCCGTGGTGATGGTGATCCAGCTGGTGGTGCCCATCATGAGCTCGATCAGGACGTCGGCGTAGGTGCGCTGCAGCGGGCGCCGGAACGAGTTGATGGGACCCGGCCGGGGGGCGTTCGCATCGAGCTCGCTCCAGATGGCGTCCGTCAGGGTCTGGAAGAGGGGGCCCGGCGTGTACCCGTCGCCGTCCGGGGTGCGGGCCTCGGTGTCGATCATGCGCTGCAGGCGGGCCGGATGGAGCAGCTCGCGGAGCAGGTTGCTCTGCACGGTGTGCACGCGGCGGTGCACGGGGTAGTCGACGGGGAGGCTCGGGGAGGTGCCCCAGTGGGCCTGCCGGTTTGGGGCCAGTTGGTTGAGCCGGTCCGGGTCGAACTCGAAGGCGTCGGGCGCGAAGGCCTCCTCCACGAGAAGCTGCACGGCCTCGCGCTGCTCCTCCGCCGACACGGGCCGAAGCGGCGGGCGGGCGTCGGGGGTTCCCTTGTGGTCGCGCGCCACGTAGCTGCCGCCGACCGTTTTCGTGACGGGGAGGAGCGACCGGTAGCGCTCCATGAGGAGGGCCGTCGTGGCCTGGCGGAGCGGGTAGTACCGGTCGCCCTCGGCGACGAGTCGGTCTTCGAGCTTCGGCATCACCTTCTGAACGAGGTCCGCGCGCGTCTCGGCGAAGGCCTTCGGGTCGCTGCCCAGCTCCCAGGCGTTCGTCAGCGGATCCACGGCGTACCCGCCCAGCCAGTTGTCCTCGTCGGTGCCGTAGCGGTGCATCGGGTCGCTCGACGTGGCCGCGATCTTGTCGAGGCCTGCCTCCGCGGCCGCCGCCGTGTCGGCGAGGGGGCCGTTCCGCTTGAGAGGCCCGGCCTCGGACTGCTCGGCGATCGGCATGTAGCCGTACTGGATGGCCCATTCGTCGTAGGGGCCCACGTTCGGGTTCCAGTAGTGGCCCTGTTCCTCCTCGTCGAGCGCGACATTGACCGGGGCGTAGTCCATGACCGAGAGGCTGACCCCGTGCTCCTCGGTGTAGCTCTCGTCATGGAGCTCGTCGCTGGGGATGCCCGACGAGGCCTTAAAGTTGTGGCGCAGGCCGAGCGTGTGGCCCACCTCGTGCATTACGAGGTCCTTGATCGCGGCGCCGAGGTAGTCGTCCGGCATGGGCTCCCCGGGGGCAATCGTCCCGCGGGCCAAGAGGAGGGTGCGCTGCAGGCCAATCTGCTGCGCCATGCCCCGCTCCGCCCAGCAGGCCCGCCGGGCCAGCTCCGGCGACAGCATCTCGCGGAGGGCCTTGGGGGTGCGAGCCGTGACCGGGCCGTGGGCGGAAGGCGCCGTGTCGGCATTTGGGCCGGGGGTAATCTGGTCGTAGGTGTTCTGCCAGCCGCGGACGAACGAGGAGGAGATGAGGACATCGGCGTTCAGGATTTCGCCCGTCCGCGGGTCCGTCTGCGAGGGGCCGATGGCGTAGCCCATCTGGTGGGCCGCGGTCCACCGCACCGTGGAGTAGCGAATGTCCTCGGCGCTCCACGTGGGGTCGTCCGGGGCCATCCGGGCCTCGACCGCGCTTTTGTATCCGGCGGCGCGGTAGGCCTCGTTCCAGGCCTCGATCCCCCGCCGCACGTACTCGCGGTATCGTTCGGGCACGGTCCGGTCCACGTAATACACGATCGGCTCGGCCGGCTCCACGAGCTCGCCGCGCCTGTAGGCGGCGGTGTCGCTCGGGGCCAGGCGCCAGCGCTGCACGTAGCGCACGTAGGGGTCCCTTGCCCGGTCGCGGGAGAAGTTCTTCATCGCGTCGACGAAGTAGCCCACCCGGTCGTCGGCGCGGCGCCGTTGCATCTTCGTCTCCGGAAGCTCGAACAGCGAGTACCGCACCCCCACGGGCACGGCCCGGTAGTCGGGCACGGCCTCGCCCCCAATCAGCGGCGCGGACGAGCCCTGGTAGGTGAGGGACACGTCGATCTCCGTGTTTTCAGGAAAGCCCCGGGCCTCCGTCACGTAGCTCTTGTCCCGCTGTAGGGTGGCCGGGGCGCCGCCGAAATACAGCTTGAGCCGATCGCCGATTTCGGGGTAGTCCGACACCAGGAAGTCGGACACCTCGATCAGCAGGTGCCCGGTTGAGTCGTTGCGGCTGACGATGTCGAAGGCCTCCACGACGGAATGCGCCGTGTTGTCCTCCAGGGACGTGCGCATCGGGCCCGCGTCCGCTCGGAGACGCACGTTGCGGTGGACGAGATGCACTGTCTGGTTCACGCGGCGGAACTGCATCAGCCGCGTGTCGCTGAGGGGCAGTCCGTCGTGGAGGTTGAACACCCCTACGCCCTGGCTGATGTGGAGGGTCAGGCCGAACGGGGTGCCCATCCGCTCCGACGGGATTTCGGCGTAGAGCGTCCCGTCATCTTTCTCGTGCAGGGGAAGAAAGCCGTCAATCGTCCGGGTGTCCTCCAGGGTGTCGTCCCACGACGCAAACGGATCGTCTCCGTCGTCCCCATCGGTCGTCTCATCGTCGGCGGACGAAGACGCTTCGGTCGGGGGAGCGGTCGGCTCGTCGGCCGTGTCGCCCGGGCGGACGTTCACCGTCGTGCAGGCGGCGAAGAGGAGGGAGCCGAGGATGAGCAGGAAGAGCGTGCGCATGGATGCAGAAAAGCATGAGAGAAACGAGCAGGCCTGTCCCGGTCCTCGCGTCACCCACGAAGACCCCAGGACCCTCGAAAGGGAAAGTCCGCTCGGGGCAGGCCAGCACGGGCTACGGGGCCTTCGGTGCGGGACGCCCTCCGCGATCGAGCGACGACTTGTAGACAGAACCGGGGCCGATGTCCCATGGACCCGGCCCTGAGGGCGCTGCCGGGGCGCTGTGGTCCGAGGTGTTCGGAGCGATCACACTAGCGAGGGGTCACGGCCTCCTGGTCGGACGCTGTTTCGAGGCGTTCCTGCTTTACCTCCCACCAGCGCTCGGCGAAATCCTCGAAAAACGACCCCATGAGGTCGTAGAACGCCTCCATGTGCTCGAGGCTTCTTTTGGTCTTCTCCGTCTCGTCCCCGCTGGAATCAATCCGGTTCAGAAAGCGCTCGGCGAGCGCCCGGTTCTCCCGGACCGTCCGCATGTTGAATTTGAAGTTGTTGAAGAAAATGTTGGGGTGAGACTCGTAGTAGTTCCGCCGGTTGTTCGGGCCTTCCACCTTGCGGACGAGGTCCATCTCGTCGAGCCGTCGTACGGAGATGGAGATCGGACCCTTCGAGCGGTCCAGGATCCGGACCATGTCGTCGAGGGAGACCGGGTCACTCTTCGTAAGAAGAAGCCCGACGATCAGCCCCTGTAGGCGCCGAAGGCCGTAGGACTCGTAGATGTTGCCGAACTTTTCGATCAATTCTTTCTCAGTGCGAGAGGGGGCTTGTACTTCACTCATGTCTCGAATGGGGGGTGGTGATGAAGAATGCTGGCCCGAGGACCAGCGAGTGGTGGGGCTTTCTTAGATGTTAAAGTCGTCGAATGGTTTGGAAGTTGACAATTTTTTCGGGAGCCAAAGGGGAGGCGGCACTCTCCGGTCGGGGCTGTCGATCGATTTTGTGCGGGCGAGAATGGAAGCGAGCAGTGGGGGCTTGGAGACTCGAGCCGGCGAAAAGGACAGATGTCAACGGGCCTGCAGTCGGGCCCCTCCCGCCGGGCCCCGGGCTCGCCCCGCATTGATGGCGGTTGCGGGCTGGCCGCACAGGGGCCGCTCGATGCGGACGGCTTCCTCCCTGTCAGAACAAAAACTGTGCCCCTGAACCGCAGCGGAACTCGATTTTCGGAGGACCATGGATGTGGGGCCTTTTGTACCCCGTGGCGACGAGGGAGCGTCAAAGCTGGAGGGTGCGTCCTTCGGTTTCGGCGTACCGAATGAACGCGTCAAACACATCGCCGGCCGCCACGGTGCTGGCGTCGCCTACGACCACCGCCTTGCGCCGGGCACGGGTCACGGCCACGTTGAAGCGGCGCGGCTCGTTGAGAAATCCAATCGCGCCGCGCTCGTTGCTGCGGATGAGCGAGACCAGGACGACTTCCTTCTCGCGCCCCTGGAAGCCGTCGACCGTGTCGACCTCGAGGGCGTCCAGGGCGAGAGCGCGGTCCATACGGTCCACCTGATCGTCGTAGGGCGAGACGACGGCCATCTGCTCCGGGGCCATGCCCGCCTCCAGCAGATCGGTCGCCAGCCGCACTACGATCTCGGCCTCGCGGGGATTCTCGTGGGACGAGGAGCCGGCGCGCTGGTGCTCAGGGGCCTCGAGGCCCGACGTGTCCACGAAGACGAGCGGCGCTGCCGGAGTAAGAATGTCGCCGCGCACATCGGCAGGGAGGGCCTGCTGGGTCACGCCGAGGTCGGTCAGCGTGTGGTGCCGCACCGTGTCATCGGCTTCCAGCCGGCCGTTGTAGAAGGCGCGGTTGGGAAAGCCCATGATTGTCTCGTGCATGCGGTACTGCGTGCGGAGAAGACTCCGGAGGGCGTTGGGGGCATCCGGATCCGTCTCGTGATGCTTCGCAAGGCGCTCGAAGAGGGTGTGTTGCAGTCCGTTCTCGGCGGCCTCCCGATGTAAAATGGTGGGCGGGAGCTGTTTGTGGTCCCCCACGAGGACGGCCCGACGGGTGTGCGTCATGGGGATCCAGCAGGAGGGCGCCGTGGCCTGTGTCGCCTCGTCGATCACGAGCATGTCGAAGGTGTGGCCGTCCAGTGGGTCGCTGCCCGCAGTCGAGTTGGTGCTGCACACCACGTCGGCGGCCGCGATCACGTCGTCGATGGCCGCCTGCTCCAGTTGCTCGGCCCTCTCGAACAGCACATCTGCACGGTCTTGGAGGTCGAGCCAGTCGGCCATCTCCTCAATGCGCTCCGGGGGCACCCCGCGCGACCCGCGGCCCTGCTCCGCCAATTCCGTGATTTTGCGGTCGGACATGCCCCGGCGCCAGCGGCCCGAAGGGTGCGTCAGGTCCTCCTGGTGGTCGAGCAAAGCAAACGCCTCCTCGCGCTTCGCCTGCGAGCGCCGGTACATCTCGTGGTCCTCGAGGCGGGCGTCGAGGGTGTGCTCCTGGAGCGAGGACGCCACGCGGCCCGGGTGGCCGAGGCGCACCACGTCGGCGTCCCGCTCGACGAGGACCTCGACGAGGGTGTCGACGGCGGTGTTGGAGGCGGCGGTGGCGAGCACTGACGCGCCACGGTCTACACACTGCTGGATGATTTCGACGGCCGCAGTGGTCTTGCCGGTGCCGGGCGGGCCGTGGATTAGGTGCGCGTCCGCG
>Ga0207753_1000604_pt1 | contig 13690 bp, 13 predicted proteins | sample PonA233FremontCA_2_FD_187273 | JGI IMG/M metagenome (GOLD analysis project Ga0207753, IMG submission 187273) | Salt pond sediment microbial community from Fremont, CA, USA - Pond A23 Sediment 3 (SPAdes) | ecosystem: Environmental > Aquatic > Non-marine Saline and Alkaline > Saline | place: USA...
CGAGGCCCGAGCCGACGCCCTGGAGGCCCTCACCGAACTGGGGCTCAGCAAGGCCGACGCCGAGCGGGCCATCCGCCAGGTGCTGCGCGACGACGCCGGCATCCAATCGGCCGACGAACTCGTGCGGCGGGCCCTGAAGGCGGACCAGGAGTAGCCTGTCCCATCCCCACGACCCTCTGTCTCCTCATGTCCGATGCCCTCCGCCTTTTCGCGCTCTCTGAAAGCCAGGCCTTCGGCACGGCCATCGCCTCGGCGCTCGACACGGAGCTCGACGCCCACTACGAACAAACCTTTACGGACGGAGAGCACGAGGTGCGTCCGGAGGTGAACGTGCGGGGGCGCGACGCCTTCGTCGTCCAGTCCCTCTACGCAGACGACGCGTGGAGCGTGAACGACAAGCTGTGTCGCCTGCTCTTCATGCTTGGGGCCCTCAAGGACGCCTCGGCCAAGCGCGTGACGGCGGTGGTGCCCTACCTTTGCTATCAGCGCAAGGACCGCAAGACGCGACCACGGGGCCCCGTGACCACCCGCTACGTGGCCGGACTGTTTGAGGCAGTGGGGGTCGACCGCGTGCTCACGATGGACGTGCACAACCTCGCGGTGCTCCAGAATGCCTTCCGAGCCCGCACGGAGCACCTGGTGGCGCACCCGCTGTTCGTCCACGAGATTGCAGGCCTCCTGGACGAGGACGAGGTCGTCGTGGTGTCGCCGGACGAGGGCGGCGTGAAGCGCGCCGGAAAGTTTGCGGAGGGACTGGGGGCCGTTCTCGATCGGGAGGTGCCCACGGCCTTCGTCGAAAAGATGCGGAAGGACGAGGGCGTGACGGGCGGGACGCTGGTGGGGACGGTCGACGGCCGCACCGCCATCATCGTCGATGACATGGTTAGCACGGCGGGAACGATGACTCAAGCCATTGAGGCGTGTGCCGGGGAGGGGGCGGCGGCCGTGTACGCCGCGGCCACCCACGGGCTTTTCGTCGGCGAGGCGAACGAGCGCATGACCGCAGCCCCAGCGGACGCCCTGTTCGTAACCAACACGGTGGAGCCCCGGCTTACGGGGGCGGCGGCCGATCGCCTGCGCATCTGCAATGCCGCCCCCCGGTTCGCCGCGGCCATTCGGGCCGTCCATACCGAAACCTCCGTGAGCGCCCTGAATGAGGTGTAACCGAGGGAGGGACTGCTTTCAGGGCGTCCCGACCGGGACCCGGCCGAGAGGGCAGGGGCCCCATCCGACAGGGCAGTATGGAACAGGGCAGTACGGAGGGCGGTCCGAGGCTGAGAAATGAGGGGCATGACTGCGGGGGGCAGCGCCTACAGTGGACGAAGGCGCACCCGAATCCGTGCGTCCGAGCGGTCAAGGTAGTTGCGAACGAGGGCTCGGTACCAGCGCCACCGCCCGTTTCCGGTGCGGAGGCGCAGAAGCCACCGGGCGCGCTGCTTTCGGTGACTCACCATGTGTGCCAGGTCCCGCATGACACGGCGCAGGTTATAGCCGTGGACGTGGGAGAAAAAACAAGGGTCGAGTGAAGCGTCCGGGGGATGCTCCAGCACGCGCCGCGCCGGCTCATTTGAGTGCAGAATGGTGCCGTCACGGTCTAGATCGAGGGTCGGCACGTGCGGTTCGTCGCTTTTTTCGGAAGCGCTTCCAAATTGAGTGCGAGATGGTACAGAGGCCGATCGAGACGGAGAGGGCGGCATAAGAAGCTACCTGCTTTGGTTGGGGACAGGAAAAAAGGCCCGGGCGTGTTGTTTGTAACGCCCCGTCTTCTTCCTGCGGGCAGAGTCCGGATCCGAACGGAGAAACACCCAGCAGAGAGAACAAGAAAGGACAAACATGCTCGACGAAAAATCTCCTCTTCGTCCGGATGTTACAGTATAGTGAATTGAATCTGCCCTCGTCAAGTTCATTCTGGAGCGTGAAACTGGGTAGAATTGGATCATGAAGAAGAGTGGAGGCGCCTGTCCGGGTCGTTCGGCGGGCGTGGGCCGCGTTGAACCTGAAAGCGAAAAACTCAGTTTGGAAATCATCCGCCCTGTTATACACACCAACGCCCCCGTTTCACAATGCGTACGGCCGATGCTCTTGCTCAGCAGCTCGACGGGCTCGTTCACCTCGACACCCAGCGCGCGCCGACCGGCGTTGACCTGACGGTCGACACGGTTTTCCGGACCACTGGTCACGGCCAGCTTGACTTTGGCGGCGGAGAGTTCCAGGCCGCGCCCCGCGAGCGCATCGAGCCGGTGCTCGACGATCCGGAGGACGACTACGGCTGGTGGGGACTGGAGAAGGGCGCGTACATGATTCGGTACAACGAGGCCCTGCACCTGGACGGCGGAGAGCAGGCGGTCGTGGCGCCCTTGGAACGCACGCTCCTCGCCGGGGCGCACCACGGCGCGTTTGTCGTCGAGGACGGGCGCGATCCCCTCGAAACGCTGCTCGTGGTGAGTCGAATGGGCTGCCGCCTCAAGGAAAACGGCCGCGTCTCCCGCCTCGTGGTGCTCGATTGAGCGTGTTGACATTAGCAATTCTTCCACCCAGGCGCCCCTTCTCCCCCACCCTCAACGCCCACGCCCACACGGATGCCCGAACTGCCTGACGCCGTCGTCTACCGGCGGCGCCTCGCCGCCGATGCCCTGTATCGCGAGATTGCCAACACCACGGTCGTCGACCCACGCATCCTCGGCGACGGGCTGGAGCCGCGTCGCTTTGATGAGCTGCTTCGGGGCCGCACGCTCACAGAGACGCACCGCCACGGGAAGCACGTCTTTGCCCGGTACGGCGACGACACCGGCTGGCTTGCCCTCCACTTCGGCATGACGGGGCGCGTGCAGGTCGTTCCGGACGGCACGATGCCGGAGTATGCGTACGTTCAGTTCCATTTTGAGGACGGGGGCGCCCTGGCCTTCGAGTGCCCGCGCAAGTTTGCCCGGGTGCGGCTCATCGACACGCCGCAGTCGTTCGTCGACGCAAAGGCCCTCGGCCCCGACGCCCGCCGCGCCGATGTTGAGACGTTTCTGGAGCCGTTCGCGTCTCGCCGCGGCACGATCAAGGGACGGCTGCTCGATCAGAGCGTCGTGGCGGGGCTCGGCAACATCTACGCCGACGAGGCGCTCTATCAGGAGGGCATTCATCCGCGGACGACCGTGCCTGACCTCTCCGAGAACGACCTGCGCGGCCTCTACGACGCCATCCAGGAGGTCCTCGACGCCGCAATCGCCGTGGACGCCGATCCCGAAGCGCTCGCCCCGGATCGCTTCATGCTGCCCCACCGGTACGGGGACGAGCACTGCCCAAAGACCGGCGTGCCTCTCGAAACCGAGACCGTCTCCGGCCGCACCGCCTACTACTCTCCCGTTTACCAGCCACCACCGGAGTGAGGACAGCCCGCCCCTTCCCCCCACGCGCTCAGACGTCTACGCATCCATGCCCACCGTCCACATCGGCACCTCCGGGTGGCAACACGACCCCTTCGCCGGTCGCTTCTACCCCGACGACATCGCGCAGGATGACTGGCTCGCCTACTACGCCGGCACGTTTGACACCGTCGAGGTCAACAACACCTTCTACCAGAGCCCCGAGGCAGACACGCTCCGTGCCTGGCGGCGGCAGACGCCCGACGGGTTTACGTTCGCGGTCAAGGTAAACCAGTACATCACCCATTTCAAGAAGCTGATGGACCCGGAAGAGCCGGTCCGGACCCTGTACCGAAACGTGGAGCCACTCGGGGAAGCCCTCGGGCCCATTCTCTTCCAGTGCCCGCCCAATTGGCATCAGAACCTGGAGCGCCTGCACACCTTTCTGGAGACGCTCGACGACGATCACCGCCACGTATTCGAGTTTCGGGACCCCACGTGGCTCACCGAGGAAACGCACACGGCTCTCGCCGCCCACGACGCGGCGTTCTGTATCTACGACTTTGGCGGCCGGTCGACCCACCGCACGGTGACGACCGACTGGGTGTACGTGCGCCTCCATGGGGCTGGCGAGGCATACCGTGGGCGCTACTCGGGCCCCGAGCTCGACGGCTGGGCCGACGCCATTGCCGACTGGCGGGCCGACGATCGGGACGTGTATGTCTTCTTCAACAACACCGCCGGCGAGGGGCACGCGCCCCGCGACGCCCAGCGGCTGCGAGAGCGGGTGGAGACGCCGTGAGCTTCTGGGAAGGGGCGGCCCTGGCGGGCAAACGGACAGCATGGGGCCCAAAGCGCTGCCCTCACGCACGGGGCCGCCTCACGCATCCAGGTTGCTGAAGAGACGGCGGGCCTGGCAGACGAGCTTGTCGAGAGCGTTCAGCAAAACCCCGAGCAGGACGCCAACGAGTACGAGTTGCTTGGCCCCGAAGTGCTCCCCCCCCGGAAGGTGGAGCCAACGAAGGAGCGGAGCGGCAACGCCGGTCTGATCGGCAACCATGAAGAGAACGGCCCCGAACGCAAGGCCGAGAACGGCCGATTTGATGAAGCTCCCCGCCAGCTTTGCCGACGGCCCCTCCTCGACGGTGGAGGGCTGCTCGACAGAAGCGTCGTTGCCAGCAGACGACTCCCTGTGCTTACAGTCACTCATGCTGATAACATCTCGTACAGATGAGCAGTCAATTCGGGGGGAAGGCCTGACGCGAAACGGGATGCAAAAACGCCCCAAAGTGACGCTTTGCTCTCAGGAGTCTACCCCAACCGATGAGACAAGAAGTAGCCTCCGGAGGGCTACGAAAAAACTGTGAGGCGGGCGAGAAAAACCGCCAAGATGTAGCCGGCCGGTCCCCTTGGCGGTCACGATTGAGGGTGCTCCCCCCTTCTACGCAGGGGGCTGGTCCGTTGAACGGAAGATCGCTCCAGCGAAAGGCCGCCCGATTGTGTGCGGGGACGAGAGCGAGCTTTGGCGCCCGGCCCCCAGAAAACGAACCAACATCGATGCTCTTCGGCATGACACTCCCCGAGCGTTTCCGCGACGCTACGTTCGAGAGCTACGAGCCGCAAACGCCGAGCCAGGCCGAGGGGCTCCGTGTCGCGCGTGCATTCGTAGACGAGCTTCGTCGGCCCCCGTCGTGGGCCGAGCGACTGGGAAGGCTCTTGGGACTGGCGGACGACCGGTTGCCGCACGGGCTGTATTTGGTAGGACCGGCGGGCACGGGGAAGACCCACCTGCTGGCCGCGATGTATAACGCCCTCGCCCCCGAGGTGCCCTGTGCGTTTTTGCATTCCAGCGTGCTGTTCCGGCAGACCGAGCCGCCGAAGGCCTTTGCCCGTCGAGTGGCCGATCGGTACGCCGTCTGCTGTCTCGACGAGGTAGAGATGGACGACCCCGCCAACGAGATGCGTCTGGCGGCCGTCATGAAGACGCTGGCGGCGTACGACGTGCCGCTCCTGGCAACGAGCAACGTGACCCCGGAGCAGTCCGTGGCGACTCAGCTCGGGGACGGGCGCATCCAGCGATTCCTGCGGACGGAGGTGCGGACGGCGTATCGGGTCGTTGGGGTTGAGGGAGACGACTACCGGCGAACGCGAGACGTCCAACGCGCCGGGGAGGGATGGGTGGGGCCGCCCGACGCCACACAGCGGGCCATGCGGCAGGCGTGGACGGATGCCTCGGGGCGGTCGCGGTGGTGGGCGTTTGCGGACCTGCGCCGGGCCACGACGGAGACGGCCCACACGGACCTCATCGGCGACATCGTGACGCTCGACCGTCTTTTTCTCGAGGGGATCTCCATTGCGGACACAGACGATGCCTTCCGCCTCCTCCGCGTCGTCGATGCGTTGTATCTGCACGAGGACGCCCCCACGCTCTACTTTACCGCCGAACAGCCGCCGGACGCCTGGTTCGATCCCGATCAGCACGCCGGTCTTGCGCGGGCCGTGGCCGAGAAATTCGACCGCACCGTCTCGCGCCTCCACGCCCTGTGTCGGATCCGGACGCTCGAAGAGGGGGCGTCGTCGCGTCCAGGGAGGACGTGAGCCCACGATGTCTCCTTCTGTGTCCGAACGAAACGTCCATGGAATTTTTATATGAAGTGAGGGTAGAGGAACGGAAACGCCCTTGCGTTTATCACGCTCAAAATCGAAAATCCATGGTACAGTAGATGAGCCCGCAGACCTGATTCGTGGGGCGCGTCGCGTCGTCAAGAACGAAGCGCCCCTGCCGTCGACCACGCCCCTCTTGCGTTGAGAGCCCCCGGCTTCTCGCCGCAACGGATCCACAGTTCACCGATTCGCTGGTCCAGAGTCCTCCAGTGCCATGGACGATCCCTCGTTTCTTCGCTGCAGCGTTCACGAGCCTCACCTCTACGAGACGCGCGACGGACACATCTTCCGGTGTGCCTGTTGCGGTTGCATTCAGGTCGAATTTCGGGGGCGCACGCTCCTGGCCGATCCCGACGAGTTTGAAACGCTGCTTGGGAGGGTGGAGGGGCTGGCCGACGGAATCGAGGAGAAGGCCTCAAACGAATGGGTGCTGTCGGTTCCGACCGATGAGGGAAAGGCATCGCTCCGGGTGGGAAGCAACGAGATCGACGCGTTGCACACTCTCCTCGTGGGGGCTCAGGCCATGCGCACGCTTGAAGAACGAATCGGGGCCGTTGCCGTGGGCCAGCGTCGGGAGCGGCCCCCGGCGTCGTGGCGTCGATGATCGGAGACCGTTCCGAGGGAAGAACAACGTGGGGGAACGAGGCGTCTCCCTCTCGACCCTCGCTGTCCCTTCGTGGACGCCCCCCCGTTCCCATGCGTTTCTCCGCGCCCGGCTCCGATGACGCCTCGACGGACCGCCCGTCTCCCTTCCGAGTCGATCCCGACATCCGCACGGCTGCCACGCCGCCGTCCGCCCTCTACCATGAGCCGGCCTACTTTGAGCGCCAGCAGGACGCCGTCTTCGCACGCTCGTGGCACCTGGTGGGCGACGTGCGCGAGCTCAAGACGACCGGATCGGTAAAGCCGTTCACGCTGCTGGAGGGATGCCTCGACGAGCCGCTCTTCTTGGTTCGCGACGAGGAGCAGGCCCTTCACTGCCTCTCGAACGTATGCACGCACCGCGGCAACATCCTCGTGGAAGGAGAGGGGCACCTGCCGGGCACCTCCATCCAGTGCCGCTACCACGGCCGCCGGTTCGATATGAGCGGCTGCTTCCGGTCGATGCCTGGCTTTGAGGACGCGGAAGACTTCCCGTCGCCGGCCGACGACCTCCCCGCCGCTGAGCTGGAGACGTGGGGCCCGTTTGTCTTCTGCGCGCTCGACCCGGCGATGCCGTTCGACGACTGGATCGCGCCCATTGAGAATCGGGTCGATTGGATGAACCTCGACGCGCTCCAGTTCGATTCGGCCGGCTCGCACGACTACCTCGTGGACGCCAACTGGGCGCTCTACTGCGAGAACTACCTGGAGGGGCTGCACATCCCATTCGTCCACCGCACCACGCTGGGCGGGGCGCTCGATCAGGACGCGTATACGACCACCCCGTTCGACTATTCGAGCCTGCAGCGAGGCGTCGGGGCCTCCGGCGAGCATACGTTCGACCTGCCGCACGATCACCCCGACGCCGGGACCGACGTGGCGGCCTTCTACTTCTGGCTGTTCCCGAACCTGATGCTCAACGTCTACCCGTGGGGCCTCTCCGTCAACATCGTACGGCCCCTGGGGCCGACGCGGACGAAGGTGTCCTTCCGCTACTTCGTCGCCGACGAAAGCAAGCGCGACGCGGGCGCCGGAGCGGGGCTCGACCGCGTGGAGTTGGAGGACGAGGAAATCGTGGAGCAGGTGCAGCGGGGCGTGGAGAGCCGCCTCTACGACCGCGGCCGCTACTCCCCGTCCGGCGAGGTGGGCACGCACCACTTCCACCGGCTGTTGGCCCAATTTATGTTCGAGGAGGCCCCCAGCCGCCGCGACGGCCCTGAGCCCTCGCCCGGGGCCACGGCGTGAACGGAGAAATGCGGCCTCGCCTGGGGCCCGGTCGACGAAGTCTGCCTCAATTTCCCCCGATACAGGGCAAAGGCCCTCCGTTCGACGAACGTTTAACTCCACTGCAAGTGTAAACCGTCTATGTAACTCTCAATTCGTGCGACAAGGCGATCCCGGGTTCGGGCCGCGCCCCGCACGTACACACAACTGCTGTCCTCCCATGAAGCAGACCGATCTTCGCGACATCGCCATTGTGGCCCACGTGGACCACGGCAAGACCACCCTCGTGGACTCAATGCTGTGGCAGAGCGGCATCTTCCGCGACAACGAGACGGTGCAGGAGCGCGTGATGGACACGATGGACCTGGAGCGGGAAAAGGGCATCACCATCATGGCCAACAACACGGCCATCCGCTACGAGGGCAAAAAGATCAACATCGTCGACACGCCGGGCCACGCCGACTTTGGGGGCGAGGTGGAGCGCACGCTCCGCATGGTGGACGGCATCATGCTCCTGGTAGACGCGGCGGAGGGGCCGCTCCCGCAGACCCGCTTCGTGGTACAGAAGGCGCTGGAGCTGGACCTCCCGCCCATCGTCGTCCTCAACAAGATTGACCGCAAGGACGCCCGCCCTGAGGAATCGCTCGACGAGATCTACGACCTCTTCATTGATCTCGGGGCGGACATGGAGCAGCTGGAATTTCCGGTGCTTTACACCGTGGCCACGGAGGGCCGCTGCAAGACGGACCTCGACAACGAGGAGTGGACGACGCTTCGCCCGCTCTTCGAGACCATGATCGACGAGATCCCGCCGCCCACGGGCGACCCTGATGGGGCCTTGCAGGTGCTCGTCACCAGCGTACAGCGCGACGACTACCTGGGCCCGGTGGCCATTGGGCGCGTGGAGCAGGGCACCCTTCACGACCGGCAGCAGGTGTCTCTCTGCCACCGGGACGGGAGCACGGAACTGGCGGAAGTGAAGGCCCTCTTCACGTACGAGGGGCTCCAGCGTGAAGAGACCGATGCGGCCGGCCCGGGCGACATTGTGGCCATCGCCGGCGTGCAGGGCATCGGGCTTGGGGAAAGCCTCTCGCGCCCGGAGCACCCCAAACCGCTCACGCCCCTCGACGTGGACCCGCCGACCATGTCGATGGAGTTCCGGATCAACGACGGGCCCTTCAGCGGGCAGGAGGGCGAGTACGTGACCTCGCGCCAGCTTCGCGACCGCCTCTTCGACGAGGCGCGCAACAACCTGGCCATCCGGGTGGAAGAGACCGACACGGCCAACGCCCTGCGCGTCTACGGCCGCGGCGAGTTGCAGATGGCGATTCTGATCGAGCAGATGCGGCGGGAGGGCTACGAGTTCTGCGTCGGCATGCCGCAGGTGATCACCAAGGAGGTCGACGGGGAGACCCGAGAGCCCTACGAAACCGCGGAGATCGACATCCCGGAGGAGCACATGGGCATCGTGATGGAGCGCCTCGGGGAGCGGAAGGGACAGATGGAGCACATGGTGCACCAGGACAGCGGGCGCGTCCGCCTCACCTTTCGGGTGCCCAGCCGCGGTCTCATCGGCTACCGGTCCAAGTTTCTCACAGACACGAAAGGGACGGGGCTCCTCACGCACCGCTTCGAAGAGTTTGGGCTGTGGGCGGGCGAGATTCCGCACCGTACCAGCGGCGCCCTCGTGGCCGACCGCGAGGGAGAGACGACGCCCTACGCCCTCATGGAGCTCCAGGACCGGGGCGACTTCTTCGTGGCACCCGGCGACCGGGTCTACAAGGGCATGATCGTGGGCGAGAACAACAAGCCCCAGGACCTCGACCTCAACGTGACGAAAGAGAAGCAGCTCACCAACATGCGTGCCGCGGCGGGCAACGAGCTGGAGCACGTCCCGCCCCCGCGTGAGATGTCGTTGGAGGACGCGATCGAGTTCATCCGCGAGGACGAACTCGTGGAGGTCACCCCGGAGGCCTACCGCCTTCGCAAGCGCCATCGGAAGCCGAAGGCCCGTCGGCGGGCGCAGCAAGAGCAGGCGGCCGGATAGGCCGCGGCGGGGCGTGAAGGACGCGGGCCCCTGGTTCGTCCGGGGTCAGGCGGTGGGCTCCACCACTTCTTCATCTTCTTCCGGCAGGCCCTCGCCGTCTGGGCCGTCCTCGTATTGGTCTCGAATGTTGGGAAAGGCCGTCTGGAACATGTCGTTCACCTCTTCGGCCTCCCCGTCGTGCTCCGCGCGAGCCTCGTGGAGGCGGGCACAGGCCTTCCACACGGCCCGTCGCAGGTTCCACTTGCGAACCGAGTAGGCCGCACTGCGGCGCGTGTCGTCATCTTCGAGCCAACTGAGCTGCACGTACGGCTTGGGCGTGCCGCTGCCGTCATCTTTCCAGCAGAAGTTGAGGCCAATCACGCCGGTCGTCGACCGCGCCTCTGCCGAGCGCTGGACCGGGTCCATCGGCTCGGGCAGTTCGTCGAGCAACTCGTCCCGGTAGTCGACGGCCTTGTCAAGGGCCTCCTCGCGGCCGCCATGGCGCTTGTCGGAGAAGTACTTCGTGTACTGCTCCTTCTGGCGCTTGATGCGCACCTGCCATCCGTGGGTCGGATGGCGGTCCGGGTTCTCTTCGGTGGGCTCAATGTCGATGCGAAAAACGTTCTTCGGTTTGTCGGACATGGGGGATGGGCGTCAGGGCGATCAGTGTGCTGGTGGGGTGGGCCTGGACAAAGGCCCGAGGTCGACGCACGTCGGACAGGGACTTCGAGACCGAAGACCTATCGCTCGGGGCAAGGGCTCTCGGTCGGGATGGAAACCAAGAACATGGCCGACGAGAATCTAGACAGCAAGAGGCCATAGAAACGGGCATTCGCCGATCCGAGGGGGGGCAACACCCGGATGAAAAGGGCGTTGGGCGGCGTTTCGGAGAACAGGGGTCCCCCGAAAACAGAATCTCCCGGGCGGCGTCGAAGGCGGTTCTGTCCGATGCGAGCATTGCGACGCTCAAATATGCAAAACAGCACCGGAGAAGTGCAACCGGTGCTGCTGTGACCCCCCATGGCGGGCTCGGTCGGGGGTGGGCCCTGAGAGGCAGCTACAGTAGATTTGCGTCCTCGGCGGCACTGCGGAGCGTGGAGCGCTGCCTTTGTGAAAGGTCCTGCGGGATGTTCACGTCGATCTCAACGTACAGGTCGCCCTGCCCATCCTCGGTCTGCACGCCCTGGCGCTTCAGGCGCAGCTTCTCGCCCGGCTGTGTGCCGGCGGGCACGGACAGCTTGAGGTTCTGGCCGTAGGGAGTGGGCACGCGCACCTCCGTGCCGAACACCGCCTCGAACATGCCGATGGTCTCCGTGAGGTGAATGTCGTCGCCCCTGCGGTCGAAGCGGGCATGGTCGCCCACCTCGAACGTTACGTACAGGTCGCCGCGCTGTCCCATTGGCCCGGCCTGTCCGCGGCCTTTCAGGCGAATCTTAAATCCATCCCGCACGCCCTTTGGGATCTTGAGCCGGATCGACTCGCCCGAGGGAAGTTCTACCTGCTTGCGGCCGCCGTCCAGGGCCTCCCGAAAAGAGAGGCGAAGCGTTGTCTCGATGTCTCGGCCGCCCTGTCGGCCCCGTCGCTGTTGCTGTCGCCGCTGCTGTTGCTGCCCGCCGCCGAAAGGACTTCGGCCCTGGGGTTGGGCTCCCCCACCGAAGAAGTTCTCAAAAATGTCGCCGAGGCCGCCGCCCCCACGGCCGTCGAAGGCATCGTCAAAGCCGCCCTGTTCGAACCGGACCTCGGGCCCGCCGCCGGCAGACCGGCCCCACGCGCCGCGGCCGCCTTCCCCTCCGCCGAAGCCCCCCCCGCCGCCAAAGCGGCGCTGGGCGTCGTACTGCTTGCGCTTCTCCTCGTCCGAGAGGACGGAATACGCCTTCTGAATCTCCTTGAACGTCTCCTCGGCGTTGGGGTCGTCCGGGTTTCGGTCGGGGTGGTGCTTGCGCGCGAGTGTCCGGTACGTTTTCTTGATCTCCTCCTGGCTCGCGTCTTCGTCGACGCCGAGCACGTCGTAGAGGTCTTTGGCCTGCGGCATGGCGGCGGAGAGTAACACTGTTGAATCAGTCGGCGAGCCAGACCCTGTGGCCTGAACGGGCCCGTAGGGTCTTCTTGGATGTGCCCCTCATAACAGAATTCGTGCCACAGCGTTCACTCAGACGAAATGACGGACCCTGCCGTGACATCCCGTCCCCTTGACAAAGTCCTCGTCGCCAATCGCGGCGAGATTGCCGTTCGGGTCCTGCGCACCTGTCACGAGCAGGGCCTCGACACGGTCGCCGTCTACAGCACGCCGGACCGCGCGGCGCCCCACGTGCGGCGGGCGGACGAGGCCTACCACATCGGCCCGGCGGAGGCCGCCCGGTCGTACCTCGACCCGGAGGCGATCCTGGAGGTGGCGCGTCGCAGCGGGGCCGACGCGATCCATCCCGGCTACGGCTTCCTGTCGGAGAACGCGAACTTCGCCGAGGCCTGTGCCGAGGCCGGCGTGCACTTCGTGGGGCCGCCGCCCGAGGCGATCCGCGCGATGGGCGACAAGACCGCCGCCCGTCAGCTCATGAAGGATGCCGGCGTACCCATGGCGCCGGGCACGACCGACGCCGTGGAAAGCACCGAAGAGGGCGAAGAGATCGCCGCAGAGATCGGCTATCCGGTGCTCATCAAGGCCGCGGCGGGCGGCGGGGGCAAAGGCATGCGGATCGTCCACGAGCCGGAGAACTTTGCCGGGGCGATGGACCGGGCCCAGGGCGAGGCCGAGTCGTCGTTCGGCGACGGGCGCGTCTTCATTGAGAAGTACATCGAAGAGCCGCGTCACATCGAGTTTCAGATTCTGGCCGACCACCACGGCAACACGATCCATCTTTTCGAGCGCGAGTGCTCCATCCAGCGGCGCCACCAGAAGGTGATCGAGGAGGCCCCGTCGTCGATCCTCACGCCGGAGGTACGTCGCGAGATGGGGGAGGCAGCCGTGGCCGCGGCGAAATCGTGTGGCTACCGGAATGCCGGGACGGTCGAGTTTCTGGTGGACGCGGACCTGAACTACTACTTCATGGAGATGAATACGCGCCTGCAGGTAGAGCACCCGGTCACGGAGTGGGTGACGGGCGTCGACCTCGTGGCCGAGCAGCTACGCGTAGCACAGGGGGAGGCGCTGGGATACGGCACGGACGACCTGCCGATTAACGGGCACGCCATCGAGAGCCGCGTCTACGCCGAGGACCCGGCCTCCAATTTCTTGCCGGACCCCGGGCCGCTCAACCGGCATTCGGCGCCGTCGGGGTTTGGCGTGCGGGTGGACGCCGGGGTGGAGGAGGGAGGCGAGGTGCTCATCCACTACGACCCGATGATCTCAAAGGTGACCACGTGGGGCCGCGACCGCACCGCGGCCATCGACCGCATGATTCGGGCGCTCGACGAGTATGAGGTGGCGAGCATGGCCACGACGATTCCGTTCTGCCGCTTCGCCATGCAGCACGAGGGCTTCCGCGCCGGCGACTTCACGACGCACTTCGTCGACGAGGAGTTTGATCCGTCAGCGCTCCAGCTTGAGGACCCCAAGCGCGACGAGCTCGCGGCCCTGGCGGCTACGCTCTATCACGCTCGGACCCAGGACGAGGAGGCACCCACGATCGCGTCGGGCGACGGGCAGGCGGGGCCGAGCCCATGGCGGCACCGGCGGCAGCACGCATCGTAAGGAAGCTATGTAAACACGCAGAAATACGTTTATTCGAGGGTCATTCTGAGCGACCGACGACCGGAGGGAGGAGCGAGTCGAAGAATCTTACTG
>Ga0207753_1000605_pt1 | contig 13658 bp, 10 predicted proteins | sample PonA233FremontCA_2_FD_187273 | JGI IMG/M metagenome (GOLD analysis project Ga0207753, IMG submission 187273) | Salt pond sediment microbial community from Fremont, CA, USA - Pond A23 Sediment 3 (SPAdes) | ecosystem: Environmental > Aquatic > Non-marine Saline and Alkaline > Saline | place: USA...
CGTCGCCCTGTCGTAGCCGAGCGCGGAGACCCGGTCGGCCCGGACAGTATCCAGGACGACGACGATCACATTCGGCTGGGTGGCCATCGTTGGTAGTTCCATATGACTAGGATATATCTCCAGTGGATCGATACGGCGACGGCTCCGTTACTGGTTCTCGAAGGCCAGTCCGGAGCCGCCAGCGACGATCGCCGCGCCGGCGATGATCGTCGCACCGAGGACGACGAAGTCGTCGTTCGGGTCGAGGTCGGCGAGCCCCGCTGCCACGTCGACGACGAAGACCGTCACGAACACGCTCAGGATCGCGAAGACGAGCATGACAACTGCCGCGATGATACTGGCTGCGAGTGCACCGAATGAATCGAGGAATCCCATACTACACTCTCCACGACGAGTGTCGAACGGATAAGTCTTGGAGAGCGACCGCAGACGCTTTGCCGCCGGACGGCCCAGGGAGAGGTATGCATCTCACGTTCGACGGGGAGTCTGTCAGTGCGGGCACCGACGCCCGCGAGCGCTTCTACGACTCCCGTGGCTACGGGACCCCGGCGGGTGGTGACCTGACCCTCGCCCCGGTCGAGGCGGCCCACCTGCTGTACCGCGGCGATATCGACACGGTACGGGACAGCAGAGACGGCTCGGGGCTGGATTTCAGGGAGTTTCTGGGCTCGCAGGCCGTCTCCGAGGTCGATTTCTTCGTCTACAAAGATCTCCGCGACAGAGGTTTTTATCTCTCACCGGCCGAGGACAGCGCCGAGCAGACGGATTTCGTCGTCTTCCCGCGCGGCGACGGGCCCTGGGACGATACCGTCGCCTACCGCATCCGGGCGGTCAGCGAACGGACGGATCTCTCGGCGGCCTCACTCCGATCGTTCGCGCAGTCGACCACGGCGGGCACAGCCGTCCTCGCCGTCGTCGACGAGGAAAGCGAGGTGACCTATCTGGAACTCACCGAGCGACCGGTGTCGGGATCGACCCACCACGACATTCCGCCGGCCACGGGAGAGCTACTGGCCGACCGCGTCGTGGTCTGGGAGCCACCCGAACCACTCCACGAGAAGGGATTCTACGGACAGCGACTCGACCGGGCGGGCGAGGCAGTCCAGCTATCACTGATCGAGGCGGCCTATCTCGCCGGCGAGGGGATCCTCGAAATCGAGAACCGCGGCGATCAGACCGCCGATGCAGCGATCAGCGAGCGCGGTCGGGCCGTGGAGGGTGACCGGTTCGACCGCCGGTCCAGAGTGTATACCGCGTTGCGGAACGCGGGCGTGGTCCCCAAAACCGGATTCAAATTCGGCGCTGACTTCCGGACCTACGAGGACGTAGAGTCCGTCGACAATCTGGGCCACTCGGAACTGCTCGTCCGGGTGCGTTCCGACGACCACGTCTTCGAGCCGCGTGATCTCGCACTCGACGTGCGACTGGCCCACGGCGTCAGAAAACGGATGGTGTTCGCGCTGGTCGACGAAGCCATCGACTGGCTCTCCGTGACGCGGTTGACGCCCTGAAAAGCAGTTCCCTGCGCGCAGCGGTCAGTCGCCTTCAGCGCGCGAGTGTTGCCCCGGGCCGGCGAGCTGGCTCGACAGTGATTCCAGACAGGAATCGACGGCATCCCTGACCTCGACGACCTCGCCGACGAGTGTCACCGCTGGTGGGGAGATATCCGCCCGGTCTGCCCGGTCGACGATCGTTTCGAGCGTGCCGGTGACGACCTGCTCGTCGTGGTAGGTCGCTCGCTCGACCATCGCGACGGGCGTGTCGGGATCGAGACCGCTGGCTTCCAGTGCGGCCGCGTTGTCGGGCAATCTGGCGACGCCCATCAGGATGGCGAGCGTGCCACCCGCGTCCGCGATGGCTGCGAGTGCGTCCCAGTCGATGGCGCTTTCGGCTTTCGTCGGGTCCTCGTGTCCGGTGACGACGGTGAGCATCGAGGCGTGGTCACGGTGCGTGACCGGAATACCTGCGACGGCGGGGGCTGCGATGGCGCTCGTGACACCGGGGACGATCTCGAAGTCGACACCGGCGTCTGCGAGATGCTCGGCCTCCTCGCCGCCGCGGGCGAACACCGTCGGATCGCCGCATTTGAGTCGGACGACGCTGTGCCCGTCGCTTGCCTTTTCGACGAGCAGGTCGTGGATCGCTTCCTGGGTGGTTCGCTCACCGTTCGGGCCGGGCCGTTTCCCGACGTCGACGAGCGTTGTGTCGGCTGGACAGGACGAGGTGACCTCGTCGTGGACCAGCGAGTCGTGCATGACCATATCCGTACTGTCGATCAGCCGGCGGGCACGGACAGTCAGCAGATCGGGGTCACCCGGGCCGGCACCGACGAGATAGACGGTGCCTGGCCGGGCCCTGCGGTCGCCGTCAGTCATCGTCGACCTCCATGTCGGCCCGATCCGCGGCCTCCCTGAGTTTCGAGGCCAGCGTGCGGGCCTGGTCGGGGAACAGTTCGACGTGATCTGCGTGCTGTTCGGTCCGTTCCAGATCCAGCGGATCGAGTTCGGTCGAGAGCCGGACGACACCGCTTTCTTCGTCGCTGTCGACGTTCAGTACCATGATCCCCTCGTTCTCCCAGTCGACTCCCGCCGCCGACCCCTGCAGGTAGTCGAACGTCGTGTACGCCGTCACATCGAGTACGCGCTTGCTCATTATCAGTCGTCAGCCGAGATGGGGGTCCCGTCCGGTCTGGTCGGTGCTGGACTCTCGTCGTCTGCGAAGGGGTACCACGACTGTTTGGCGTCGTGCAAGCAGGGATCCTCGTAGTCCGTCTCCATCGGTTCGGTGCTGTCGATGATCGCTTCCACACCCATCTGGTCGACCCACTCGCGGAACGTCTGCTCGCCCTCACGGTGGGCGACGTAGGCCTCGAGGATCTGCTTGAGCAGTCCCGGCACCTCGTCGGCTGGCACCCGCTGGTGGACCCAGTCGATGAAGGAGGGATCTTCGCCGATGCCGCCGCCGATTCCGACATCGAGTGCTTCGACCATCTCGCCGTCTTTGCGGGCGCGCATCCCCTGCAGGCCGATATCGGCCGTCATCGCCTGGCCACAGTCGGCCGTACAGCCCGAGTAGTGGATCTTGATCTGGCTGACATCGTCGGGAACGTCGACGTTGTTGCGCAGCCACCGAAGCGTCTGGGTCAGTCGCACCTTCGTCTCGGTCAGCGCGAGTGAGCAAAACTCCGTCCCGGTACAGGCCTGCCCGCCGCGGACGAACGGACTCGGTTCGGGTGTGTGTTCTTCGAGCAGCGGTTCGGAGAGCAGCGGCGCGATGTCCTCGTCGGGGACGTCCATGATGATGGGGTTCTGGCGGCGCGTCAGCCGGACCTCACCGGAGCCGTACTCGGCGGCGAGGTCGGCGAGCGCGATCGCCTCTTTCGCGGTGAGGCGACCGACCGGAACGCTCAATCCGACGTAGTTGAGGCCATCGCGCTGTTCGTAGACACCGACGTGGTCGTGGGGGCCCTCTTCTCGTGGCTTGCCGGCGTTGTAGGTGTACTCGTCGCGGAAGTCCCTGCCCGCCGGTTCGAACTCGAACTCCAGCCGCTCGTCGAGGTCGTCCCGGATCGTCTCGGTTCCGTGCTCGTCGACGAAAAACCGGGCGCGGTTGTTCGAGCGGTTCTCGCGGTTGCCCAGTTCGTGGTAGTACTCGACGAACTCCCGGACCGTCTCGACCGCCTTCTCCCGGGGGACGAACAGATCGAGCGGGCGAGCACGCCGCGGTTCGCGGCCGCCGAGGCCGCCGCCGACGCGGACGTTAAATCCCGTGCGTTTCTCGCCGTCGTCGAGTTTCCAGGCCGGTTCGAGCCCGATGTCGTTGATCGAATCCTGCGCACAGCCCTGCCGGCAACCCGACACCGAGATGTTGAACTTCCGGGGCATGTTGCAGAGATCGTCGTCCTCGCGGATCGTCTCCTGGATCTCGTCGAGGATCGGCCGGGACTCGATGATCTCGTCGGCTTTCCCGGCGACTGGACAGCCCGAGATGTTTCGCATCGTATCACCGCCCGAGGAGCGGGAGCTGACACCGACTGCTTCGAGTTTCTCCCAGATCTCCGGCACGTCCTCCAGGTTGATCCAGTGGAGCTGGATCGACTGGCGGGTCGTGAAATCGATGTAGCCGTTTCCGAACTCGGGGTTCTCGATGGGGCCGGTCGCGTACTCCCTGGCGACCTGACCGATCGCCCGGAGCTGGTCGGGTTCCAGCACGCCGCCACAGTTCGTCAGTCGCATCATGAAATACGACTCCTGTCCCGACCGCTGGTGGAACACGCCCCAGAACTTGAAGCGGGTGAACCACTCCTCACGTTCGTCCGCTGGAATCGACTCCCAGCCGCTCTCCGCGAATTCTTCGAGTTTTTCGCGTACCTCGTCACCGTACAGTTCGCCTTTGATATCTTCCTTTTTGTGAGCCATATGTACCTACCTGAATGTTCGATTTTGAGCGAAGACAACTCGTCTTCGACCGATTATTCACGTATAAATATCCACTCTCGGAAGCATAAAACACTGACTGTTAAAAAACTCCAAATTTCAGATTGCTCGCCGAACGCGCGTCCGATATTAGGACGTGTCCAAAGAATATTAGGGGATATTCTTTCGAATTATATCCGCGAAAGAACACTGTTCGTCCAGTTTACTGTTCAGTAATTGATACATGTCGTCGGGCGAAGCCGTCGAGTTCGGCGAGTGTCCGCGCGCGGATCGAGGAACCCGGTCGATCGCTCACAGAACTCGGCTCATCGGTCGGAAAGATCGAGTGACTCGACGAACTCCTGTTTGAACCGAGACTGGTCCACGACTGTCAGTGCATTTTTCTTGAACGGCTCCCAGACAGCCCGCGTCCGGTCGATCTCGTCGAGCACTTCGCGGGGAGCGTGCTGGAGTTCGATCCCACGGTGTGTCCCGCCCGCAGCGAGCGTTTCGAGGGCGTTGTCGAACTCCTCGACGTAGCTCTGGAGGTCAGTTTTCGCGTCTCGAACGGCCACAGAGTTCGAACCAGCCCGTTCGTTTCTGGCGATAAATAACGTCTTTTTGGCGATCCGCTGGCTCAGCATTCGCTGTCGTCCAGCGATGTTCACCTCGTCGGTGAAATCGCGGTCCGCCTGTTCGGTGTATGCCACGACGACGTCCTCGCTCCGGGCGAGCAGTGTATCGTTGTGGCGTTCGATATACTGGACCGCAGCCTCGTAGGTCGGGTTTGTCAACGCGAGCTGTTCGCGGTCACCGGCCGATCCGGCGGTGAACGTCCCGAGTGTCTGTCCGAGGTTGGTCACGGTATCGGCCAGTTCGTCGGTCCAGCGGTCGATCTCACCGAGCGTGTCCGCCTGGTTCGTGATCTCGGTCGACGCCGACTCGACGTGGTCGACAGTTTCGCGGTGGGACGTCGTTGCTTCGTCGAGCATCGAGACGATTTCGTCGACCGTCGACTCGATCCCGTCGAGCGTCCGGGTGATTCCGGCGGTCTGTGCTCGTAACTCCCGGAGATTCGAGACCGCCGCTTCGTCGAGGTCGGCACTGTCAGCCGCGTCGTCGGCCACTGTCGCGGACAGCGAAGCGACGCCCTCAGCCGCCGACGAGACGTTGCCGAGCGTTCTGGAAAGTGTCAACAGTTTGGCTCTCGTCTCCCGGAGTTGCCGGCTCTGGCGGGTGGTAGCCGCCTCAGACGCCTCGACGGCCGCCGTTGCGTTCTCGGTTTCCTGCTGGAGTTGTTCGGTCCGTGTCGAGATCCGGTCGGTTGTCGTCGAGACCTGCACGCCGAACGTCCGGATCTCGATGATCGCGCCTTCGATATCTCGCACCATCTCGTTGATGCCGGACGCGAGTTCGTCGTAACCGATGCCAGTGTCGACACGGTGAGTCAGATCGCCGGTAGCAATCCGCTCGATACCGCGGGTCAACTCGGTGAGCTCGGAATTATCGACGCCACCAGGATCCATTGTCTTTGTATTACATATGTCCACATAAAAACCATCACTTCCATACAAACTTTGTCAGATATCGGCAACAGGTTGTTCGATATCGAATTTCGGCCCGACAGCTAGTCGTCGGAACTCACGGCCGCTGCGTTCGGCTCCGCGTCGGAGATAACGAACCCTTCTTCGGTCGCCACCTCGGAGATGTCGGGCTGGAACACCCACGCACAGAGCAGGAGAATCGGGATCATCGTCACCCCTGCAACCATGAAGCCCCAGTGCAGGCTCGGTAGCAGCGCCGAGGAGAAGATGACCGGGTAGAAGATCCCGCCCGACGAGCCGATTCCGCCGACGATGCCGGCGACACTGCCCGAGTCGTCGGGGAACATCGACGGCACCTGCGCGAAGATCGCGCCCTCGGCGAACGCACAGCCGAGTCCGACACCGAAGGCAGCGACGACAGCCACGAGGATGTTGCCGGTCAGGCCGGCAGCCGTCATCGCGAACATCGCCAGGACGATGTAGCAAAGCGTCATGAACGTCCACTGCTCGCGGTACCGACCGTCGAACATCGAGAGCGGGTTCCACTCCTTCCTGTAAAAGAGGTCGCTCATATAGCCACCGAGCGGGCGGAGCAGGCCTGCCGCAATCGAAAAGGTCGCCGCGAAGCCCGCCGCGATGCGGAGTCGACCTTCACCGAATGCCGCCCGGTAGTACGTCGAGAGCCAGCCGTTCATGCCGAGTTCGAGACCGAAAGACATGACGTAGGCAATCGCCAGCACGACTGCCCCGTACCGGCTGGCAACCCACAGCCACTGTTTGAAGCCGACACCCTGCTTGGTCGCCTGTCGTTTCGCATCGCTCTTTGCGGCCTGCCCGAAGACGAGGTAGAGGAAGCCGACCACGATGGCCGCCGCACCCGTATAGAAGAAGGCTGCCCGCCAGTTGGTTTCGAACAGTGGACCGCTGTACCCTTCACCGAAAAGCGAGGGCAACAGCAACAGCGACCCCAGGCCAGCACCGGCGTTCCCGATCCCGGCGTAGATCCCTTCTGCCAGGCCGAGATTCTCCTCTTCGAACCACTCGGAGACGTGCGCGATCCCGATCACGAAGGTGATGCCCGCGAGCGAGGCGACGATCCGGGAGGCGATGAACACCTCGTAGGTCTGGGCAAACGCAGAGACGATCGCAGCACCACCGACGATCATCATCGTGCCGAAGGCGGTCACCGGCGCACCGTATCTGTCCGTCAGTGGCCCGATAACGATCCGTCCGAGCGGGACGGCAACGATCGCCGCGCTGGCGACGATCCCGAGCTCCGACACCGAGAGACCGAACTCCTCGGCGATACCGTCCGTGTACGGCGCAAACGAGAACCAGATCGTGAACCCGAGGAAGAAAAACACCGTCGCCATGATCAGGTTCTTCCACTTCCCGCTTACCATCGCTGACTCACCCCCGGCACCGCAGAGTGCTGTCTAACTATACTAGTCTTTAATCCGCGATCATCCAGTATTTTTCCGATCGGGAATACGTTCGTGTACATCAACAGGTGGAAAGTTCGGATTAAGACATATAACTATTCGCGTGTACATATACGGAATCCGGGCCGGGAGAATGTAGAAGTCCGGCCAGTATTGCATCGGATATAGTTTCCTTAAGGAGATATACCGTCCAATATTTAGGACGGTAAGCAAACAAACACCCATTTGTCCGAACGATGAGGAACGTTTCGTCCGGAAAGCGGAAGTGTTCCGACCTGGAGGGGTGCGCGCCAGACCGGCAGTAGGAGGCCGAAACGCCCGGAAAACAGCAGAGCCCGGACGGTACCGGATAGACAGAGCGACCAGTGAGCGACGGGAGAGCGTTGGAACCGGTCGTGTTCTCACGATGTCGCAACCGGGCGGAGCTGAACTCTGAGAACGGTCCGGTCGTCAGTCCGTTCGTGCTCGATGTTCCCATCACAGGCCTCGATGACGTACCGGGCGAGCCAGAGACCGAGGCCGCTCCCGTGTTGGAGTTGCGTGATTTCGGTATCGGAGACCAGCGGCGTCAGTTCGTGTTCGGGGATGCCCGGTCCATCGTCTGCAATCTCCAGGACGACCTGGTTACCGGTCCGACTCCCACGTACTTCGACGTGCGGGACTCCGGAGTTGTGGACCACCGCGTTCTCGACGAGCGCCTCGACCGCGTTCCCGAGTTGCGGTACACCCTGAACCATCAGCGGTTCCGGAAAATCGATCGACAGAGATGCCACCGGATGCTCTTGGGAGATTGTCTGCACTAGCTCTGTACAGACGGCAGCGAGATTTACCGGGCCCCGCCGTGGGTCACCGGTCAGGACTGTTTCGATCGTTCTGATCTCTTCACCGATGCCGTCGAGCGATCTGGCGGATCGGAATACCATCTCCGTCAACTCCTGTACTCCCTCGTCCGCACTCCTGTTTTCGATCGCGGACGCTGCGCCGAAAATGACAGAAAGATCGTTGCGGAGGTTGTGCCGAAGAATGCGATGGATGACCTGGATGTGTCGTTCGTAGCTTTTGACCTCTGAGACATCGGAGTAGATGGCGAAGGCGAACTGGCGACCATCGGTACGGCGGTACGGAACACCACGGTAGAGAAATTCACGGACGCCAGTTGCCGTCTTTCGGTGGACGAAGGCGTGGTTGGGCGTGCCCGCTGCGGTCCGCTGGTCGAACTCCGTCGCCTCTTTCTCGTACCCCTCGGGGACAATGTACTCGTTTATCGACTCACCACAGACCGTCTCCCGGTCGTACCCGAAGATTTCCTCGAAACCCGTGTTGACTTCCCGGACGACTGGAACGTCGTCAGTGAGTTCGATCTCCACGACGGCATCCCCGATCAGGTTGAACAGACGCCCGAATCGATCCGACGTTTCGGAGATGGTAGCAGGATCGATACTGTCGGGGTCGTCTCTCGGATCCCCCCTCCGTCTGTCATTCGAGTTCATAAATTGATAGGTTCATAGATATATACATAATGTAACCAATAGACGAGGGTGTCGACCGAGTTCGCCCGAGCCGATGATTCTGTTTGATATATATGGCATGATTTATCTCTTTGTTCGGTGTATTTTTACTTTACCACACAAAAGAGTTTTTCCTAATAAGTATACAAATAAAAGAGAATAGACGTTGAACTGGAAGTGGCTCGTACGTACAATATTCCTAATCTCTGTTTTGAAGTTTAATATCGTTCGATCAGGGGGGATGGCCCCGTCGACACCCTGGCCAGCCGACCCCGAGATATCGAGTGACTCGACGAATCGACGGTGGAATGGGACTGGTCGGCAATCCTTCGAGTCGTGTGCTCAAGCGGGTTGATACAGCAACGACGACGACCGGTCACTCCCCGGGAGCTTCCAGCCGGACTGCACACTGTTTGAAATGTGGTTCGTCGGACTGTGGATCGCAGTCGGGGAGAGTCAGTCTGTTCGTCGCCGGATGGTGGATCGGCAGCCAGACCATCCCTGCGGGAACACCGTCGTCGGGGTCCAGTTCGACCGTTGCGCTGCTACGCCGTGAGACTACAGCCAGCCGGTCGTCCGTGACGAGTTCCTCGTGGGCTGCGATCGTTTCGGGATTGACGCGTGCGACGACAGGGCCGGGGTCGTCGACAGATCGCGAGCGGATCCCGGTGTTGTAGCCGTCCTTCTCGCGCGCTGTCGTCAGTGTGAAGGGAAACTGTTCGTCGGTCGGTTCCGGGAGGGGGTCCTGGTTCCCGGTCGAGAACTGTGCGCGACCGGTCGCCGTCGGAAACGACCACCGCTCGGCCGGTTCGGCAGTCGCGCCGTCGCCAGCCAGTTCCCGATAGTACCGGTAGCCACCCTCCGAGAGCCCGTCGGGAGCCGGCCACCTGACCGCGAGTTCGTCGTCGAGCCGGTCGTAACAGATCCCGGAGCAGTCGGCGTTGGTGTCGGCTGTGAGCGTGGCGAACTCGTCGAAGACTCGCGCCGGGTCGGGCCGGTGGCTCTCGAAGAGGTCGGGGTAGAGCCGTCGCCCGATGGTGGCGATGATGTCGAGATCCGACCAGATGCCACTCGGCGGTTCGGTCACCGCGCGCACGCGCGAGATGTTTCGCTCCATATTGATCGCGGTCCCCTCGGATTCCCCCCACGTCGCTGCCGGGAGTACCACGTCGGCGATCGCTGTCGTCTCGGTGTGAAACGCGTCCTGTGCGATCACCGTCGCCTCTTCGAGGTGTTCTCTGGCCGCCGAGGCCTCGGGCATGCCAGCGGCCGGGTTCGTGGCGACTGTCCAGACGACCTCGACCTCGTCGTCGACCGCCTCGACCATCTCCACGGGGCCGGGACCGGTCGAATCGGGGAGTCGGTCGACTGGAATCCCCCACTCCTCGGCGATGAACCGCCGTTCGTCCGGATCCTCGAACGGGCGCTGTCCCGGCCAGGTTCCCTTCGAGGAACAGACACGCGTTCCCATCGAGTTCGCCTGCCCGGTCAGTGAGAAGGGGCCACTGCCCGGTTCGAGGTTGCCCGTCGCCAGACAGAGATCGATCAGTGCCCGTGCCGTCTCGGTCCCCTGGACGTGCTGGTTGATCCCCATCCCCCAGTAGATCAGCGACTGTTCGTCGAGCGCGCTCGCGAGCAGTTCGATCTCTGCCGCCGAAACGTCGGCTTCTTCTCTCGCGCCCTCGGCGCTGGGGAGCGAGTCGACCAGATCCTCGAAGCCGTCGGTCGCCCGCTCGACGAACTCCTCGTCGGTCCGGCCGGAGTCGACAAGTTCGGCGAGAACCGCCCGCGCGAGCGCCAGATCTTTCCCGGGTTCCGGTGCGACGTGGTGATCGGCGTTCTCGGCCGTCTCCGAGCGCATCGGATCGACCGTGATGAGTTCGACCCCGTCCTCGTCTGCGGCCTGCTGGAGCCAGCGAAACAGCACTGGATGGGCAACGGCGGGGTTCGCTCCCCAGACGACGTGGCGGTCTGCCTCGTCGATATCGTCGTACGTGCAGGGTGGCGCGTCGCTGCCGAAGGCCTGGTAGTAGGCAGTCACCGCGCTCGCCATGCAGAGTGTCGTGTTCGCGTCGTAGTTGCGCGTCCCGATGCCGCCACGGGCCAGTTTCCCCAGCAGATAGGCCGCCTCGTTCGTCTGCTGGCCGCTGCCGAGGATACCGACGGCGTGCGGACTGGACGCCGTCGCGTCCCGGAGTGCTTCCAGCGCACGACCGAGCGCGACATCCCAGGTCGTCGGCACGAGTTCGCCATCACGGCGGACGAGCGGCCGCTGCAGCCACTCACCCTGTGGATCCTGGCTCTCCTGGATCCCCCGGGAGCAGGCCATCCCACGGCTGACCGGGTGGCTCACGTCGCCACGGGCGACGGCGATCCCCGATCCTTCGTCGGGTGACTGGTGCATGTGTCCACAGCCGACCGCACACCGCATACAGGTGGTGGGGACCCAGTCGCTCACGGTTCGCTCACCGGTACGGAAACCACCAATCGAGCATGAAGGGTCGCATTCGGTTGAAATGCTCGCAGCGTACGGGAGTTCATTACCCTACCGTCCACCGCATTAGAAAAGTAGTTGCCTATCCGTACAACACTTGCGGGTTAAGATGATCGAATACCGACAAACAGTTCCTTTTGTATAAAAATCGGCCCCCAGACCGATAGTAACTGGACGCGTGTTTTTTCTATTTTCTGTCGGAGTCGAACTCGATATCCAGTTCGTCGAGTTTGTCGGCCCATTCGTCGCGTTTCTCCTGGTGATTTTCGAGGAACTGTTCCATGAGCCGGGCCGCCTGTTCCTTGCAGTCACCGCAGAGCCGTTCGCCGTTCGCACACTCGTCGTAGACCTGCTTTGCCAGTTCGTCGTCGTCGTGTGCCAGGAGATAGGCGTACAGCTCGTAGACTGGACATTCGTCGGGTTCGCCGCCGAGTTCCCGCTGTTTTTCGGCCGTCTCACGACCGGCGGTGGTCGCACTCTTGACCTTGTCGTAGCCAGTTTCGGGTTCGTCGAGCAGACTGATGTGGGACGCTTCGATCGACGACGACATCTTGCCGCCAGTCAGCCCGGTCATAAATCGGTGGTAGATCGAGGATGGCGGCAGGAAGCCGTAGCCGCCGTTGTCGATCTCTACCTCGCGTGCGAGCTGTTCTGCCTCTTTTTTCGTCAGGTCGAACGCGTCGATATGGGCGTCGTAGACCCGCTTTTCGCCCTCGATTGCTTCGATGAGTGCCTCGAATGCTTCCTCGGTCGCGTTGCGGACGACGACGCGAGTCCGTGGCCGGAGCGGCTCCTTCCCGGCCCCGTTGAGCAGCGTGATCGCCGTATCGAGCGTAGTCGCCTCGACATCTGTCGCGCCGGGATCGCGCTCGTTTTCGAGCAGCGTCGCGGCGTCGGAACACCGGATCCGTTCGTCGGGATGGCGCTCGGAGAGGGTGTCGTAGGCCTCACCGATCAGTGCCCGCTCGGCCGGATCGGCCTCGAAACTCGCGTACGCCTCGGTGACGCGGAAGTAGCTGACGCGGGCCGCGAGATCACGGGCGAACCGGACGTGCGGGTCCTGGTCCGGCCCAACCGGAATGACGGTCGGTTTCGGTTCGTCGAGCTGTGGATAGAGGATATCAGCCATCTGCGTGACGACCGACTGCATGTGTGAGACGTCGGTCTCGCCGTCGAAGTCGTAGATCGCCGCGAACTCGGAGAAGTTGGCCTCGATGCCGAGTTCGAAAGCCAGATCCTGGACCTTCCGGTTGGTCGACTGGCGGTAGAGTTCCCCCGCCTCGGGATCGAAGCCGAGCGCCAGCAGTGAGAGGATGTAGTTGCGGGCGTGGTCGTCGATCTCGTCCCAGGAGAGCCCGCGGGCGCTGTGGGCTTCGAGGTCGGCGATCAGCCCGTAGGCGTCGCCGCCCTGCTGTTGATGCCAGATGATCTCGTCGAAGACGAGTTTGTGGCCGATGTGTGGATCGCCAGTCGGCATGAACCCGGAGAGGGCGGCGAATGGCTCGTCGTTGACCATCGCGTCGACGACTGGTCGGTAATCGCGGTGGCCGAAGATCACGCCGCGGCGCATCAGGTAGTGGGGATCCGGAACCGAATCGAGAATCTCGTCGAACTGCTCGATCCCGAACTGCTCGAACAGTTTCCGGTAATCGGAGACGGTCGAGGAACCCCACGGATCCAGCGCAACGTCGTCGACAGTACCGCCGTCTGTGGCCGGTTCGCCAGCAGTCTCGCCGTCGGGTGTCTCCCCGTCGGAACGTTCGCGTGTCATCGAATAGGCGTAGTTCGGCAGAGGGGCGCAAAAAGCGTTCGCCTTGTGTGCTAGGAGTTCTGTGGGCTGTGAGAGTGGTTTCGTGAGTAGATCCTGGTAGGTCTGGCATTTGAGTGTTTATAACGGCAAGAAAACCCCGAAATGAGTGACTGGGAACAGCACCATTGACAGCAAGAACGCCCCGAGATGAGTGACCGGGAACAGCATCATTAACAGCTAGAAAGCCCCCGGTCGCTTGACCGTCCGGGGCTCGCTGCGGTCCTCACTGCGTTGCGGTCCTTACGTCTCCCAGGCCGGATCAAGCGGATGGTCGGCGCCGCCGACCATCTATAACCTGGCGGCGAACCCCGACGACGTAAGCACGCGATCGAAGGGAGCGCGCGCAGCGAGTCGCGGGAGTCGACAGCCTCGGGGCTTTCTTGCTGTGATAAATTTGGATAGTGCTGTAGTCTTTAGCCATCCTTCGACCACTAGGGACTTTTGC
>Ga0207753_1000606_pt1 | contig 13654 bp, 13 predicted proteins | sample PonA233FremontCA_2_FD_187273 | JGI IMG/M metagenome (GOLD analysis project Ga0207753, IMG submission 187273) | Salt pond sediment microbial community from Fremont, CA, USA - Pond A23 Sediment 3 (SPAdes) | ecosystem: Environmental > Aquatic > Non-marine Saline and Alkaline > Saline | place: USA...
CAACACGGGCGAGCCGGGCGACGGCAAGATCTTCGTGATGGACGTCGAGAACGCGGTGCAGGTCCGCACCGGTAACGACGGCACGGAGGCGGTCTAAAGGCCTCGACCCACTCACCCCAACCGTTCTGCCACCCTGATCGTCAGCAGCAGGATACCAGTCATTGCTGACATCTGCCCGTCACGGACGGGCCACCATACTCCTTCCGAAGCACCACTCACAACCCACCAGCGGCGGCACTCGTCGACCTGCTTTCTCGCCGATAGTACCTCTCAGCGACAGCACGCGTGGTCGATGTGCGTCGACACCAAGGACAATCGCCGCGTACGCGAACTATAATCGGCTGGAAGCGATAGATGGACCAACGGATGGTCGACTACACGTACTCCGGCTCGGCGCATACGGAACTGGCGGCGTCCTACGAGGCCGACGAGCCGCGGTTCCGCACCCACGACTCGCCGAACTTCCCCGAGCGAAACACCGTCATCGCCGAGACACAACTGCTCCGCAAAATCCTGTTCCCCGGCTGTTGGAACGGTGCCGATCTCGTCGACGACAAAGACGCCCTACTGGCGGCGTTCGACGAGCTCGGCGATCTGTTCTGTCGCGGGATCCAGCCCTACGCGCCCGACTGTCTGTCGACGCCCGTCACGGCAGCCCTCGACCGCCTCCCGGCGATCCGCCAGCAGCTCAAACAGGACGTCGAAGCGGCGTACAAGGGCGATCCGGCGGCGACGAGCTACGTCGAGATCATCCGGTCGTATCCCGGGCTTCACGCGATGTTGGTCCACCGCGTGGCTCACATCCTGTATAAGGAGTCCCAGCCAGCCTACGCCCGCGAGCTGTCCGAGGCCGCCCACACCGCGACCGGGATCGATATCCATCCCGGCGCGGAGATCGGCGAGTACGTCTTTATCGACCACGGCAGCGGCGTCGTCATCGGCGAGACGGCGACCATCGGCGACTGGGTGCGACTGTATCAGGAGGTCACTCTCGGCGCGCTCCACTTCGAGGAGGAGGCCGACGACGAACACGCCCTGAAAAAGGGGTACAAACGCCACCCGGATATCGGCGACAACGTCGTCATCGGGGCCGGGGCGAAGATCCTCGGGCCGATCACCGTCGGCGATCACGTCAGCATCGAGGCCAACGCGTGGGTCGACGACGACGTGCCTGCCCACACGAACGTCTTTATCAAACACCCCGAGCAGACCAGAAAGCGCGTCGACGATCGGTAGCGCGATAACAACTTCTTCGTGTGCGAGCGCGCTGCACGAAGTTCCCCCAAGAGTCGAAAAGTCCCGATACGCACAAGTTCCGGCAGTCGAAACGCCTGGTATGAACCACGAACGTTCCCGCGAACTCTACGACCGGGCACTCTCGGTGTTGCCCGGCGGCGTCAACTCCTCGGTGCGGGCCACCCAGCCGTACCCCTTCTTCATCGAGCGCGGCGACGGCGCCCACGTCATCGACGCCGACGGCAACCGATACGTCGACTACGTGATGGGGTACGGTCCCCTCCTCTACGGTCACGACCTCCCCGAGCCGGTGGAGGCGGCGATCCAATCGCACGCCTCGGCGGGGCCGATGTACGGCGCGCCCACCGAGGTGGAGGTCGAACTCGCGGAGTTCGTCGCCCGCCACGTGCCCTCAGTCGAGATGATCCGCTTCGTCAACTCCGGCACCGAGGCCACGGTGTCGGCGGTTCGGCTCGCCCGCGCCTACACCGGCCGCGACAAGATCGTCGTCATGCAGGGCGGCTACCACGGCGCACAGGAGTCGACGCTCGTCGAGGGCGATGCCCGTAACCCCTCGCCGTCGACGGCTGGCATCCCCGACTCCTTCGCCGAACACACCCTCCCGGTGCCGTTCAACGACGCCGAGGCGATCCGGACGCTGTTCGAGGAACACAGCGAGGAGATCGCTGCCGTCCTCGTCGAACCGATCTTGGGGAACAAAGGGATCGTGAGTCCGGTCGACGGCTACCACGACACCCTTCGGGAGCTCTGCGACGACTACGACTCCCTCCTCGTTTTCGACGAGGTCATCACCGGTTTTCGAGTCGGTGGCCTCCAGTGCGCCCAGGGCAAGTTCGGCGTGACACCCGACCTGACGACGTTCGGTAAGATCGTCGGCGGCGGGTTCCCGGTCGGCGCGATCGGCGGCAGATCGGAGATCATCGAGCACTTCACGCCCTCGGGCGACGTGTTCCAGTCGGGGACGTTCTCGGGCCATCCCGTCACCATGGCTGCCGGACTCGCTACCCTCGAATACGCGGCCGAACACGACGTCTACGACCACATCAACGGGCTGGCCGACCAGCTCCGAAGCGGCCTGACTGACATCCTCGACGACCGAGCCCCCGAGTACACCGTCGTCGGCACCGACAGCATGTTCAAAACGATCTTCACCCGCGACGGCGCGACCGAGCGGGGTGAGGCCTGTGAGGCGGGGTGTCGACAGGACCCCAACTGTCCGAACTTCGAGTCGTGTCCGAAGACCGGCGCAGATGTCGCCACCGCCGAAACCGACCGCTGGGAGCGGCTGTTCTGGCAGGAGATGAAAGAGCGCGGCGTCTTCCTGACTGCCAATCAGTACGAGTCGCAGTTCGTCTCGTATGCACACACTGAGGAAGATATCGAACGGACCCTCGAGGCCTACGCCGACGCGCTGTAGGCCGACCCACCACGATCATTTTCTCCGGCCGCCCTGTTGTCGCTTCCTCGACCACTCGACGGTCGACGGGCGTGGGACCGTCCCGTATCGGTGTGTTGGACAACGCTACGTCGACAGGACCTCGTCCCCCACCCAGTCCTGATACACTGTTCACAGTAATTCTCAATTCGATAATTTTATAATGTCAAACAAAAACTTTTGTTTATATTTGCGAAACACTATTATGACAACGCAACTAACCATCGGCGATGACTGCCTCCAACCATGACCGGTGGCCGGATCGGTTGAACCTTCACGTCCTCGATCAGAACGCCCGCGATGTCGGTCCGATGGACGAGGACTTCGAGTACGCCGAGGCGTTTCGGGAGCTCGATCTCGACGCAGTGAAGGCGGATCTCAAGGACCTGATGACGACCTCCCAAGACTGGTGGCCGGCCGACTACGGCCACTATGGGCCGTTTTTCATCCGGATGGCGTGGCACAGCGCCGGGACCTACCGCACCACCGACGGCCGCGGCGGTGCCTCGGGCGGGACCCAGCGCTTCGCGCCGCTCGACAGCTGGCCCGACAACGCGAACCTCGACAAGGCCCGGCGGCTGCTGTTGCCGATCAAACAGAAGTACGGCCGTCGACTCTCGTGGGCCGACCTGATCGTGCTGGCCGGGAACGTGGCCCTCGAATCGATGGGGTTCGAGACGGTCGGCTGGGCCGGTGGCCGCGAGGACGCCTTTGAACCCGACGCCGCCGTCGACTGGGGTCCCGAAGCCGAGATGGAAGCCCCACAGGCCGAGCGCCGCGACGAGGAGGGCCAACTCGAAGAGCCGGTCGGTGCCAGCGTGATGGGATTGATCTACGTCGACCCCGAGGGGCCCGACGGCGAGCCGGACCCACTCAAGTCGGCGGCCAACATCCGTGAGTCGTTCGGCCGGATGGCGATGAACGACGCGGAGACGGTCGCGCTCATCGCCGGTGGACACACCTTCGGCAAATCCCACGGCGCAGCCGACGAGGACCTCGGTCCGGTGCCCGAGGAGGCTCCGATCGACGCCCAGGGCCTCGGCTGGGAGAACGACCACGGCTCCGGGACGGGTCCCGAGACGATCACCAGCGGTATCGAGGGTGCGTGGAACGAGTGGCCGACGATGTGGGATACATCCTATCTCGACAACCTGCTGGACTACGAGTGGGAGGTCACCGAGGGTCCTGGCGGGGCGATCCAGTGGGCACCGGTCGACGAGGCCGCCCAGGACACTGTCCCGGACGCACACGACGCCTCGGAGAAACACGCGCCGATGATGATGACGACCGATATCGCCCTGAAGCGGGACCCCGACTACCGCGAGATCATCGAGCGGTTCCGCGCGCAGCCCGACGAGTTCCAAGAGGCCTTCGCCAACGCGTGGTACAAACTGATCCACCGCGATATGGGCCCGCCCGAGCGGTTCCTCGGCCCGGACGTCCCCGACGAGGAGCTGCTCTGGCAGGACCCCCTGCCCGAGGTCGACTACGACCTCATCGGCGACGAAGAGATCGCCGACCTCAAAAACGAACTCCTCGACTCGGAGCTGTCGGTCTCCCAGCTGGTCACAACCGCCTGGGCGTCGGCCTCGACCTACCGCGACAGCGACAAACGCGGCGGGGCCAACGGGGCGCGGATTCGGCTCGAACCCCAGCGGAGTTGGGAGGTAAACGAGCCGGAGCAGTTGTCGACCGTCTTGGAGACCATAGAAGAGATCCAAACCGAGTTCAACAGCTCGCGGTCCGATAGGACGCGGGTCTCGATCGCCGATCTCATGGTCCTCGGCGGTAACGCGGCTATCGAGCAGGCAGCGGCTGCGGCTGGCCACGACGTGACGGTCCCGTTCGAGCCGGGACGCGTCGACGCCACGCCGGAACAGACCGACGTCGACTCCTTCGACGCGCTCGAGCCGAAGGCGGACGGCTTCCGAAACTACCTCGCCGACGACCACGAGCGAGCAGCCGAGGAGCGGCTGGTCGACAGGGCGGATCTGCTCGACCTCACGGCCTCGGAGATGACTACACTGGTCGGCGGGCTGCGCGTGCTGGGGGCGACCTACGGCGACTCGGAGCGTGGTGTTCTAACTGACGAGCCGGGAACGCTGACCAACGACTTCTTTGTGAACCTGCTCGATATGGGGACCGAGTGGGACGAATCGTCGTCCAACGACGTGTTCGTGGGCCGTAACCGCGAGACGGGCGACACGCGGTGGGAGGCGACTCGCGTCGACCTCGTCTTCGGGTCGAACTCTCGGCTCCGGGCGATCGCCGAAACCTACAGCAGCGCTGACGCCGAGGCGACGTTCGTCGACGACTTCGTCGAGGCGTGGCACACGGTGATGACGCTCGATCGCTTCGACCTCGAATAGGCACCGAGGGGCCGTTCGGTCGACTGCGAGTGACCGCCGAGGGGGCGCCATCGACCGCGGCTTATGCGGAATCCCGAACTGATGGGCTTTTGGGGCCCCGCCCTGAGTTGTAGGTATGACCGCAGACGCCGACATCCGGCTTGCCACCCGCGGCTCGGACCTCGCGCTCCGGCAGGCCACCGCCGTCAAATCCCAGCTCGATTCCCGCCGTCGCGAGGTGAGTCTCACCGAAGTCGACACCACCGGCGACCAGCTCCGCGACGAACTCATCCACCGCCTCGGCAAGACCGGAGCCTTCGTCCGCTCGCTCGACGAGAAAGTCCTCGCCGGCGAACTCGACGCGGCGGTCCACTCGATGAAGGACATGCCGACCGAGATGCCCGACGAACTCGTCGTCGCGGGCGTCCCCGAACGCGCCCCCTCCGGCGACGTGCTCGTGACTCCCGACGGCACCGACCTCGATATGCTCGCTCCCGAGGCGGTCGTCGGCACCAGTTCGCTCCGCCGGACCGCCCAACTGCTGGCGGCCCGTCCCGACCTCGAAATCGTCCCATTGCGGGGCAACGTCGACACCCGCCTCGAAAAACTACTCGCGCCCTCCCTCCAGCGTGAACACCAGCGACTCGTCGAGGCCGAGAAAAACGGCGACGAGGCCCAAGACCCCGACGAGTGGTTCAATGCGCGCTCACAGATCGAGCGTGATGCGCTGGAACGCCGCGTCGACACCGAGATGGATGCCATCGTGCTGGCCGAGGCCGGGCTCCGCCGAAGCGACCTCTACGACGACGTGGAGACCACCCGGCTCCCGAAAAACTCCTTCGTCCCCTCGCCGGGACAGGGCGCGATCGCGATCACAGCCAGCGACAGCGGCACCGCCGAGACGATCCGTGAGGCCGTCGACCACCCCCGAAGCCGCATCGAGACCACTGTCGAGCGCACCGTCCTCGCCGAAGTCGGCGGCGGCTGTATCGCACCGATCGGTGTCAGTGCGATCCTGCAGGGCGAGTACGTCCAGACCCGTGCCCAGATCCTCAGCCACGACGGCAGCGAGGTCATCGAGGCCACGCGGGATCTGCCGGTGGTCGACCACGCCAGCGCGGCCGCCGAGTTCGCGGCCGATCTCCGGGAGCGCGGCGCGGCCGAGCTGATCGAGGAAGCCCGCCGTGTTGCCGAGGCCGACACCGAGTCGGGCGACTCCGGCGGCACTGGCGGTGCTGACACCGTGATGGGTGGTGAGGATGCCTGAGGACGTGGGAACCGTCTACCTCGTCGGCAGCGGCCCCGGCGATCCGGAACTCATGACGGTCAAAGCTCGCCGCTTGCTCGACGAAGCCGATGTCGTCCTCCACGACAAGCTCCCCGGCCCGGAGATCCTCGGCGAGATCCCCGAGGGCAAACGCGAGGACGTGGGCAAACGCGCCGACGGCGAGTGGACGCCACAGGAGTACACCAACAAGCGACTGGTCGAACTCGCCGAGACGGGCAACACCGTCGTTCGGCTGAAGGGTGGCGACCCCTTCGTCTTCGGTCGCGGCGGCGAGGAGATGGAACACCTCGCGGCCAGCGGCATCCCCTTCGAGGTCGTTCCGGGTATCACCTCTCCCATCGCTGGTGCGGGCGTCGCTGGCATCCCCGTCACGCATCGGGACCACGTCTCCAGTGTCTCCTTTGTGACCGGCCACGAGGACCCGACCAAAGACGAGTCGGCCGTCGACTGGGCGGCGCTGGCGTCGACCGGCGGCACACTCGTCGTCCTGATGGGTGTCGGCAAGCTCCCCCTCTACGTTCGGGCCCTGCTCGATGCGGGGATGGCTCCCGAGACGCCGGTTGCGATGGTCGAACGGGCGACGTGGCCCGATATGCGCGTCGCCAGCGGGACGATGGAGACCATCGTCGACGTCCGCGACGACCACGGCATCGAACCGCCGGCGATCACGATCATCGGCGAGGTCGCCGCCACACGCCACGATGTCGTCGAGTTCCTCCGCAACCGAACCGGCGACCGGGTTGGGGGCCACACCGAGGCGGTCCCGAACGAGGAGGTCGACGAATGAGCCAACAGGTCCGTGTGGCCGTCTTCCGCCCGGACGACGAGCGACTCGAAAGCGCCGTCGACCTCCTTGACTCGTTGGGTGCGACACCGATCCCCGACCCGATGCTCGCCATCGAGCCGACCGGCGCGACCCCCGCGACCGACGCCGACTACACGATCCTCACGAGCAAGACGGGGGTTGAACTCGCCGCCGAGGCTGGCTGGTCGCCCGCCGAGACGAGACTGGTCAGCATCGGTCCTGGCACCACGGCAGCCGCTGAGGCCGTCGGCTGGACGGTCGACCGCGAGCCAACGACCTACAGTTCGACCGGACTGGTCGACCTCCTCGCCGACGAGGTCGCCGACAAACGGGTCGAGGTCGCCCGCAGCGACCACGGCAGCCCCGAGCTGCTCGACGGCCTCGAGGCGGCCGACGCCGACTGGTCCGAAACCGTCCTCTACGAACTGATCCGGCCGCCGGAGTCGGGACGCTCGGCGGAGCTCGCGGCTGCCGGGGAGCTCGAAGCCGTCGCGTTCACCTCGTCGCTGACGGTCGACCACTTCCTGGCGGCCGCCGCCGAGCGTGGCGTCCGCGAGGCCGCCATGGAGGGCCTCGCCGAGGCGGTCGTCGGGGTGATCGGCGAGCCGACACGCGAGACCGCCGAAGCGAGGGGGATCGACGTCGACATCGTGCCGAGTGAGGCGACCTTCGCGGCGCTGGCGACCGCGGTCGTCGAGACGGCCGCTCCGAGCTACACCGAGTAACTCGACGTCCAGTCGCGCTCCGTCGACCGGCGAAGCGGAGCCTTATAGCCGAAGCCGCCCAACGCCCGTCAAATGGCTTCGGCTCACCCTATCGCCCCGCTCGCCGACACCGCGGCGGCCTGTGCCGACCGGCTCCGGGCGGCCGATTCTGTACTTTTGGCCTCCCACATCGACGCCGACGGACTGACCAGCGCCGCCATCGCCGCGACCGCACTCGAACGCGCGGAGATCCCCTTCGAGACCGTCTTTTCGAAACAGCTCGACGAATCCGAACTCGAATCCATCGCTGCCACCGACCACGAAACCGTTCTCTTTACCGACTTCGGCAGCGGCCAACTCGACCTCATCGCGGGCCACGAGGCGGCGGGCGATTTCACACCCGTCATCGCCGACCACCACCAGCCCGCCGACGCCGAAACCGACTACCACCTCAACCCCCTGCTGGCTGGCCTCAACGGCGCGTCGGAACTCTCGGGGGCCGGAGCGAGCTACGTTCTCGCGCGTGCGCTCGCGGCCTCCCAGCCCGACGGCGGTGACGACTCCGCCGACACGACCGACCCCACGGTCGACAACCGTGATCTGGCCGCCATCGCGGTCGTCGGCGCGGTCGGCGATATGCAGGCCGGTGTCGACGGCCTCTCGGGTGCCAACACCCGAATCGTCGCCGAGGGGATCGAGGCGGGCGTCATCGAGGAGTCGACCGACCTCACGCTGTACGGCAAACAGACTCGTCCTCTCCCCAAACTCCTCGAATACGCCAGCGACGCCCGGATTCCCGGGATTTCGAACGACGCGGCGGGTGCCATCGAGTTTTTATCCGATCTGGATCTCGACCTCAAAGCCGACGGCGAGTGGCGGTGTTGGGTCGACCTCGCCGCCGACGAACGCCGAGTGTTGGTCAGCGCGCTGGTCCAGCGCGCGGTCAAAAGCGGCGTCCCGGCGGGTCGGGTCGACGATCTCGTCGGCACGAGCTACCAGCTCACCCGCGAGGAGCCCGGTACCGAACTCCGGGACGTCAGCGAGTTTTCGACGCTGCTCAACGCGACCGCCCGCTACGAACGGGCGGATGTCGGGCTGGCGGTCTGTCTCGGCGACCGTGATGAGGCGCTGGACCGCGCCCGCCAACTGCTGCGAAACCATCGCCGAAACCTCTCGGAGGGGCTCCAGTGGGTCAAAACCGAGGGCGTCACCGTCGAGGACAACCTCCAGTGGTTCGACGCGGGCAACCGAATCCGCGAAACCATCGTCGGCATCGTCGCCGGAATGGCCGTCGGTGCGCCCGGCGTCCGCCGCGACCGACCGATCATCGCCTTCGCCGAGAAATCCGAGGCCGAGATCAAAGTCTCCGCGCGCGGGAGCCACCAGCTGACCCGCAAGGGGCTGGATCTCTCGGTCGTCATGCGCGAGGCTTCTCGTGCGGTCGACGGCGACGGCGGCGGCCACGATGTCGCGGCGGGGGCGACGATCCCCGCGGGCCGACAAGGCGAGTTCGTCGACTACGCGGACGATATCGTCGGACGGCAGCTAGGCGAAAATTCGAACTGAACATCGTGTCGGCCGCCGATTAGGCGTTGCCGAGGTCGCGGAACATCACACGGTAGTCGTCGGAGGACAGCGAGCCTGCGAGGTCGAGGAGTTCGTCGTCGAGTTCGCTCATCCGCGTGAGGAGCTCGCTGTACTCCTCGCTGGCTTCGAGTTCGGCGTCGGTTTTCTGGGATTCGAGTAGCGCCCGTTTCGAGGCCAACGAGGCGGCCTCCCGGAGCAGGCCGCCGTACTCCGAGCGGACGAACAGCGTTTCGACGGCTTCGAGGAGTTCGGCTCGTGTGACCGGTTTGACGATATAGAGGTCGAACCCCATGTCGACGATGTCGAAGTCGGGCTCGACACCGGTGACCATGGCGACGCGACAGTCGAAGCCCCGTTTTTCGATGAGGTCCAGGACCTCCTCGCCGGGGGCGTCGGGCAGCCGCCGGTCGAGCAGGACGGCGTCGATTTCGGCCGCGCCCGCGTCGTCGGCCGCTCCCTGCCCCAGCAGTATGTCGATTCCTTCGTGGGCGGTTTCGGCGGTTAGGACCGTATACTCCGGTTGCAAAAACTGGACGTAGAGCTTCGTTACCGACGTTTCGTCCTCGACGACGAGTATCGTCTTCGATGTCATCCTCGGTTTCCCTCGATGAGACCCCACTCGCAATCAATCAGTCGGTCGGTTCGACGCCACACACCCATTCGTACTGTGACATCCACCACCCCGAGAGTATAAATGTATCTACTAATCGTTCATACGATACCCGTATTCGGATGCTATCTGGTACCAACCGTTGCGAGCCGGTGGGCTCTTTTAGGGGGCGGTCGTATTATCTCTCAACAACAGGTATGTCAGATGTAGTCCCAACCGGGGTCGACGGACTCGATTCGATCCTCAACGGCGGTATCGTGACCAATGCAACCGTCCTCGTCAGTGGCAACCCGGGGACCGGCAAGAGCATCCTCGGGATGCAGTATCTGTACACGGGCATCACCGAGTTCGACGAGCCCGGGATCTACATCTCCTTCGAGGAGAACGCCGCCGACATACGGGAGTCGGCCGAATCGGTCGGCTTCGACCGCTTCGGCGAGTTCGTCGACAGCGGCCGAATCAAGATCTACGACAAGCGGGATATGCTGAGCGACGGCGATTTCACGTCGACGATGGATCGGCTACTCGAAGACTTCTCGGCAGAGGAGTACGACCGACTCGTCCTCGATTCGCTGACGATGTTCCAGCTGTTTTTCGACGACGAACGCGAACAGCGGACCTACCTCCTGAAGTTCTCCGATATCCTCAAACAGTACGGCCTGACCTCGCTTTTGATCAACGAACAGGGTGCGGTGTTTCCCGACACCGAGATCGGCCTCGAAAACTTCCTCACCGACGGCAACATCTACGTCATCCAGACGCCGACCGACTCCGGGGTCAACCGCTACGTCTGGGTCGCCAAAATGCGGAAACAGAACATCGATACTGACATCTTCCCGATGGAGATCGGCAACGGCGGGATCACCGTCCACAACAAGGCCAGCGGCTTTTCGATGATGGGTGGCGACGGAGCCACCGGGATGGGCGACGGCCCGTCGTTTTAGCGCTGGCTCGACATCGTCCGCCAGACATCGTCGAGTTTGTTTTTGACGACCGACCGCTCGGAGAGTTCGACCGCCACCCCGTTATCGAAGCTGATCTCGATCTCGTCGACGTTCCGCCGGTAGATCTTGATTCGACGGTGTTCCTCCGACAGCGGCCGGTCGTGGAGCTCTAGGAGGTTCGTCTCGGTGAGTTCGTTGATCCGCCGGTAGCAGGTGGCGATGGGGACATCGAGCTCATCGCTCAGGTCCTGGGCGGATTTGGGATCTGTCGTCGCTGACAGGATCTCGGTATTGTACTTGTTACCGAGCACCTCGATAAGATCCTCAGATGTCATTAGTTGATAATTGGGAGTGTCACAATAAAAAGGGTGTCGGTGGTTCGCTGTCCCGTGTTTTCCGATTCCGGTTATCACACATAGTAGTATGATATCAGTTGTGCTCACTCGGGGCCATCTGTCTCCGTCTCTCAGTAACAGTCCTCGTCGACCGCTCGGCACGACTGGGACTCTCGTTGGCCTCCGGTGGTGATATTTGTGACCACGCACCAGTGAAACGATGCTGCCGCGTAGATCGGCTCTCGTGGCCGCTGGCGCTGCTTGAGGCGTGTCAATAGATACGCCACCCACCGATTATCAGAACCAATAAACACAGACATAATTTTAATACAGATATTCTACTTTTTCCGGACAACGTCGGGTTTCCCTATCAGCGGGGCAGGCCGACGCGGAGAACAAGACTATCATATGTTCAACGAAACAGATCGAGGCCAGGTTGGCATTGGAACACTCATCGTGTTCATTGCAATGGTACTGGTCGCAGCGATTGCGGCAGGCGTACTGATCAACACGGCCGGACTCCTCCAGACGCAGGCCGAAGCAACCGGCGAAGAGTCCGCACAACAAGTCAGCGACCGACTCCAGATCCAGAGTGCGACAGGCAATGTCACCGGTGAGCAGGTCGACTCGGTGAACATTACCGTCACGAAGGCACCAGGTGCTGAAGACATCCAGCTGGAGAACGTGACCTACGAGTTCGTCACGAGTGATGAGGTCATCACTGATGTCGTCAACGCCGGTCAAGTCGACTCGATCACGGCAGACACGGAGGACAACGTGATCACCTCGCGGAACGACCGTTACACTCTTGAGTTCAACTCGACCGACCATCTCCCAACGACATTCAGTGGCGGCGACAAAGTGACCGTTACCCTCACGACCGCCGCTGGCGCGTCGACGGTCACTGAACTGCGAGTCCCTGACTCGTTAGTCGATCGAAAAGCGGTGACACTGTAACGATGTTTGAAACGGTATTCGACGCTGAAGACCGCGGTCAGGTCGGAATCGGGACACTCATCGTATTCATCGCGATGGTGCTCGTGGCAGCGATCGCTGCGGGGGTCCTGATCAACACCGCCGGACTCCTCCAGACGCAGGCCGAGGCCACTGGTCAGGAGTCCACACAACAAGTCGCTGATCGACTCCAGATCCAGAGTGCAACCGGTGTTGTCGGTGACAAAAACGTCACTGCGGTGAACATCACCGTCACGAAAGCTCCTGGTGCTGGAGACATCCAGCTTGCAAACGTGACCTACGAGTTCGTCACCGACGAAGAGGTCATCACTGGTGTGCTGAACGGGAGCGACGGCTCCAACCAGATCGGGACAATCACGGCCGAGACACCCTCGGATAACGTCATCACCGATCGGAGCGACCGCTACCTGCTTAATTTCAGTGCCACGAACGATCTCGGCGGCAAACTGCAGGGCGGCGACCGCGTTACGGTGACACTGACGACTGCACCCGGCGCGTCGACGATCACGGAGCTCCGTGTCCCCGACTCGCTGGTGAATCGGAATGCCGTAACGCTATAAAAATATAAGCACAAAAACAATAATGTGAAAACATGATAAGTAAACATAACACGGAAGACCGCGGTCAGGTCGGAATCGGGACACTCATCGTATTCATCGCGATGGTGCTCGTGGCAGCGATCGCTGCGGGGGTCCTGATCAACACCGCCGGGATGCTCCAGACGCAGGCTGAGGCAACCGGTGAAGAGTCCGCACAACAGGTTAGTGACAGAATCCAGGTCCAGAGTGCGACAGGTAACATCTCCAACAGTGAGTTGACTGACATCAATCTCACGGTGACGAAAGCGCCTGGTGCTGGTGATATCCAACTCGAAAACGTGACTTACGAGATCGTCACGGACGATCAAGTCGTCACCGACGTGATCAACGACTCCAACATCGGGTTCATCACTCGCAATACTCCTGATAACGTCATCACTGATCGCGCTGATCGGTACGAGATCACACTCAATGCGAGTGAGGATCTTGAGGATGCCGAAATTGGTGGCGGCGACACCCTCACTATCACTCTGACGACCGCCTCCGGCGCATCGACGATCGAGGAACTCCGTGTTCCCGACTCGCTGGTCGGCCGGTCGGCTGTGAGACTCTGATCGTCGCGTCGAACCGGTAGCCAACCACCACGACGGGACTGATGTGGTCCCCCTCTTTGTGGTCCTCATTTTTACGCCCTCGGTCGCCGAGCGACTGCCTCGTCGCTACACCCGGCCGCCGAGCGACTGCCTCGTCGCTGCACTCGGCCGCCGAGCGACCGCCTCGTCGCTCCAGTTCTTCCGGTCGACCCCGTGTCGACCGCCCAAACGGGG
>Ga0207753_1000607_pt1 | contig 13626 bp, 11 predicted proteins | sample PonA233FremontCA_2_FD_187273 | JGI IMG/M metagenome (GOLD analysis project Ga0207753, IMG submission 187273) | Salt pond sediment microbial community from Fremont, CA, USA - Pond A23 Sediment 3 (SPAdes) | ecosystem: Environmental > Aquatic > Non-marine Saline and Alkaline > Saline | place: USA...
GGCCGCCGCGACCAGTTTCCCGGCCTCATCCAGATTCGCCCCCACGTTCGACCCGGAGGCCATCTGAATCGCGGCCATCCGCGTTTCGGTCATGTCCCGCTGCCCTCCGTGATTTCGAGTTCAAGGTGTTCCGGCCGGCCGCCGGGGGTAAGCGTGATCGCGCTGCCCGGGACGCCCAGCGCGACCAGCCAGTCGCCGAGTTCGGTCGCCCAGAGCTCACCGTCTTCGCCGCCCGCATAGCGCACGACCAGTTGCGCGTCGCCGCGCCGGGACCAGCTGCGCACGACCGTGGGCAACGGCGCCATGGTCACGACGGCGCGGCCATCACGTGGCCGCGCCCAGGAACCGGCCTCCAGGGTCCAGGATTCGGCCACCGCGGTCGCGGGCAGCGACAGCGCGGCCATGAAGATCATTCGCGGGAAGATGCGCATCCGTTTCATCGACCCTGACGGCCCGGTCGCGATGCCTCGTAGGTACTCGTGTTTTCGCGGGGCCGGCTCACCAGCTGGACTTTGGGATCGGCCCATGTGCCTGTCAAGCTGTAACGGAATTCGCTGGCCTCCTCGACATCGGCCCCGATGTTGCGCAGCACACCCTGTATCAGCGCAACGGCGAGACCGGTAACCGGGCCACCGGTCAGCGCGCCGATCACCGGCAGCGAACTCGAAAGTTCCGGCTGGAACCGCACGATCTGGTCGTAATCGCGCGCGACCAGCCCGGTGCGGCCGGTGATGATCATCTTCCCGGCCGGGCCATCCACCTCGAGACCGCGGCTGAACGCGTTGCCGGCATCGAAATCGACGCGGCCGCTGATCGTATCAAAGGCGTAACCACGCTGAACGAGATTACCGAAATCCAGTGACAGCATTTGCGGCAGCGCGCGCAGTGATACCAGCCCCAGCAGGCGTGCCGGTCCCGGATCCACTTCCGGGATCAGGCCATCCTGCAGTCGCAATTGGGTGTATCCGCCCAGGCCCCCGAATGTCGGGGACCACGGCGGCCCATCCCAGTCCAGACTGGCCGTGACCTTGCCCTCGCCGCCGACCAGCGCGCCGCCATAACCGAGCTCGCTCAAACCGCTGCCAAAGTCGCTGCCGCGCAAGTTCATGCGCAGGGACGTCCGGTTGCGTGGCCGATCACGCCATTGCCCCTGCCCCTCGAGGCGCAGATCGCCATTATCGAACCCGAGCCGATGAATCGTCATACCCTCCGATGACGGCCGCGTCACGAGCGTGATGTCATTGAGGAGCGCATTGCGGGTTTTCAGGCGCCCCACCTGCACGTCCAGCGGCGGCACACGGGCGGGGTCGATTGCATCGAGCGCGTCCTCCCCCCGCTCCCGCGGGCCGGCCGCCTCATCGTCACCGGCCTCCGATTCCCTGGCGAGCAGGCCGAGATCGATCCAGTCGTAACGGACATGGATCGGCTCACCGGCGCCGACATTGACGGGGATCCGGATCTGGCCACGCGCCTCGTCGCTTTTGAGGTCCACCAGCCAGTCTTCGTCCACCTGGCGGGCGCGCAGCCGCGCATCCGTGAACGCGTAGCCGGCATAAACGGCGGATTCCACCTCAAGGTCGGCACCACCGAATCCGGGTGCCGCCGAGAAACGGGCCGTACCGGCCGTCGCGGACGAGCCGCTCGCCGCGGTGAGGGCGGTGCGTGCCCAACCGCGCAGATCGAGCCGCTTAACGGCCCCCGTCATGAACAGACCCGGCTCCTCCCGCAGCCAGACCTCGCCATCGCCGAAATGCATCGTCGCCCGATCGCAGACGATATCGCCGTCCCCGTCTTCCAGCAGCTCGATGAGCGCGCGCATATCGTCGCCATACTCGACACGCACGAGGCGCGCCCCGGAATCCCCGTCCAGTGGCACCGAGAACGCGAGTCGATGGGTGTCGTCGCGGGCCTTTTTCAGCGGGCTCGGCAGATCGATCGCGGTGCCCCGCAGTTCGCTGCTGCCGCTCAGCACGACGGGCGCTTCATTACCGGACGGGATACGGATATCGATACGCCACGGTGCGGCCCCGCTGACATAACCTTCGAGCGCCCCGGACAGGTGCGGCAGCAGGGCGTCGGGTTCCATGGTGCCGCGCGCCTCAATCAGGTTATCCGGATCGGGGCCATCCTCGACCCGGGCATCCACGGTCAGGCGCTGACCGCGAACCGTTGCACCCAAGCCTTCCATCTCCACGCCGCGGCGGGTGAAACGCAACGCGCCATCGAGATCACGCAGGTCGAGATCGAAGCGTGGCTGCACCAGGCTGTCGCCGCTGAACGCGAGACGACCCGAGACCGTCGTCTGTTCCGGCGCCCGCACCGGCACCTCCAGATCGAGGTCGAACGGCGCATCGCCGCCACCGCGCGCCCCCTCGAACAACCGCCCCAGTTCCTCCTCCAGCGGGCTCTCGTTGACCAGCCGGATCAGATCCGGGATGGGGGCGTCGGCCTCGGCGCTTACGCTGAGCCGGCCTTCCTCCAGGTCGGGGATACTGGCCGTCAGTCGCCGTGACCGGATACCGAACAGGCGCGCCGCATCGACTTCGATGCGCATGGACGGCCCATCGAAGCGCACACGTCCGGTCACCTGCTCGAGCGCGGGCCAATCCGGTGCGAATTCGACCCGGGCGTCACGCGCCGCGATGTCCACCGTGAACCTGCCCTCGCCATCGCGGTAGGGGAAATCGCGCGCCGCCCCCTGCAGCCGCAGCTCGCCATGGTCCACACGGCCGTCCTGCAGGGCCCGGTCGAGGTACGCCATCACCTCGTCGGGGATCTCGCGTGCGGGTATGTAGCGGGTGATCGCGGGTACCGGTACATCGTCGAAGCCGGCCTCGACATCGAGCAGTACACGCCCGTCGCCCGGCACGAGCGCCTCGACCCGGCCACTCGCGGTCCCGTCCGCGTTCTCCGCGCGCAGGCCCTGAGCGCGGATCCGCAGACCCTCATCCGGCCAGGCGACATCGACACGGCCCGAGACCCGGTCGAAATCCAGCGGTGCGGCCATAAAACGCGGCGCATCTACGTTGGCCTCGCGCGCGGCCAGATCGATGCGCGCGCCGCCCTCGTCGGCCTCGATCCGGCCATCGAAGCCACTGATGCCTGGCACGTCACCGGCCGCGGTCCAGCCCATATCCTCGAACCGGGCCCGCAGGGCAACCGGGCCGGCCGGTGCCCCGATGGCCTGCAGATCGTGCAGGTCGCCCCGCGGCGCGAGCGGCCGCAGCTTCAGTGGGAGCGCATCGGCCAACGGCGTCAATCGCGCCAGCGCCAGGGCATCGTCGACCCGGAGAAACCCGGCACCGACGTGCCAGCGGGCCTCGCCGTCGACGGACCGGCGCGCCACACTGAGCCCAGTGGCGGGCCAGGCACGGCCTTCGCGCTGAACCTCCACATCACCGACATCGACCTGCCAGTCGCCATCGGCCCGACTATGCCAGCGCAATCGACCGGCGATGCGCTCGAACGCGACCGGCGCCTCCATCGGCGCACCGGCGAGGGCGAGATTATCGCCACCGCCCTGCAGGGCGACCTCCTTGAGCCGGCCATCACCGAAGCCGATCCAGGTGGCGAATGTCGCGCGCCCGTCACGCACATGGATCGGGAGTTCGGGATACAGACCGGACCAGCGCCGCAGCGCGAGTTCGGATCCATCGACCCAGATCCGACCGCTCCACTCGGCCCAGTCGCCGATGGCGGCACCGTTTACATCGAATACCGCCTCGATCGACCCGCCCCATTCCGGCGGCAGCCGCATCGACAGCGAGGCACGGTGGTGATCGTCTTCATTGACGAGGCGCAGATCGATATCCGAGACGCGGGAGCGCTCGCCATCGTCGGAGACCAGATCGATCGATGCGTCGAGTAATTGCAGACGGCCGGTGCCCAGCAACCAGTCACCGATCCGCTGGACGAACGGCGGCGGCGTCTCACCCTTCGGGATCACCTCCTCGACCGGGACACGCTGGCCGAGCATGGCCAGCTGACCGCTGTCATCCAGCGCGACCTCGAGGTTCAGGCCGACCAGTGACATGCTGCGGATGGACACCGGCAGATCGTCGCCGCCCCCCGGCGCCAACCCGATATCGACGAACGCCTCGTCGAAGCGGACCGGCCGGCGGGCGGGCGGCGGTCCCTGGAGCTGCAGATCGACCAGCCGCAACCGCGGGCCGAGGCCGTGCCACTCCACCTCCATGGCCCCGATCGACACGGGTGAATCAAGGTACTCGGCAACCCGGTCCTCGAGCGCGGCCCGGTAGTCGCCAGCGAACGGCAACGCGAGGCGCAGTACGGTCAGCAGTACGGCCGCACCGATCAGCACGAGCGCGGCCGTCCCGCCGAGCCACCGCCACAGAAGCCGCCATCCGTTCCTCATATCGATTCCCGGCCAGACTCTCCGATTAGACCAGTACGACGTCGAACTGTTCCGGCGCATACAGGGCCTCGGCCTGCAGGCGCGTGGGGATGCCGATAAAGGCCTCGAGCTCGGCCAGGCTGGTCGATTCCTCGTCGAGCAGCATGTCGACCACCTCCTGCGCCGCCAGCACCATCAACTGGCGCGCATCGAACTGGCGCGCCTCGCGCAGGATCTCGCGGAAGATCTCGTAGCAGACCGTCTCCGGCGATTTGATTGAACCGCGCCCGCCGCAGGTCGGGCAGGTCTTGCAGAGCACGTGCTCGAGGCTCTCGCGCGTGCGCTTGCGGGTCATCTCGACCAGCCCCAGCGCCGATACGTCGCAGACCTGGGTGCGGGCGTGGTCGTTCTCCTGCGCTTTCCCGAGCGCCCCTAAGACCTTGCGCCGGTGCTCGGGTTCCGACATGTCGATGAAATCGATGATGATGATCCCGCCGAGGTTGCGCAGTCGCAGCTGGCGCGCGATGGACTGGGCCGCCTCGAGATTGGTCTTGAAGATCGTCTCCTCGAGATTGCGGTGGCCGACGAACGCGCCGGTATTCACGTCGATGGTCGTCATCGCCTCGGTCTGATCGATGATCAGGTAGCCGCCGGACTTGAGCTGCACGCGGCGATCCAGCGCCCGCTGGATCTCGTCCTCGATGCCATAGATCTCGAAGATCGGCCGTTGGCCGCCGTAATGCTCGATCCGTTCGCTCGTCTCCGGCAGGAACTCGGTGGCGAAACGCTGCATGCGCTCGAACGCCTCCAGCGAATCGACCCGGATCCGGTCGATACCGCCGCCGACGATATCGCGCAGGGTCCGCAGCGCGAGTGGCAGGTCCTCATGCACGAGCGTCCCCGGATTCGCATGGCGCGCGCGCTCCTCGGCCGCCCGCCAGATGCGGGCGAGCAGGCGCATATCGGTGTCGATGGCGCTCTCCGCAGCCCCTTCGGCGGCCGTGCGCAGGATCCAGCCCCAGCCGGGCTCGGCCTCGACCCGTGTTTCGACCAGTTCGCGCAGGCGAACGCGCTCCCCCTCTTCTTCGATCTTGGTGGAGACACCGACATTGGGATCGTTGGGCATCAGGACCAGGCAGCGCGACGGGATGGTCAGGTGGGTCGTCAGGCGCGCGCCCTTGGTCCCGAGCGGCTCCTTGATTACCTGGACGATCAGGTCCTGGCCTTCGTGAAGCAGGTCCTGGATGGGCGGATAGCCATTGCCCGCGGGGATCGGCTGCGCCGGCGGCTCCTCACCCTCCTCACTGCGGGCGACGGCGGCGGCCGCTTTGTGGGCCCCGGCGACATCGGATACGTGCAGAAAGGCCGTGCGCTCGAGCCCAAGATCGACGAAGGCCGCCTCCATGCCCGGCAGCACGCGCACCACACGGCCCTTGTAAATATTGCCGACGATGCCGCGCCGACGCGCGCGTTCGATACTGACCTCGGCCAGCACGCCGTTCTCGACCAGCGCCACGCGCGTCTCCTGCGGCGTGACATTGATCAGGATTTCCTCATTCATGGGCCGGGGTCCGGTGGCTTATGGCGGGTACTGCACTCAGTGCGCGATTATCGTGCGCAGGCTCCGTTGCGCTCAAGAAACCCACGTCCAGCGGCCGGTGGCGGGGCCAAGGGCCAACGATCGCAGGCCGGCTTTTGCCGAGGGCAACAGCCGGCATGAACCTGTTCAGGGCCGTGCCCTCGTCCGCCGACTGGCTCCTGCCGCGCCGCCTTCGGCTCCTCGCAGCGATGCCTTCGCTCGCAAGCCGGCTTACGGTAAAGCCCTAACAGGATACATACCGCGCGAGCGGATCGACGCCCTGTTCGCGCAGCAGTGCCAGCGTCTCGAACAGGGGCAGACCGACCACGTTCGAATAACTGCCCTCCAGGCGTTCGACAAACACCGCCCCCAGGCCCTGGATGGCGTAAGCGCCGGCCTTGCCATCCGGCTCCCCGCTGGCCCAGTACGCCCGGCGTTCCGCTTCCGTCGTCGGCCGCAGCGTAACGATGGATTCGACGACCCGGCTGGCGACTGCGCCACCGGCGGCGACGGCGACACCGCTGACGACCACGTGGCTACGCCCCGAAAGGCCTTCGAGCATGGCCAGAGCGTGCGCCTCGTCCACCGGCTTGCCCATGGCGACCCCGTCGGCGACCACCGAGGTGTCGGCCGCGAGAACCGCCAGTCCGTCCGCGAAGTCCCGCACCGCCTGCGCCTTCGCCCGTGCGAGGCGTTCGACCAGCGCCTGCGGCGATTCGCCCGGCCCGGGCGTCTCGTCGACATCCGGCGCGAGAACGGAATACGTGATGCCGACCTGGTCCAGCAGTTCCCGCCGCCGCGGCGAGCGCGAGGCGAGCAGGAGATCAACGGTTTCGCTCGGTTTCGACATGGATTACCGGTGGTACGGCTGGTTATGGAGAATGGACATGGCGCGGTACAACTGCTCCGCCAGCACGACCCGCACCAGTGCATGCGGCAGCGTCAATGGCGACAGCGACCAGCGCTCGTCCGCCTCTTTCAGCAGGCCGGGATCGAGCCCATCCGGCCCACCGACCAGGAACGCGACCTGTTCACCGGTGCGGTTCCATTCGCGCACCCGCTCGGCGAGCCCGTCCGTGCTCATGCCGCGGCCACCGAGATCGAGCGCGATCCGGTAGGCCCGCGCCGGCACCGCCGCGCGCAGCCGCTCAGCCTCTTCGGTGCGCGCCTTATCGGGCTCGCTCGCGCCGCTCCGACGCGCCGCGGCCACCGCATGCAGCTCCAGCCGCGCGCCGCCCTGCAGACGCTTCGCGTAATCGGCGAAACCCTCGGCCACCCAGTCCGGCACCCGCGTGCCGACGGCAACAAGATGAAAGCGCATGCGGGCTCCGAGATTCTATTGGTTCGACTGGTGTGGTCGGGCTGGTCCGGCGTTGCAGGTTTCTCCGCGCCTCTACGAGAGAACAAACGGCGCCAGGGAAACCCGCTCGGCCGGATCGGTCAGCCGGACCCCGCGGCCGAGTCGTCCACGTGCATCGACCAGAGCTTTTCGAGGTTGTAGAAGTCGCGCTTCTCGCGGCTCATGACATGCACCACAACGTCCCCGAGATCAACCAGGTACCAGTCTGCGCCGCGTTCGCCCTCTATGCCGAGCGGTTTGAAACCCGCCTCGCGCGAACGCTCCAGCACGCGGTCGGCGAGCGATTTCAGGTGGCGCTGGGAGGTGCCGCTGACAACAACGATGGTGTCGGTGATCGAGGTCTGGTCGCGTACATCCAGCGTGCGTACATCGACGCCCTTGAGTTCGTCGATCGCGGCGAGTACGACCTCGGCAATAGCACCCGGTTCGGGCGGCGGTGCTTGTTCACGCGTCATAGAGTCGATGTTCCTCGAGGTGGTGGCGTGCGGGTTCGGGCAGCAGCCAGCGCAGATCGCCGCCCCGGGCGGCGAGGCCGCGGATGGCGGTCGCGCTGATGTCGAGCTGGGTGACCGGCTGGATCCAGATCCGGCCGGCCGGTGTTTCTTCGAGCCGTTGCGGTGCATCGACCAGGGCATCGCGCACCGCGGCCGGGGCCGTCGGCGCTGCACCGGGGCGATGCGTGGCGACGATATGGGCGCTGGCGAGGATCTGCCGCCAGCGGTCCCAGCGGTCGAAGGCGGCGAAGGCGTCACCGCCCATGATCAGGTACAGCCGGTCGTCGGGGTATTCCGCCCTGAGTTCGGCGAGGGTATCCGCGGTGTACGACGGCCCGGGGCGATCGAGTTCGCGGCCATCCACGATCAGATCCGGTTCGCCGGCAACAGCGGCCTCGAGCATGGCCAGCCGGTGCTCCGGTGCGGCCGCCGGCTCATCGCGCAGGGGCGATACGCGACACGGCAGCAGCCGAATGGCATCGAGCGAGAGCGCCGCCCGTACCTCGACGGCCGGGCGCAGATGGCCGAAATGGATCGGATCGAAGGTACCGCCGAGGATGCCGATGCGCCGCATTCAGGCACCCGGCCGGAGCGGTTGCGCGCGCCTCATGCGCGGATCTGGCCCTCGCCCAGGACCACGTATTTCTGTGTCGTCAGGCCCTCGAGCCCGACCGGGCCGCGCGCATGCAGCTTGTCGGTGCTGATGCCGATTTCGGCCCCGAGGCCATACTCGAAACCGTCAGCGAAGCGGGTCGAGGCATTGACCATGACCGAGGCGGAGTCCACCTCGCGCAGGAAGCGCTGGGCGCGTGACCAGTCTTCGGTGACGATCGCATCCGTGTGGTGCGAGCCGTGTGCCGCAATATGCTCAAGCGCCGCATCGATGCCGTCGACCACACGCACGGCCAGCACCGGACCGAGATACTCGGTATCCCAGTCTTGCGCGGTCGCCGGCACCATCTCCGGCACGATCGCCTGGCTGCGCGGGCAGCCGCGCAGCTCGATCCCGTGTGCGGCGATGGCGGTGGCGATACCCGGCAACAGGGCGTCCGCCACCGCGCGGTCGATCAGCAGCGTCTCCATCGCGTTGCAGACCCCCAGGCGGTGGGTCTTGGCATTGACCGCGATCGCCCGCGCGCGCTCGGCGTCGGCGCCCCCGTCGATGTAGACATGGCAGATGCCATCGAGGTGCTTGAGCACAGGGATGCGCGAGTCGCGCGCCACGCGCTCGATCAGGGGCTTGCCACCACGCGGGATGATGAGATCGACGTGCCCCTCGGCGGCCAGCAGTTCGCCGACCGCGGCCCGATCGGTCGTGGCCAAGACCTGCGCGGCCTCGCCCGGCAGACCGGCGTCGGCGAGACCGTCGGCGACGCAGTCACCGATGGCGCGGTTCGAGTGATACGCCTCGGAGCCGCCGCGCAGGATGCATGCGTTGCCCGCCTTCAGGCACAGGGCGGCGGCATCGGCGGTGACGTTGGGGCGCGATTCGAAGATGATCCCGATCACACCGAGCGGTACCCGCATCCGCCCCACACGGATACCGGTCGGGCGCGGCTGCAGATGCTCTATGGCGCCGACCGGATCCGGCAGTGCGGCGACCTGGCGCAGGCCGGCGATCATGGCATCGATGCGGTCGTCGGTGAGCGTGAGTCGATCCAGCGTCGCCGCATCGAGGCCATTCGCGCGGCCCGCCTCGAGATCGCGTTCGTTGGCCTCCGCCAGCGCCGAACGCCGGGCGTGCAGCGCCCCGGCGATCGCCTCCAGCGCGGCGTTGCGCTCGGTGGTCCCGGACCGGGCCATGGCGCGCGCGGCCGCATGCGCGGCGGCGGTGACCGACGCCATGTATCCACGGATGTCGGGTGCGGCGACCTCGGCGGGCACGCTCATGCTCGAATCACTCACGGTTACGGTGCAACAACACGCGAGGGCGACAACGGGGTACGCCGCGCCCCCGCGGCGGTGAACGCCAATTCTAGCAGTTCGTCCCGGAAACTGCCCTGTGCCGCGCCCTTGGCGAGGCGCTCCAGGCGCGCGGCGCGTGCGCACAGCCGCTGCCAGCCGGCGACATCCATGCGCCCCAGCGCCTGGGCGAACGGGCGCTGCCGGCGCTTCCAGACCCCGACGGCATCCGCGGCCCGTGCGGCCGGCATGCCGGCGGCCACCCGGGCGGCGCCGTCGGCCAACAGGGCGAGTTCGCGCTGCAGCGCCCAGACGATCACCGGCTCCGGCGTCCCTTCACCGTGCAGGCCGGCCACGATGCGCCCGACGCGGGCAGTCGAGCCGGCAAGAATGGCGTCGCTCAGATCGAACACGGACCAGCGCGCCGAGTCCGCGACGACCTCGGCCACCCGATCGGCATCGACCGGGCCGGTGCCGCCAAGCAGGAGCAGTTTGTCGATCTCCTGGGCGGCCGCCAACAGATTGCCCTCGACCCGGGCGGCGAGCAGCGCCACCGCCTCGCGGGTCGGTTTCAGCCCCTTCGCCTGCATGCGCGTGTCCAGCCACTGCGGCAGCTGGCCCGGGTCGATCGGCCAGACCTGGACGACCACGCCGGCCTTTTCCAGCGCACTGAACCAGCGTCCACGCCGCGCCTGCTGTTCCAGTTTCGGCAATGTGAGCAGCAGGACCGTGTCCTCGGGGGGGCGTTCGGCCCAGGCCGTCAGGGCGGCACCGCCCTCGCGCCCGGGCTTGCCTGACGGCAGGCGCAGATCCACAAGGCGCTGCTCGGCGAACAGCGATAGACTGTTGGCCGACTCGCTGAGCCGATTCCAGTCAAAGTCGCTGGCGGCGTCGAACACCTCGCGCGAGCCGAAGCCGCGTTCACGCGCCGTGCGGCGGATCATGTCCGCGGCCTCCACGTGCTGCAGCGGCTCATCGCCGGTCACCACATAGATCGGTGCGAGCCCTTTCGCGAGCTGGGCGGCGAGCTGGTCGTAGCGAAGCGGCATCGGGCCTCCGGGCGTGGCCCTGCATTGTAGCGCCGCGCGGCCAAGTGGGCGATCGCCTTGCGGGGGTTGTCGTCACGATATCCCGGCCCGGCATTTCGGGTTCGGCGGTCGATGGATGTTGCACCCCCGGCGATTCGCCAGCACCATTCGCCCGATTGCGCGCCCGGGATCGTTCCACTCCGGGCCGCCCAACCGAACCGGGCCCCGGGCCCGGCAGTCAGGAGACGCCCGAAATCATGCGGCTCGATACGATCACCACGCTGACCTTCGACGTGGTCGGCACCCTCATCGACTTCGAAACCGGTATCGTCGAGTGGTATCACCCGTGGCTGCGTCGCCACCGCCAGCGCGTCGACGACGAGGAAATCCTGCGGGCATTCGCCGCCGCCGAGGACCGCCTGCAGCGCTCCAATCCGGAAATGCCGTTCACCTCGATGCTGCCCCGCATCCATGACGCGCTGGCCGAGTCGTGGTCGCTCGAAAGCGATGAATCCGAGTCGCTCGATTTCCGCGATTCCATCCGCGACTGGCCGGCGTTCGCCGATGCCGTCACCGGCCTGCGCACCCTGCACGGACGGTTCCGGCTGGTGGCGGTCACCAACGCCGACAGCTGGGCGCTGGAGCAGATGGGCCGGACCCTCGGCGAGCCCTTCGATGACGTGATCACCTGCGACATGGTCGGGGTCAACAAGCCGGACCCACGCGTCTGGGAATTCACCCTGGATCGCCTGGGGGCGAAGCGCGAACAGATCCTGCATTGCGCCCAGAGCAAATATCACGACCTCATCAGCGCCCGGAACTTCGGGCTCGCGACCGCATGGATCGAGCGCCGCCATGATCGCGAGGGCAATGGCGCCACCCCCGATACCGGCGAGAGCGTCAAGACGAATCTGCATGTCCACTCGCTGTCCGAACTGATCAGCGCGCTCGAGCCACCGAAGCCGGAGGAACACCCGTAACCGGATCCCCCGGCGACGGGACCGCTGATCCATGCCCTACCCGCTGCTGCGCCGCGCGCTGTTCACGCTCGAACCGGAACGCGCCCATGACGTCGCCCTCGCCAGCCTCGACCGTGCCGGGCCGGCCCTGCTCCGCCGACTGTACGGCCGCCGGGTACCGAACGCCCCGGTGCGCGCGCTCGGGCTCGAGTTCCCCAACCCGGTCGGGCTCGCGGCCGGTCTCGACAAGAACGCCGACCATATCGATGCGCTGGGCGCGCTCGGCTTCGGCTTCATCGAGGTCGGCACGGTCACGCCGCGCCCCCAGGACGGTAATCCGCGCCCGCGCCTGTTCCGCCTGCCCGGCCATGAGGCCCTGATCAACCGGCTCGGTTTCAACAACCGTGGCGTCGATCACCTCGTCCAACGGCTCGAGGGACGGCGCTACCGCGGCATCGTCGGCGTCAACATCGGCAAGAACCGCGATACGCCCCTGGAACAGGCGCTGGACGACTACCGCCATGGCCTGGAACGGGTGCATGCGGTGGCCGACTACGTCACTGTGAACGTGTCATCGCCGAATACGCCCGGGCTGCGTTCGCTGCAGTCGGGTGATGCGCTGACGGAACTGCTCGCCGGGCTGGACGCGACGCGGCGCTCGCTCGATGCGACCGCCGGGCGGCGGGTCCCGCTGCTGGTCAAGATCGCCCCCGATCTCGACAACGAAGAAATCGACGCCCTGGCCACGGCCGCGACCACGCACGACATCGATGGCCTGATCGCCACCAACACGACGGCCAGCCGCGGCCGTGTGGCCGGCGCCCGGCATGCAGAGGAAGAAGGCGGTCTGTCCGGCGCGCCGCTGCTGCAGCCCTCGACCGGCGTGCTCGCCCGGCTGGCCACGGGAATCGATGAGCACACCACCCTGGTCGGGGTCGGCGGGGTCGTCGATGCGGCCGGCGCAACGGCCAAGTTCCTCGCCGGCGCGCAGTTGATACAGATCTACACGGGGCTGATCTATCGCGGGCCCGGCCTGATCCGGGACGCGGTTCGGGCCGCGCAGCGCGCTGGCTGAGCGGGCCGGGTGCCCGACCGCAAGTTCCTGGCAAGCGATGCGCGCGTTCGCCTTCGGCGAAAACGCGCCTACGACTGGCGGCAGGGCCAAGGATCGTAGGCCGGCTTTTGCCGACAGGCAACAGCCGGCGTGCCGTTGCACAAGACCGCCGCCTTGACTGCCGGCTGACTCCTTTCGGTCGCAAGCCGGCCTACGCGCCCATCCCCGTTTCACTCCATCCGGGCTACGGCTGGCGCAGCAGGGCGCGGACGTGTGCAGCGGCCCCGCGGCCGAGTGCGTCGAGCTCGTAGCCGCCTTCGAGGACCGAGACGATACGGCCGCCGGCGTGGCGATCGGCGACGTCGCCGATGCGCTCGGTCACCCAGTGGAAGTCTTGCTCGCTCCAGACGAGCCCGCCGATCGGATCGTCCCGGTGGGCGTCGAAGCCAGCCGAAATCAGCACGAGTTGCGGCGCGAACGCGTCCAGCGCCGGCAGCCAGCGCCGCTCGACGGCCTCACGCATGGCCTCGCCACCGGTGCCGGGGCTCAACGGGCAGTTCACGCGCTGGCCCGGCACGTCTTCGCCGTAGTAACCGGGGAACTGCGGGAACTCGAAGGTGGAGCAGAACAGGATCCGGGGATCGTCGGCGACCAGATCCTCGGTGCCATTGCCGTGGTGGACATCGAAGTCGCAGATCGCCACGCGTTCGAGGCCGTGCACCTTCAGGGCGTGGCGGGCGGCGGCGGCCACGTTGCCGAAGAAGCAGAAGCCCATCGGCCGTTCGCGCTCCGCATGGTGACCCGGCGGACGGACGCTGCAGAACGCCGCCTCGCACTCGCCCGCCAGCACCGCCTCGGTCGCCGCGATCGCGGCGCCGGCGGCCCGCCGCGCCGCC
>Ga0207753_1000608_pt1 | contig 13621 bp, 10 predicted proteins | sample PonA233FremontCA_2_FD_187273 | JGI IMG/M metagenome (GOLD analysis project Ga0207753, IMG submission 187273) | Salt pond sediment microbial community from Fremont, CA, USA - Pond A23 Sediment 3 (SPAdes) | ecosystem: Environmental > Aquatic > Non-marine Saline and Alkaline > Saline | place: USA...
CGCTGCCCCGACCGGCCCTCGGTTTCGCGGACCGACCGCCCCTCGGTTTCGCGGACCGACCGCCCCTCGCGGAGCGCGGTCGCCGTGACCAACTCCTCGCCGTCGTCGACGTCGGCGAACTCCTGGGCGTGTGTTCCGACCGCAGTCGCGGCGTCGACGCCCGTGAGACCGGCTGCCTCGGTGTTCCAGTGAGTGACGACTCCGTCAGCATTGAGTACGAGTGCGGGCTCGGGAAGCTGGTCGACCTCGCTGTCGGCGGTCACCGGCGGCGTGAGTTCTGCCACACATCCGAACTGTATTGAATAATTAAATAATTCACCATCAGAATCAGCCTGTGTCCCTCGGCTGTCGCTCTCAGGTCGACTCGATCGGAGTGAGGTCGGCAGCCTTCGCGCGGGCCTGCTCGACGACCGCGGGGCGGGCGTCGAACTCCAAGAGGACGTGGTCGCTTTCGTAGGATTCGGTCTGGACGTGGGCGTGGTCGTGAATCCACGAGACGAGGCTCATCGTCTCTTCGCCCATCGGCACCAGCAGGCGCTCGTGTCGCCAGTCGGGGAGCTCGGCTTCGACCCGGCGACGGAGGGTGTCGACGTTCTCGCCGGTGCGACCCGAGACGGCAATCGGGTTCGGTGCGATCCCCGACAGCGCCGCCCGCTTCTCGTCGCGTTCCTCCTCGGAGAGGAGGTCGACCTTGTTGAAGACGGTGAGAATGGGTGCCTCGTTGCGCTCGTGGAGCGTGTCGTGGGAGGTGACGAGCTTCTCGCGCATCTCGTGGATCGGCTCGCTGGCGTCGACCACCAGTAGGACGAGATCCGCGCGGTAGACCGACTCCAGAGTCGACTGGAAGGACTCGACCAGCCAGTGCGGGAGGTTAGATATGAAGCCGACTGTATCGGTCAACAGCACCTCCCGGCGGTCCAACTCCGCCCGACGCGTGGTGGTACCGAGAGTCGTAAACAGCATATCCTGCGATTCGGCCACCGAGTCGAGATCAGGGTGTTTGTCGGCGTTCTCGTCGACGTCGAGTTCCGCTGCGAGTTGGCGCAGCAGGGTCGACTTCCCGGCGTTGGTGTAGCCCGCCAGCGCGACGAGATCGAAGCCTGACTCCCGGCGTTCGGCCCGCCGCTGGGCCTCTTTGTCGGCGATCGCATCGAGTTCGTCCTTGATGTTGGCGATCCGGGATTTGATGTCCCGTTCGCGGCTCTCGTCGTACTCGCCGAGCCCCATGAAGCCGGGGCGTTCGTCGCGCTTGGCGAGGCTGGCTTTGGCCGCCGCTCGCGGGAGTTCGTACCGGAGTTCGGCGAGTTCGACCTGTAGCTGGGCCTTCCGGGTCTGGGCCCGCTGGCCGAAGATGTCGAGGATGAGCGTAAACCGGTCGAGCACCTCCGTCTCCTCGGGGAGGCTCTGGCCGATGTTGAACATCTGGAAGGGGCCGACCTCGTTGTCGACGATGACGGTGTTGGCGTCGGTCTCGACGACGCGGGCGGCGAGCTCCTCGACTTTCCCCTCGCCGAAACAGTAGGCGGGGTCCTCCTCGCGGGTCTGGGTGAGTTCGCCGACGACCGTGTAGCCCGCGGCCGCCGCGAGCTCCCGGAGCTCCGTGAGGTCGGGCGTGCCGCTGTCGACGCGTTTGGCGACGATGGCTCTCATGGCTCCTCCGCACGCTCGGTCGGTTGCCGCCGCCGACCCTGTCGACTACTGAACAGTGCTCACCACATCCATAGTTCGGGTTGGCTTGCCACAGTCAAGAACCTCTCGGCGCGACCGCGATCAGCGGGTTTTGATATCGTCTTCGTCCTTGATAATCCGGGTTTCGCCCTCGCCGCTGGTCTGTTCGTTGACGAGTTCGTAGAACTCGTTTTGCAGCCCGGCGGGGAAGGTGACGACGCCGACCCACGAGCCGTCGGCCTGCCACTCCTCGCGTTCGAGCTCGCCGTACTGCCGGACTTGGGCCTGGGCGCTCCCGGCGTACTCGGCGGGGAGATGGGCCGCAATCGTCACTTCGTCGAACCGGATCGGCAACACCGGCCGCAACTCTTCGAGCGCCTCGTCGACCTGCGATTCGACGGGCTCCATCGGATCGATGCGGAACCCCGCCTCTTCGAGCGCCCGTTCGATCCGTTCGGGTGGGTGGGGCGCATCGTCCATCTGTGGGTTGACCGCGTTGCGCGCGATCGTCGTAATGAGCTGTTTGCGCTTCTGTTCTTGCATCTCCCGTCGCTGGTCGGCGGTGATCTGGATCTCCCCGCGCTGGATGACTTCGGGAATGATCTCCATCGGGTCGGTCGTCTCGAAGACCGTCTCCAGATCGTTCTCGGCGGGGCGGTCGCCGCGAGAGGCGTTCTCGAAAACGTCCTCGGCGGCGATCACGTCCTCCAGCTCGCCGTCGAACTCCTCGCGTTTGATCGCCAGTGCGGCATCCGGGTCGACGAGCACCTCGAAGCGCGCGCCGTGGGATTCGAGCCGCGCGGTGACTGCATCCTCAAGCGAAATCATACTGAAAGGTAACGCCGCCGGTGATAAAAACTCTCCCCGAACCTACGGTTGTCCAGCCCAATGACTCGATACACGTCAGTAGTCGACGCCTACTCGCCGCTTTCGGCCCGCTTTACTCGGCCAGCCACGCGTCGTGACAGTTGTTGCTGCAGAAATGGTGGTGGACGGCGCGGCCGTCGTCGATTGCTGTAACGACGCGGTGGCTCGTCGACTGGATGACTTTGTCGCCACACTGTTCGCATTCCGGTGCGTTTTCCTCCGTAACATCCTCGCCAATATCGGACGTGGGATCGACCATACTCCACAGAGAACGGTCTCGGTATGTTAACCTTTTGTAAGGCACCGATCCCGTCCTCAAAGAACAACGCAGGGGCCGAAGCGACCACGTGGCGTTCGCAAGAGCGAAACTCTTGGGTGCCAACCAGAAGTCTCCGACTTCTGGTGACGTTGACAAGACGCTCCGCGTCTTGTCTGCCAGCCAGAAATCTTTGATTTCTGGCGACGTTAACGAGACGCTCTGCGTCTCGTTCGCATTTCGCAGGAACGGGTGTTCCTGCAGACTCGTACTGACTCATCGGCACGAAACAAATATCGCTGGAGATGCTGAAAGAATACGTCGTGAACCAGCGGGAGCGTGACGACGAATGAAACAGACTGCCGAGAAGACGGTCGTAGCGAAAATCCTCACCGACGACCTTACGCAGTCGAAACTCGACGCTATCAACCACGAGTACGAAGCGTTTCAGCGATACATCCGTGGTGACGAGGATATAGACCTCTATTCGGCCACGAAGCAATGCGCTGACGCATATGTGGACACCGACAACCTGCGCGACGACCACGATTACCCATGGTTCATTCGTAACGACAAATTCGACGTTGGCGTTGACGTGGAACAACACGACACGGATCTGACGAACTGGTGGCTAAAACTCCCCGTCTCACAGGTCTGGGGTGGCGTGAACGTCCCGATTCAACCCCACGACGAGGTTCCCGATGAGGCCGATGTGAAGGACTCGAAAATCGTCCAAGAGGACGGCGATTATTACGCACACCTCACAGTTCAACAAGAGGTAGAAATCAGTGAGGAATATGATGGCGTTATCGGTGTGGACTTCGGTATTCGGTGGGTCGCAACGTCGGTGGCGTTGCCGTCCCGCAACACCGAGTTCTACGGTAGAGAAATTCGCCGTATCCGGCGTCACCATCACGACCTCCGCACTCGACTCCAACAGAAGGGAGCCTACGACACGCTTCAGTCAATCAAGGCGAAGGAGTACCGCCGAGTGAACGATCGCCTTCACAAGATTTCCTGTGCTATCGTGGAGGAAACCAAAGAGCGTAACGCCCTTATTGTGGTCGGGAACCTCGAAGGAATCCAGAATCGGGACCTCGGCGCGGAAATGAATCGTCGGCTCCACTCGATGCCACACCACACACTCACAAACTATATTGAGTACAAAGCGAGGTTCGCAGGTATCGCGGTGAAGTCGGTAAACGAGTATATGACAAGCCAGACCTGCTGGTGGTGTGGTGAGCAGGAAGCGACGACTCGCAAGGGACAGGGCAAACACCTGTGTCACGAGTGCGGATTAGACGACAACGCGGACAAGAACGGCGCGACGAATATCGCAAGGAAAGGACTGGGTAAGGATATCGCATGCCCACTATCCAGTCTCGGCGCAGTTTGTGAGCCTGCGCTTGAACCGAGCGGTGCTGACCAAGCCTCTGCCACGGTACGCTTGCGAGCTGACTTGGAAGTTCCTGCCTCAGCGAAGCGAGCCGTCAGGCAAGCGAAGTAGGAGGGGTGGTTCACGGTGTCTACTCGGAGTGAGTAGACGCCTCCGGCACCACCACGACACGCAGATCGTTGACATTCGTTCCGGTCGGTCCGGTTCGAACCAGTGCGTCGACGTCATTTAAAAACGTATACGCGTCGTTGTCGGCCAACGCTGCGGTTGCCGCCTCGTCGTCGACCGTCTCGCAGTCGACGATCCCGCCAGCGGCGTCGGCGACGCCGTCGATCCCGTCGGTGTCGACCGCCGCCACCACGACCCCCGACTCGTCGAGTTCGAGTCCTGCCGAGACCACGAACTCCTGGTTGGGGCCGCCGGTCCCGTCGCCGCGAACGGTGACGGTTGTCTCGCCGCCGGAGACGACGACTGCTGGCGGATCGAGTGGCTTGCCGGTCGACCGGATCTCCTCGGCGATGGCGACCTGCGTCTTGGCAGCCTCGCGTGACTCGCCGCGCACCCGCGAGGAGATGATTAGCGGCTCGAAGTCCGCCTCACGGGCCGACTCGGCGACCGCGCGGAGCGCGACCATGTTGTCGCCCAGCAGCGTGGTCGACACCCGGTCGAAGGCTGGACTGTCGAGCCCCGGCGTCTCAGCGATTTCGCCAGCCGCGCCCTGCTGGAGTCGCTGGCGGACTGCCTCCGGCACGCGACAGTCGTAGCGGTCGACCACGGCCAGCGCCTCGCCGTAGGTCGACTGGTCGCCGACGAACGGTCCGCTGGCAATGGTTCCGAACTCGTTGCCGACGACGTCACTAATGACGAGACACTCGACGTGCGCCGGTGCCGCCGCCGCGGCCAACTGACCGCCCTTGATCGCCGACAGGTGTTTCCTCACGGCGTTGATCTCGTCGATGGTCGCCCCGCTGTCGAGCAGCGACTGGGTGGTCGACTGCATGTCGGCCAGCGAGATCCCATCGGTCGGTGCCGTCATGAGCGCGCTGCCACCACCAGTGATCACACCCAAAAGCAGCGTCTCCTCGCCAGCCGCCCGCGCAGCCGACAGTAGTCGACGACTACTTTTCAGGCTCGAATCTCCTGGCACCGGGTGATCGCCCGGCAGTTGCTCGATTCGGTCGGTGTCGACCGTCCCACCCGGCGTGGTTGTCACGACGACGCCACCGTCGAGTCGGTCGCCGAGGATCGATTCGAGTTCGGCGGCCACCACGTCCGCGGCCTTGCCGCCACCGAGGACGCGGAGTTCCTCGTAGTCGTCGAGCGAGAGGGTCGACTCGCCGATCGAAACTGTCGCCCCCGAGACGGAGGCGCGCTCCCGTGTCAGCCGGGCGGGATCGGCGGCCGCGATGCCCGCAGTGAGGGCGTCGAGGGCAACGGTGTGGGCTGTCGACCGCTCCAGTTGCTTGCGCTGGTCGATCATAGCGGTCGTTCCGTGGCTAGCTACAAAATAGTGGGTTCAATGGTCGGTTACAGTGCCGACCGGTTGCAGCAGGACCCGTTAGTCGTCGGCTACCTGGCCGCTCCGATCCTCGACGACATCCTCGTCTGTCGGCTGGCGGGCGCTGTATTTGGCGACGAACTCGTCGAGCTGGTCGGGGTCGTCGGCCCCCGGCAGTTTCTCGCTGGCCGTGGTCGACTCGCCGCCGACGCCGAGTACGTCGTCGACGTGGTCGGCGACGGCCTCGGCCATCATGCGGTAGGTCGTCAGCTTCCCGCCGACGACACTGGCGAAGTTCTCGACACCGTCCTGTTCGTGGTCGAGCAGGAAGAAGCCCCGCGAGATGCCGCGTTCGTCGCCCTTGCCGGAGTCCTTGCTGCCGCGACCCGCCTCGTCAGGGGCGTACAGCGGTCGGACTCCCCACCACGTGCGGGCGATCTCCCGGCCCTCGACTGCCGGCATCATCGCCGCACACTCCTCGAACATCTTCTCGACCTCCCACTCCTCCTCGTCGTACTCGTCGGGGTCGTCGACCGCGACACTTGTCGTCCCGAGAACGACCTGACTCGCGTGGGGGATGATGATGTCGCCGTCGTCGGGGACTCGGCAGCGGTTGATGACCGGGCCGAGGCCCTCGTAGTCGACGCTGACCATGACGCCCTTGGTGGGCTGCATCTCGACGTCGACGCCAGCCATCGCGGCGCACTCCTCGGCCCACGCGCCGGTGGCGTTGACGACGTACTCCGGCTCGATGGTCTCGTTGGCCTCGCCGCCGACCTCGACGCTGCTGATCGCACCGTCGCTGACGGTAATCTCCTCGACGGGCGCGTGGGTCAGCACCGTCGCGCCGTGTTCCTCGGCACTGGCGGCGTTGGCCGCGACGAGCCGGGAGGGATAGATCACCCCGTCGGGGACGACCATCGCCCGCACGACATCCTCGCTCAGTTCGGGCACCCGATCGCGGGCCTCCTCGCCGTCGATCACCTCGGCGTCGATGCCGTGTTCCCGGCAGCCTTTGAGTTTTGTCTCGAAGTACTCGGGGTCGTCCTCTTCGAGTTGGACGAAGATCCCGCCGGTGTCGCCAACACAGTGGCCGGCGACCTCTCGCATGATTTCGTTTTCTTCGATACATTCGGCCGCCCCCTCGGGGTCGGCCTCGGCGTACCGCGCTCCGCTGTGGAGCAGGCCGTGTGACCGCCCCGTCGTGCCACCCCCCAGTCCATCACGTTCGACCAGCGTCACGTCGACACCGCGTGCGGCCAGATCGCGTGCAGTTCCGACGCCGGTTCCACCACCGCCGATTACGAGTACTGTTGTCTGGTGTGTCATAGCTTCACACCTCGGAGTCACAAGTCCACCCGCACAGCCGCCTCTGTGCGTGCGGCCGTGAAAGAATCCAGAGGTATGGTATGTCTACGCACTGGATAGGCAAAAACGCACTTGTTTTGGTGGTGACTGTTCGGGTAGACTACCTGAGCGACTGATCGATTTCGGCCGACAGCACCGACGCGGCTCGGCTGTCGACGTCCGCCGTCGCCGGGTCACGCGCCTCGCCGATGCTGACCGACTCAAAGCCCTCGGGGTAGCTCAGATCACCCGTCCCCGCGATGTCGACATTCGAGACCTCCCATCCTTCAGCGGCGGCGTCGCCCTCGTCGATCGCCTCGGAGTCGCCGTCGTTTCTGATCGTCACGTTTCGAATGATACCGCTTCCGCCTTCGGCTTCCTCGTGGATCTGGATCGGCGCGCCCGCTGCCTCGTGACGCATGCTGATCTCGCAGTCCTCGATGCGGATGTTCTCGCCCGGGTTCCGTACTCGGATTCCCCGCATGTTCACCTGCTCACGTTCGCTTTCCGGCGCCGGGCCATCATTGACGATGAGGCAGTTTTTAACGACACTCTCGCTGGAGCCGACCCGGATCGCCGCGATGTTGATGTTGTGGGCGACGCAGTTCTCGATCAGGACGCGGCCGCCAGCCCCGTCGTCGTACCCCGGCGAGGAGGCGTAGATCCCGTTGTCCGAAAAGCTGCTGTAGTAGCAGTTGCGGATGTCGACCGTCCCCGCGTGATCTCGCGGGACGTAGAACGGTCGACACTTGGTTTCCTCTTCGGCTCCATCGGGGAATTCGAGACCGTCGACGATGATCGTCGCCGCCTCGCTCGTTTCGAGCCGGAAATGCGACTTCTCGCTTGGCTTGCCGCGAACCGTGACGTTCCGGAGTTCGATCGTCCCCGACTCGGCCCGGATGTTGTTGCGGAACGAATCGCCCGTTAGGTCGAGGCTAACGTCGCCCTCCCCGACGACTGCCGCGTTCGCCTCCGCCCCCTCGAAACCACTGCCATCCCATTTGTAGCTGCCTGCTGGGATGTGGACTGTCGCGCCGTCGACCAAGTGTTCGTCGAGGTAGGGGTCGATCGTCTCGCCGGGAGCCAGTCCCTGCTCGCCGAGGTCGACCGTCGAGGCTGTGGCCATCACTGGCTGTGTGACTATGCTTCCCGCGAGAAGAAAGCCACCGACAGCCCCCAGATACGACCGTCGACTGCAACTCCGTGATGCCTCAGCGTTCGCTTCCGGATGGTCTGAAACCATACTCGGTCCCAGACTGTCACACGAATAGCTATTTTCACCACATAGGTAGAGATACCGATAGCAACGATCCGTTGAACGTCGTTAGGCGCGGTTTACCTGTCGTTCTTTGTGGGTTGCCAGACGTCGACACGATCTCGGAGGGAGCTCTCGCATCGTACCCTCTGTCGAAGACCGAGTCGGACGACAGCGACCGCTGGGAGCGGTGAGAACGCAGGGACCGAAAGTGGAGGGTTAGTTGGCGACGGCTTGTTCGAGCAGTTCGAGGGGGTGACGGATCTCGTAGCCCGTCCCGTGTTCCATCTGCATCGCACAGGTCGGACACTCGGTCATGCCGACCTCGCCTTCGGCATGTTCCATGTGGTCGAACATCTCGGCACCGATTTTCATCGAGGTCTCGTACTTCTCGGACTTCCAGCCGTAGGTACCCGAAATCCCCGAGCAGGACTCGCCGACGTCCTCGATCTTTGCGCCGTCGAGTTCGCGGAACAGTTCGACCGCCTGCCGGTCGAGACCCTGATTCCGAGCGTGACACGGTGCGTGGTAGGCGAATGCTTGCGGGTCGACTTCGGCCTCGCGGACCGCGCCGTGGATGTCCTCGTGGATGCGGAGGAACTCCATGGCCTCGTAGGTGTGCTCCGAGAGGTCCTCGATTCCTTCGATGTCGAACAGTTCAGGATACTCCTGTCGGAGTGCCATCGAACAGGAGGTACAGGAAGCGATCACGTCGGCACCGTTGTCGATCGCTTTGCCGAGTTCGCGGACGTTGACTTCGGCCTCGCGGCGGGCGTCTTTCAGCATCCCGTTGGCGAACATCGGGGTCCCCGAACACTGCTGTTTGGGCACCAGCACCTCGTAGCCGAACTCCTCGAAGACTCGGACCACCGCCTTGCCGACCTCGACGGTGTTGTAGTTGGAGTAACAGCCGTGGAAGTAGGCGACCTGTTTGTCCGGGTTGGTGACCTTCGAGCCGCCGCGCTTCTTGAACCACTGGCGGAAGGTCTCGGTGGCGAACTCCGGCACGTCGCGCTCGCTGGGAATCCCGATAATCTTCTCGCCGAGGTAGCCCGTGATACCCAGTCCCATCACGAAGTTCGCGAGCCGTGGGACCTTGCTGCCGATCGAGGCCAGCGTCCGGTAGTTCGACAGCATCCGGTTGCGGAGGTACTCGATGGACTTCTTGTCCATATGCTCCTCGACGTACTCCCCGCGGGCGGTGTTGTGCATCTGGCTCAGCGGAACGCTCGACGGACAGGCATCGTCACACCGCATACAGTTCGAACACGAGAGAATCGAGTCGTCGATGTCGACGTCCTCGCCGCGTTTGAGTCGCCACTGTTCGGGTCCCTGGAATTTGGGGCCGGGGAACGACTCGTCGACCTCCGCGACTGGACACGACGTATCACAGCTCGTGCATTTGTAACAGTTGTCGGCTCCCGGCCGGAGGTCCATGTCCTCGCTGGAGGGGAAGACGTCGACCGGCTCGAACTCATCTACCTGCGTTGTCGGATCGAAATCGCTTGCTTGCTCTGCGTCGCTCATTGGTGTACCTCGTGTTTCGCTGCCTGCTCTCCTGCCCGCTCGCCCGCGACGACCGCCGTCGCCAGCGAGACACCGCTCTGGGATTTCTCAGCAACCGTGTCACCCCCGCCGATTACGCCGCCCGCCGCCCGGAGGTTGTCGAACTCCGGGGCGTCGTCGGCATCAAGGGGCCGCATCGTCTCGTCGACCCGAACGCCGAAGTGAGCAAACGGCTGGTCGCCGAAGGCTTGCTCGTCGAACCAGTCGTAGCGGTCCTCCGGATGGGGGATGTGACAGTCGAAGATCGGTTCGTTCACGCCCTCCTCGCGGTCCGAATCGATTCCTTTGCCGACCAGCCCACCCGTCGCCAGAATGAACTCCTCGGCGTGGTACGGTACCTCACGACCCTTGCTGTCGACGGTCACTGACTGAATCTCGCTGTCGTCGGCCTCGAAGCCGACGACCGGGTTCCCGGCCGAAATCCGGACGCCAGCCGCGTCGACGGCGTCTTTGAGATGGTCAGAAAGCCGGATGCCGGGGTAGCTCGGCGGTCCCATCGGAATCTCGAAGACGTCGACGCCGAGGTGACGTTCGAGGTCGGTCCGGACCTCGTCAGTGTGGTCGTCGCCGAGGAAGGCCGGCAAGCCTACCCGCTGGGCGTCGCCGACGTGGGGTTCGATCTCGGCGGCGAGTGCCTCGCGGGCACCCATGAGCTGGCCGTCGTAGTCGACGTTCTCGTTGATCTCGAGCCGTTTGGCAAAGCGCGTCACCCGCGAGTCGTTGACGTACTCGCCAGGGAAGCTGCACTCGACGCCCTCGACATCGAAGGGGACGCCCGCCGCCTCGAGGTGGTCGGCGACCATTGCGCCGTTGTACTCGGTCATCGCCTCGAAGCCGACGACAAGCATGGGTCGATCGTCGCTGGCGATCCCCGCCGCGGCTCCTGCGGGATACCGGGCGGTCGGTTTGACCGCGCCGCTGAAGGTCGGAATCAGCGCGTTGGTGTCGGTGTGGCCGCCCTGATAGCTGTCGCCGACGATCTCGTCGAACCGGTCGAGGCCGTCGCGGACCGCCGCCTCGCCGGCTACCGAGTAGGGGTGGTCGTCGGGCAGTTCGTCAAGGGCGGCAAAGGGATCGGCGATCGGGTCGTCGCTCCCGTTGTAGCCCAGCACGTCGATCAGCCCGCTGGCGTGGCGGAGTGTGCTCTTTTTGTAGGTGACCAGTCGCACGGAGGCTCCGGTCTCGGCGGCCTCGATGGCCGCAACCGAGCCGGCGAGCCCGCCGCCGATCACGATCACGTCTTCGCGGATGGCCACGGTCAGTCATCCCCCGTTCGCCCGCCGTCGGTGGCGGCCGTGCCGGCTGCGCCGCCGGCGGCTCCGGCCGCCGTCCCGCTGTCGAAGGCCGCAAAGTCGACCACTGCGTCGGTCGTCGCGGCGTCCTTGTCGCGGTTCATCGTCGTTGCGTGCAGCGAGTATTTGAGCGCGGCCTGCGAGAGCTGGGTGCCCCACAGCGCGTGACGCTCGCCCTTCCAGCGTTCCTGATACAGCTCGTCCCACGCGTCGTAGGCGATCGGCTCGTCGTACTCGTCGTACAGCTCGGCGGCCATCCGGTGACAACAGAAGGCTCCTTGACAGTTGCCCATCGACGCACGCGTGCGCAGGCGAACTGCATTTAGATCGGAGCCCGAGCCCTCGATCCCGTCTTTGATCTCCGCGCGCGTGACGGCTTCACACTCACAGACGGTTGGGTTCGGTCCGTCGATGTCGAGTACTTCGTCAGTACGGGAGCCGAGCCGCTGGGTGCTCCGTCGACCAATCGGCGAGCGAATGCCGTACTGCTCCATGTAGTCGTCGAGAATCGTGAAATCCTCACTGCCGGGCAGCGGCACGTCGGCGGTCTCACACTCGGCGTCGATGCCGAACTTCTCGCAGACGTGGTCGGAGATCTCTTCGGCCATCAGTCGGTAGGTCGTGAACTTCCCGCCGACAATGGATGTCATCCCTTTGACGTTATCGCGGTTCTCGTGGTCGAGCAGGAAGTACCGCCGGGTAATGTCCGTCGAGTCGCTCGTTCCGGTGTCCGGCGGCTCATACAGCGGTCGAACGCCCCAGAAGGACCGAATCGTCCGGGCCTCCTTGAGAATCGGTACCAGCTCCGAGAGGGTGTCGATCATCAGGTCGACTTCCCACTGCTCTTCGGGGTAGTCTTCGGGATCGTCGACCTCGACGTCCGTCGTCCCCAAAATTGCGGTCGTCTCGTGTGGGACGACGATGTCGGCGTCGCCCTTCGGCTTACACCGGTTGACGACGGTGTCGACCTGTCGGGTGTTCATGATCGTCATCACGCCTTTACCGGGGCGGACGGCGATCTCCTGTTCGAGGCCAGCCATCTCGCCGATGCGGCCGGCCCACGCGCCGGTGGCGTTGACGACGTAGTCCGCATGTATCTCCTCGCGCGTGCCCGGCTCGCGGTGGACGCGTTTACCCGGCCCCGTCTCGTGTTCGACCTCGACGCCGACGACCTCACCGTCTTCTTTGAGGATGTCGACGACGGGCGCGTGCGTCTCGATACGCGCGCCGTGTTCCTCGGCGCTGGCGGCGTTAGCCACACAGAGCCGGAAGGGGTCAATCGCGCCGTCGGGCACTTTGATCGCCTTGTCGATATCTCTGGCGAGATACGGCTCGATTTCGCGGGCCTCTTCGGCCGACAACACCTCGGCGGGAATGTTGCACTCCTTGCAGCCCTCCAGTTTCTTCTGGAAGTACTCCTCGGTGTCTTCGGGTCGCTTGACGAACAGCCCACCGGTCATCTCGACACAGTGGCTGGCGATATCCCGCAGAATTCGGTTTTCGTCGATACACTCTTCGGCAGCAATCTGATCGGCAACCGCATACCGACCGCCGCTGTGTAGGAGTCCGTGCATCCGTCCTGTCGTCCCGTGGGTGAGGTTCCCCTGTTCGACGAGGGTAACCTCCAGCCCGCGCATTGCGAGATCCCGCGCGATCCCGCATCCGGTGGAACCCCCCCCAATGACGACGATGTGTGGCTTGTTGTTCATCCGTTCAGTTGTATTTTGCACTATAGTAACTTTACTTTACCCCTACTCCGGCGGTCCGCGTAAACCCTATGTGTAGTGTAATTAGCATATATGCTTACATTCTATTCGTACTGAATGGCACAGCTAACAGAGACCCGAATCATGCCGGAGTGGGTATTAAAGAGTCGCTAAATCGTGGTAACGAATGTCATACGTCCATGTATATTAAGGACAATTATGGGTAGTAGAGCAAGATTTATCATGTTATTCCATAGTGTTTACTCGTGGTCAGGGAACCACGCGTAAAGAACGGTTCCCGGACCAGGGGGAGCGCCCCCAAGGAGTGTGGTGAACACATAATGTCAGAAACATACGTTGGTTCCATCGATCAAGGGACTACAGGAACGCGGTTCATGGTCTTTGACCATGGTGGAAACGTCATCGCAAACGCCTATGAGAAACACGAGCAGATCTATCCGGAGCCCGGTTGGGTCGAGCACGACCCGATGGAGATCTGGGAGAACACGAAGTCGGTAATCAACACGGCCCTCGACGAGGAAGGCATCGACGCCGAGCAGCTCGAGGCCCTCGGCATCACCAACCAGCGAGAGACCACGATCGTGTGGGACGCCGAAACCGGCAAGCCAGTTCACAACGCGCTGGTCTGGCAGGACCGCCGAACCACCGACCGAGTCGAAGAAGTCCAGGAGATGGACGGCAAGGTCGAAGAGATCCGCGAGAAAACGGGTCTCGAATGTGATGCCTACTTCTCGGCAACGAAGACCGAG
>Ga0207753_1000609_pt1 | contig 13614 bp, 11 predicted proteins | sample PonA233FremontCA_2_FD_187273 | JGI IMG/M metagenome (GOLD analysis project Ga0207753, IMG submission 187273) | Salt pond sediment microbial community from Fremont, CA, USA - Pond A23 Sediment 3 (SPAdes) | ecosystem: Environmental > Aquatic > Non-marine Saline and Alkaline > Saline | place: USA...
GGAGGAAGAAGAAGATGAGAGCGATGAGGAGGAAGAAGAAGATGAGAGCGATGAGGAGGAAGAAGAAGACGAAGACGAGGGTGATGAGGAGAACGAGGAGGATGAAGAAGACGAGGGTGATGAGGAGAACGAGGAGGATGAAGAAGACGAAGAAGACGAAGAAGACGAAGAAGACGAAGAAGACGAGGAGGACGAGGAGAGTAGCGAAGAGAATGAAGAAGACGTGGATGGAGAGAACGAAGAAGCCGAAGCAGAGGGAGCGTCCGGTACGTCTGAAGGGGACACGGCTGTCGAACAGAACGACTCCGAGAGTCAGACACAGGGTGCAACCGACGACGAGAGCGACGACGGGGCCGAAACCGAGGAGCAGGACTCGGATCGATCCGAAAACGACGGTTCTGATCGGTCAGACTCCAGTGACGACGACAGCGAAGCGGCACCGGTCCAGCGGGATGTGCCCGAATTCGAGATGCCCGTCGCGACAGTTAGTAACTCCGTGCTCTCACCGGGCGAGAGCGTCGCGGTCGGTCTTCGGGCCGAGAACGTCGGCGAGGCAGATGGCACGTTCACCGCAGATCTGACCGTCGATGGCGAAGTCGTCGACTCCGTCTCTGTCACGATTGCTGCAGGTACCGCTGAATCTGTGGAACTCGAACATCGCTTCGATGAATCCGGCGAGTACGACCTCGCGGTCAGTGGGCGGTCGCTGGATACAGTGACCGTGACAAGCGAAAGCGACGAGAGCGCAGCGCCAGTCACGTCTGCTGGAAGTAGTCAGGGAACGAATCCGATCGAGGTGACAGCCGCCTCGACACCTGTCGACTGGGTGAGCGAGGGTCGCGAAATAACGGTGACTGCCACAGTCCAGAATACGGCAGATCGGACGGCAACCAGAACGCTCACAGCGATGATCGATGGCAGCCCGGTTGCAAATCAGACCGTGACACTCCAGCCGAACGAACAGAGAGAGGTGACATTCGAAATCGAGGCCAGCAGTGGAACGGTGTCAGTCGCAGGGACAGACGCAGGGACCATCACAGTTGGCGGGCTTTCCGGGCCGAGCGGACTGGAATCTCCCTCCGATTCGGGGGGGTCGCCCTTCGATATCAGAATTGCCTTGTTGCTGCTGTTCGTGATCGTCGGCATTATCGCAAGCGTGGCAGTGTTGCGGCCCTGAGCGACGATGGCTCTCTGGCCACCCGCGGGCCGTCAGGATTGAAGGCGACTTTTGTTCCCGGATTCGTCTCGGAACCACGGCTCACAGGATCGCTTGCTCGCGGTCCAGCCAGGTCACGATCACGACGTGTGGCAGCGTCAAAATCGCGATCAAGACGAGATACAGTCCGACGAGCTCTGCGGTGCCGCCTGGCGAGCGGGGGACGAGCAGATAGAGACCGCCGAGCAGCAGGAGGGCACCCGCGGTCATCGGCGTCGCGTCGCGGGCGAACTGCCTGGCTGCCGGACCGATCTGGCTCCGATTCAGCGCCTGCACGGAGTCGTCGTGTAGCAGGACCGTCCTGATGACGTGCCGGAGCGAGTGCCAGAAACAGAAGTAGATCCCGATCGCGAGAACCGGCGGGACGACGAGGAAAAAGCCGGTCAGACCCAGGAGTTCGCCAGCATCGATCAGCCACGGCTCCAGCGAGTCTTTGCGAACGAACCCGAGTGCCACAGTAATCAGGACGGTAGTTCCGTAGACAGCAGCGACCACTGCCCGTGGTCCGGGTTCGAAGACCGGAGCCAGCGCCGCTGCTGTCGACGCGTCGAACAGGCCGATCAGCGAACTCGCGACGAACTCGTACTGGGTCGGGAAGGCGACGAGCGGCACCAGCATCGGTGCCCCGCCGCGGACGAGCACTGTCAGTGCTTTCTGACTCGGAGCCCGAAGGTACTCCGCGCCGACGATATCACGCAACGGGTAGAGTTCGCCCTGCCCCCAGTGAAACCAGGTCACGAGGATGAAAAAGACGAAGGCAGCCACTGGCCAGACGAACCAGACGATGGCGTAGAGACCACCGAAGAGGAGATAGAGGCCGCCGACAATCGCGAGCCAGCGTGCGGTCAGCGGCTCACCACGCGTGCGCGCCAGCACGAGATGGTCGACAGCGCCGTGGGGGAGCCCGATCACGAGAACGCTCGCGATCAGTGGCAGGTACTGGTACTGCAGCGGGATCTCACCGACTGTGACCGAGAGGAGTCCGACCACAGCCAGTGCGACCCAGCCAGGTCTGATCGAGTACGACTCTGCGACGCGTCGTGCGGTCGCGCCCGGAACGGAAATCGTCCTGGTCATCCTTCGATGCCGGTGCCCGCCGTCCAGTTACGGACCGCGACCGTCCACGCTTCCAGGTCGCCGCGGTCGACGCGGTCGAACAACCACATGTACATCACCAGTCCCTGGATGGCAAATATGTTTGTCATCAGGAAGAAGACCGCCTCTTCGATCGGCAGGCCCAGGATAGCCAGGCCTGTCGTGTGTGCACTCGATATCGTCCAGATCCCCGTCTCGATCGCGAATCGGTCGATAGCCCAGTAATACAGCGTCGGGACAGCCAGAGCGATCGCGAACGTTCGGCGGATCTCCCAGAGATACGGCCAGCCAAACCCCCACTGGATCGCGAGGATCGGCCCGGACCACAGGAGAATCGCCCCCAGATAGAACGTCGACTGTGTTCCCAGCAGGAGATAGCCGACCGCGCTCACCGCGAGCCCTGCGACCACGCCGGTGAGCCGGCTCCTCGCCTTGACTCCGAGCGACATATCCGCGATCGTCGGAAACTGGAACAGCCACAGTGCCGTCAGTACTGGCTGGAGGACGAAGAAGAGATACTCCCCCAGCGGGGCTTCCCAGAAGTGGACGAGTGTCGTGCCGTCGCCATACGTCCAGACACCCGCTGCAATCAACAGGTTGTCCCAGGGTGTGGTGTAGACGACGGCGATGCCGATGATCACTGCCAGCCCGCTGACCGGTCGCCATCCCCACCAGGACTGGTCACGGACGGCCGCGAGTACCCCGAACAGGACGATCGGCGGGGCGAAAAACACCAGGAGAAACTCCAGATAGGTGAGTGGTGCCATCAGTTGCCCCCAGTGCGCCGCCAGTATTCTCCCCGTACTGTCCTCGACCACCGCTCTCCTGGCACAGTGTCCCCCCGGTCGAGCCTGACGTTTCTGGAGACCATAGTCGAAGCTACGTGAACCAGTACAAAAACACTGCCAGCATACGTGTCAGGTATGGCGCTCCCTCGTCCCCGGTGGACAGATATCGAGTGCTGTCCGGACAGCAGTGCCCTCGTCGTTCAGACTGTCGATAAACAGCCGGAACGGGCGCCGGTCCGGTGCTGTCACGACCAGACGGTTCTCCTCGGGGACGCGATCGACAGCGAGCACCGTCCCGTCGGGCTGACTCGCCGAGGCATTGATCAGCGGTCCGACCGTTTCGATCTCGATCGCCACCCCGCCGTCGACTGCGGTGGTGTTGAACGATTCGAGCTGTGAGTCGCCACGGACGGTCAGTGGTTCACCGATCTCGGATTCGTGTGGCATCTCCGGGTCGCCCTCGAACTCCTCGCAGTCGAATGCACCGAGTATACTCGGATCGTCTGCGGTGTCCGTGCCGCCGGTGAGAACCGTATAGAGGCCACCAACCCCGACCGCCACGGCAGCGAGTGAAACGACGGCGACGACTGCGAAGATGCCGCGGTACAGAATCCGACTGGCCATACTGGTCCCGATGGGTTAAATCAGTAAAAACGCTCTGCCGGTCACTCGGTTTCGAAGAACTCTTCGAGCAGTTTTCGCTGTGCGGCGCGGAGGTGCTGGTGGTAGGTCTGCCGGGAGATATCCATAGACGCCGCGAGTTCCTCGCCCGAGACAGGTCGGGGGAAATCGAAGTAGTTGCTCAGATAGGCCGTCTCCAGGGCCGTGTACTGGCGATCCGTCAGCCGATCCGCGACCGTCGCGACGAACTCGGCTGTGGGTCGCGGGTCGCGTTCGCGCTCGCGTTGCCGGACCAGATTCACGCCGTCGTAGGCCGATTCCAGCACCGAGAGCACCGACCGGACGTCACCCTCGACGGGGAGGTCGATATGCAACTGTGCGGTTCCCGAACTGCCCGAGATGGAGAGATCGCGTAGCGTCGCCCCGTACTCCGCGATCTCCTGGAAGGCTGCTGCGCCGTCGAGTTCGAGCGACGCTGCGATCTTTCCGTCCTGGTTTGCGACGACGAACCCGTCTCTGATGCCGGGACAGTTCGCGATCAGCGAGTCGAAATCCTCCGGTGGCTCCGTCATCGTGACGAACATCCGGAGCGAACTGCCGTCGCTGATCGTCGAGCCGTTGTAGCTTATCGACCCCGCCGCTGCTTTCGCGAGCTGGATCAGCGGGAAGCTGTCGTCGGTGATCTCGAACCCGAGTTCGGTGACGCGGTCGGCGGTCAACACCTGTTTGGTCTCCACGGCGTTGATCCCGCTCGCGATCATCTGGCCGATCGCTCCGAACACCTCGGTCTCGCGGTGGTCGAGCACGTCGGAGCCCTCGGCGTAGACGGCCAGCACGCCGTAGGTCGCCCGGCGGTAGGTGAGCGGAACGACTGCCATCGTCGTCGCTCCGAACCGCTCCGGGGTGACGGCTGGCGGGAGGTCGTCCGCCTCGGAGACGACTTTGACTTCCCCTTCCTCGATGGCCCGATCGAAGACGGTCTCCGACCACTCGGTGCCAACGCCGGTCTCGATCGACTGTTGCTGTGGCCCGTCCTGAACACGGACGGTGATGCCCGAACCGCCGGCTCGCATCTCGCCGATCCAGGCGTGGGTGTAGCCGCTCGCCGCTGCAATCTCTGCACAGACGCTCTCCTCGATTTCCTCGCGGTCGCTCGCGTTGACGAGCGCGTGGCTGACCTCGTTGACCAGCCCGCTCACCCGGCCCAGCACGCGTTCGAGTCCCTGGCGTTCCTCGCGCAGCGCGTCGGCCCGCTGTTTCGCGAGCGCTTCGGCCTCCTTGCGCTCGGTCACGTCGTTCTGGAAGCCGACGTAGTGTGAGACCTCACCCCTGTCGTCGTAGATCGGTGCGATCGTCACCTGGTTCCAGAACGGCGTCCCGTCCTCGCGGTAGTTGAGGAGTTCGACCGAGACCGGCTCGTCTTCGTCGATCGCTTTCCGCATCTGTGCGACCGGTTCCTCCTCGGTGTCTGGCCCCTGCAGAAACCGGCAGTTGCGGCCGATGACCTCCTCGGCGCTGTACCCGGTCAGCTGTTCGTAGGCCTCGTTGAGGTACGTGATCGGATTGTCCGGCAGTGATGGATCGGAGAGTGTAATTCCGACAGGGGCTTCGTCGACCGCTCTGACGATCGTTTCCGCCGTCGGCTGGGGGAGATCGTCCCGTTCGGTTCCGAGTCGCCGCCCGGCCGCCACGTCTTCGATCGTTTCGACGAGTCGATCCGGGCCCGCCGGATCGTCTTTCGGAATGTAGGCCGCGACGCCCGCATCGATCGCCAGACTCGCGGTGAGTTCGTCCCCCGAGCCAGTGTACATGACGACAGGGATCGCCTCGTACAGAGATTTTATCTCCCGGAGCAGTTCGATCCCGTCGTCGTCGGGTAACGATAACTCCGTGACGACTGCATCGATGCGCTCGCTGCGCAGGCTGACGAGCGCGTCGGCTGCGGACGGATCCGCGGTCACCCGACAGCCGGCATCTTCCAGCGTTGACACTGTCGCCTCGGCCGTCGGGCTGTCGTCAACCACGAGCACTCGTTCGTTTCCCACATTTTTTATCCGGGTGAGCAGCCTAATATAATTTTGTCTGACGATACTGTCCCTTTATGAACCTTCGTACAGTTTGACAGGATCCCGACCGGTGGGGTGGAACACGAACGCGACGACGAGACTTCCACGGGGGAAACCGCGCCGTCGTCGGGCTTTGCCCGACTGCTTCTTTGCTCCGCTCTGTTTACGGCGCGAAGGATGTCATCAGTCGTCGGCAGGGATCGCGTCGGAGGTCGCGCCGTACTCCGCACCACCGCTGATCGTCTCGACGTTGTTGACGACGTAGTTTATCACCAGGAAGGAGAAGGCGTACTTGGCGACGACGTCGAACGCGCTGTAGCCCCAGGAGGTGATCCCGACAGACTCGATGATGGCGAGCCCCTCGTTACCGAGGGCCCACCAGATCGTGTACCCGAACCAGAGGACGACAGTCAACAGCTTCAGCGTGTTGAAGATATCCGCGGTTCCCGCCGCTTTGGCGTCTTCGGGCCACTCGACCAGCAGGATGTAGACGACCACGAGAAAGAACGTGCAGCTAATCGCGTACCAGAACCACCGCATGAGGTGCGAGGAGGTCGTCAGTGCTGCCGCGAGCCCCGTGATCATGATGCCGACGTCGAAGATGATCGCCGTGAAAATCTTCGAGATGTTCGAGCCCGCGATCAGCCCCAGCGCCAGCAGGATAAACGGCGTCGAGAACGCCCACGTGAGGTATCGACCCCACAGGCTTATCGTCCCCTCGACGGTCTGATCCTGCCCGGCCAACTCCGTTACCTGACCCGCCATCGCGTGCCCCTCTGGCATCTCGAGGACGCTGATGGTCAACCCGGACGCGAGTCCGGAGTAACTGGCAACCGAGACTGCGGAGACTGCCATCGCCGACACGATAATCAGCTGTGAGCGCGGGTCCTTCACGTTCCGTGCCAGGAACATGAAAAACAACAGTGACAGCCCAGCGAGAGCGATATTTATGTAAATCGAACTGCCGAGCACGGCGTCGTTCAGCACGTGCCTGAACATGTCTTCCTGTGTAACTTGCAGTACCACCGATTCGAGTGTGCCTGATGTGATCATGAACTACACTGTAAGGTACGGATGGAACTGTAATGAAGGCGAATCCCGACTAGTCAGGTAAATCTTCTGACATTGCGGACAGAGCGGCCCACCGGTCGCTGTTGTGAACGAGCCAGCGAGTGCTTCCGGTATGCCTGCCACGGCGGTGTACACAGCGCGCGCAGGCACGACTGCACTGGCCCAGAACGCCACAGAGCAGGGCGTGACGGACGGTGTGACACTGGATGATCGTCTCGGCGCCTGGTGTGTGCCACCGGCCAAGTGAGCGTAGCCGAACCTGTCTGGCTTTATATACTGGGGCCTTCCCTTCCGTCGCATCGAACAGCAGGCTCGACCGAGTAGTATGTAGTAACCGATTTGTCGCTTGAGTTGGTGAATCCGGTATGCGCGTTGTAATCATCGGGGCGGGGGAAGTCGGCACGTCGATCGCTGCAAATCTGGCGGGAGATCACGATGTCGTAGTAATCGAGACCGATGCGGCTCGCGCAGAACAGCTGAAATTCGACCTCGACGTGCTGTCGATTCACGGGGACGGCACGTCACTGGAGATTCAGGAGGAGGCACAGGTCGACACCGCCGATATGTTCATCGCTAGCACCGACAACGACCGCACGAACCTCGTCGCCTGCGGGACGGCAAAGACGCTCGGCGACCCGTTCACCATCGCCCGGACGAAATCCGTCGAGTACCTGCGGACCTGGGAGCGCAAACACGGTGCCTTCGGTGCCGATTACATCATCTGCTCCGATCTACTGACTGCAGAAAATATCGTCCGTGTGATCGGGCTCCCGTCCGCGCTCGATCTCGATCCGTTCGCAGGGGGGATCGTTCACATGGCGGAGTTCGAAATCGACGACGGGAGCCCGGTCGCGGGCCAGACAGTCGCCGAAGCCGACCGGTTCGACTCGCTGACCTTCGCCGGACTGTTCCGCGGTGAACAGCTGTTGATCCCGGAAGGATCGACCGTGATCGAGGCAAACGACCGCGCGGTAGTGATCGGCAGCCCGGAGAGTGTGCAGTCCTTCGCGGCGGATATTGCTCCCGGGCGGAGCCTCGAGGATGCCAACGATATTGTGATCACAGGTGGGACACAGATCGGCTACCACACGGCCCGGCTACTCGAAGAGCGGGGACTGAAACCACGCCTCATCGAGGCCGATCAGGACCGTGCACGCGATCTCGCAGAGGATCTCCCCAACACGGTCGTCATGCAACACGATGCGACGGATACGGACTTCCTCCAGCGCGAACACGTCGACGAGGCGGATATCCTCGTCGCGGCGTTGAACTCCGACGAGCGAAATCTGTTGATCGCCGTGCTCGCGAAACGGATCGGTGTCGACCGGGTCGTCGCTGTCGTCGACAACACCGAATACGTGACCCTGTTCGAGGAGATCGGGATCGACGTCGCGATCAATCCGCGAAACGTCACTGCCGAGGAGATCACCCGGTTCAGCTTCGAAAACACTGCGGAGAATCTGGCCGTCCTGGAAGACGACCAGGCGGAGGTGCTGGAACTCGAACTCGATCCCGACAGTTCGATGGTCGGCAAAACACTCATGGAACTCGATAGCGAACTCGACGGCCAGTTCGTCTTCGGGGCGATCACCCGCGACAACTCGTTTATTACGCCCCGTGGTGACACCGAACTCAAAGCGCGTGATCACGTCGTCGTCTTCGTCGAGACCTCGTTCGCAGACGCGTTTATGGCCTCTGTCTAACTACACTGCAACAGGTTGATGTTTACCCCACCGCGGATCCGTGTCGATTTGCGCGCAAGCTCCGATCTGACCGGACAGATTCTGTTCTATCTCTCCGTACCGCTCGCCTTTCCGCTGGCTCTCGCAGTCTACTACGGCGAACCCCTGGTCCCGTTTCTCGGGGCGATTGCCGTGACGCTGGTGCTCGGCTGGGGGCTGGATTTCGTCGGGGATCCCGAGGCGGATCTCGGCCCGCGCGAGGCCTTTCTCGCGGTCGCGGTGATCTGGTTTCTGGTCGCTGCTATCGGTGCGATCCCCTTCGTCCTGGCGGGCACCGGAACGACCGCCTCACCGGTGAACGCGATGTTCGAGGCGATGAGCGGGCTGACGACGACCGGCGGCACCGTCTTCCGGGAGTTTTCGGCGTACTCGAACTCGCTTTTGATGTGGCGCCAGCTCATCCAGTGGCTCGGCGGGCTGGGAATTCTCATTCTCGTGACGGCCGTCTTTTCCTCCGTGGGTGTCGGTGGTGCCCAGTTGATGGAGACGGAGACACAGACGGAAAACGTCAGCAAACTCACGCCGAAAATATCCGAAACTGCCCGCCTGATCTGGGGGTTGTACGTCGGCATTACGGGGCTCGCTGTCGCGGTGTACTACATCCTCGGGCTCTCCGGACTGGCGCCAAATATGACGCTGTACAATGCCATCGCGCACGCATTCACGTCGGTTGCGACGGCGGGCTTCTCCCCGGAGCCCCAGAGCGCAGGCGCGTTCGCACCGATCGCACAGTGGGCGCTCATCCCGTTCATGCTCGTCGGGTCGACTAACTTCATCCTGCTGTACTTTTTCATCAAAGGCGAACCGATGCGCCTGCTGAAAAACGAGGAGTTTCACTTCTATCTCGGCACCGTTGGCTTCTTCGGGTCCATCGTCGCCGCCATGCTCGTCATCAACCCCGAAATCACTTTTACGAGCGAGGCGACGATCCGCCACGCGCTGTTCAACGTCACCTCGATCATCACGACCACCGGCTACGCGAGTACAGATTACACGCTGTGGTCGGCCGCCGGCCAGCACATGATCTTCCTGTGTATGTTTTTCGGCGGGATGGTCGGCTCGACGACCTGCTCGATCAAATCGCTCAGGTGGCTGGTGGCCTTCAAATCCCTCCGACGGTCACTGTACACGAGTATCCACCCGGAGGCGATCAGACCGGTGCGAATCTCTGGTTCCTCGGTCGACGAGCAGACGATCCGCGATATCTACGGCTATCTCCTGTTGAGTATCATTCTCGTCTTCATGCTCACGATCTTCGTCGTCGTCGACGCCGCCCGGTTCCAGACCCTCGAGGTATCGGAGTTCGACGCGATGGGTGCCGCTGCCTCGACGTTTCTGAACATCGGGCCGGCCTTCGGGGCGGCCGGTCCGTTCGGGACCTACGACATCTTCCCGACGAGCACGAAAGCCGTCATGATCGTGTTGATGTGGATCGGGCGCATCGAGATCATCCCCGTCCTGGTCCTGTTTACGAAATCGTTCTGGACCTCCTGACGGTGTCACTGCCGCCAGAACGCGCCCGTGAAGATCACGAGCACGGGGATAATCTCCAGTCGGCCGACCCACATCAGGAAGATCATCAGTAGCTTGGAGGTGTCCGGGAAGCCGAGATAGCTCCCGAAGGGACCGAGATCCCCGAATCCCGGTCCGATGTTGCCGATCGTCGCGAGGCTGGCACTCACCGCATCGATCGGGGCGAGAACGATGTCGGTGGTCCGGCTGGCGTCGATCGCGATGACGACCGAACTGAGTCCGAGCAAGACGAAATAAAGCAGCGTGAACCCGAGCACGCCACGGACGGCATCTTCGTCGACGATGTACTCCCCGAGTCTGATCGGTTCCACTCGATCGGGATGGGGTGCCGTGTCGAGCTCCCGCTTTGCGGATTTGAGGACGATGATCCAGCGAACGATCTTGATGCCACCACCCGTCGACCCGGCCGATCCGCCGATGAACATCACGAATAGCAGGAATACCTGTGCCACACTGTCCCATTGCGCGAAGTCACTCGTCGCGAACCCTGTCGAGTTCATCAGTGAGCCGATCTGGAAGGCGGCCTGTCGGGCGGCGTTTTCGAGTTCACCCGCAGTCGTCCCGCCCAGGCGCAGGGTGGGTGCGGCACCCGCATAGAGGAGGGCGGCGAGAACGACGGTCAGCGCGACCAGTGCCCCGACGTAGCTCCGGAACTCGGGATCTTTCAGGATCGGCTCGATATCCCGATTGAGCAGGTAATAAAAGAGTGCGAAATTCGTCCCGGCGACGATCATGAAGGGGATCACGAGCCACTGCACGGCCGGACCGAAGGCCCCGATACTATCGGCCTGTGGTGAGAATCCCCCGGTCGGCAGTGTCGAGAAGCCGTGTGCAACGGCGTTGTACAGATCCATGTTCGGCGCGAGACTGGTGCTGTAATGGAGCACCGTCATCAGAACCATGAACAGAAGCGTAAACCCGAGATAGACGAGCCAGAGCACGCGAGCAGTCTCCGCGATCCGCGGCGTCAGCTTCTGTAGCTCCGGCCCCGGCGCTTCCCGTTGCATGAGCTGTGCGCCGTTGACGGCGATCTCGGGGAGGATCGCGATCATCAACACGATGATCCCCATCCCGCCGAGCCACTGGGAGAGCTGTCGCCAGATGAGCAGTGCGTGTGAGTGCTGGTCGGTCGAGATCTCGCCCATCACTGTCGCCCCGGTCGTGGTAAACCCACTCATTGACTCGAACAGGGCGTTGATCGGATCTGCGAGCGTCGAATCCGTCCCCATCCCGGCGACGATATAGGGGATCGCCCCGATGGCAGCAGCGCCGAACCAGGCGAGCGCGACGAAAAAGAGCGCTTCCGGCGGGCCGATATCCCGGTCGGTGGACAGCTGTTCGAGGGCAAGCCCGATCAGGACGGCAATCCCCATCGAGACGAGAAAGACGACCGTGTCCTCGCCGTAGACCAGACTCGTCACCAGCGGGACGATCATCGCGACTGCGAGATACTTGATTACTGTCCCGGTGAGGGCGATACTCTGTCGCCAGTCGACGTACGTTTCGGTAAACAGTTCGAACATCTTCAGATATCCCAGAACTGACTTCTCAGTCGATGATTGCCCGTCGGGTAGTTGTAGTTTCTGCTTCTCGGTTCCGTCGAACGAAGCTTCAAGTACGAAGCCGGGACCAGCCCGCCGTGTGAGCTTCATCATCGGACGCGGTCGGGCGGATACCGAGGGGAAACCGGCCGGCAACCTCGGTCGCTTCCGTGCCCTCGACGGGAGCGACGGCGCTCAGCTGTATTTCGACTGTAACCGCCCTCACGCCATGTTGATCGTCGGGAAACGTGGCTACGGGAAATCCTACACGCTCGGTGTTATCGCCGAGGAACTCGCTCGTATCGACGGCGTCGCCCCTGTCGTTCTCGATCCGATGGGTGCCTTCGAGACGGTCGCCGGCGGGACAGCGGTGCCGGCACGGGTCATCTCCGAGCCAGCAGTCAGGCCGGACTCGCTCGTTGGTCGCTCGTGGTGTGCACTGGTGGGGCTCTCGCCGGAGAGCGCTGCCGGTGCCCTGCTCTGGCAGGCCGCAGAAGCGGGGAGCACACTCGCTGATATCCGCGAGCAGATCCGGTCGAGTACCGCGACAGACGCAGCCAGACGGGCGGCGATCAATCACGTCGATCTCGCCGACTCGTGGGGTGTCTTCGACGCCGACGGTCTCGATGCGACCACGCTCACGGGTGGGGAACTCACCGTTCTCGATCTCTCCGGACTCGCGGACGAACCGATGAACGCCGTCGCCCGGAGCGTTGCTGACACACTCTACCGGGCCAGAGTCGACGATACCGTCTCACGCCTCCCGTGGTTGCTCGTCGACGAGGCCCACACCTTCTTCGACGGTGTCGCGGCTCCCGCCCTGGAAACCGTTCTCACACGGGGGCGAGCCCCCGGCGTCAGCAGTGTGTTCGTCACCCAGCGCCCGGCCGCGGTGCCCGAGGTTGCGATCTCGCAGTCCGACATCCTCGTCTCACACAGACTGACCGCAGAATCGGACATCGCGGCACTTTCGGCTGCCCAGCCGACCTACATGACCGACTCACTGGAGACACGACTGCCGACTGCACCCGGCGAGGTCCTGATCGTCGACGACTCGACGGAGACTGTCCACACTGCAGGGATCCGGAGTCGGATCACGGACCACGGCGGGGAGAGTGCGACCGTCTGTGACCACGTCCAGTCGGCGCAGTCCGCCGCAAATATCAATACTGATAGGTGATCGGTGAGCGAGTGGACTGGGGCTGTGACCAGCCGACGTGGTGTAGTTTTCTTGATGAGATGGGGGTGGATTGCGGCGCCAGGCGAAAACGTTTATATCTTATTAGAATTATTGTATCCAACGTGGACGACCGAAGTATTGAGGAGATCCTGGATACGATCGGCGACCAACACGCTCGACGCGTACTGGCGGCGATCAGCCGGGAGCCCAAGGACGCCAAAGAACTCGCCGAGGAGTGTGATCTCTCTTTGCCGACGGTCTACCGGCGTATCGAGATGTTGAACGAGTACGATCTGATCACAGACGAGACACTCGTCGCCGAAGACGGAAACCACTACAAGGTGTATCAGTCGAATTTCGAAAGTACGGTTATCTCGCTGGAAGACGACGAGTACAAGGTTCGAATCTACCGCGAAGAGAACCTCCCGGACCGGTTCAGTCAACTCTGGGACGAACTGGGCGCGGAGTAACCGCTCACTGTTACTACGCACAATCTAGTTAGCTTTCTTTCACAAGTAGTCACGCTTATACCATCCCTGATTGTAACTCCGATGAATCGATGGTAGAGGTGGAACCGATCGTACGGATCGTGCTGACGCTGATGCGGTTTGCCGTGTTTGGGCTCTCCCTCGGGCTCACGCTCATCAGTTTTCAGGCGTATCGGAAAAAACAGTCTCAGCGGTTGCAGTACGCGTTCGTGGGGTTTGCGTTCATCAGTATGGGTGTCGCGATAAGCAGTGTGATCACACAGCTCGGCTCGG
>Ga0207753_1000612_pt1 | contig 13573 bp, 6 predicted proteins | sample PonA233FremontCA_2_FD_187273 | JGI IMG/M metagenome (GOLD analysis project Ga0207753, IMG submission 187273) | Salt pond sediment microbial community from Fremont, CA, USA - Pond A23 Sediment 3 (SPAdes) | ecosystem: Environmental > Aquatic > Non-marine Saline and Alkaline > Saline | place: USA...
CCCCGCGGTCGCCGACGATCACGTTGGCCCCGGTGCCGAGCAGAAAGTAGGGGACGTCGTGCGTCCGGGCCGTCCGCGTGACTGCGGCCAGCTCGTCGGCCGAGCGCACGTCGGCGTACCAGTCGGCTGTCCCGCCCAACTGAAAGGTGGTGAACGGGGCCAGGGGGACGTCCCGGCGCAGCCGGTCGGGGCCGAGCGTCTCACGGAGCGCGTTTGCCGGTGGGGAGGAAGGGGTCACGAGGGGATGAAGGGCGAGAACGAGAGAGCATGGATTTTTCGTGCCAGAAAATGATACCTGGAAAGTTGTCAATAAATCCACTCCTGCGGCCCAGTATCCAAGAAATTTCCCGAACGTTCGGCCAGAACTGGTTTTTGTTGTCGTGTTGGCGGGGAGCAAGCCCCCAGCCCAGCCGCGCCTTTGCCGACCGGAAGGACCGTGCCGGGGGTGTGTACAAGTCGTCAGGGTTCGAACGAACGACGTCGATGCCCGGCTCGTGCTTTTCGCGTAATACACCCGGCCGTACGATGCAGGAGCGTTCTGATTCGGAGGAGTCGTTTTTTGAGCGCGTCTGGGCCGTCGTCGCGCAGATTCCGACGGGCCGCGTCACCACCTACGGCGACATCGCGGCCCACCTCGGGCGCCGGGGGGCGGCCCGGATCGTGGGCTGGGCGCTGAAGGACGCGGTAGGGAGCGACCTGCCCTGCCACCGCGTGGTGAACCGCAACGGGGTGCTGACGGGCCGGCGCCATTTCGAAGCGCCCCATGTGATGGCGGAGCGGCTGCGCAGCGAAGGGGTCACGTTCGTGGCCGAAGACCAGGTGGACCTTGACGCCCACCGCTGGCGGCCCAGGGAGGAGGAGTAGGTGGGCTGGGGCATGGAGGGTCCCGCTCCCCCTATATTTCCTGGGGCGGAGCACGAGAAGATCGAGCCGAGAACAGACGACCCTGCCGTAAAGCCGGCGGACTGGAGGCTATTATGTTCCTTAAATCAAGAATTAGTTAATTAAAATGTCTTTTTCTCCGGGTCGGGACGGAAGTTTGGCGGCGGAGGGCGGGCGTGAGGCGGGGATGCGGATGGAAAATTCCCGCAACGAGCGCCGCTGCACGTCGTCGCGAATAAAACCCGTCTCTTGACATTCTCTCCATGACGGTTAACATTGGGATTACGGTTAAGGAAAGCCTACCAGAACTCCACGTGAGGCAACGCTGAGGTTTGTACGCTGATTCCACCGTCTCGGCGCGTCTTCTCATCCTTCAGCAGATGGGCATTCGAGGGCGCACGCCTCATGGAGGGCGAAACGCCGAACACCCCGAACGTCTCGTTCAAGAACTTCAGATAGATCACTCACAGACAGTCCGAAACGATGAAGCGACTGATACCAAGCGTTGTTTTTGGCCTTGCCCTCCTGCTCCTCCCGGGGCTGGCCTGGGCGCAACAAGGAACCGTGACGGGAACGGTAACGGAGGCAGAAACCGGTGACCCGTTGCCCGGGGCAACCATCCAGATTGTAGGGGAGGGCACCGGGGCCGCCTCTGATGCCAACGGCCAGTATCGAGTCACTGGAGTCCCGGCGGGAGAGCAGACCCTTCGAGTGTCGTTTGTTGGATTCCAGGAAACGGAACGCACCGTGAACGTGCCGGCGGGAGGGACCATCCGGGCAAACTTCCAGCTCCAGCCGCAAACTGCGCGGCTCGAGGAGGTGGTCAAGATTGGATATGGTGAGCGGGAGCGACAAGAACTGACGGGATCGGTTTCCAGTGTCAGTGCGGCCGAGATTGAGGACGTAGGATCGGTCGGATCCCCGGAAGAGCTGCTTTCTGGAACCGCAGGGGTGAACGTGACCAGCAGTTCTGGGCTCGCCGGTCAGGCCGTAAGCGTTTCGGTCCGCGGGGTTTCCTCTTTGAATGGCAACAGCCAGCCGCTGTACGTTGTAGACGGGTCCCCGATTACCTCGGCGGCCACAGGCGGCGGATTCGGGCAGGCCACGAATGCCCTTTCCACGATCAGTTCCCAGAACATCCAATCGATTGAGGTACTGAAGGGTGCGTCCGCGACGGCCATCTACGGGTCACGCGCCGCCAATGGCGTCGTTCTCATCGAAACGAAGAAAGGCTCCGCCGGGGAACGACGGACGGTCACGGCCAGCTACCAGCTTGGGGGCGTCACGTCGACCTCCGACTTCGACGACGTGCTCCTCAACGGACAAGAGTGGTCGAACGCTCACCAGGATGCGACGCGCGGGTTCTACAACACCTGCAACATTCCAGGACTCTGCGGCCCGACCACCGGACTGTCGTTTGAGGACTTTGAGCAGGCCGGGCTAGGAGGAGCGCCATACGAGCAGGTCGTTCTTGGTACGCCCGGTCCCTACCCGGATTCGGCGGCCACCAACCCCTGGCTCGATGAGGCCCAGCAGACCGGTATCACCCAGCAGGCCAATGTCTCTGTGAGTGGTGGGGACGAAGACACGGAGTACTTCATCAGTGGGACCTTTTCGAAGGACGAGAGCTTCGTCCGCAACAATCAATTTAACCGATTCACGGGGCGAATTAACATCAGTCAGGAGGCGACCGACTGGCTGGAGGTAGGAACCAACACCTCGGTCACCCGGACGGAAAACTTTCAGGCATCCTCCGACAACAACGTGTCCGGTGTGCTAACGTCTTCGGCCCTCATTCCGCCGATCGTTCCCATTCGGAATGACGACGGCTCGTTCAACTTTAATAACCCGTGGAATATTGCTGCCAACTCGATTGGGGAATCGGAGGTGAACAACAAGAACATCCGAAACTGGCGGATTCTCTCCACGACGTACCTGGAGGCACAGCCGTTGGAGTCCCTCACACTCCGGGCCGAGGGAGGAGTTGATGCTTTAATCGTTGACGACTTCACCCGATACGACCGCCGCACGACGGACGGCGCCCCAAGTGGATTCGGGGAGCAGGTCTACGAGGATGAGCGCCGATACAGCGTTCGTGGAACGGCGACGTACAATCGTACCTTCGCAAACCGGCATGATGTCAGCGTCATTGGCGGTGCCAGCTTTGAGGACTCTCGCCGGAATCAGGTGTTGGCCTCGGCAATACAGTTCCCCTCCAATGCATTTAAAAATGTGGCGTCCGGGGCCGACCCGACGACCACGCTCGGACAGGTTGTTCGTAAGGACGGGCTTGCGTCCTTCTTCACACGCGCAACCTACACGCTGGATGGAAAGTACACGCTTGAGGGAAGCTATCGCCGCGATGGTTCCTCCCGCTTTGGTGATGATAACGAGTGGGGAAACTTCGGCTCTGCCTCCTTCGCCTACCGCATCGGCCAGGAAGACTTCATGCAGCAGGTCGGGTGGGTCTCAAACCTGAAGCTGCGTGGGTCGGTCGGCTGGGTCGGAAACCGAGACATCGGCGGGTTCTTCCCGCAGCTTGGTCTTGCGACTGGTGGAAACGACTACAACGGTGCCCCGGGCATCTCCGCATCTCAGCTCTCGAACCCGCAACTGAAGTGGGAGTCAACGCGGAGCATTGAGGCAGGACTGGACCTTGGGGTGCTTAACGACCGGATCTTCCTGAGCAGCACGTACTTCCGCAGCCGCACCAACGATCTCATTACCGACCGGCAGTTGCCGTTCAACTCAGGCTTCGGAAGCGTGACCCGAAACCGTGGGGAGCTGCTCAACGAAGGAATTGAGGCGCAGCTGGAGACGCAGAATCTCGTTGGAGAGGACTTCCAGTGGTCCACGACCTTCACAGTTACCTGGAAGCAAAACGAAGTCCAGGAGCTTCCCGGCGGTGAGCCCATCCTGAGTGGCCTGCAGCGCGCCATTGAGGGCGAAGAACTCTCGTGGTTCATGCTTGACTACGCGGGCGTCAACCCGGACAACGGAAAGCCGCTGTGGATCGGCACCGATGGGGAGCCGACGAGCAGCCCGTCTGGAGACGCCGAGAGCATTCAGGGTGGTATTCTGCCGAATTGGACCGGTGGATTTTCGACCACTGCTAACTACAAGGGCTTCGACCTCCGTGCGCAGCTCACCTTTGAAGATGGGCACAGCGTCTACAATGACACCCGTCGATTCCTGATGCTGTACGCCAACTTCGGGCTCCACGAAAATGCCCTTGACCGCTGGCAGGAGCCGGGCGACCAGACCGACGTGCCACGTGCTGTGTTCGGTGACGCGGAAGACAACAGCACCCGACAGTCCACGCGGTTCCTCGAAGATGGTGGGTACCTCCGGCTCCAGAACGTGACCTTCGGCTACACGCTTCCGGAGAGCCTCACTCGGCAGATTGGGGTAAACAGCCTGCGGATCTACTTTCAGGGCAGCAACCTCCTGACGCTCGACGATACGAGCATCGGCGATCCCGAAGGAAGCACAGGAGGGGCGATCAGCCCGCTCAACCGTGGCGAACTCTTCTTTACCCCACCGCAGGCACGCTCCTTTACTGGCGGAGTCGAAGTTCAGCTCTAACCAGATGAGGAGATCCTCGAGTTCGGCAGGAACGTGCCCGCCGTCTGGCGGGCACGTCTGCCTGTCGATCCACTTCCTGTGCCGATTTGCCTCTTATCACAGAACGCAACGATCATGAACTACTCTACTACACTTCGCTCCCTCTTCCTTGCTCTTGCTGCTGTCGGGTTGCTGGGGCTAACAGCCTGTGACCAGACCATTGATAAGGATCCGGAGCAGAGCATTCCCATCGGCCAAGTTTTTGAGGACAGCACAGCGGCCTCGCGTGCCTTGACCGGGGTCTACGATGGAATTCAGGCAAACGGGGTCTACGGAGGGTTTCCAGTGATGGCCGCCGACTTTACGGCGGACGTGGCCAACTTTAGCGGCTCGTTCACCACGTGGCAGCAGGCCCAAAACTTCAACCTCTCGTCGACGCACGGGCCGACCCTGAACATCTGGGCAGACCACTACGATGTGATCAATCGGGCCAACCTGATTATCGATAATGTCCCGAACATTGAGGGCATCAGCCAGGCCGGCATTGACGACTTCGTAGGGCAGGCCAAGTTTGTCCGGGCGCTGTCCTACTTTAATCTCGTCCGCTGGTTTGGGCAGCCGTACCAGCCGGGCGCTTCTAACGACCAGCCGGGCGTGATCCTGCAGACCGAAGGTGTGCGAAACACGGATCCCGAGTTCAACAAGCCGCGTGCATCGGTCGGTGAAATCTACTCCCAGATACGGTCCGATCTCGAAGACGCAGTGAGTCGACTCGATGTGGAGGGATCCCGGACGCGGGCCGGGCAGGCCGTTGCGAACGCGCTCTTGGCGAAGGTAAGCCTCTACCAGGGCCGGTACGATGAGGCCGCCACGCGGGCGGAGACGGTCATTGGTCAGCCGGAGTTTGCACTCTCCGGGAGTCCTCTCACGCCTTATGCCAATGAATCGAGCTCGGAAATCGTCTTTGCAGTGTCCTACAGCAGCACCGACAACACCGGCACCAATGACTTCATGAGCTCCTTCTATCTCCCAGGCGACCTCGGCGGTCGTGGGGATATTAATCCGCTCGGTCAGTTCCTGAGTGACGCAGAGGACGGTGACATCCGGGCCGGCGTTGGCTCGGTGAGTAGCTCGGAGGTCAACGGAGACAGTCTGCTCTACGCCTTCAGTGGCAATGTGTGGACCAACAAGTGGACCCAGAACTCTTTCGGAGATGACATGCCGGTGCTTCGCGTCTCGGAAATGTACCTGATTCAGGCGGAAGGACTTGCGCGCGGGTCCGGATCCGCTGCAGACGCACGGGCTGCCGTCAATGCGGTCCGCAATAGGGCCGGGCTGAGCAACGTAAATCCGTCGCTCTCCGGGCAGGATCTGATTGACGAGATCATCCGGCAGCGTCGTTACGAGCTGGCCTTCGAGGCAGACCGACGTCACGATCTGCAGCGGCTCGGTCGAACCATCAGCAGCGGCACGCAGGTGCTCCAGCCTGGCGATTCGCAGCGAATCCTTCCGATTCCGAACCGGGCAATTCAGGTGAACGATGCGCTCGACCAGAGTTCACAGAACCCCGGGTACTAGTTTTCTCGGCATCTGGCTGATGGAAACCTAGCATGGCCGTGTCGGCTCCTCCCATGGAGGGCCGACACGGTTTTTTATTGCGGGGCTGTCCACTGCAGGGTGCGCACGAGCACCGGCTGGGGCGTGGCACAAAGGGCGGCCCTCCGGGCATGGTCACATTCAGCATCCCCCGTCGTCGGCGTTCGCCTCTCCTGGTGAATCTGGCACTTGTGCCCCGCCGGCGGGCCGTCCCCGACTCGCCCTTCTGAAAGCTTCGTCGGAGGTGAGAACCCAGCCCGGCCCCGGCCCGGCCCCCTTGATCTATCCAGCGGACACGTTGCGTGGTTTCTTGAATGGGTGCGATTCTCCCTGTAGACACAGCAGTGTGCCAGGCTCCTCGCACACCACGCCGTCATGGCCACCCAAACCCCATCGTGCCCGCTACATCGGGCGTGTAGACACCTCGCATCTGGAAAAGATATGTGTTGGGACCGGCGACTGAAGAATCAAGCGTGTCCTCTGACGTTTCTCGAGCGCCGGGGTCTCCTCTGAAGTGTCCTCGCCGACAATGGACAGACTGTCGGGGCGACCGGGTGTCCTATTCTGGTCGGGTTCTGATCCCGGGGACACGGGAATCCGTGTTCCGCATCAGAACGTGGGACATGGATGAGACGTCTCGTAACCGTGGCAAAGAGAATGCCGGGGGAGGACACACGGCTCGAAGAAATGGAGGCATTGCTCTCTGGGAAGCCCCCCTCGAACTATCGGGCCCCTGCATCCCCAGATTCGTTGGACACGCCTTCCATTTTCTGCATCAGGCTTTGGAGGCCCGCTTGTACTCCCGATCCCAAACTGAGGGACTGTCCGCCGATCTGGCCGCGCACAGATGAGGCATCCACAATCTGTTCCACCTCGCCGGTGGACAGATTGACGGTTGCGAACTTGCCGACGACATTGACGATCTGATCGTCCGAGGCATCGGTGTATCCCCGGGCTGCGTCGCTGCTGCTCCAGGTGATCCGGGTCTCGTCGGCCACAATCTCCCCATCAACCCCCGAGAGTTGGAGCTGCTGATTGCCGCTGGCTGAGAATACGAGCTGGATCGTGGTGGGGGTGCAGCCCTGTCCAATGCATCGACTGAGGGCTCGCATGCTGATCGACTTCGAGCTCCCGATGTTTGATCCCGACAAGGTCGAAACGGTGTACGACCGGGTCTGGTACGTGGTTTGTCCTGAGTCAGAGTCATACGACTGATACGCCGTCTGTCCCCCACCACACCCAGCCATAAGCACTGCAACAAGTAGTGGAAGTACAGAGAGATTCAAAGAACGCATGTCTTCGAGGTTTTGGATGATGGGGACTACACAAAAGAGGCACTCGATTCAAAGGAAACGTCCCACGTGTGAGTTCCTGCATTCGTCTACCACCACCGCACTGCACTGGAAAAACAGCGCAGGCGTCACTGCAGGGCTCCTCGTGTCATGGCGGGGCGGCCTCCCGGGCACGACCTGCATGCTCGTGGTCTAGGCCTGAGCGGCCCCCGACGCACACTGATGAGGCCTAAGAAAATGGCTGCACGAGACAACGGCCGCCCGCCTAGTCATTTCGATGCGATCGTGCCACACCGCATTCTCTGTCGGGCAGGCACCATCAGGGGCCACAACGTTCATCGGAGCAGTGATGCGACATGCGGTCGGTGGTAAAGAGAGCCCGCTTTTCCATCTGGTGGGCGGAAGAAAAGCCACGGCCGTCCATCCCGAGGCGAGGGGATGCGAGTGCACGCCCGCGTGTGGTCTTCCTCGTATGGTACTGTGTCGTACGAACTTGTGGGTGGGACTGGAGGCCATGGTCATGTTCACCGAAGTGTCTACCGGAGTCGTGCCCGTCCTTGAAAGCGAAGGCGGAGCGGCACACGGAACGGGGGCTCGGCCTGGCGATTCGGGCGGCAGGCACAAAATTTAGTATGGCCTAAAAATGAATACGTGGTTAATATACGAAGGGCGATTCCGCGTTCACGGCGTCAATTTGATGGCCAACAGGCATCAGTTGCCGATCCGGGCGGGAAAGCCCCTTGGTGAGCCCCGATCGGGTTTTGCTGAACGAAGGCGTCCCGTCTCTTGACATTCTCTCCATCCCGGTTAACTTCTGTTTATCCGTAGAAAAAAAGTTGCTCACAAAAAAAGCTGGCTGAATTTATTTCCGAGGTGGTGCTGGAATCTGCCCACGGTTGTTCCTCGGCTGTTTGTCCTTGGGAGCCCCCCTGTGCTCCGTCAATGGGAGTGCCTCCAGGTTGCCAAACAGCAGGTTGCCAAACAGCCATGCAGAGCAAAGAGCGGCCATGTTGAGTTGCTCGCTCAAGAGCTTCAGATAGATCACTCACAGACAGTCCGAACCGATGAGGCAACCGATGCTAAGCCCCATGTTTGGTTGCGCCCTAAGGTCTGGAGCAGAAGTATTGAGTCGTGTGTAAGGTCACGCCCTGCAGTGACCGGAATAGGCCCACACAAGGGGGATGAGAGCCCGTCGTCCGCTTGACATTCCGGTCACGTGGGTTCACATTAAGACTGTTCGCAGTAAATAGCATCCTCACAGTCAAGCGCCTGAGCATCGGTGTGCTGGTTGTTGAGGCGTTGTGCCGAAAGGGGCTGGCCGCCCGGGAAGGATCTGCCAGAGCGGTTCCTTGCCACCTGTTCCCAAACACCCTTTCGCATGTTACGAAAGTGCTTCCCGTTGCCGGTGCCCGGCTGGTGATTGCAGACCTGTTGGCCGGTTGAGCACCACCTCTTCATATGTTCCGTTGCCATCTAATCTACCCGACCTATGCTTCGAAAGGTACTTCTTCCCCTCATAGGTGTGCTACTCGCCGTTCCAGCAGGTGTGCTGGCCCAAGACACCGGGACTGTTGCCGGGGTTGTCGTTGACAGCACGACCTCCGAGCCCTTGCCTGGCGTCAATGTAGTGGTGCAAGAGCTGAACACGGGGGCTGCTACCGACCCCGACGGCAGGTTCAGAATTCGAGGGGTGCAAGCCGGAGAGCAGACCCTCGCCGTTTCGTTCGTGGGGTACGCGACGAAACGAGTGCCGGTGCAGGTACAAGCGGGGGGGACCACGAACGTGAGAATCCGCATCGCTCCGCGAGCTGTGGGGCTGGACGATGTGGTGGTCACTGCGCTCGGAGAGGAGCGCACGGAGCGATCCATCGCGTCCTCAGTTCAGCAGGTCGACGGGGGCGACCTTGCGGAGGTGGATGAAGGCAACTTCATCAGTTCCCTGGAGGGCCGGGTCTCGGGGGTCGACATCCGAACCTCGAGCACGATGGGAGGGTCCAGCGACATCAAAATCCGCGGGTATACGTCTCTGACCGGGAGCAACCAGCCCCTCATCGTCGTCGATGGGGTGCCCATCGACAACTCGACCCGGCAGGAGTCGGGCTTTCAAGGGCAGGGGTTTGGTGGATTTGACTTCGGAAATGCCGCACGAAACATCAACCCCGAGAACATCAAGTCCGTTTCTGTGCTAAAGGGGCCTTCGGCCTCTGCGCTGTACGGCTCCCGTGGGGCCAACGGAGTGATTCAGATTACCACGAAAGATGGCTCGGGTGAAGAAGGAATCGGCGTCTCGTATACGTCGACTGTGCGGGTGTCTGAACCCTACGAGCTGATGGAGTACCAGAACGAGTACGGCGGCGGGGCAGAGTCGAATCCGTTCACGACAGTCGAGGGCAATACCTTCCGCCTCGACAGCGACAGCGATCAGTTGGTGGCAGACATGGCGACGGACGAATCCTGGGGCCCCAAGTTGGATGGTCGCCAAGTCCGACAGTGGTATAGCTTTGACGACGTGAACGGGCTTCTGGGACAGACGACCCCTTGGGAAGCCAATCCGGACAATATTGAGAACTACTTGAGTGGCGATGGAACCCAGTTCAGCAACAACATCGCGCTCTCGCAGGCCGAGTCGGGATACAGTTACCGGCTGGGGCTGAACTGGAAGAACCGAGAAAGCGTCTTCCCCAACAGCTCTCGCAACAACTACCGGTTTCAGTTCAACGGGTCGACGGATCTCGCGGAAAACGTCACCGCAACGGCCACCGCCACGTACAATTTCGTGGATACGAAGGGCCGGGTAAGCACCGGATACTTCTGCCAGAACGCCACGTGCGTCCCGGGAACGAACCCGTTTGCTCAGTTCAACACGTTCGGGCAGCGGCAGTGGGAGCTCGGGCCAGACAGCCCGATGCGCGACTTTCGGCGACCGAGCGGAAGCTCGCGGGGCTGGAACTACCTGGGCGTCCAAGGCGCGCGAAGCGACCCGCCCGTCTACAACTTTACCGACAACCCGTACATCCACCGGTTCGCGAACGTTAACGACGACGATGAGCAGCGTCTGTACGGGAAGGCCCAGGTGTCCTACGACTTCCTGCCCAACTTTGACGCGACGTGGAAGATCACGAATGACTACCGGACCGAGCGCCGGAACGCTCGCGTGGCGAAGATTTCGCAGAACCAGGATCGGTTCCGCCAGGCCATTATCGAGTCGCAGGAGATCAACACGGAGCTGAAGGTGGACTACGACCGGTCGCTGACGGAGGCGTTCAGCCTGGAGTCCTTTTTGGCCGGCCGGATTCGGTGGGAGACCTTCGAGTACGACCAGAAGGAGACGACGCAGGGACTGGCAGCGCCAGGCCTCTTCAACATTGAGAACTCCGTAGGCCGACCGAACCTCACCCAGAATCTGCGGCAGCAGCAGGTCAATAGTCTGTACGGGCAGGCCACCCTCGGATACAATGACTTTGTGTTCGTCTCGGGCTCGCTCCGAAATGACTGGGCGTCGACGCTTCCGGAAGACGACAACGGGTTCCTCTACCCATCCATCGAGGGGAGCTTCATCTTCACGGACCTGACGGCTTTCGAGGGACAAGATATCCTTTCCTTCGGAAAGATTCGGGCCAGCTGGGCGAAGGTGGGGAACAGTGCTCAGCCTTTCCAGCTGAGTCCGGTCTTTCCGGTGAACACACCGTTTGAGGGACAGCCCCTTCAGCAGGTAGAACGGACGGCCCCCAATCCCAACCTCACCCGTGAGATTAAACGGGGGTTTGAGGTGGGCGTCGACCTGCGCTTCCTGGAGGAGCGTCTGAACCTCAACGCAACCTTCTACGACGAGGAAACAGAGGATCAGATCTTGGAGTCCGACATCTCCCCATCCTCCGGGTTTAACGCGGCGGCCATCAACGCCGGGCTGATCAGCAACACCGGCGTTGAGGTGTCGTTGAGCGGGACCCCGCTTCTCACGCAGGAATTCCAGTGGGATGTGACTGTGAACTGGTCCACCAATGAAAGCGAGGTCGAGGAGCTGGCCGAGGGCATTGACACGTTCGTGCTCGGAGGGGCACCCTTCGGGCCGGACATCGTGGCCGCTGAAGGCGAAGAGTACGGACAGTTCCGGGGATCGAAGTTCCTCCGCGACGCGAACGGAGAAATCGTGTACACGGAGGGAGGCGCGCCCCGAACGGTCGGAACGCCGCAGAACCTTGGAAGCTTCCAGGCGGACTGGACCGGCGGCGTCTCCACGCGGCTTTCCTACAAGGGGGTTACGGTCAGCGCGCTCGTGGACGGTCAGTCCGGTGGGAAGGTCTGGTCGCTGTCGAACGCCTTCGGGACCTTCAGTGGACTGATTGAGTCTACGACCGAAGGGACCGTTCGAGAGACCGGTCTCATTCCGGGCGGTGTTGTGCTTCCGGATACCCCCACCGACGAGGCATCGTCGGTGGAAGGGGAATCCTACGCCGACGCCGTTGGCACACCGATCAGTGCCTCGGCGTTCTGGAAGGGCATGTTCCCGGCATACGGAGAAGCCTTCCTGTTCGACGCTTCGCACGTAAAGCTCCGAGAGATTGCGGTCAGTTATCGCCTGCCGCAGCGGTGGCTCTCGCGGATCCCTGCGCTGCAGTCAGCAAGGGTCTCCGTGACGGGGCGCAACCTCGCAACGCTCTACAAGGAGGCGCCGAACATTGACCCGTCGTTGACGCTGTCGGCCGGGAACGTTCAGGGCGTCGAGGCGGGACAGATTCCGCCCCGCCGCACCTACGGCTTCAAGCTCAATCTGCAGTTTTAGGAGACTAGGGTCTTGTTCCAGAGGGGCCCGGCACGCAATTCCGGGTCCCTCCACCACGGATTTGAGCGCCTCCCTCACTTGCCCTCGTACTTTTCTGACGTTTCCATCATGATGCGACAACACACGTACCTTCTCCTCGCAGGAATTCTGGCTCTTTCGCTTGGCCTAACCGGCTGCGATACTCTGAACCTGGGGGACGACGAACTATCGGGCCTCAATGAGAATCCGAATGCGTCTACGGAGCCTGACGTGAACGCCCTGCTGGCGAATGGGCAGCGGGACATTGCCTTCGCATGGTTCGGGGACAACCCCACCATGCGGGGCGCGAATCTGCTCGCGCAGTATACGACCCAAAACCAGTACGCGGAGGAGGCAGTCTTCATCGATGAGCCGGCCGTCAGTGACTTCAGCGATTTCTACAACCCCCTCAATGACCTGGAGCAGACAAAGACCCTGATTCGAAACCGGGAGCAGACCGTCCCACGGGATCAGAATACCGTGGCCGTGGCGATGATTCACCAGGCGTGGACGTTCCAAATCATCACTGACATCTACGGCTCCGTCCCGTTCGAAGAAGCGCTACAAGGCCCCGAAAACCCGTCCCCTGCGTACACCCCGCAGCAGGAGATTTACCCGTCCCTCGTCGACTCCCTTGATGCCGCCCTCGGCCTCATTGACGCGGGGGCTCCGGGCCCGACTGGGGACCTGGTGTACGGAGGCGATATGGCGAAGTGGCAAAAATTTGCGAATGCGCTGAAGATGCGCATCGGTATGCGAATGTCCGACGCGAACCCGAGTGAGGCACAGGAGGCCGTGGAGAGTGCCGCCGGCAGCGCGTTCCAGAGCAACGACGACAACGCCTACTTCAAATTCGCGACAAGTGCGCAGCACCGAAGCACCATCTACGAGAACCGATTTGTTGCGGGACGGAACGACTTTGACGTGGCCGACCGCTTCGTGAACATTCTGACGGAGAACTACTCGACGGTCGATCCGCGAACGCCGACGTACGTGGACGAGGCCACGGCGAATCCGGACAAGGTGTACAACGGGTTTCCGACCCACCTCCAGCCCTCCGATGCGGCTGGGCTGAAGGCGCAGAATGTGAATGACTTCTTCTCCAAACCCGGAGACCGCTTCCTGGAGCCGGATGTCGCCGCCCCGATGATGCTATACGACGAGGTGCGGTTTATCCTATCTGAGGCTGCAGAGAAAGGATGGAACGTCCCTGGAAGCCGAGATGAACACTTCGAAGCGGCCGTGCGCGCCTCAATTAACGAGTGGAATCCGGATGCCTCTGACGGAGATGTTGACAGCTACGTGACGGCTGTAATGGATGATCTTTCCAACTCCGAGTTTACTCAGGTCCTGGGGGAGCAGAAGTGGATTGCGCTGTACTTCCAGGGCATTCAGGGATGGAGCGAATGGCGTCGGCTTGACTTTGAAGGCCACATCC
>Ga0207753_1000613_pt1 | contig 13572 bp, 9 predicted proteins | sample PonA233FremontCA_2_FD_187273 | JGI IMG/M metagenome (GOLD analysis project Ga0207753, IMG submission 187273) | Salt pond sediment microbial community from Fremont, CA, USA - Pond A23 Sediment 3 (SPAdes) | ecosystem: Environmental > Aquatic > Non-marine Saline and Alkaline > Saline | place: USA...
CGGTCGCGCTTCCAGCTCGCCGGCGTGGTCCGGTTCGCGACGCGCCACCGGAGCGGCGCGAGCCACGAGGCCGCCTCCTCCTCGGGACAGCCGGCGGTCCGCAGGCCGGCCTCGGCGTGGTCGAGGAGATCCTCGTACACCGCGTCGGTGTCCGTCGTGCGCTCGCCGTCGCGGCCGATCCACTCGATGTCGGCGTGGAGCCCGTCGGCGACCGCCGCGTAGAAGTTCTCGCGGGCGACCTCCCAGTCGAGCCGGAAGACCGGGTGTTCGCGCTGCGGGAGCGACTGCATCAGCCCGGCGAACGCCGCCTGAAAGGCGATCGAGTCGCGGACCGTGGGCTGGGCCGCGATGGGGCGGAACTCGATCCGGGCGTTCGCGCTCGACCGGCTCGCCCCCTCGAAGACCGGGCGGACCCACCGCCAGTAGCTGCCGTGCTTCGTCCGGAACGTCGCGAACGCGTCGTCGAAGCGGTCGGTACCCTCGGGCTCCGGCATCGGGACGAGCGTCTCGTCGCCCGCGATCCGGTCGACCGCGGTCTCGACGTCGTGGACGTCGCGCGGGAACCGCACCTTGTCGTTGTCGGTCCGCTCGTTGAGCACCGACTCGAACACGTGGATCCGGTTCTCGGCGGCGCCCTCGGCGAGGACGCGCTCGCCGTCCCAGCCCTCGTCGTACAGCTCCGGCGGGAAGAACGGCGAGTTGACGCCGAGCGCGAGGAGGGGCCCCGCGATCCGGAGCGCGTAGCGGAAGTGCCGCGGGAGCGTCTCCGCGTGCGCGACCTGGTAGTGCGGCTGGATCGAGGTGATGAGGCTCTCCGGCATCACGGTGTCCGCCGCGAGCGACACCCCCGGCGCCTCGACGACCGTCCCCCACCGGTCGTCCGCGCCCGCGTTCGCCATCGCGTGGTACCGGACCGAGTCGCTCATGTTGACCGCGACGGTGACGCCGTCGACGTCGACGCAGTCGGTGAGGTACCCCCGGGCCGTCTCGCCGGTCGGAGGGATGGTCCAGAGCCCGTCGGAGACGAGCCGCATCCCCTCGACGCCCGCGGTGTTCTCCGCGGCCTCCAGCCGCGCGCGCACCTCCGCGAGCTGCGCCCGGAGCCCGTGGTCGGAGAGCGGCTGCGGGCTCGTCGACATCTCCGCGTTGTGGAGCCCGAGCTCCTTCTCGAATCCCATCAGCTCCAAGAGCCGTCGCGGGACGCGCATCAGGGCGTACTCGCCGGCCCGCGACTCCTCGCTCCAGCGCCCGTCGGCGACCGCGTAGAACTCGTACTCGAAGCCGACGATCGACTGGTGGTTGTCGAAGGAGCCGTCGCGGAGCTCCTGTTTGACGATCTCCGCCTCCTCTTCGGCGCGCGCGGCGAACTCGTCCGGGTCGACGGCGAGCGCCTCGCGGACGCCGTCTGCGAGGGCGGAATCCGTGCTCATGGAACGGTCGACGTGTCGGCCTCGTAAAAAGGGCTACGGCCGATCGGCGGCGTGGGGACGGTCGGCACGACGTGAGGGCGGGGCGCACGTGGACCGTATCGGGGCGCTTTTGACCGCCGATTTCCGACCCGACACATGGAGTTCGCTACGTTCGCCGCGCGCGCCGAGCGGCTGGCGGCCGAGCCGGGCGACATCGGGACGACGCTCGCGGTCGCCGACCTGCTCGCGGCGGCCGGCGGAGGGGGGAACGCGGAAGACGCGAGCGACGACGCGGAGCCGGCCCTCCGCGCCGGCGACGACCTCGCGACGGTCACCCGGTTCCTGCTCGGGCGCGTCTTCCCGGCGCACGACACGCGGACACTCGACGTCGGCCCGGCGCTGTGCCGGGAGGCGATCGCCCGCGCCGCGGGCCCGAACGTGACGGCCGCCGACGTCGAGGACCGACTCGCGTCGGCGGGCGAGATCGGAGCCGTCGCCGCCGGCTTCGACTTCGGCGGCCAGCGCGGCCTCGCCGCCTTCGGCGAGGGTCGCGACGCGCTCACGGTCGCCGAAGTCGACGGGGCGCTGCGCGAGCTGGCGGCCGCGTCGGGCGACGGCAGCGAGTCGCGCAAGCTCGACGCGCTGTTCGGCCTCTTCAATCGGTGCGACCCGGCGGAGGCGAAGTTCCTCGCGCGTCTGGTGCTCGGCGAGATGCGGATCGGCGTCGGCGAGGGGGCCGTCCGCGACGCGATCGCCGAGGCGTTCCTCGCCGACTCGGCGGAGGATCCGGACGGCGAGGCGAACTCGGGTCCCGCCGAGAGCGACGACGAGGATCCGACCCTCCGCGCCGGCGACGAGGCGGTCGCCGCCGTCGAGCGAGCGCTGCAGGTGACGAACGACTACGGCCGCGTCGCGGCCCTCGCGCGCGACGAGGGGCTCGCCGGCCTCCGCGCGGAGGGGCTCGAGGTCGGGCGCCCCGTGCAGGCGATGCTCGCGCAGGCGGGGACGGCGACCGACGCGGTCGAGTCGTTCGGCGAGGTCGCCGTCGAGACCAAGTTCGACGGGGCGCGCGTGCAGATTCACTACGTGCCCGAGGGCGACGGCGACGTGCCGGAGGACGGCGACGTGCCGGAGGACGGCGACGAGGCCGACGGCGGAGCGCTCGGCCCGGAACTCTACTCCCGCAACATGGACGACGTGACCGACGCGCTCCCGGAGATCGCCGAGCGCGTCTCGGACCGCGCCGACGTCCCGGTCATCCTCGACGGCGAGGTCGTCGCGGTCGACGACGGCGGCGACCCGCTCCCGTTCCAGGAGGTGCTGCGGCGCTTCCGCCGGAAACACGACGTCGACCGGATGCGCGACGAGGTGTCGCTCCGGCTCCACGCCTTCGACTGCCTCCACGCCGACGGCGCGGACTTCCTCGACGAGCCGCTCCGGGCGCGCCACGATCGTCTCGTCGACATCCTCCCGGGCGCGGCCGCGGAACTGGAGACCGCGAGCGACGTCGAGGCGATCGAGGCGGCCGAGGCGGCCGCGCTCGACGCGGGCCACGAGGGCGTCATGCTGAAGGACCCGGACGCGGCCTACACCCCGGGCGACCGGGGCCGGGAGTGGCTGAAGCGCAAGCCCGACGTGGAGACGCTCGACGCGGTCGTCGTCGGCGCGGAGTGGGGCGAGGGGCGCCGCGCCGACCTGTTCGGGACGTTCCTGCTCGGCGTGCGGGCGGGGGCGGACGGGGTGTCGGCCGAGGCGTCGACCGGGCCGGACTCGATGAGAGGCGAGACGGGAGGCGACGAGTTCGCGACCATCGGCAAGGTCGCGACCGGCCTCACCGACGAGGAGCTCGCCGACCTCACCGAGCGGCTGGAGCCCCACGTGGTGAGCGAGGACGGGACCGAGCTCGCGATCCGGCCCGCGGTCGTCCTGGAGGTCGGCTACGAGGAGATCCAGACGTCTCCGACGTACTCGTCGGGCTACGCGCTGCGGTTCCCGCGGTTCGTCGGCGTCCGCGAGGACAAGTCGGTCGCGGACGCCGACTCGCTGGAGCGGGTCGCGCGCCTCGCCGGCGACGCGGCGTAGTCTTTTATAAGAGGGTCCGGCACCCGGCCGAACGCGGACCGACCACGCGAAACTCCTTCACCCTCGGGTTCTTACGAACTCCCATGCCAGGCCCGCTCGGGGACGCGACGCGACAGCGGCTGACGGACGCGGCCGCGACCCGGCTCGCCGACGACGGATACGAGGTTTCCCACCCGGAGACGCGGGCCGAGCCCCCGGCGGTGGCGACCCGTTCGGAGGGGGAGGCGTCCCTCGCGGTCGAGCCGCTCACGCCTGACGACGCGACGGCGACGGTGATCGGCTCTCGGCTCGCGCACGCGATCGACCGCGACCGGCGCGTCTGCTTCGTCGTTGAGGACGATGCGACGGCCGAAACGGTGCGGTCGCTGCTCGCCGACCCCCCGCTGCTCGTCGCCGAGCGCGACGGGCGCCGGACGTTCCACGCCGGGCCCGACCGGATCCCCGTCGCCGGCGGCGGGTACGCCTGCGTCCGCTTCGAGGGGCTCGGGGAGCCGACGTTCGCGTGGCGCGAGACCGACACGCCGGCCGGGCCGGTCCCCGCGGGGGCGGGCGTCGACGCCGCGGCCGTCGACGAGGCGGGTCGCCCGGCCGTCCCGCGGCTGGTCTGCGAGGTCGACGGGCGGGTCGTCGCGGTGCTCGCGGGCGTCGAGAGCCTCCGCGAGCCGCCGGCCGAGGCGTTCCCGTACGCGTACAGCCGCCACCCGGACGACAAGCGGTTCCGGGTGCGCCGGGGCGCCGACGGCGCGGTCGTCGAGAGCGCCAGCGGCTTCGCGCCGATGAAAGCGGCGGGCTACGTCCCAATCCCGATGCCAATCGTCCCGGAACACGTGCTCGGCCCGGCGTACGGGCCCGATCGGGGCGTCGGGAGTGGGGGCGGCCGCGAGGGTGACGGCGAGGACGGCGCCGGACCCGGCCTCGACGACGCCTGGGAGCTGATCCGCGTCGACGCGGTCGACCCGGCGTAACCGCCGTCGACCACGCATAGCCACCCTCAAGGCGCCCGCGATCCGACCGTGAGCCATGACGGTCCGTTACGACGACTTCGCGGTGGAGTGGCTCGGCTACGCGACGGCGCGGCTCGCGCCCGAGGGCGGCCCGGTCGCCTACACCGACCCGGGGCGGTACGGCGTGCTCGACGACTACTGGGCGCGCGACGGCGACCTCGTCGTCGTCACCCACGACCACCACTACGACCCCGACGGGATCCGATCGGTCGCGAGCGAGGACGCGACGCTCGTGATCTACGAGGCGGTCGACCCGGCGGGGATCGACCGCGACGTGGAGTCGATCGGCTCGCTCGCAGACGACTACGACGTGATCCGCGTCGACGACGAGTCGCGCGTCGACGTCGACACGCCCGCGGGGGAGGCGACCGTGTGGTCGGTCGCGGCCCACAACGATCCGGAGGGCCCGAACGCCGGCCCGGACGGCTCGGTGACGCACCCGCCCGGGTTCGGCTGCGGGTTCCTGCTCGGCCTCGGCGACCGCACCGTCTTCTGGCCGGGCGACTCCGACGCGCTCGACGCGTTCGCGGAGCTCGACGTCTCGATCTTCCTCGCGAACATCGGAGGCGGCGGCATCGTCGCCGACCGCCACGAGAGCGCGGCGCTCGCCGAGGCGATGGACCCGGACCTGGTCGTCCCGATCCACTACGACACCTTCGAAATGCTAGAAGCGGACGGGGAGGCGTTCGCTGGCGACGTCGCCGCCCGGTCGATCCCCGTCGCGCTGGACGCCCGGTCGGCGACTCAGTAGGGGCGGCACCGCGGACGGCGCGACCGCTCCGCCCGACTTCACTCTTCGCTCTCGTACGACTCCCCGACGGCGGAGGGCGTCCGCGTGGAGCCCCAGACGGTGAGGACGACGATCACGCCGACGTACGGGAATAGGTTAACGAGCCGGTTGGGAACGTTGATGCCGACGGTCTGTAACTGGATCTGCAGCATGTCCAGTCCGCCGAACACGAGCGCCGCGATGGCGGCCCCGATCGGGTTGTAGTTCCCGAACAAGTAGGCGACGATACCGATCCAGCCGCGGCCGCTGACCATCGTGTCGCCAGTCCCAGTGAACGAACCCGCCTGCGCCAGCAACACCGCACCGCCGAGCCCGGCCATGACACCGGAGAAGATCACGGCGGCGTACCGGACTCGCGTGACGCTGACGCCGGCCGTATCGAGCGCTTCCGGGTTCTCACCGGCCGCCTGGATCCAGTATCCGTATCGCGTGTCGTTGAGGAACTTCCACGCGGCGACGGCCAGAACGGCAGTGACCAGCACCAGCGGCGACGTGTCGAAGAAGATCGGACCGAGCACCGGAATATCCGCAAGCACCGGGACAGTCAGGTCGTTGATGCTCTCGAGGCTCGGGCTGTTTCGGCTGTCCCAGACGAGGACCGCCATGAACGGCCCGAACCCGAGACCGATGAACCAGAGCGCCAGCCCCGCGACGATCTGGTCCGCTTCGTACCGGATCAACAGGACGGCGAACACGATCGCGAACGCCAGACTGATCAGGACCGAAGCGAGAATCGCGAGCCAGATATCGCTCTGGCCGGGGGACCCCCCGCTGATGATCCACATCATCGTCGCCGCGGTCGCCGCCCCGAAGATCATGAACCCCTCAACGCCGATGTTGAAGACTCCGCTCTTCTCGGCGTACAGCCCACCGATCGCCGTCAGTGCGATAGGGGTCGCGGCCTGTAGCGAGCGCTCCACGAACCCGATCGTAACGATATCGATGATCGGCAGGTCCATCGCCACCGTCGCGAGGACCGCCACGCCGACGACGGCGACGATGCCCGCGATCCGGATCCGATTTTCGCCGGCGTACTCGGCGAGACTCATCGGCTCTCACCTCCGAGGCCGGTTCGTTCCGCGGCCATCCGGAACAGTTCCGGCACGGCGACGAAGAGAATGACGAGCCCGATGACGCCGTCGATGAGCTGGACGGGAACGTCGGAGTAAATCCCGATGTGTGATCCGGCCGAGTCGAGCCCCCCGAACAACAGTCCGGCGGGAACGATTCCGAGCGGGTTGTTCGCGGCGAGCAGGCTCACGGCGATCGCGTCGAATCCGTACGTACCGATGCCGCTCGGGTCGGTGTAGTAGCCCTGAACCATAATCGCGAACACCGCGCCGGCGAGTCCCGCGACCATCCCCGAGAGCGTCATCGTCAGGACGACCGTCCGCTCGGCGCCAACACCGGAGTACGTCGCCGCCGATTCCTGATGGCCGCTGGTCACCATGTCGTACCCGAATCGGGTGCGTTCCATCACGACGAAGACCACCGCGACGGCCGCGAGCGCGATCCCCAATCCGATAATCGAGAACCCGGAACTGTCGAACACGATACCGGGCAGAGAGACGTACTCCGGAATCCGCTCCGTGTTCGGCGCCGCGTTCCCCTCACCGCGAAACGGATTCTGGACCAGCCACCCGACGACGCCGGTCGCGATGAAGTTCAACATGATCGTGGTGATGATCACGTTGGCGTCAGCGTAGGCCTTCAGCGCGCCCGGGAGCGCTCCGTAGGCGCCGCCCGCGAAGATCCCGGCGAGGAACCCGACGAGAAGTAATCCGACGCCCCCGACGACGCCTTCGGGTAACAGCGGTGCCGTCCAGATGATCGACATGATAGTCGCGAAGCCGCCGACGACGAACTGCCCTTGGACGCCGATGTTGAACACGCCTGCTCGGAACGCGACCGCAACCGCGACGCCGGTCAGGATGAACAGCGTCGAGAACCGCAGTGTCCGCGCGATAGCCGACCGTCCGCCGAGGGCACCTTCTATCACGTTCGTGATGAACTGCACCGGGTCGTAACCGGCTGCCGCGACGATGGTGACTCCGATTAGCAGGGCCAGTGCTGTCGAAGCCGTCGCGATCGCCAACCGTTCGATCACCGACGCGCGTAACATGCGGTCAGCCGCTCGATCGATTGCGGCATAGAGGCGTCCGGACGATCCGCTCACGACTGAACACCCCCATCGGGCGTGTTCTCACGGGCGGCGTCCCCGTCGCAGGTGTCGTGACCGGCCATCAGCATCCCGAGTTCCTCTTCGGTGGTTTCGGCCGGATCGACGGTCCCGATAAATTCGCCTTCGTACATCACCGCGATCCGGTCCGAGAGTTTCTGGATCTCGTCGAGCTTCGAGGAGACGACGACGATCGCCATCCCCGACTCACGCAGCTCCAGCAACCGGTCGTGAATGAACTCGATCGAGCCGATGTCGACCCCCCGCGTCGGGTGAGACGCGATCATGACGTCGGGCTCGTGTTCGATCTCCCGTCCGACGATGAACTTCTGCTGGTTCCCGCCGGACAGCGACTTCGCGTCGGTGCTTTTGTCCGGTGGCTGCACGTCGTACTCCCGGATGATATCCTCGGCGTGGTCGTCGACGGCCGACCAGTCGATCATCCCGTTATCGACGAACGGTTCGACGGTCTGGTTCCCCAGTAACGCGTTGCGAACCAGCGTGTAGTCCTGAACGAGTCCCTCCGTCGTCCGGTCCTCCGGGATGTACGCGACTCCGTCTCTGATCCGCTGGCGTCTGTTCGTATCCGTGATGTCCCGATCGTGGAAACGGACGGTTCCGGAGTCGACGTCACGCAGCCCCGTCAGCGCCTCGACGAGCTCGGTCTGCCCGTTTCCCTGGACGCCGGCGATGCCGAGAATTTCACCCTCCCGCACGGCGAGATCGACGCCGCTCACCTGCTCGAGATCCCGACTGTCTCGCACGTGGAGCCGGGTCGCTTCCAATACGGAATCCCCTCGAGGCGGGTCTCGAGACGGGCGATCGAACTGAATTTCTCGGCCGACCATCATCCGCGCCAGCTCCTCTTCTGAACTCTCTCCGGCGTCGACTGTGCCGATTGCCTCGCCGTCTCGTAGCACGGTGATCTCGTCGGCCGCGTCGAGCGCCTCCCCCAGCTTGTGCGTAATAAATATGAGCGAGTGACCGGCGTCTGCGAGTTCCGACATCAAGTCGAGCAGATCCTCGATCTCCTGGGGAGTGAGAACCGCAGTCGGTTCGTCGAGGATGAGGATATCCGCGCCGCGATAGAGGCTTTTCACGATCTCGACGCGTTGGCGGGCACCGAGATCGAGGTCCTGAATCTTCGTGTCGAGGAACTCGTCGACGTGGAAATCGTAGCGCGAGCAGATCTCCTCGATATCGGTTCGAGCGGTCGCCGTGTCGACGAACCCGTTATCGGTTGGCTCGTGGCCCAGGATGATGTTCTGGAGTACGGTCATCGTCTCCACGAGCTGGAAATGCTGGTGGATCATGCCGACGCCCGCGTCCATCGCGTCTCTGGGCGATTCGAACGTTTCGGGCTCGCCGTCGACGTGAATCGTCCCGGCGTTCTTCTCGTAGAGTCCGTAGAGGACGCTCATCAGCGTCGTCTTGCCGGAGCCGTTCTCACCGAGGAGGGCGTGAATCGACCCCTTCTCCAACGAGAAATCGACGTCGTCGTTCGCCACGACGTCGCCGAATCGTTTCGTGATACCCTCCATGCGGACGGCGGGTGGTTCGTTTTCAGTTGTCATTGTCCTTTGTGAGAAAGTGTGATTACAAATACCGGTCAGAAACCGCGAGCGACTCAGTTACAGCCGGAGGCGGAACACGGAACCTCGATATCGCCGCTCGTGATGCCGTCTTTCGCCTCTTGAATGTTCTGCGACACGACGTCGGGCATGTCGCCGTCGAACGCCTGACCGATCACGAGGTCGACGCCCTCCTCGTCGAGTCCGAGCGTGTTCGCGCCCGTGACGCTCTCGAAGTCGCCCTCGGCGACCGCCGAAGCGACTTCCTGAGTCCCCTCGTTGATGTACTTGACCGCGGAGCCGATAATGACGTCTTGGAACTCTTCGAGGGTCAGGGACTGGTCCGCGTCGACGCCGATCGCGAAGCGGTTGTTCTCCTGGGCGGACTCGAAGACGCCCTGTCCGGCCGCGGCCGCGGCGTGGTAGACGATGTCTGCGCCGTTGTCGTACTGGGAGGAGGCGATGCTAGCGGCGGTGTCCGTGTCGCTGTAATCGCCGATGTACCCGACGTCGACGGTGACGTCGGAGTTGACCCACTCCGCGCCGGCGACGTACGACCGCTCGAACGCGTTGATGAGCGATCCGTCGACGCCGCCGACGAAGCCGATGTGTGCGTCGCTCGGATCGTTCGAGTTGCCCTCGTGAGAGAGCTCCTCGGTCGTCATCGTTCCGCCCAGAACGCCCGCGAGATAGGACATCTCGTGGTTGGCCCACGTGTACCCAGCCACGTTGGGCTCGTCGACGTGCGCGTTGATGAGCATCCAGTTCTGGTCCGGGTAGTCCGCGGCGTTCTGCGTGAGGGCCTCGGTGTGGTTGTACGAGACCAACACGATGAGGTCGTAGTCGCCGCTCTCGGCGAGGTTCGCCTGCGTGGACTGGTAGTTCGACTGCTGGGTCTCCTCGACCTGATTGATCTCGATCTCGTACTCCTCCTGTGCGGCCTGGAGCCCCTCGACCGCTAGGTCGTTGAACGCGTTGTCATCGAACCCGGCCGGGCTGGAGACGATCGCGATATTCGTCGCAGACTCCGATCCGCCGTCGCCGCTGTCGCCGCCGTCGCCGCCGCCGAGACAGCCGGCGAAGGCGGTCCCCGTCGCGAGCGCGCTCCCCGAAGCGAGCACCGTCCGCCGGTCGACGCCCTCGGTCTCGCCGATCGATTTACGATTTTCTGTCATGGATGTGTCTTATCGTCCACAATCATCCGTTATAAATTCAGGGGACACCGGAGTTGGGTGTCGAGTGAACTACCCTCGATGGGGGGATCGACTGACAATTTCCTCCACATATTTGTGTGTTTATAACAAGATTAAAACAAATCCCAGATTCCGGCTGATACGACCTCAGACGCGATCGAGAAACTGACAGTGAAGACACCGTTTCGACCGAATCGTCGAAAACACTCCGCTGGTCGTACAGTATCATATTTCTTTACGAGCGGCGTTGTACGGGGGTCACGACCCGAAGCGTCGACTCCGGACAGCGAATTCATACGAAACCAAATATGTTATGGGGGCGGTAGACTCCGCCCGGACCGCGCGGCGGGATTCGTCTCCGATCGGCCACCGCACGATCGGTCGGCAGTCAGCACGCAGTCGGCGTCGCTGCGGTCAGCGCCGCCGCGCGCGATCAACGTCGCCGCGCGATCAACGCCGTCGTGCAATCAGCGCCGTCGCGATCGCGGCGATCAGCGCCGCGACGACGCCGAACCCGGGCGCCGAGTCACCGGTCGATCCCTCACCGGTCGACCCGTCGCTCCCGTCCTCCGTCGATCCGTCGTCGCCGTCGCTCGTGGTGTCTCCGTCGCCGCCGTCGTCTCCGTCGGCGCTCTCGTCCTCACCGTCGGTCGCGCCGTCGCTCTCGGTCTGGAGCTCCTCGACGGCGGTCGAGAGCGTGGTCGTGGACTCGATCACGCTGCGCGGCGCGGGCTGGTTGAGGTAGTTGACGTTCATCACGACGTAGTTCCCCTCCGTCCCGGCGGTCGTGCTCGCGTACGGCTCCTCCTCTAAGATCACCGCGTCGGGGGTCGTCACGAGGATCAGTTCGGGGTCGGTCTGGAGGATGACCTCGTTGGAGAGCTGCGGGTAGCCGTCGCCCTCGGCGGCCGCGACGTTGGTCACGCCGCCGGCTTCCATGATGGAGTTGATGAACGTGTTGCCCGCGGCGACGTAGCCGTCGCCGAGCGGGTACAGCGCGTTCGGCCGGTCGAGGCCGGCGGTCCGGTTCTCGGCGGCCGCGACGGCCTCGTTCATCTCCGCGTTCGTCTCGGCGGCGGCCTCGCAGTTGCCGACGAGCCGCCCGGTCGTCTCCGTCTTCTCCGCGATGGCCTCGATCGAGGTCGCCTCGGCGTAGTGGTACACCGTGAGGTTCTGGGCGCGGAGGGTCTCGGCCGTGCTCGCCGAGGAGGCGTTCGGGACGAGCACGAGGTCCGGCTCGGTGTCCACGACGCGCTCGACGCTGACGCCGAAGCCCTCGGCCGAGACGTTCTCGCGCTCGCTCGCCCCGTCGAGGTACGCGGCGTACTGGGTCACGCCGACGACGCGGTCGCGGGCGCCGATCTCCCAGAGCGTCTGGGCGGCCGACGGGTTCGTCGTCGTGATCCGCTCGGGCCGCTCGTCGAGCGTGATCGTCGTCCCCGTCGCGTCCGTGATCTCCAGCGGGAACTCGCACGCGGCGTCCGTCTGCTGGGCGCCCGGCCCGTCGGTCGAGTGGTCGATCGTCGGCGACGCCGTCGTCGTCGGCTGTGCGCCCGCGGCCGGGCCCGCGACGCCGCCCACCAAGGCGGTCGTCACGAGCAGGGCCATCGCGATGACGTACCTGTGTCGCATCGGATCGATGAGACGCCTCGTCCAATAAGTATTTACCTACTACAAGTTTTGTTGGAGAACGAATGAGTGCCTGGAGGCGGGCGTCGGTCTGGTCGGCGGGCCTAGCGGCCGCGCTGGGCGTCGTGATAACGGTGAGCGCCGCGATCGGCCCCGCGCCCATCTCCCCCGCGGAGACGGTGAAGGCCGTGTTGAACGCGATCGTCGTGCCGGCCGGGATCGAGACGACGGCCGCCGGGATCGGTACCCTACGGCTCCCCGGCGTGGGCCCGCTGACGCTGCCCGGCGTCGACCTCGCGTACGCCTCGCCGTTCGCGTACCCGGTCGACGACGTCCACGCGCGGATCGTTGTCGGGGTCCGGCTCCCCCGCATCTTGATGGCCGCGCTGGTCGGCTTCGCGCTCGCGGCGGCCGGCACCGTCATGCAGGGGTTCTTCCGGAACCCGATGGCGGACCCGTCGATCATCGGCGTCTCCTCCGGCGCGGCGGTCGGCGCCGTCGCCTTCATCGTCTTCCCGACGGCGCTGTCGGCGACCGTGACGCTCCCACTGATCGGCGCGGTCGACGTGGGCCTCTCGTACGGCGCGGGCGTCAGCCTCTTCGCGTTCGTCGGAGCCCTCGCGGCCGCCTTCGGCGTGTACGCCATCGCGACCCGTCACGGGCGGACGCCGGTGGCGACCCTGCTGCTCGCCGGCGTCGCGGTCCAGACGTTCCTCGGCGCGGTCATCTCGTACCTCCAGCTGCAGGCCGGCGAGTCGCTCCGGCGGATCGTCGCGTGGCTGATGGGCCACCTCTCCGGCGCGTCGTGGAGCGAGGTCGCCGCGACGGCGGTCGTGGTGCCGCCGCTGTTCGTCCTCCTCTTAGTGTACGCCCGCGACCTCAACGTCCTCCTCCTCGGCGAGGAGGAGGCGCGCGGGCTCGGCATCGCGGTCGAGCGCACCAAGCGGATCCTGCTGGGCGCCTCCGCGCTGATCACGGCCGCGGGCGTCGCCTTCGCCGGCGTCATCGGCTTCGTCGGGCTGATCGTCCCGCACATGCTCCGGCTGGTCGTGGGCCCCGACCACCGGGTGCTGCTGCCGACCGCGGCGCTCGCGGGCGGGTCGTTCCTCGTCGCCGCCGACACGGTCGCACGCGCCGGGAGCACGGAGCTGCCGGTCGGCATCGTCACCGCCGCGGTCGGCGCGCCCTTCTTCATCTACCTGCTCTCGAACCGGGAGGTGCACGAGCTGTGAGCGCCGACGAGCGCGCGGAGGGGAACGAGGGCGAAGCGAGCGACGGCCCGTCGGCAACCGACGCCGGCGGCGGCCCCCTCGTCGGAGTCACCGACCTGACCGTGTCGTTCGGCGACGTGCCCGTCGTCGCCGGCGTCGACCTCCGGGTCGAGCGCGGCGAGTTAGTCGGGCTCGTCGGCCCGAACGGCGCCGGGAAGACGACGGTGCTCCGGGCGATCAAGGGAACGCTCGCGCCCGACTCGGGGGAGGTCCGGCTGGACGGGACCGCCGCCGCCGACCTCTCCGCGCGCGAGGCCGGCCGCCGGGTCGCCAGCGTCCCGCAGGACACGAGCCTCGCGTTCGACTTCCGGGTGCGCCACGTGGTGGAGATGGGACGGACCCCGCACCTCGGGCGGTTCGACGGGCACGGCGCCGACGACGACCGGGCGGTGCGAGAGGCGATGGACGCGGCCGGCGTGGCGCGCTTCGCCGACCGATCGATCG